>Ga0187886_1002181_pt1 | contig 16130 bp, 13 predicted proteins | sample June2016WEW_20_1_FD_133001 | JGI IMG/M metagenome (GOLD analysis project Ga0187886, IMG submission 133001) | Peatland microbial communities from SPRUCE experiment site at the Marcell Experimental Forest, Minnesota, USA - June2016WEW_20_150 | ecosystem: Environmental > Terrestrial > Soil >... | reverse complement strand
AGCACGCATCCAGATCATACTGCAGGGCCTGCTGGCAGATCCTGCGATAGACCTTGAGCTCCTCCTCGATCAGTTTCAGCACGGCCTGCCGCCCGTCATAGAGACGCACGAGGACCTCACGCGTCTTGTATTTTTCATCCCGCGCGTGCGCGAGCGTGGAGCGAATGCGTGCAACCTCGCGGGCCTGGCTGGCAAGCAGGGGGGCGAGCTCCTTTAGGGGCAGCAGAGACCATGTGAAACCGTCGCGGTTCCCCTTGTCCGCATCCGCCTGCTCCTGCAATATGGAGGCGTATTGACGCCTGATGCTCCCGATTATCTCCTCGAATGTCCGTGTGAAATTCGTCAGAAAGGATTTGCGCATCTCGGGCTTGATGGTGGGCACCAGCGCGCGCATCTTCTTGTTCTCCGCATTGTACCGCTGCACCTGCATCAGGATGTTCTTGATGGCCGCGTGGGAGCGCAGGGCGGGGTTTCTCTTGATCCGCGCATTCACGTCGGCGAGGATCGCCCCCACCTGCATCGACTCCACGCCGAAGCTGCGCTTTTCATCCGGGTCACGGCTGAGGGGAAGGACCTCTGTGCAGAGCAGGCGCTGGAGGAGTATGGCGAGCAGGAGCACGGCGAGAGATTTCTCATGCGTGGTCATCTCCTGGCCCGCAAGGGACTTGTAGCGGGCTGTTTCCAGGGCCACCAGGACCGGCATGAGCAGCGTGCGCTTGAACTCGACCATCCCCTGCTCCACTGAATGCCGAAGCTTTTCAGCCGCCCCTTTGAGCTCGTACGACGGGATGTCCAGCATATCGATCAGCGCGCGGAAATCGTTCGATTTTGCTTTGAGCTCGATCCAGTCTCCGCTGATTCTTAGTTCCAGCTCCGCCATGGGGAAATCGATTGTATGCGATTTTTCCCGCCAGATCAACCGAAGGACGGTATTCACGCATTCCCTGCGCCGCGGTACCTTGCACGGTACGCCGGATTTGGTGCGCCGCGGTACTCCGCGGATTTAGTGCGCCGCGGTACTCCGCGGATTTAGTGCGCCGCGGTACCTTGCACAAATGTCACGGGGTACCGTGACCGCGGTACACCGTGCAGTTCCGCGGCGGGCCCGGAAGGCTGAGAATCACAAAGGGAAATAGCCCAACCTTGAGCTCACGATCCGGATAGATCAACCTTCATCACCCTGGACATCAATTTAAATGGCTTAGATGACGAATCCACCTGATCGATAGTCCCCGCCATATAGAGATCGAGTTCGTCAGAATAGTAAAGAAACGACCCGGTAGAACCGGAATGACCCCACAGAGGGCGCATGTTCGTGACCAGGGCCATTGGTGCAGGAAGCTTGAAGAGCATCGTTCCATAGCCATATTTCATGGGAAACTCCAGCTTGTGCCAATTGTGCATCAGTTTCAGCGTCTCTGGCCGAACAATCTTGCCTTCATTCAGCGCCTTCAGAAATGTGATCATTTCTCGGGCTGTCGAAACGATGCCCCCATCAGCCCAATAAGATTCATGTGAGCGGATTACACTGATGTTCCTGTCTTTATAGAAAACGTCCGCAGGAGAAGCGAGTTGAACCGACCTATCTTCAAAGTGCCCGACCAACCAAGTGTTTTTCAAACCCAGTGGAGTAAAGAGGAACTCCTGGTAGACCATCTGAAGAGGCTTACCGGTTATGACTTCAATGATCTTTCCCAGCAGTTGGAAATTCGTGTCAGAGTAGGACGCCTTCGTACCTGGCGGGAAATTGGCCTGCATGTCTCGTGCCCGCTTAATAGTTTCCTCCACATTCCAGACCCGATCTGGGTTTTCAAGGGACAGGTCAAAAAGGCTTTTCCCATCCTTCCCTTTCTCAGAGTAGTAATCCGCTATGCCTGATGTATGCGACAGCAACTGCTTGATTGTGACTTCGTGGGAGTAGTCCCGCCCTTTGTATACATGAATGCCTTGGATCAGTTCCTCGGGAAGGTATTTCGCTATTGGATCATCCAGGAAGAGTGCCCCAGTCTCATACAATCGCATGATCACTGTGGCGGTGTACAACTTCGTAATGCTGGCGATGTAGATAGGAGTTTCCTCGGTCATAGGCACCTGCCCATTTTGGTGGGCTATTCCTGCTGCACCCGACCAAGAAAAGGAACCGTCACCTTTCATCACAGAGAGAACACAATTCTTCACCGACTTGTCCAGCAGTCCGGAAATCAGTTTTTGCATCTCCTGGCGCGCACCAGCGGTTGGTCTTCGAGAGTCACAACTGGGGAGCATGACAAGTACCAGGACTGCAAGTGTGACAGCTGCGAATGCCTTGATTATCCGTTTCATGTTGAATCCAGGAACAAGTCTCTTGGTCCGACTCATGTAATCCGTGTACGCGGAGCCAAAGTGATCAACCAAGGCTTTTTCTTCGACGGAAATGCGGTAGAAGATTGCCGCGGACGGCAAGGCCATCAGGACGAGGAGACTGAGCCAATTCTCCAGAGCCAAGCCCAACCCAACGAACGTAAGGAGACTGCCAAGGTAGGACGGATGACGGACGATCCTGTACAACCCTTTGTCAACGATCTTGTGGTCCTTCACAATTGCAACATCAACGGTAAACTGCTGTTTGAGAGTTGCAATTGCCGTCAGCCGAACTATCAGACCGACAACCATGAGAAGACATCCGAAGTAGCCGACAAAAGGGGAAAGCGCCAAGATTCTGCCGGCACCGCCCACAACCCTGGGAGCCGACTCTATCGATACCGCGAAGGCAATCGAAACAACTGTTGTTGCCCGTATCACAAGCAGGCTGAGCCTGTCTTGGGCCTCCAAGGGTCCCCGAGAACGCTTACGAACATTGAGACTGACTTCCGTAGTGAACCACACAACGGACAGTGCTATTGTCAACCAGCCCCAAGACACCCATATTACCCTCCTCCTCAGTGGATTTATAAGTCGACCAGCTAAAGTCCTCATGCCAATTCTCCTTTTTCTATTCCTTACTTGTCTTGAATGACCTCAAGCTGGACCAACTGTGCTTCGGCCCAGCGTGATTCCATCTCGAAATGAGCGATGCCGTATTCCAGGGTGGAAAGCCAGCAGAATGCATCGAGTGGCGATACCGAGGAGGCGTGCTTCTGGGCCGTCTCACGGACTCTTGAACGAAGCTCTTCCGCTTTGGCCTGCGAGTGTGCTTTGGTAGCCTCGAGCATCTCGCGAAGCGCTTCTTTGCCGAGCACAGCCTGGAAGAAGAGCTTGATGAGAAAGGCGTTCTTCAAAACGCCTGATAATTCTTCCGGTCGCTCGGCCAGCCAGCGGGCAAGCTCTTGCCTGCCTGCTTCCGTGATCTCATACACGGTTTTTGTCAGATGACCCCGCTGAACCTTGCCCGCATCCTTGATGAGCCCTGCGGCCGCCAGTTTCTCCAACTCGCGGTAGAGCTGGCTTGGCTGCGCCGTCCAGAAGTTCCCCAGCGAGCCGTTGAACGATTTTAGGGTATCGTAGCCACCCATGGAGCCGTAGTTGAGAAGACCAAGAATTCCATGTTTTAAGGACATCCAATACTCCTATAGTGTAATATTAATAATACTAATACTAACTTTTATAATATTTGTCAAGTGCTTTTTACATATTCAAAAAACTTTTTGTGGGCCTGGAAGTCGTTCAGTTTCTCCTTTCGCAATCGCCAGGACGCCTGCCCCGTAATAGAAGGCATCAGGAGTAAGGCATGAACAATCTCAATTCCATTCTCATCGAGGGCAACCTTGTGAAGGACCCCGAGCTCTCTTACACACCCAAGGGAACGGCAGTCTGCAAATTCTCGGTCGCCTCCAACCGCTTCTTCAAGCACGAAGAGGAGATGCAGAAGGAAGTCTCCTTCTTCGACGTCTCCACGTGGGCCCGGCTTGCGGAGGTGTGCGGGGAGTATCTCAAGAAAGGCAGGGGCGTCAGGGTCGTGGGCAGACTGAAGCAGGACCGTTGGACGGACCCGGACGGCAAGCCGCACTCGCGTGTGGAGATCGTTGCCGAGCACGTGGAGTTCAAGCCGCAGCTCAAAAAGCCGGACGGGGACGCAGAAGGAAAAGAGGAGAAAGCCGAGGGGGAGGAGAAGGAAGGGGAGAGCGCCGGACAGGAAGTGGATGAGGCGAAGGAAGCGGTGAGCTTCTGAGGCAGGTCAAAGGGAACGGCCATTCCGAAGCGGAATGGCCGCTCGCAAAACGTGGAGCTCTGCGAGAATGGAGCTCTGTTTTTCGCCCGACTGCGACGACTCCTGTGATCCTCTCTGAGCTCTTTTTCCTCCTATTTCGAGATTCCTGTCGTACAATGGTGCGAGAATGTTTCGGACCATGCTGACCATCGAAAAGACGCGTCGCCGCTTCTCGCCCGGTTCCATAAGGGCATGGACACCTCCGACTTTTTCTCCCTTCCCTTCGTAAACAAGAAGCTGGCCTGAAGCTCGGTGGCGGGTTCAAGCAGGCAACTCCCGAAGGATTCCCCTCGCTGACCGCCCCGCTGCCTGCTGGTTGCCGCACATTCCCTGGGACCGGCGAAAGGTGGGGCTGCAACTTTTGTTGCAGTCAAAACTACATTCCTTTTCCATCTAATTACTTGCTCTACAAACAGTTAAGTCATTTTTCCCCTTGAGAGAGTTCTCATCTGGTTGCAGCTTACCTGTTTGGATCTCATGCAGCTGTCCTGAATTAATTCTTTTCCCTACAAAGAGTTGGATTTGAAGAACCGGGTTGGCTCGGGCCTTGCATAATCAGTCATGGGATGTGGATGTGCTGAGGAGGATGGAAAATGAACAGGAAACGATTCTTTCCTTCATGGGGGAGTAGAGCCTCTCGTTCTGAACAGGAATTGTGATGAAGCCTGAGATTCGATGCGCGTGTGACTCACTATTCGCTTCGTATGGGACAAAAAAGGTTCTCCGTGGCTGCAGTTTCATGGTCCACGATCGCGAAATGGTGGGGCTGGTGGGAGAAAACGGATCCGGCAAAAGCACACTCGTGCGAAGTCTGCTCGGATTTTCCAGGCCGGCCGGTGGCAGAATATGGGTCACCCCGTCAGTAGGTTACTGCCCGCAGGAAAACTACCTGAATCAGCGGATCACCTTTAAAGAGCACCTCGCTTTCATGACGGAAATCTACGCGGGAAGCCATGTCCTGGATAACGGGTTCATCGAAATGCTTCTCGAGAAACTTAAGTTGGTCCCTTATCTGCGAACCCGGATTGGTCATCTGAGCAGCGGCACATATCAGAAGGTCAAATTCGTGACGGCTGTTGCACATCGCCCCGCGATGATATTCCTGGACGAGCCATGTGATGGTTTCGACTGGGCGATGTATCTGGCATTCTGGGAGATCATGACGCTGATCAGGTCTGAAGGAAGTGCGATCCTGATGATCAGCCATTTACTGTATGACCGCGAACGCTTTGACCGCATTTTTGAACTGCGTGAGGGAATCTGTGAACAGATTCAATGACCACTTAGGCCTTGTGGGAATGGTCTTTTTCCTCTCCCTTCGGGAGGCGTGGCGTAACAAGATGGGGATGATCTTGTTCTTCGCCATACCATTCGTTTTTCTGGGTGCGGTTGAGCTCACGGCCGGCGGGGGTACTGTAGCAGTCAAGCTCTACTACCCGGACGAAACATTGCAGGTACTGCTGACCATGCATCTTGCCGCGATAGTCTTTGTGGCCGCAGCGGTGTGCGGGTTCCTCTCGGCCTATTATGCACTGATTCTTTTCCATCAGGACTTTGATTACTTCCGCTTCTGCGTGTTCAACGGTTTGCATCCCGCAGTGTATCTTGCCGGGCGATTCGGGTTCTTCCTGACTCTGCTGTTGTTTCTTGCGGCGGGGACGACGTTGCTGACAGGAGCGCTGGTCCCGATCACACATCCCGGGAACGTGTTCGCCGGTTTCCTGTTGATCGGGGTCGTCTACGGCGCCTGTGGAGGCCTTGCGGGAATGATGACCAGGGAGTTTCTGGTCGCATTTCTCTGCGTTGCACTTCTGGCCGACATCGATGCCGCCTGGTTGCAGAACCCTGTCTACTACAGTGCCGGGCAGAATATTGAGATCATACGATGGTTGCCCGCGTTCTACCCCTGTCAAATGATTTTCGCCGCCGGATTCACAGAAGATCCGAACCCTGCGGCGGCACCCGGAAGTCTCGTGTACGCGGGCGTAGTGCTTTGCATGCTTCTGGCCGTCATTGTCATGCGGCTCAGGCGTGTGCGGCATCCCAACCGCGGCCCTGCACCCGGTGTACAGCATGATCTTAGGAGTATTCACACAGGAGGTAGGCCATGAAACCGTCCATCGAAGTGGAGCGAGTCATCCTGGCCCGCGTGGGCCGGGGACACGATCCCTTCTATCTCTATGATACGGGTATCATCCGGGTCACCTGCAGGAAGTTTGCTGCACTCCCGTACCCAGGGTGCTCCGTGTACTTTGCCTGCATGGCGAACGCGCACCCGACATTCCTGGGCATCGTAAAAGATGAGGGTTTGGGCCTCTTTGTGAATTCTCTGCCGCATCTCCGCCATGCGATGGCCATGGGCTTCACGGGCGAGCAGATCGTCTTCGCTGCCTCCGCAATGGACGAGCCGACAATGCGGGCTGTCCGCGATGCAGGAGCGAAGGTCAATCTGGACTCCCTCAACCAGGTCGAACGATGGCAGCAAATGTTTCCCGGGATGCCGTTCGGGATCCGCTGCAACATCGGTGGACTCATCGAGGCGAAGAAGACGCGGGGAGGGTATTTCATAGGGCGTGAAAGCCGGCTCGGGATGACGCCTGAAGAATTCCTGACACTGGCAGGAGAACGGCAGGTCACGGGACTTCATCTATACGTAGGGACCGATATCACCGATATCGACTACTTCTATCGCTGTTACAAAATTCTTGCTGATTTTGCTGTAGAGTTTCCCGCCCTGACATATCTGGATGTCGGAGGTGGGTTCGGGTTGCAGGATGAGGATGGGCGTGACTTTGACATCCATCGGTATGGACTCATGGCGGATGCCTTCATGAGGCATGTATCCGGCAGGCTGGGCAGGCCGATCAGAATGATTCTCGAACCTGGACGCCTCATCGGTGCGCGGGCGGGATGGTTTGTCTGTAGAGTCACTGACACCAAGCAGCGCGGAAAGCGGCAGTTCATCGGCGTCAATGCCTCCTCCGCCCAGTTTCCCCGTCCCCTGTTCTACCCCGATTCAGCACGGCACCCGGTGACGTTGCTCCATACGAACGCGACACTCAACGGGAAACCCGAACTGCCCACCTCGGTGTACGGGTGTTCAACGTATTCACGGGACTTTCTCGCACATGATGTCATTCTTCCGCGGGCCGAGATCGGTGACATCATCGTCCTGGGTGACGCCGGTTCCTATTGCGCCGCCGCCTACACACATTTTTTGGGTTTTCCACAGCCACGGGAGGTATTTGATGATTGTGAACCCCATTCAAGACAAGAAACAACTGCGGACGTTCTATTCCATACCGCATCTGGTGTATAGAGGAAATTCCTGTCACAGGGACACGGAAGAAACGCTGACACGCCTTATCGTGGACGGACCGACGGTTTTTCACGCGCACGCAACGGTATTTCCCTGTCTCCTCTGGAACGGTCCACATGCGGTGGGGAGGTGTGCGCTGATTCACGACCGGAAAATGCCTGAATTCGTTCAGGTGGCATTCTTTGAAGCACTCCCCGGGCTCCAGGGGGTCACCGACGCCCTCATTTCGGCCGCGCGGGCCCTGCGAACGGGGGCCGCAAAGCTCCTGATCGGGCTGAACGGACATCTGAATTATGGCGCCGGCATACTCCTCAACCACTTTGACGAACCGCCGGTGTTCGGTCTTCCCTATACGCCCCCATATTACATCGAGTATTTCTCGGGACTGTTCTGCCGCGAAAGTGTCACGTTCAGATTCCCGCTGAAGGGAATCTTCGATTGGGCCCGGAAGGTGGCGGGGACGTTCGATACACGCGCTCTCACGGTACGATTCCTGAACAAGAGCAGACTCCGGGAAGAGATGGAATTGTACACCACGATTGATAACACGTCATTTTCGAATACGACCTACTGGTACTGGTCCAACCGCGAACCCCGGGAGAATTTCGAGCTCTTCCATCCATTTCGCTTCCTGATGAACGCGGAAGATCTTCTCATTGCTGAAAAAGATGGCAAGCCTGTAGGTTTCCTGCTCTGGTATCCGGACTTCAACGGCCTGGTTCCCGCCGGGCGCGATATCAACCTGATGGATGTGCTTCGATTCCGGTATGCACATCCTCTCCGCACCACACGACTGGCAGAGGTCGCGGTATTGCCGGAGTACCGCAGGTTTCCGGTTATGGCAACGATGCTTCTGAAGTCTCTCCCGTCGGTGGAGGCGAGAGGATATGAGACGTGTGAAGGAGGTTTTATCTTTCAGGAAAATCGCAACTCCATGGTCATGGCCCAACGCTATTTCGAACGCGACCTGGGACATAAACTGGATCCTTATCGACGATTCGGCATGTATGAGGCGCCGTTGTGAAGATTGTCCTGGACAGAATCGAACATGCGGATGATATTCCCGGGGAGTGGGATGTGCTGGCGTCCGACTACTACAAGAAGCGGACGTTCCTCTCCCACTGCCAGGAGTACAACCCGTGCAGCCAGCGCTATTATCTCCTCTCCAATGAAGGGCGCCTTCTCGTGGGGGGGATTGTGTATACTCTCAGGCTCGATCTGCTGACCTATCTGGGGATCAGGAGCCCGATGAATATGCAGATCGTGGGTGTCCCGTGCTCCGTCTCCTCGAGCGGCCTGGTCGGCGACGGGGCACTTCAGGGGGAACTCCTCCGGCGAATCCTGTGCCAGGAGAAAGGGCTTGTTGCCTGTCTGAACCTCGATACCCTTCCCGAGAATGTCCCGGCGGCTGTCGGCCGTACGTGGCCTGATATCGTATTTGCCAATAGTTTCCATACATGGGAGGAGTACAGTTCGACACTTCGCTCTCCGTACCGCCGCCGGCTTCTTCAGGTCCAGGAATATGCCGCATCGTTTACCCTCCGCACGGGTCCCTGCTGTTCGTTTACACGCGAGATGCACGCTATGTATCTGCAGGTATTCAACCGGAGCGAGGGGAAGCTCGAGAGGCTCGATACAGCCTTCTTCAGCCAATTGCCCGAATCCTTCTGTCTCACGACGTATGCGGCCGGAGGGACCCTCCGCGGCTGGACGATTACACAACATGACGGTGACCGGTTCTCGTTCTTTCTAGGAGGACAGGATTACCGGTACAATCCGAAGAGACTGTATCTCGTACAATTAATGACCATCCTGCGGCAAGGCATTGCCTCGGGTGCAAAGTTGATCGACCTCGGACAGAGCGCCGAGGTCCCCAAGATGCGCATGGGAGGGATCCCCAGGGAAAAAATCATGCTCGGATCGCATTCCCGTCCGATGCTCCGGGCGATGCTCTGTGCGGGCATCGGTTTGCTTTCCTACCGTAAGCATTTTCCCGAGACGCACGTTTTCAGGGACGGTGCCACATGAAAATCGTCTTTGTCCGGCCACGGCCATCACCCGAAACCATCGGCCTCCAGCATGTCATGGTCGTGGAACCACTGGAGCTCGAGGTTCTCGCGGCACTTGTCGGGCCGCAGGACACATCTGTCATTCTCGACATGATTCTTGAGAAGGAGACCTTCCCCCACTACCTCTGCCGCGAGCGGCCCGACGTCCTCTGCGTTACCGGCTACATCACACACATCGATATCATGCGGGAGTACTGCAGGGCCGCGAAGCAGTGGAACCCGGGGATCCGCACAGTTGTCGGCGGTGTCCATTGCGAGGTCTGCCCGGACGACCTGGATGATCCCGCGGTCGATTTCCGCGTCGTGAGAAACGCCGCTGTTGTTTTTCCCCTTCTCATCGATCACATCCGTGGACTACGTGCACTGCCGGAGGGAGTACTCCCAGCGGGTGTGCGGGGAAACCCGGCGGATTTGCCTGCGTTCGATTTCACCTATCCCCTTCCCGTGCGCTCGTTGAAAGAACGGTACCGGAGCTCCTACTTCTATATCTTCCATGACCGCGTTGCATTGCTGAAGACCGCATTCGGCTGCCCGTACAAATGTACGTTCTGCTTCTGCCGGGCCATCACCGGCGGGAGGTACGCCGAAAGACCCCTCGAGGACGTCATGAGGGAACTCGAACTCATACGGGAGCGGGAAATCTACATCGTCGACGATGATTTTCTTGTGAACCGCACGCGCGTTCAGTCGTTTATCGAGGAGAACCGGCGGAGAGGGCTGGAGAAGAAATACCTGCTGTACGGACGTGCCGATTTCATCGCGCACAATCCCGGGCTGATGCGTGAGTTCCGCAGCGTCGGTCTCTCCACCGTGATTGTCGGATTCGAATCATTTGTTGACGAGGAACTGAAACGGTACGACAAAGGGACTGACGTCGCTACAAACCGGGAAGCGATGGATGTGCTCCGTGCCGGCAAAATTGACTGCTATGCAACCGTGATCATTCCGCCGGAGTGGGATAGGAAGGCCTTCGACGAGTGCAGGCATGTCATGCGCTCCCTCGGCATTCACTACGTGAATCTGCAGCCCCTGACGCCCCTGCCGGGAACGGGTTGTGTTGCGCGCGACGACAATCTCGTCATCAGCCGCACCGACCATGCCCGCTGGGATCTTGCGCACGTGATGCTGCGTCCGGAACATCTTACGGTGGCTCAGTTCTACCGTGCAATCATCGATCTCTACAGCGCTGTCCTCTTCCGGCCGAAGGTGATCTGGGGCTACCTGCGACGCTACAGGCTGGCGCAGATCTGGAAGATGACTCTGGGGACCATGCGTGTCGGGCGCCAGTACGAGAGGAGAATCAGAGAAGCCGCGGCAACAGCGTCGGGAGGGGAGGCGCATGCCTAAGATTCTCTTCATCCAGCCGACGCAATACGGCTCGAACGGGACACTCTGTAAACAGAAGCGGATCTATCTGCCGGGGCTCGTGTTCCCTCTCCTTGCCGCGATGACCCCTCCGCACTGGAAAGTCGAAGTGAAAATCGAGGTGGTGGATGATATCGATTTCGACAACGATGCGGACATTGTCGGGATCGGAACGATGGGGCACGCCACGCTTCGCGGCATGCATATTGCACGGCATTTCCGTGCGCGCGGCAAGACGGTGGTCATGGGAGGATATATGGCATCCATGATGCCGGGATACGTGCGAGAGTCCGTCGATTCCGTTGTTATCGGGGATGCAGAGATTTCATACCCGCAGTTGCTCGACGACTTCGAGAGGAAAGGACGTCTGAAGCCGGTGTACGACAATCCAGTCTCGTCCCTTGCAGGGCTCCCGATGCCTCTGTACAAGCTGCTTCTCGGCAAGAAGATCGGAGGGATGCTTCCCGTACAGGCCGGCCGTGGCTGCCCGCACACCTGCAGCTTCTGCTCGATCGCCTGTATCTATAAGGGGAAGTATCTCACCCGCCCCGTCGACGAGGTGCTCCGCGACATCCGGGCGATCCGGGATCTTGGCTTTCGGAGGTTCTACCTGATCGATGACAACATCGTCTCCAATCCGCGCTATCTCGAGGAACTCTGTGAAGCCATCGAACCATTGCATATGACGTGGGCCACCCAGTGTTCGATGGAACTCGCGCGCTACCCGCAGTTGCTTGAATTGGTCCGGCGCGCCGGCGCAAACATGATGAGCTTCGGAGTCGAGAGCCTGTCGCAGGAAGGGCTCGACAAACTGGGCAAGAAATGGCTCAGGGTGGACCGCCATGAGAATGCCATTCGCACCATTTCCGGTGCCGGCATAATGGTGAGCTCGGAAATGATGGTCGGCATCGATGGGGAAACCGAAGAGACGTTTGAGGCTACCCGGAATTTCATCGAATCATTGCGCATCCCGATTCCACGGTTCTATATCCTGACGCCGATGCCCGGCTCCGCCCTCTTCGACAAGTACAAAGCCGATGGCAGGCTGGTCACCGAAAACTTCGAAGAGTACAACGGCGCAAAGGCGGTCCATCGGCCGGACAGAATTTCACCGGAGCGGCTGACGGAACTCTACTGGTGGCTGTACGAGAAGATCTTTTCACTCCGGGGAATTCTCCGGCGCACTCTGTTTAATCCGGATCTGTTCCGGCAGCCGAAGACGATGCTGTTCGCCTTCGGTGTCAATCTGCACTATCGGGCATACATCAAGAGGCGTATACCTCCCAATATTTTCTAGACGTGTGGAGAGGCCGCCCGGAAAGCCTCTCCATTGCCAGGAGGTCGATTTTATGAAAGTCATGCTTATCAAGCCGGGAATCGGCGACACCCTTGCGGGGTACCGTATCGACGACGGGAGAATGGAACCGCTCCAGCTTGGCATCATTGCTGCGCTTACGCCACCGGATGTCGATGTGGTTCTCTATGATGACCGCGTCGAACAGGTCCCGTTCGACGCGCGTGCTGACCTCGTGGCAATCACGGTGGATTCGATCACAGCCCGAAGGGCGTACGCGATCAGCGACCAATTCCGGGCGCGGGGGGTTCCGGTCGTCCTTGGTGGAATCCATGTCACTCTCGTCCCGGAAGAGGCCTCCCGGCACGCCGATGCCATCGTCCTCGGTGAGGCCGAGCCTGTATGGGGTGAACTGATGGCGGATGCCACGGCCGGGAGGTTGCGGCACACCTATGCGGGTCCATTCGGCGAACCGCAGAAGGGGGTCATCCCAAGACGTGACCTCTTCCAGGGGAAGGGTTGCCATGAAATTCAATCCGCTTGTACGGCAGACGAGCACGTGAAAGGGATCGACGGATGAGCCTCTCGTCAGCGGAAACGACCGTCCCCCGCATACTCCTTTCCTCTCCCCGTGGCCCCTACCCCAAGGCCCCGGTGGAAAAGGATCCGATCGACTTTTTCTATTACAGAAATACGCTAGGGCAGGGTATCTTCCGGTTGCGCTCATTTCAGAGTTGGTATTCCCTTCACTTTCTTGCGCAGAATCTGCCCGTGCCGTCTGTGGTGCTGGAGAATCCCAGCATGGAACAGTTTCAACGCGAAGTCACACGCGGGGACTTCCAGGCAGTCGCCATCGGCTTCACGGTGATCACGATGGCTCCCGTTCTGGCGATGGTTCTTTGGCTGAAGCAGACTCACCCCGGTATCGATGTCATCCTTGGGGGCTATGGAACGGCGGTCTTCAAAGATCCTGACGCGACTGCAGCCCTCCTTCAGGCACGGGCTGACAGAATCTGCTTTGGAGAGGGAGTTGAGTTCATGCGCAGGTACCTCAAGGAGCGGTGGGGAATCCGGCAGGACATGCCGCTCAGGCAGGATTTCCTCCCGATGGAGCACTGCTTTTTCCGCACATCCATCCCAATCTTCAAACAGCTGGTTTTTCTTGGATCACTGGGGTGCACGTTCGGATGTCCCTTTTGCGCGACCTCGAGTCAGTTCGATCGACGGCGAATTCCGATCGCATCCGGGCGGGAATTGTTCGATCTGATCCTGGGGCAGGCACGCCGGCACCCGAAGGTGCAATCTGCAATCATCTATGATGAAGATTTCCTTATAGACAGGCGTCGGGTCGTTGAGTTCATGTGTATGATGGACTCCTGCCGGGAGTTGCAGGATCGTCCGCTCCTCCTCACCGTGTTCGCCTCTGTTCGTTCGCTCAGGCAGTACTCGATCGTGGAACTTATCCGGTGCGGCATCGGGACGATCTACATCGGGGTGGAATCGTTCGAAGAGGAGATCCTGCAACGGGAAGGACTTCGGAAGCGTGACGGAGACATCCGGAAATGGTTTGATGAACTGCATCAGAATGGTATCAGCACACTCGGGTCCCTCATCGTTGGGTGGGATGGTCAGTCCCGGGAAAGGATTCAGAAGGAAACAGACCGGTTCGTCTCGCTGAACCCGACATTCTACCAGGTGGTGCCGCTTCACCCCGTGCCCGGGACGGCGCTTTGGAGAAGGCTAAAAGAGCAAGGACGATTTGTCCAAGGATATGCATTCGCGAACGACAGCATCGGCCAATACAGCTTTACGCTCAAAGACGTCGCGCCTGAGGAGGCCCTGGATTGCGTCGCGGGAGCCTACAGGGGGCTGGTGGCCGAAGGGGGTCCATGGCCGTTCCGGTTGACCGAAAACCTTCTTCGTGGGTATCGTCACCTCTCCTCCGAGGCACATCCGGTCCTGAGAGCTCGGGCGTTGGCGTACTGGAAGATGTGCAAACCCCTCTTGCCGCTGGCAATTGTGAGCCGGGCTTTTTTCCGGGGATCCGGATTCAAGAAGCGCTGGAGCGTCCTGATGCGTCAGATGTGGCGGGACCACTCCGTTATGTTTATCGGATCCCTCCTCGTGGCAATCATCGCTTGTCCATTCCTCACGGGGATATACGGCGTCGCCAACATGCTCTACTGGATACGCCCCCGGGGGGATCAGCCCAGATTTATTCGAGTGGAGTATGCGATGAAGTCCAATCCGTATTACAAACATGACCCTCATCTGGGCATTCCTTCGGGCGGATACGCTCGCTCGGGCGCTGGGACGCCCACACGATGACCGACCCCATCGTCGTTCCGCCCGCCCGACCGGCCCCGCTGCGCGTGCTGGCCTGCAAGCCGCGGCCTGAGCGGCAGACGATCCACTTGGAGCGCTTCATCACCAGCGAGCCGCTGGAGCTGGAGTACCTCGCCACTGTGCTCGAAGAGGAGCAGTTGACGCTGCTCGACGGGATGGTGGACCGCCGGGACCCCTGCCGCCTGGCCCGCCGGCTGCAGGCCGAGATGGTGCTGATCTCCGCCTTCATCACCAACGTCCACGGCGTGCTGGCGCTCGCTGAACGTCTCGCTCGGCTGCCCTTGCCGCCGCTGGTCTTCGTGGGCGGGCCCCACGCCGAGGTAGTGCCGGAGCACTTCTTCTCGCCCGGGATCGCAGGGGTCTTCTTCGCGGACCAGCTCGCCGCGCTGCGCACAGTGGTATCCAGGCTCCACGCGGGGCAGCCCTTCACCGACGTGCCTGGCGTGGCCTTCCCGCGGCCGGACGGCGCGTTCGTGCGCAACCCCGGGCCGGCGCTCGACCCAGCCACTCTGCCGCTGCCCCGGCGCACCTTGCTGCAGGACCACCCGGGGCGCTACCGCTACATGTACCTGAACCGCTGCGCCTCGGTGAAAACCGCGTTCGGCTGCCCGGAGCGTTGCGTCTTCTGCTTCTGCACCGAGCAGCAGCAGGGCCGCTACGACGCACGCCCGCTGGACGCGGTGGTTGAGGAGATCGCAGGGCTGCCGACCGACCACGTCTTCCTGCTCGACGACAACTTCCTCACCTCGCCGACGCGGGTCGCCGAGTTCTGTGACCGGATCGCAGGAGCCGGCCTGCGCAAGCGCTTCATCGCCTATGGCGGCGCCGACTTCGTCTCCCGCCACCCCGATCTCCTCGCCCGCCTGCGCGCGGTGGGGCTCGACATGCTGGTCGTCGGCTTCGAGTTCCTCTCCGACGCGGAGCTGGCCGCCGTGCACAAGCGGGCGCGGCTGGCCGACAACGACCGCACGGTGGAGGTCTGCCGGGCTCTGGGCATCGAGCTGTTCGCCCTGTTCATCGTCGACCCGGCCTGGCGCCCGGAGGACTTCCGGCGGCTGGCGAGCTACGTCCGGCGGCGGGAGATCGCGTTCGCCACCTTCTCCACCTGCACGGTGTTCCCCGGCACCGCGCTCTCCCGGCAGCTCATAGCGGCGGGTAGCCCACCCCCAGGGCCGCCCTGGTGGCGCTACGACCTGCTGCGGCTACACACCCGGCCGGCGCACCTCTCCCCGCTGCGCTACTACCTCTGGCTGTTCTACCTGTACCTGGTGCCCGGCTTCTCGCCGGCCACCGCCCGGCGGCTGCGCCGGCTCTACGGGACTTGGGGGTTCTTGCGGCTGCTATGGCTTTCGGTGCGGACCGGGTTCGAGTTCCTGATCAAGCTGGCGATATGGAGATAGCGGGGATGGCCGAACACCGAGCAGGGCGTACGATCTGGGATTTCTGGGCTGCACGCTATGAAGGGCTGCTGGCGCAGCGTTTCTCGCTCGGCCCCTCCCGCAGGCTGGTCCACGCCCGGCTCGACGCGGCGGCGCCCGCCGCCACCCGCGT
>Ga0187886_1002177_pt1 | contig 16142 bp, 12 predicted proteins | sample June2016WEW_20_1_FD_133001 | JGI IMG/M metagenome (GOLD analysis project Ga0187886, IMG submission 133001) | Peatland microbial communities from SPRUCE experiment site at the Marcell Experimental Forest, Minnesota, USA - June2016WEW_20_150 | ecosystem: Environmental > Terrestrial > Soil >... | reverse complement strand
TGCGCCAATCCAGGCCTTCACGCAGAACGTACTGATTGAAGCGGATGCCAGGGAAAAATGTGCGCCAATTGACCTGGGAAGGCAGGCGTTTCCAGCCATAGCGCAGGGCAATTTCCGTAAAATCGACCCAATATCCTGAGGGTATCGACGCCAGGTCCCCGCCTTTTTCATAGCTGACAGGGTTGCCGACGTAGCGGGCGCTCAGGTCCCAGGGATGCTTTGTCAGGGGTACACCCTGCGACCCATCCTGAAAGCGGGCTTTAAGATAAAGTCGCCAGTAGGTCTGTACGTCGAAATCCTCACGAACGATGGCCATCCAGCCGGCGTAGAGCGGTAGTGGGTTCAAGGCGATCCCCCGGCCGGTCAAAAGCCAGTTTTCTTCCATGCTGGGTGTGGGCGGTTGAGTGAGGGCTACGTATGCATTTTCAAGACTCGACAGCATATCCCAGCCAACTTCTTTGGCCACCTGTTCGCGCATGGCCTGAAAGGATTCGTCGACCGCATCGTGTAAATAGGGGAAGGGCGCCGAGACATCATTCAGCGGGACTATCCCGAAACGTCCAGCAGGTGGGGGCGGGTTGACCGATAGGGCTGGTTTCCAGATTTGCGGAGTTGGGGCGGTGGGGTTGGCAGGGAGGCTCAGACCTGCGATCAGGTCTGGCACCGACCCTGCTTTCCAGATCATACCGTGCAGGGCGCCATATAAAGGTGTGGGCGGGAACATCAGGGCGCCATTGGCGGGATGAAAGCCTCCCAGGGTTATTTCGTTAGCGTCGGACATCTCGGTCAGGATGGTGTCTCCGTAGGGATTCCACACCGGCCAACTGCCGCTGCCCACCTGGCGGGCCGGTAAATCTGGGTTCTGGCTGTCCCATACCATGATCGTGTTAAATCCATTCTGGTTGGCTGACCAGGCCAGGTAGCGGCCGTCCGGAGACCAATCCGGGTGTTCGTTGGCAGTTTCCGGACTGTGGCTGACGTTGATGAACCGGTCATCCGTCTGGTCAAGCTGGGCTAACCAAATTTCTTCTTCGCCGCTTCGGGTGGATACGAAAGCCAATGTACGGCCTTTCGGCGACCAGGATGGCGAAAAATCCGGCTCGGGGTCGTTGGTCAGTCGGATAACCGGCTGAGTGGTATCAACCATCGAACGGATGTAGATATCCAGGTTTCCATCCACGTAGTTGTCGTAGGCCAGCCACTGATTGTCCGGAGACCAGGTCGGATCGCTCTTATAATCAGGCGTATCGGTAATTTGTGTAGTCGTGCCGGTGGTCAAGTCCATCATGTACAGGTTCCAATAGCCATTTTTATGCGAGCTGTATACCAGGTGCGTCCCATTAGGGCTGACCGTGGGTGCAATATCATCCCAGGTCGAATTGGTGAGGCGGGTGAAGGGCAGATATTGGGGGTTAAAGGCGAAGAGATGGGCGTAATACCCGTCTGTCATCGAGATGATCATGATGCCTTGCTTGCGCATGCCTTCCTGGGTGGGGATGCTGATTGGAATGGTGGAAAGCAGGCTGGGCGATAGAGTAGGAGAGCTGTCAGTGGTAGCAGTGGATTGTGCCCGGGTGGTGATTACTGCGCCTGGCGCGACAGTTGTGTTGGAAACCTGCATTAGAAAAGGAATAGAAAAAATCTTCCAGCCTGATTTATAAACAGGCCATCCGATCCATGCCAGCAAAAACAGGTTAAAGATCACCATGATCACCAGCACGAAAACCACCGCTCGATTGGTTTTGCCTGAATTATTATTCATGCACAGAGGGAAACCCCGATCACAATATAAAAGATTGTAGCACCTTTATTTTAAATACGTCAACCAGCAGTTCTTTATCAAAACTGCAAGGTCTATGCCAACAGTATCAAGGCTTAAGGGAGAGCAGTTTCATCGGATCAATCATCTGAAACAGGCCCGAAACCCGCCAGGTGCAATAGTTGAGCATTTCCTGGTTAGTCGCATCTCCGATGTAATGCGCCATACTATCGAAGCGAGCACCTGCCGGGCCGATGCGCACTTCCAGGTGCAGGTGCGGATTTACTGACATACCGGTGGTGCCTACCCCCCCCAGTGGTTGCCCACAGGTGACGTCCTGACCCGGTTTCAGTGTGGTGGGTTGGTTAAGGTGGGCGTAGAGCAGGTAAAGTGAGCGCCGGTTGATATCCAGGTTGGTGAAGGCCGCCTGCTTCGGGCAGGTCAGGTTTGGAGGCGTGACGGTAGGGACAGGCGCGGGAAGCTGTAGAATTCCACTCCAGGCAGGTGGGACGGACTCCAGCGGGGTTTCGATGATCAGCATGTTGCCATAAGGTGGGCGGTCTTTGATGGCTCCCGCAACTGTCCCTGATAGGACGGACAGCACTGGCAATCCCAACATACCTACCTGGTCGCCGTGTCGGTAGAAGGCCAGATCGACCCCGTGGTGCTCATCGTCCTCGCCAGGGCGGGGTGGGTTAAAGGGGTTGGTGACAATCTGGGGCAGCTCATCCAGGGCGATACCCTGTAGAGGTGAGCAGACTTCTACACGTGGAGTGGCAGTGAGAGTGGGGGGAAGTGGATTAAAAGTGGGGGTGGGCGGTCTGGGTGTGGAGGTCGGCGGGTTAATCGTGGCAGAAGGTAGAGGTAAAAGGGTTTGAGTAGGGAGAATAGTGGGAGAAAGTTCCGGCTTGTTCTGCGGAGCTGGGGTACATGCAGCCAGCCAGGCTAAGAGGAGAACAACTAAACCTAATACTTTTCGCATAGGCTAATCTTCTTCGAATCGCTGGCTGTACATGCGATAATAAACTCTCCCACGAGCCAGCAAATCGGTATGCTTGCCCTCTTCGACCATCTGCCCATCTTGAATTACCACGATGTGACCAGCATTGACAATGGTCGAAAGGCGGTGGGCGATAACGAAAGCGGTACGGTCCTTGAGCAGGCGCGCCAGCGCTTCCTGAATCACTCGCTCGGTTTGGGTGTCTACGCTGGAGGTAGCTTCGTCCAGGATGAGGATGCGCGGATCTGCCAACAGGGCGCGGGCAAAGGAGAGCAACTGGCGCTGGCCAACCGATAGGATAGCCCCACCTTCCTCTACTGGCGTCTCGTAACCCAGGCGCATATTGCGGATGAAGGCATCCGCCCCGACTGCTTTGGCGGCGTTTTCCACTTCTTTATCGGAAGCTTCCAAGCGGCCAAAGCGGATATTCTCGCGGACGGTCCCAGAAAACAAAAAGGGGTCCTGCAACACGATGCCCATCTGGCTGCGCAAGCTGTGTTGGGTAACTTGGCGCAAGTCAAAGCCATCTACCAGGACACGCCCTCCGGTCGGGTCGTGGAAGCGCGCCAGCAGTTTAATGATCGTAGTCTTACCCGCTCCAGTCTTTCCTACCAGGGCCACCGTTTCACCTGCCGGAACATCCAGGTCGATGCCGGTCAGCACTGGAGTTGGGTCGTCGGAATAATGGAATGAAACGTCTTCGAAGCGAACGTTGCCCCGGATGGGCGGTAAATCAGCCGCTCCGGGCTGGTCTTTCACGTCGATCGAGGCGGCTAATAGAGCCAGGATGCGCTCGCCACTGGCCATAGTGGATTGCAATGTGTCGTAGCGCTGGCTGAGGTCGCGGATCGGGTCGAAGAAGCGGTTGATATACATGATGAAAGCCACCAGCACACCGGGAGTGATCTGTTGACCGAGTACGGCTGTTCCTCCCAGCCAAATTACCAACCCCATAGCTACCGTGCCTAGAAAATCGATGGTTGGGAAGAAAAATGAAGACAGCTTGATGGCTTTCATATTGGTGTCGAGGTTGTTGTGGTTGACGTTATCGCTGAAATGGAGGTAATTGGTCATTTCACGCGAGAAGGACTGCACCACGCGCACAGCGTTGATATTTTCGGCCAACACTGAGTTGACCCACGAGATGGCAGTGCGCGTCTGGCGGTAGTATTCGCGGGCGCGCTTACGGAAAACCACCGTGGCGACGGCCATGATTGGCAGGACGGTGAAAGTCAGCAAGGACAGGCGGGCATCCATGACTAGCATGGTGACAACAATAAAAATCAGGGTGAAAAAATCGCGCGGGATAGCCAGCATATCCCAGACGATGAAGTCGCGCAGTAAATTGACATCATTGATCACACGTACGATGATACGCCCCACGCTGTAATGGTTAAAGAAGCTCAGCGATAGCTCCTGCAGGTGTTTGAACAGGCGCGAGCGCATATCGTAGATGATCGTCTGCCCGACTACCGCCATGGTATTGACGCGCAGGTACATGCTCACATACTGGATGATCGCTGTCAGCAGGTATAACAACACGGAATTGCGCAAGACCGTAAAAGAATTAGCTGCCAGGCCCGAATCCAAGGCGACTTTTACCAGGTAAGGGCCAGCCACCGAGCAGGCGGCGTTGACCGCCATTAGAAAGAGAGCAGCCAGGATCGGCCAGGTATGCGGGCGCACGAACACCATTAGATCCTTGGCGACCACCGGATCGAAATCTTTAGAGGGCAGGTCATCCAGTTGTACAGGCACTTTAGATAATGACATAATATTGGGTTCCAGGCTCAGCTATTGGCGACCAGGTCTTCCCGATCGGCATCGGATGGCACAGCCTGCAACGTTTCGAGGAGCTCCATTTCTTCTTGGAAACGTTCCTGGTCGCGCAATTGCAGCTCGTAGATCTCCCGGTACAACCCACCTTTGGCCAGGAGCTCAACGTGCTTGCCCTGCTCGACAATTTTGCCCTGGTCGAGCACCAGGATCAGGTCCGCCCGTTTGACCGTGGATAACCGCTGGGCAATCACGAAGGTGGTGCGCCGATCCATTAGTTTTTCCAACGCTTTCTGGATGAGGTGCTCTGTTTGTGTATCCACACTGCTAGTGGAGTCATCTAGTATCAAGATGCGAGGATCTAAAAGTAGCGCCCGGGCAATTGCCACGCGCTGTCGCTGTCCGCCGGACAGGGTAACGCCGCGTTCGCCGACGACCGTATCGTAACCGTTAGGAAGCTGGATGATAAAATCATGCGCCTGGGCTGCCCTGGCAGCGGCAACGATTTCAGCCTCGCTGGCATCAGGACGGCCATAGGCGATGTTTTCGCCAATAGAAGCTGAGAAGAGCAGCGAAGATTGCAAGACGATGCCGATTTGCCGGCGCAGAGAGGCCAGATCGACCTGACGAATATCGCGGCCATCCACACGCACGGCACCCTGCCTGACGTCGTAAAAGCGGGGGATCAAATTGACCAGCGAGGTTTTACCCGAGCCGGTCGGCCCGATCAGCGCCACGACCTGATTGGGCTGGATTACCAGGTGGATGTCTTCCAGCGCGATAGTCGGTTCTCCGGTGTACTTGAAATAAACATGGTCGAACTCGACCTTTCCTTGCAGGGGTGGCAGGATGACTGCATCGGGACCGGATTGGATTTCTGGGAGTTGATCGAGCACTTCCATGGTGCGTTGGACTCCGGCGGAGGCTTCCCCTCCGGCATTGACCAGCCAGCCCAACTGCTGCGCTGGCGTGGCCAGCAGGAGCATGTAGCTGTTGAAAGCGACCAGTTCTCCCAGGGATAACTGGTGGTTCAGCACCATCTGACCGCCAAACCACAGGATCAACAAAGTACCGCAGGTAATCAGGAAAGTGGTGGTGGCCATGTTCTGGGACCTTTCGCGCACCACGGTGACCTGGGCGTCGTATAAGATGCGATTGGTCTGGTTGAATTTATCCACTTCATGGTCTTCTCGGGCAAAAGCCCGTACCACCTGTACGCCAGTCACGTTTTCTTGGAGCTGAGAAGACAAATCTCCCATGATATTATTGACCTTTAAGAACAAGGCGCTGATGCGCTTCCCAAAATTAGTGGTCCAGATGACCATTGGAATCAATGGCAGCAGCGAGATGAAGGCCAGCCGGGCATTGCTGGAAAACAGCACGATAGTGATGCCAACTGTCAGCAGAGCCTCGCGTATCAATTCAACCAACCCACCGCTGGTGAAGTTCTGGATGGAACGCACGTCTTCGATCGTGCGGCTGATCAACTGCCCGCTCTGGGTATGATCGTGGAAGGTGAACGGGAGGTGTTGTATGTGGTTGAAGAGCTTATTGCGCAGGTCATAAGATATATGCTGGGCGACGTAATTAACCTGGTAGCGCTGGAAAAAATTTCCCACAGCTTTGATCAGCCCCAGGCTGAGGATGATTAGCGTAGCGTTGATCAGGTATTGTTGCTGCCCGGCGACCAGGCCGATATCGATTACTTTTTTGATGATGTCCGGGACAACCAGGTCGATTCCCATTAGAATCAACAGCATGAGGCTGGCCAAAATCACTTGCTTGATGTACGGGCGGATGAAAGTACTTAATCGGAGGAGAGCTTTCATTTATACGGAGGACGCCTCGTGGGTTTCAAACTCTGCCTTGATCTCGTCGACCGGACCGAGATCCGGATAATAGAGACTGGCAGTAAGGGTGTAAATGCCATCAATTTTTTCGGTTGATTGCAAGTGGACGGTGAACGCCAGGCGGTCCTCAGCGAATTCGATCACGTGAACGGTCGCGACTTCATTCCCGGCGGCATCGTAAATAGTTGCCTGAAGGTTGGGCGGCTTTTGAAAGGGGATGGTGGTCACCAGCACCAGGATGCGTTTACCGTCAGGCCACGGTTCTGCGCTCAGACCAGTAAAACGCACTTCCTTTGGAGGAAGTGCGCCTTCAGGTGGTTGAAAGTAAGGATTGTTGCAAACCATATTCAGTTAGTATCCACTTACCCGATTATAATACCGTATTGCCTTGGGGGCAAACTGGATCTTTGGAATTTCCCGTGTAAGAATTCAGATTTTGAGGTGTTATAACATCCCCGAAATCTGGTAATCCAACCAAGTAATTCACGATGAGCCAGCAAACTTAATCGATACGGCGCGCTTCCATATAGAAACGCTTTTCCTTTGCTTCCCCCATAGAAAAGGTTTTACGCGGCAGAGCGCCATCCAGGATGACCGTTTTAAACAGGTCTTTTTTGGGCATGGTGGGCAAGTAAAAGGCCAGATTGCCTTTCTGAGTGCCCAGTTTATACACGATCTCATCGCCGTGGATGTAGTCGATCTTGCCGGTCTGGCTTTGCTTGAGCCAATTGTCCAGGAAAGGCTGCAACGTGCCTACGGGCAGGTTTGAGGTCGGACGGCTGAAGAGTGCTATCCCACAGCCGGCTGCGGAAATAACCCCGACCGTTTGCTGAGCCCCCGACTGCCGGGAGACGTGATTGATCATTTCTGCTTGATCAGCACAAGGCAAGAAGTGCACATCGGCGCCGAAATGATGCTGCATGACTGCCTGGATGTCTTCTGTGACGTTGAACAGGACACGGTGGATTGGCTCGAAGCTCAAAGCATCATCGTGGACGTTTTCGATCTCGACCAGGGCATAGCGCGCCGGGTGATGGGGTCTGGCGGTCAGGCGGATTTTATCCCAAATGGCTTTGGCGGTCGCCAGTGAATGGTTCCCATCCCCCATGGCAAACAGGAGCATGCCTTTGTCGCCGCCCACGTTATAGCGTGAAGAGAAGTTATGCGGGTCAGCCAACTGTACAAGTGCGCGAACTACCTGGGCCTGCAGGTCAGGTTTACCGACTAATGAACCGTTCAGGTGTCCGCTGCCAAGCATCAGCTCGAAATCGTACAGCGGCTGATGAGACCGGCGCGTTTCCAGCAGAGGCTCGATCACCGTGCCATGTGGGTCATCGATCAGCACCAGGATGTGCGGTATCTCCAACGGAGCGCCCTGGCGGATCTTTATCCGCGGGGGCAGGCGTTCGAGGATAGTGCCCTCGGTCGCCCGTATCAGGCTTTGCGAGCCCGGGTTGAAATCGTACTGTTCGAGGTCCAGGGCCAGTATTAAACCCCGGCGGGTTTTCCCGCCAATAGTGCGCTCGACCAGCAACATGCCATCATGAGGTTCCAGGAGGTTTTCGCTCAGGTATTTCTGCATGGCCTGACGGGTAGCCTGGATGCGAATAGATTCTTGCGGCGTACCAAGAAAGACTTCTGGTAGGACTAAGTCATAGGTAGATGGAGCTTCTCCCACTATTAGCTCTACTTGACGCCAGTATTCGGGTTCGGAAGTGAACTGGTCGCAAGCGATGACCGCCCATTTGGTCAGATCCGTGCCGGGTTTAGGGAGCAGGATTTGGGGTATCTGGATTCCAATGTAGGGGTAGTTTTTCATACAGGTATTTCCTCAGTAAATTGGAATACCTGTATTTTACCAAGCTTCGCCGGGTTTACGGACTGCCTTCTGATTGGTTCGGCCTATCGTTGTAATTACATCCCCGCCATATAGGCGATGCCCAGGGCGCCGGGGCCGGTATGTACGCCAAGCACCGGGCTGACCACAGAAATATTGGTCTCACTGACCTCGGCAATACCGAAACGTTCTCGCGCCCGTTCGAGCATCTTCTCCGCCTGCAGGGCGGCATTGGTATGTAGAGAAGAAAGGCGGATGGGAGTGCGTTTTCCGATGCGCTGTTCCAGGATGTCAAGCAGTTTTTCCTGGGCCTTGATGCTGGTGCGCACTTTATCGGCCGGCTCGATGCCTCCGCCGCGCAGCTCCAGGATGGGCTTGATGTGAAAGGCCTGGCCGAAAAAGGCGGCTGCTCCCCCAATGCGCCCGCCTCGTTTGAGAAATTCCAGTGTATCGAGCAGGAACAGCACGCCGGAGTGAGCTTTTGCCTGTTCCGCGAGGGATTTGCATTCCGCAAGGGTGGCTCCTTCTGCCGCGGCGCGGGCGACAGCTAACACCTGCCAGCCCATTGCCATGGCAGTAACCTCCGAATCGTAGATCTCGATGTGTGCTTTTGGCAGAACTTTTTTCGCCTGCTGTGCGGAATCGAGCGTCCCGGAAAGTTTGGAGGAGATGTGGATGCTGATGATGTCATATCCATCTTCCGCCAGGCGGCGGTAGGTCTTTTCGAAATGGGCCGGAGTAACCTGGGAAGTGGTCGGCATTATTTTGGTTGTGCTTAAACGCACGTAAAATTCATCCGGCTGAATGTCGACGCCATCCAGATAAATTTCCTGCCCCCAGCAAACCTGTAAGGGGCAAATAGTAATTGGCAGGTTGCGCAGCAGCGGCGCTGGAATGGTGGCAGTACTATCGGTTACAACAGCTACTCGCGCCATAAATTACTCCCGGAAAGTATATATTTTTAATGTTGTTTGTATAAACCCTTGGAAAAGGTAAAAGTTTCTACAGCCGTATAGGGGAATTATATCAAACTAAGCTGGCTTTCCTGTAAAAGGAAGGAAAATTGCTAAAAAATTGTTGATAATCCTGTTAGAATAGGTAATATCCAGTGTCAAGGACAGAGACGAAGAACCCCGTATTATTAGAAATTAAGGGCTTAAAAGCCGCTTATTACGCATGTGAAGAATCGCACAACACACGTTTATAGCAACTTTACCAAGCCCGATTATCCTGGAGGATGGATGGCAAGGCGACTGGCAATTATTATCTTATTGTCGTTCATACTTTCTGCGTGTACGCAGGGTGCTGCGCCAGCAGCCTCACCGGCTGCGCTTATTCCGCCCACTTTGCTCGCCAATTCAACTACCATGCCGGTTGATAACTCGACGCCTGCTGCGACCTTCACCCCGGTTCCTATCGAGACCCTGTTGGCTGAGGTTACTCAATCACCTATCTTTACTCCTTCCCCTGCACCTACGCGTACGCCGACCCTCGATCCGACCTACGCCCTGGCCCCAAAACTGCCCTTTTCGATTGACTGTAACGAGCAGTCTCGTTCTTACTCGCCAGATTTGGCGTGGGTGGCGATCGTTTGTCTGACCGACTGGGGATATGCAATCACCAAAGTGTATAGTTTGGATGGCTTGCACGCGTGGAACGTCTGGCCAGAACCTGAGGAAATAAAAGCAAGGCCAGTCGAGTATACCTATTTACAGCCTTTCCACTGGATTGTCACCGGCGGTTACCTTTACCTGGTTGGTTATACCTGCTGCCGGGAAGTACAAGCGAAGTGGTATTCAGGGTATAGTCTGAAGCGTCTTGACCTGACAACAGGAAAATTGGAATCGATCGTTGATGGGCGACCAGGCTTCAACGCTTATCATTTCGGCTTTTCTGAAGGAGAAGGGTTCTTGATGGTCTTCGACATGACCAATAATTTCCGATTGCGTTTTATCACATTGGGCGATGGCACCGAGCAAAACATCTATCTGCCCCAGGCGGTGCGCTTCGTAGGTAATGAAATTTGGGCGCCTTATGGTTATGAAATGGCCCTTGAAGGCTGCACTTCAAGCGACCCGTTCAACGTAACCTGTGATACCTTTTCTGTTTACCTGGTCAATTTTAACACGGCCGAGGTGGATGTGCTGGTTTGGGATACAAGCACCCTGCCACAGGCGAATGGCGCACAAAAACCGGTCGAAATTTCCAAAATTGAGTGGGAAGACGGCTATCATCTGCTCCTCTATGATAGCGCTTCAGACCAGAAGTGGGAGGTCAGTGTCGTAATCGATTGGCCGACGCCGACGGAAGAGGTATGGCAGCCGACGTTGGTGACACCGGAAAATCCGTAGGGGTATGAACAACCGGGAAGGGCCAACTTTTCGGATGCATCCGAAGGGGAGGACACCAAGAGTGTGAAGAGGAAGGCAGGGTCTTGGTTTTTGCCCTTGACCTTTCCAACTTTCCGGGCTAAAATCATGCGACGTACGAGCCTTCCCTCGTGGAAGGTCTATATTGTTTTGCCAGACCAAGGTATTAACCAAGCGTGTTTGAGAACCTGACCCAACGCCTGAACCAGGTATTCACCAACCTCCGCCGTAGAGGGCGACTCTCGGAGGAGGATGTGGATTCGGCCATGCGTGAGGTGCGTCTGGCCTTGCTGGAAGCCGATGTGCATTACAGCGTGGTTAAGGATTTCACCGCCCGCGTACGCCAGCGCGCGGTAGGTGTCGAGGTCTCTAAGGCGCTCAACCCGGCTCAGCAGGTGATCAAGATCGTCAACGAAGAGCTGATCGCCACCCTGGGCGAGCCTGCCCGGTTGAATTTAAGTGGTCCCAAACCACGCTTGATTATGATGGTTGGCCTGCAAGGTTCAGGCAAGACCACCGCAGCAGCCAAACTGGCGCGTCTCCTACTTGGGCAGGGTGAGCGGGTCCTGTTGGTGGCGGCTGACCCCTACCGCCCGGCGGCTATCAAGCAGTTGCAGATACTGGGCGACCAGGTGGGCGTGCCGGTCTTTACCGAAGCGGGCGTGAAGCCCCCAGATGTGGTTGCTCACGCATTTTCTTCAGGTGAAAAAGGTGGAGTGACTGTGCTCATTGTCGACACCGCCGGGCGTTCACAGCTCGACCAGGCCCTGATGGATGAGCTGCACGCCATTAGCAAGCGTGTGCAGGCCTCGGAAGTCTTGTTGGTGGTGGACGCCATGATTGGCCAGGAAGCCTTGCACATTGCCGAGGGTTTCCGCGATTCGGTCTCTCTGACCGGGTTGATTATGACAAAAATGGATGGCGATGCCCGCGGCGGGGCAGCCATTTCCATCCGCAGCGTGACCGGCGTGCCGATCAAATACCTGGGTGTGGGTGAGGGCGTGGATGCCCTGGAAGCCTACGACCCCGGGCGGTTGTCCTCGCGCATTCTTGGCAAGGGCGATATCCTTGGCCTGATCGAGAAGGCTGAATCGGCCTACGATGAAAAAGTTAGCCAGGAACAGGCTCAGCGCATGCTCTCGGGTAAGTTCACCCTGGAAGACTTCGCCGACCAGCTTCGCCAGATTCGAAAAATGGGTCCCCTCTCGCAGATCCTCGAGATGCTGCCAGGTGGTATGGGGCAGATGGCGCGCCAGGTGGATCCGAAAGATGCCGAGAATCAATTGAAAATGACCGAAGCCATCATAAATTCCATGACGCGCCAGGAACGTAAGGATCCAGATGTGCTCAATGGAAACCGCCGGCGCAGGATCGCACGCGGCTCCGGCACCGATGTCCAGGACGTTAATCGGTTGATGAAGCAGTTCCGCGATGCTCAGCGGATGATGAAAACTTTGCAGAAATCAGGCGGACGAGGTATGCCGCGCCTGTTTGGGTAACCCGGCAGGATAAGAGGATGAAAAAGCGCCCCCTTCAGCGCCCCCTCTCATCTTCCAGACCTGTGGAACCCTGTTGATCTGAACACTAACATCACTAAATTTGGGAACAGGAGAAAGTTTCGATGGTTCGTATTCGTTTACGCCGTATTGGTTTGCGCCATCAACCGAGCTACCGCATAGTGGTAGCCGACAAGGAAAGTCCTCGGGATGGCCGCTTTCTTGAGATCGTTGGTTTTTACAATCCACGTACAGATCCCTTTACCTTCGAGGTAAAAGAAGACCGGGTCTACGATTGGATGATGAAAGGCGCTCAGCCGAGTGAGGCGTTGGCCAAGCTTTTCCGCAGCGTTGGACTGCTCGATCGTTTTGCCCGCTTCAAAGCCGGCGAACCGGCCGAAACCTTGCTGACTGAGGCTAAGGCAAAGATGGAAAGCCGCTTGCCCACTGCTCAATAGGTCTGAGCTGCTGTTTCCACCCTGCCGTCAGGGGAAATAAACCATGCTGCCTGTGTTCGTTCTATCATTTTGCGACTCCGGCTGCATCGTTAGCTTGATTGGACGGTAAAGGAGAGGCTGTGAAAGAATTGATTGAGTACATCGCCCGTTCTTTGGTGGATGATCCTTCTCAGGTGCAGGTTATCCAGGACCGAAGTGGGAGTGCTGTTCACCTCGAGCTGCGTGTTTCAAAAGAAGACATGGGCCGCGTCATCGGAAAGAACGGCAAGGTTGCTAATTCTATGCGAACTTTATTACGGGTCGCGGCTGCCCGGGAAGGCAAACAAGCCGGCCTGGATGTGATCGAACCGCGATGAAAAGGCATCGCCTGGAAGAAAATAATCTACTAGCACAGACAACAGGCTCGCCCCAGCCGGGCGGGCCTGTATTCTTAGCTGTTGGATTTCTACGCCGACCGCACGGGATTCAAGGCGAAATTCTCATGGAAGTGCTGACCGATTTTCCTGAGAGGTTGCGTTCCGGGAAATTGGTCCATGTTGGCGAAAACCATCAGCCAATGCGCATCACTCACAAGCGCTCTCAAGACCAGGAGTTGCTCCTTACTTTTGCCGGAATTGATACTCCAGAGGCGGCCGGGAATCTGCGCAACCAACGCGTGTATATCAAAGCAGACGCACTCCCTGAACTTCCGGAAGGTGAATATTACCATCACCAGCTCCTGGGCTTAAAAGTGATCGATGAGGCAGGGCTGGAGGTTGGGTCGCTAACGGAGATCATTGAGACTGGCGCAAACGACGTCTACGTGACTAACTCGGTTGAAGGTAAGGAAACGCTATTCCCTGCGATTGAATCCGTCATCCTAGGGGTAGACTTGGGCCGGAACGAAATGCGAGTGAGGCTGCCCGACTGGGAGTGACGATGGAGGAGAAGATGGATGAAAAGGTTTACTGGATGGGCTTCAACTTGGTCAAGGGGATTGGCGCAGTCCGTTTCCAAAACCTAATCAACTTCTTCGGTTCTTTAGAGGTTGCCTGGCAGACGCCTGTTGAGGCGTTGGCATCCGCCGGTTTGAGCCAGAAGACCATTGAGAACCTCGTACTCGTCCGCAGAAGTAAAGACCTTCAGAAAATCTGGGATCACCTTCAGGCCCAGGGGATCCAGGTGCTCACCTGGCAGGATGCGGCCTATCCTTCGGTGTTGAAAGAAATCGATCAGCCACCGCCAGTGCTGTATTTGCGCGGCTCCTTTGTACCTGAAGATGGCTGGGCGGTAGCAATCGTCGGAACACGTCGCATTACGCCTTACGGACGCCAGGTGGCCGACGAGCTGGCTGCGTACATGGCCCACCACGGCCTGACAGTAGTAAGTGGGCTGGCGCGTGGGGTGGATGCAGTCGCCCACGAGGCAGCCTTGAAAGCTGGTGGGCGGACGATTGCTGTGTTGGGTAACGGAATAGACATTATCTATCCCCCGGAAAATAAGTACCTGGCAGAACAGATCGTTAAACAGGGCGCCTTGATCAGTGATTATCCGCCCGGGACTCAGCCCGAAGGTGTGAATTTTCCACCACGCAACCGTATTATTTCTGGGCTGGCGCGGGCGACGGTTGTAGTGGAAGCCGGTGAAAAAAGCGGCGCTTTGATCACGGCAACTTTTGCCGCCGAACAGGGTCGCGAGGTGTTGGCGGTGCCTGGCACCATCCATGCTCCGCAGAGCAAGGGCACCAACCGCCTGATCCAGCAGGGCGCCAGGCCGCTGCTTGCGATGCAGGATGTGTTAGAAGCCATCGATTTCGAACATGCCCAGGAGCATTACCAGGCGCGCACCCTTTTCCCCTCGGACGAAAAGGAAACGGCCATTTTGCGCATTCTCAGCGATGAGCCGCTGTCAATGGATGAAATTGGCATTCAGGCCAATTTACCCATCGAGCAGGTATCTTCCACCCTGGTATTGATGGAGTTGAAGGGAATGGTCAGTCAAATGGGTGGGATGAGCTACGTGGCGGTACACGAAGAGCAGGGGGAGTATCTGACAGGCAACGAAGAATGAATTTTTAAATTAATGGTATTATAGCGTTTAAATTTTAGCTGCTAAAGCGAAGGCTATTGCAGTTTAAATTAGGAGATCAACCTTGGAAGCATACTGTGTAAAATGCAAGACTAAAAGAGAAATTATCGACCCCGTGGCCGACTTTAACACTGCTGGGACCCCGGTCACCCGCGGCATCTGCGGGGTGTGTGGTACAAAATTGTTCCGCATGGGCAGAACTGAGGCGCATGAGGGAATGATGGCGCCAGATAAAGACCAGCGTTCACGTCGCAGCGGTAAGCTGGTGATCGTCGAATCACCTGCCAAGGCGAAAACCGTGGGCAGGTTCTTGGGCAAAGGCTATACTGTGCGAGCTTCGGTTGGGCATGTGCGTGACCTGTTGCGCTCTGAGCTTTCGGTGGATGTAGAGCACGATTTCACACCCAAGTATCGTGTCCCGAACGAAAAACGTCCGGTAGTCAAAGAATTGAAAGAGTTGGTTAAGAAAGCCGAGGAAATTTACCTGGCGACCGATCCTGACCGTGAGGGTGAAGCGATTGCCTGGCACCTGATGGAAGCCGCGGCTATTGACCGTGAGAATTCTCGGCGGGTGGTCTTTCACGAAATCACCGAACCGGCGATCAACGAGGCATTTGCCAACCCGCGCCAGATCAACATGGACCTGGTCAACGCCCAGCAGGCGCGGCGTATCCTCGACCGCTTGGTAGGTTACGGTATCAGCCCGATCTTATGGGAAAAGGTGCGCAGCCGGCTGTCCGCCGGGCGCGTACAATCAGTAGCCTTGCGCCTGATCGTCGAGCGTGAGCGTGAAATCCAGGCCTTCGTGCCAGTAGAGTACTGGACGATTAAAGCTGAGCTGAAGCCAGAAGGCGGTAAGACCAGTTATGTAGCCCACTTATTCCGGGTGAACGATAAAGAACCCGAACTGCCCAACGAGGAAGTGGTCAAGGGTATTCTGGCTGACCTGGAAAAGGCCAAATACCTGATCCAGAAGATCAAGCGAAGTGAACGACGTCGTAAACCTTCAGCCCCATTCATCACAAGTACGCTGCAGCAGGAGGCTTCGCGCAAGCTGGCCTATACTGCCCGGCGCACAATGGCCCTGGCCCAACAACTGTACGAAGGGTTGGATGTGGGTGAAGGAGGGACATCCGGCTTGATCACCTACATGCGTACCGACTCGACCAACATCGCCGAGCTGGCTCTCAACGAAGCGCGCAGCTACATTACCCAGAATTTCGGCGACAATTACTTGCCAGCTACCCCGCCTACTTATAAGACACGGACAATGGGAGCGCAAGAGGCCCACGAAGCCATCCGTCCCACCTCGGTGTTCCGCCACCCGGAAAAAGTCAAAAGCTTTTTAAGCTCGGACCAATTTAAACTGTACCAGCTTATCTGGCAGCGCTTTGTGGCTTCCCAGATGGAAGCTGCGGTGTACGATACTGTGGCAGTCGATATCGGAGCAGACGCTGGTGAGAATAAATACATCTTGCGCGCCTCGGGTTTTACCTTGAAGTTTCCCGGATATCTGATCGTTTACGAGGA
>Ga0187886_1002175_pt1 | contig 16142 bp, 13 predicted proteins | sample June2016WEW_20_1_FD_133001 | JGI IMG/M metagenome (GOLD analysis project Ga0187886, IMG submission 133001) | Peatland microbial communities from SPRUCE experiment site at the Marcell Experimental Forest, Minnesota, USA - June2016WEW_20_150 | ecosystem: Environmental > Terrestrial > Soil >... | reverse complement strand
CCGTATCAGCGTGCGGGCGGAAGACCTCGGCAATGAGATTACCGTTGAGGTCCAGGACGATGGCCCGAGTATCGAAAGTGGCCGGACAAACGGGATTTTCAATCGCTTTGACCAGATTAGAACACAGCTTCGTGCCGGCAGGGAGGAGCTGTCGCTGGCTTTGCCGATAGCGAGGGAATTGGTGGAAATGCACGGCGGCTGGATTTGGGCCGAGGGTAGAGATGGCCGAGGAAACAGCTTCTGCTTTACTTTGCCCAAGCAGAATGTGCAGGCGGCTGCTGCTTTGACAGCGATAAAAGCAGCAAAAAAACACCGCCAAAACCAAATACAACAATGAAAAGTAAAAAAATGATTATTCAATAATCAATGTGAATAGACTACATTTACGCATCTGCTTTACCCGCACCCGCTAATCTAAGGACTAATTGCTCTGCTGCCACCTCGGCTTTCGCCAGCCCGGTTTTTATTGCATAATCTGTCGCAGCCAACTGCTGCAGAATATCGCCTATTTGCTTCAAAGATATTTTTCGAAGTTGCGCAAAAAAACTGTCTTTATTGCCCCATATCCTCAGCCTGTTTGCAACCTCATTGGAACCGACCCCTTTTTCAAGCAGGACTTTAGCGCCGAACATCCTGCGGAAATGAAACGCAAAAGCGCCGACAACGGTGTATTCCGCTGTCTTGTCTTCGGCGAACATAGTCCTTAGCCGATATATCGCCTGCGCAACGCTGCCGGCAATAACGGCGTCAATCACCGCAAAAGCGTTGAATATACGATTATGACCAATTAGCGACTCTATATGTTGTTCTGTTATCGACTTTTCGCTATGTGCGAACAGGGCCAGCTTGTCAACTTCGCTATACAGTCGGACCAATTCATCTCCGGCCAACTCGATTAGAAGCTCGGCGGCGGCCACAGCAAGGTTCTTTCCGTGTGCGTCTTTGGCATATTGTATAAGACGCTGCGGCAGTTGCCCTCGCTTCGGCTGCAATACGCCAATCAGCTTGCCGACAGAGGGTAATTTTTTAGCCAGCCTGGTCTGCGGAGACCAGCTGCTCACCGTTAATATAAGTATGCCAGTCGGACAGGGATTATCGAAATATCTCTCAAGCAGCTCTCGGTTCTCTGAAACGAATTTGTCGCCGTCTTTTACAAGAACGACTCTTCTTTCTGTCAAAAATGGCAGCGTTCGCAGCTCATCCAGGACCTGGGCTGCTGAAACTTCAGCAGCATCGGCATTAAAAAGTCCTGTCGCTCTTTGCTGTGGCTCCAGCAGCTTTTCTACAAGCTTTTCGCACTCAGCATCGACAAGGGATTTTTCTTTGCCGGCGATTACATAAATCGGCTCGTTTCTCTTCCTGGATTCGCTTTTACTTTTAGCCATTTTACTCAACCGGGACGGTCTGCCGGAGTGCTATTTCGATTTGCGGCTTTTTTTACTATTCTCTTCTTTGACCCTGGATTTGGATTTCGCCTCTGAGTCGCTGACGGCCTCGGAGCTTATTTTCTCGGCGGCAACGAGTTTGTCGCCTGCCTTGAGATTTATTAAGCGAACGCCCTGCGTGTTTCTGCCTATCGAACGGATTTGCTCCAAGCCGGTGCGAATTATCATTCCGTTGGCCGTTATCATCATTAACTCGTCCTTATCCTGAATGGCTTTTAGCGTTACTACCTTTCCGTTCCGGGCGGTTGTCTTTATATTTATCAGCCCTATGCCTCCCCTGTTTTGAGTTCGGTAATCGTTAAGACTCGTTCGTTTACCATATCCTTTTTCACAGACCGTAAGAAGCGATGCCCCTTTCTCCGCTATCACCATACCGACAACATTGTCCTTATTGCGAAGTTTCATACCCTTGACGCCTCGTGAAACCCGGCCCATCGAGCGCACCTGCTCTTCGCCGAAGCGTATTGCCATACCGTCCCGGCTGCCAAGCACAATCTGGTCTTTGCCCGTTGTTAACGCAACGCCGATTACTTCGTCATTGGGGTCAAGTTTGATTGCAGTAACGCCTGTGGCTCTCGGATTGCTGTAAGCCGAAAGTTTGGTCTTTTTTACCAGACCGTTCCTGGTGGCCATAATGAGTTGACGCTGGTCTTTTTCCTTGTCGCTTTCGTCACCGAATTTCCGCACATTGATTATCGAGGTTATTGTCTGGTTGCCCAGCTTCAGAAGGTTGACAATATTTCTGCCTTTGCTCTGTCTCGACATACTTGGAACATCATAGACCCTTAGCCAGTAGCATCTGCCGCGGTTAGTGAAGATAAGCAGATAATCATGAGTGGAAGCGGTGAAAAGGTGCTCGATAAAGTCCCCTTCTTTGGTGTCGGAGCCGATAATGCCTTTGCCGCCTCGGGCCTGTTTGCGATATGTATCGACAGGTATCCGCTTTACGTAACCGGAATGGCTTATCGTTACGATAACTTCTTCTTCCGCAATCAAATCCTCGATATCAAGCTCCTCGACCTTGGAGGTAATTGTTGTCCGTCTTTTGTCGCCGTATTTCTCCTTTATTTCGTGGATGTCTTCTCGGATAATATCCAGCAGGACCTGCTCACTGGCCAATATCGCCTCATAGCCTTCTATCTGCTCGGTAAGGTCGGTGTATTCTTTGGCAAGCTTTTTCATCTCCAGGCCTGTCAACCTTTGCAGTTGCATTGTTAAAATCGCATCGGCCTGCGGGCCTGTAAGGAACTGGTCGGTCTTGCTTTTTTCTTTAACAAACGCTTCAGGCAGGATTTCTTTAAGAGTAGCCGAGACCGCCAGTTTCAGCGGCTTCTTCATCAGGTTCAGCTTCGCTGTCGGCGTGTCAGGCGACTTTTTTATCAACTCAATGATTTCGTCGATGTCACTGACCGCTAAGATAAGGCCTTCGAGAATATGGGCCTTGTTTCGGCATCTTTTCAGCAGAAAGCTGCTTCGTCTGCGGATAACAACCTTGCGATGCTCGATAAAGCAGATAAGCATCTGCTTGATGTTAAGAGTTTCAGGTCTGTTCTTGACAAGGGCTATATTGGCAATGGCAAAGGTGCTCTGCAGCGGGGTGTAGCGGTATAGCTTATTCAATGCGACTTCGCTGTCGCCGTCTTTCTTCAGCTCCACCACAATCCGTAGTCCCTGCCGGTCTGATTCGTCCCTGACGTCGGCGATTTCCGCAATCTGGCCCTCGCGGACGCAATCGGCGATTTTGGAAACGATTATCGTCTTGACCACCATATACGGTATTTCGGTGATTACGATTCTTGTCCTGCCCTGCTTTGTCGTCTCGATATCTGCTTTACCGCGGACCGTCAGATGGCCTCTGCCGGTGGTGTAAGCGTCCATAATGCCTTTCCTGCCGCAGATAATCCCGCCGGTTGGAAAATCAGGACCCGGCAGACGCTTCATAACATCCTTGAATCCGCAGTTCGGGTCTTCAACGACTAACAATAAGGCTTCACAAACCTCAGCAACATTGTGCGGCGGGATGTTCGTAGCCATTCCAACGGCAATCCCTGTCGAGCCGTTGACTAACAGGTTCGGGAACTTTGAGGGCAGAACCGTCGGCTCCATCCGGGTTTCATCGTAGTTCGGCACAAAATCGACACTGTCCAGGTCAATATCTTCGAGCATCTCCATAGCCGGGGCAGCCATTCTCGCTTCGGTATATCTCATAGCTGCCGGCGGGTCGGCGTCGATACTCCCAAAGTTGCCCTGCGGGTCAACTAATGTATAACGCATACTCCACTCCTGGCCCATACGCACAAGAGTTCCGTATGTCGCCTGGTCGCCGTGTGGGTGGTAGTTGCCGCCTGTATCGCCGACGATTTTCGCGCACTTGCGGTGTTTGCTTCGCGGACCGAGATTCAAATCGTTCATCGCAACTAATATGCGCCTCTGCGAAGGTTTCAGTCCGTCGCGGACGTCCGGCAGCGCACGCGAAACAATCACGCTCATCGCATAGTTAAGGTATGAAGTCTTCAGCTCATCGAGTATCCGCCTGTCCTCGAAATGCTCTTGTGGCTTCTCAATTTCCTTCATAACACTTATTGCCTATTCCACAATTTTGATTTTTAATTTTTGATTTTTGAATTCTTCATAGATTAACCCAAGGCAGGCAAAAAGTCAAGAAAAAGGAATGATATTGAATTTACTATTTTCTATTTACTATTGATGATTTGTGATAAAATAGTAAGTAATCAACGGTCAATAATCAATTACAAATGCTTATTCCGTTCGTTGTGTCCACTTCTCGCCGTCCTTCTCAAATTCAACGCTGTCTCTGTGTATTTTGACGACCTTCACACCGTCTATTATGTCCCCTTCTGTCACTATTGCATCGCCGATTAAAGCCGATGGCTTGTCTTCAGAATATAATATCCCCTTTAGCGCTACCTCCTTAGGGGAAGCCACAGCCTGCTTCGGGGAAACCGCAACCTCCTTCGGAGAAACTACAACATCCTTCGGGGGAACCACAATCTTGCCTTTTAACCTCGGCCATAAACGGTGGCCAATGCCCGCCGCAAGCGCAACACTCAACATAATCAGTACAGCAATCCAGAATAATAAAGAGTTGTCGCTTTTCTTTCCCCCTTCACGCTGGATAGCAGGAGCAGGTCCAGCAGTCGCAGCCAACGCTGCTTTGGCGGAGTCGGCTCGAATACCCTCGCTGGGTTGGACACCCTGGATGGGTTGGAAACCCGGGCTAAGTTGGACACCCTGCCCAAGCCTAATACCAAGGCCGGATCGAATAACAGGGTCAGACCGCATACCAGCGACAGGCTGGATACCGCCGGTAACACCGACACTGGCGCGGGGTTCGACATTAGAGCCGCTGATACCAAGCTCAGCCAGTTCGGGAGTTTGTGCTGATAATTGCCGATACACAAGTGCCATTGCCACCATAACCGTTGGAATTGTTGCAAATAAGCCGACAAAAAAACAGAGCACACCAAGCATATTTATCAAACAGCATAAAATACTAAAGACAGCTAACGAATCTATGGCTCCGGCTGTTGCCATACTGCTTGCCTTCAGTGCGTTGATGGGGCCAAGGCCCTTATCGATGACAAAGTAGCAACACAGGCAGAACTTAATTGACAAAATTACCACCAGAATCAAAAACGCGATAAGAACAGGCAGGATGAAATACGGGCTGTGCGTTACGGTGGACAACAATATAAATAGTAAAACACACGCAATAGAGGCGCCGCCTATAATCAGGGCATAAAGGAGTCCTGCGCCTATATACCGCCAGAAGCAGCCCCACGCATTAAATAATGTGCTGAACCTCGGCTTTACACCATCGCAAAAACTGAGAGTTATCTTGATTAGGCCTATTCCCAAGATGACTTGCATTATATAGGAGGTTATAACTGCAACAGGGGCCAGAAAGGGCGACATGCTCTTAGGACTGCGTCCTGCTAACTGCCCGAGAATCTGTCCCGGCAAAGACACGAAGAAAGACACGAAGAATGAAACAACCCACACCCCAACAAAGAACCAAAAGTTCGACTTCACCACACTCCAGCCGAAACCCAATGCCCCGCTGTAGCTAAAAGATTTGCTCGACATAAATTCTCCTTTTTCGTTTTTGGGATTTAGCCAAAGGCTTCGATGGCAAACTCAGCCGAACCGTTTTCACAATTGCCTGTAACAATTAATAATCGGCTGTTTTTGCGGGGCTCTCCAGAATATTTCCCGTGCCTTTGCCCGCTTTCCCGCTTTCGCAGGAAGGCACAGCGGCGGTGTAGCTCCACACCTCCCTGGCCTTGTATTTACCTGCACCGACGCGTTCTATCCACGTCACGGTCACATCAAGGCCGTCAATCTCTACCAGACAATAGCCATACTCTTTTGAGTGGTAGATGCTTTTAACGGTATAGCCGCTGTTTTCACCATCATATTTCCCCGACCAGTCATAAAGCGGTGCCCCGGCGGTTCCAATAATGTATTGATGAATATCGTTGTTCGGGTCGCCGTCATCATCGACCCTCGCGTGATTATAGAAATGGTCGTGACCGCAGAAATACGTTCGCCCGCCCGCTTTTTCAATGCTGGCCCAAAACATATCACGCTCAGCGGCGTAATTATCGAGGCAATCTTTGTGCATCGTCTTGAAAGCGGGTTCGTGTCCGAACACGAAAATATGCGGCTCCGTATTCGCTGCAAACTGGGCATCAAGCCACTGTTGGTTCACCCGTCGCAGTCGAACATACTCATCGACACCAACGACGAAGGCATTTTTATGCTTGAACGAATATGTCAGGTTCTTCTCACCTGCAGGACCATTGGCAGGCATGGAATATTTGTCTTTGAAGACATTGTTCCACGCCGTAACGCCCGGTGGTTCGCCGAGGTCATGATTACCGCGAACAACGTAAACGCCGATACCGGCATCGTAAATCGGCTGCATTATATCACGCCACGTTTTGAGCTCACTTTCCATCTCTGCCTGATTGGCTCGGCCGTAGACCAAATCCCCGCTAAACAGGACAAAGTCAACCTGCTTCTTCACGGCCTCAGCCGCAAGTTCGCCTAAAATGACCGTATTCACGCCTTTATTGTCGCCCCGGCTGTCACCGGTAACGATGAATTGCCACGACGGGCCCGCACAACCCGTTAAAGAAGCTACTGCTAAAAAAACGGCTATAAAGATAGCTCTTAACGCATTTCTCCGTCCCATCATTCACTCTCCCTTGGGGACACCTTACGGCGCTTAGTTTGTGCGTCTGAGCGGCCTTAGCCGCCGCAGATAAAACGCATCTGGCCGATACAGGGTATCCACTTCCACGAAACAAACCAGTACATTACTCTCGACAGGCCGCTGTGTCGGCTGCTTTTAAGTAGGAAGATTTTTAGGTTCTCTGGCCAGGGAAATTCAAACCCCCCCGGCCAATAGACAAACAGCGCCTTGCCTACAAGATAGTCGCACGGCACGATACCCTCCCTGTAGGACCGTCCGTTATTACCAATGCCGGCTCTGCTCCACCACCTGCCGTCCTCGCTGTTCGGGCTGTTGTCGCCTAATACGAAAAACTCGTCTTTGCCGAGCGTAAGAGGATTGCCTTCTATTGCCCTTCCCTCTTCGGGACTGCCGGCGCCCTTTCTTGCGGTGTAGTGAATATCCCTGAAAATCGCTATATGTGAGATTGTCACCGTGCCGGAGCCGAAAATCTTCACCTCCGGCTGGATGCCCCTTTTCCTTTCACCGGCATCCCTGGCAGAGCGCCCCAAATCGTAAATTAATTTGTCGCTGCCGAATTGAAAAATCAATTGATGGTCAACATTGGCAAATTCGACCAGCGCAGGTTTATTCACAACTGACGGGTCGATTGTTTTCCTGTCTAATATTGTTTCTTTGCCTTCCGAAATCTTTGCTACGACCATCTCGCCGCCTAAATCAACCCACGCCTTGTATACGGTTTGATATTTGCTTACAGATATGCCGACGTTGCCTTGCTTGCCGGCAGATTGTGCGTAGAAACGCACCTTCAGGTCGCTGCAATACGGCATATTCTTATAGTCTCCAACGCTATCGTAAGCATAAGTGGCTCTGAAATCATTGCCCAGTGAGGTGTCATAAATTAGCGAGCTTGTTTCATCGACAGGGCTGTCTAATTGGAACTTGGTGGGGTCAGCTTTGTCAATTCTCCATTTTGACTCTGCAACGTTCCTTAACGGCTGCCGCCAGACGTGGCCGTTAAACGAACCTTCTCCCGGCCGGGCCGGCTGGTAGTCGTTATCATACACCGGCATCCACAGCTCTTCCTGGACTTTAGCAGGTTTTCGGCTGATTTGTCCGTCAATGTAAATGTCGCCGTCGATTATCTCCACAGTTTCCCCCGGCCGGCCAATCAATCGTTTAATATAATTCTCCGGAGGATTAAGTGGGTTCTTGAATACTATTACATCCCAGCGTTTGGGCTCGAAAAACTGATAGATGCACTTTAGAACAATTATCCGGTCGCCGTTGAATATTGGGATTGCTCTGCCGGCCGAATCATAATGGCCGCAGCTCGGGCAGCGGGAAATAGGCGCTTTGACGGCACCGGCTGCGATAGCATCCCGACCCAGTTGGTATCTTTCCAGGTCTGAACCGTAGTTATACTTGTACCCGCATTGTTGGCAGCAAAGACGAAAATGGTCTCCTTTAAGTGTGTCAGCCATACTGCCGGTAGGAATCCGGAACGCCTCCAATATAAATGCCCGAACGAGAAAGGCCAGTATAAAGGCCGTTATCAGCCACTCAAAGGTATTAGTGATTTCAGCCGCCTTATTACTTCGAGGGGCCTTTTGTGAACCGGTTTTTTCATTTTTCCTTACAGACATAAATACCAATCCTGCTGCAAATATAAAGACAGTAATTATGCCGATAGTTTTCTATCTGGTCAATAAACTATTTCCTCTTCCGTAAGGAATACTGCGTATTAAAGTTATTTTGCAAATTATTGCCGGACAAAGATACTCTCCTCTTGTTTTCACAAAAAAGCAACAGGGCTGTTTTATATAACATCTTGTAAATAAAGAGCTTACGCCTGATTGCTTCGTAAACAGCGCCGTTTTGCCGTTCTGTCCTTTTTGTAATATCAGATTTTTTCAGAAGTTGAAAAATTTTTGGATAAAAATTGCTTGCCGTATAGAAGTCTTTGCAGTATAGTAATTTGCAGTGTTCCGGCACAGGTGGCCGGCGAACTTGTCCCGAGCGGGGTCGAGGGAGCCGAACCGGTTGTTTTTGCCGGTTTTGTAGTTACAATTAGAAATCGGGGCCGATGTCCTGAACTCGTGCAAAGGTGTGTAATGTGCCGTTGGTTGTTTGATTTTGGCGGACAGAATTCAATTCATCATTCGCTCTTTCTTGAAATGAGGTAGTCTATGTCAACAGTTACGAAGAAAGAACTCATCGACCGGATTGCGGAGAAAACGCAGACAAAAAGAGTGCTGGTCAAACACATAACTCAGGCGTTTCTTGACGAGATAGTAGCAGAATTGCGTAATAATAACCGTTTGGAGTTCCGGGACTTCGGCGTCTTCGAGACCAGGACAAGGGCCGCCAGGGTTGCGCAGAATCCAAAAACGCTTGAGCGAGTTAAGGTTCCTCCAAAGAGAACCGTTAAGTTTAAGATGGGCCGGCTGATGAGAGAGAATGTCTTTGCGCCTGCTCCGAAGTCCACTGAAAAAAAATAATCTATTTTGCTTGGAAAGTTGTCGTTCCCAAAACGGTCTTTTTGTGGAACGCTCATAAGTTTACTGTAGTATAGTTGTCTAAAGGAAGTATTTTATGGCAGAGGGAATAGTTAAGTGGTTCAACACAAGGAAAGGTTATGGCTTCATCTCTACCGATGATGGCGCCGACATCTTTGTCCACTACTCAAACATTTCATCGGACGGTTACAAGACTCTCGCCGAAGGCGACCCCGTAACTTTTGATGTCGTCGAAGGCGAAAAAGGCCTCAGGGCCGAGAACGTAGTTCCAAAAGGGGCGCCGAAAGCCAAACCCGCTCCGAAAACCGAAGAAACTCCGGAAACCGAATCGGCTCCGAAAGCCAAAGCGGCTCCGAAAAGAAAGCCGGCAAAGAAAAGCAAACCTGCCGAAGAAACCGAAGAGGCCCCGCAAATCGAAGAATCCGCTGAAGCCGAAGAAGACGCTGAAAGCGAATCAGACGCCGAGAATCAGTGATATTCGCTTCTCCGAAGCTTCGCACTTTTAGCTTTACGCTTTTAACTCCCATATAATAGCGTCGCGCAGCGACTCCACAATTTTTATCCGCCGAAGCCCCCTGTCCTTCGTAGCTTTAGCGAAGAAGGATCGGCGAAGGCGGATTGCACTTTAAACTTTACACTTTAATTTTCTTCTTGCAACTTATAGGACTTTTTGCTATTTATAATCTTTGAGTGGTGATTATGATTGCTTCAGAGTTTAAATCCGGCTTGGACTGTAATGTTCTTGTCCTGAACAAGCACTATATGGCTGTCCGCATAGTCGGCGCCAGAAGGGCATTTTCTTTGCTCTTTCGCCAGCTTGCAGAGGTCGTCTCTTACGAGCAGGGCGCATACTCCAACTACAATTTCCAGAGCTGGTGCGAGGTCAGCGAATTCAAGCGCAATTTCGAGCCGGATGGCTGCGACTGGATTTCTACCGTAAATTTCTACGTCGCCGTCCCCCGCATTATCCGCCTCCTCTTCTACGACCGCCTGCCCCGAAGCGAGGTCAAATTCAATCGGCGGAACATCTTCGCCCGCGACCGAAACTGCTGCCAGTATTGCGGCAAGCGCTATCCCACCAGCGAACTGTCGCTCGACCACATTATCCCTCGCAGCGCAGGCGGAAAATCGAACTGGGAAAATATGGTCTGTGCCTGCACAAAATGCAACGTGAAAAAAGGCGGCCGAACTCCAAAGCAGGCCGGCCTTACTCTTATCCAGAAGCCCGCCAAGCCGAAGCACAATCCGCTCGTCCACATTCACCTCGGCCAGCCCCGCTACAAAAGCTGGCAGCAATTCCTCGACCACGCTTATTGGTCTGTCGAGCTAAAATGATGCCCTAAGGGCGTCATTTTAGCGAAGATCCCAGAATTCCTTTATCTGGGACCCAAATCGTAAATCCTAAATTGCAAATCGTAAATGTTTTCCCCCCTTTTTCCCCTTTCGCCTTTTTACTTTCTTCTTGCCTTTCTCGACAATCCCGAGCATAATATTCTACAGAGCAAATAGGATGTTCACCCTTGGTCGTTTATATCGCGATATAGATCAACAGATTGATTAGGAAACCATCAGTATGGTGGAATTCAATTGGGCATTGGCATTGGACAAACTTAGGTGTTATATATTCAAGATCCTTACACCTAATGGATCGGGTACTGGTTTCCTTATTTCTCTATCAGGCAATGTTTGTGGCGTGGCTACTGCACTCCATGTTATTGAGCATGCATCTGAATGGGAAGAACCAATCAAACTCCAGTACCACAAAACTAATAAGCAAATCCTGCTTAAGAATCAGGATAGAGTAATATATCCATATCCCGATAGCGACCTTGCGTTCATTCTTTTTTCACAGGGAGAATTCGATTTGCCTGCGAAAATGCTGAAGATGAAACCATCTGGTAGGTATGTTCGAGAAGGCATCCAATTGGGTTGGTGCGGTTTTCCGTGTATTGCTCCATCAAATCTTTGTTTCTTCACAGGCCATGTGAGCGCGTATCTTGAGAAAGAAGGTTCTTATCTCGTGGATGGAGTGGCGATAAATGGAGTCAGTGGTGGCCCTGCGTTTTTACTTCAACCCAGAGACCTTGACCTTCATTTGTGTGGAGTGGTATCTGCATACATAGCAAACCGGGCCACAGGGGAGACGCTTCCTGGTGTGTGTCTAATACGCGATGTAGCTCCCTACCAAGTACTTCTAGCCAAGCTTGGATCACTGGATGAGGCCGAGAAAGCGAAGGAAGAAGTAGGAAAGGCACCCTCTCCTGAACCTCACGAACCAATAGAGAAAAGCAACGACAAGAAAAAGGAAGTCGATGATGCCGCGAATAAGGCGAACTCAGAGAAGTCATAATTTGTAATAGCCTATCCTTAACTTGCCGGACATATTTTCTTGTTTGTAATTTTTTCTTTCTGTTTTTCCTCCGCCCCCTTTCCCCAATTTCCCCGCCTTCGGCGGATTTTGTTTAGAGTTTATTCCGCAACTCTATTTTGGAATTGAGTAATAATATGCAAAAGATAAAGATATCGTACGTTATTTGATCCTTAAGATGTTTTTTGCGACATCATGATGAGATTTATTCGCAATGGAATACTAAATAAGGTGGGAAATTAGGGTTAAATCCATTTCCTTCGATTATTTCTTTGTCATTCAATTCCACTGCTTTCCTTATGGAAATCCCTGCAGATACGATCAGATTTATCATTGTAGCTAGAGGCCAGTGGTAATCTTTAAAGTCTACGATGACATTTTTGCTCTTGTCAGTTAATTCAACAGAATAGGGTTGACCTTGATTCAAGTACTCAAAACTACGACCGTTGACAAACTCCGTTTTAAATGTGGAAAACTCATAATTATGAAAACAAGGATGGGTCACAGCCACGATACATGTTCCACTTGTGGTTTTTATCCTTTTAATTTGCTGGAAAATGTATTGTTGCTCTCTTATAGAAGGAATGGTCATAAGAACAAGAGATAGCACAACGCCATCAAAGTGGTTGGTAGGAACACTCTCAACATCTTTTACTATTGAGAATTTCTTTCTTTCTCCATATTTCTCCTTTGCCTTATCTAACATGAATTCGCTCGTATCAAACAAACAAACTTCTTCGAGATCGATTTTCCAATCGTCGAAAAGCGATCCATCTCCACAGCCATAATCGAAAATGCGTTTACAGCCTAATTTTTCTAAGGTATCTCTAATATAAGGATGCAGTACCAACCTTCGAGAATCCTGCTTCAGTAAGGTATATAGTAATGGATGTTCTGTCCAGAACGTCATATATTACTTCCTATGTCTAACTCAACTAAATCTGTAACTGTTATTGTTTTCGTCAAAATTCCAGATTCTCTTAAAGTATTTATTGTATTTTCCCACTCGCGAAGTTCCATATGACAGGGCGGTACGTGCTGCCCATACATGTTTGTGGCAAAATCGATGCTGCGTTCTATAACGTCCTGTAATGCTGCTTTATCATATGTAAATGAATTACTGATTATTTTTTGAGCTTCTATTGGATCTTTCTTCGCAAATTCCCATCCTTTTCTCAATCCTTTTACAAAACAACTTACTGCCTTAGGATTTTCATCTAAAAATTCTTCGTTGACTATGATAACATTGCCGTATAGACGTACGCCTCCATTCTCTGGATCGGATGGGTCTATTTCAGTTATTTCGATATTGTTAATTTTTGCTCTAACCGGCTCTTCGTTCAAATATACCGGATAAATTACATCCTTATTCTGGACAAAATAAGAAAAATCGAAGCCCACACCTTTAGGGGATACTTGCTTATCCAGATTCAATCTCTTGAGACAAAGATTCAATATCGAGGTAGTCTCTGTACCCACTTTGTCCCCAAGTAAAACATTCGTATTACTCGGAATATCCTTAAATGTTTTGATACCTAGAGATTTTCTTGCAATCCAACCAACTGGGTTGCGCTGGAAATCTACAGCTATTACTTTAATCTTTTGTCCATTGGCGCGTGCTATGATAGCCTTATCAGCACCCACTATTGCAAACTGAGCTTGCTTTGATACAACGAGTGCAATTGGATCAATACCAATACCACCAGGTTTTATGGTTACGTCGAGTCCACAATCCTTACTCCAGTACATGTTTTTTAGAGCTATGTATTCCCCTGTGAAAGTTGGATCAGGAATCCAGTTAAGCTGAAGTATTATTTTTCTGTTACCGGCGGCCGGTTTCTTACCACAACCGCTTATTATGAATAAAACAATTAGCCCAATGAACCCGATCCCGAATATAACTTTTGCTAATCTCGTCATACGATCGCCTCCTGTTTGTTTAAAGTCTCAGGATACAACCTTCCCCATAAATAATCGATTAGTTTGCCACAACAGAAAACAAGTGTCATCATCAGAAGTATACTGCACCACATTTCCCCATAAGGATTAGCCGAGTTTGAGGCTACTTTGAGCATTCCTCCCAAGCCTGGCGACCAATCAGTCAGACTGCCTATGAAATATTCGGCCATTGTCTGGCCGATAAAGCACAAGGGGACAGAAGTGCCCAGTGCTGTTCCAAGGCGGGAGATAACCATTGAAAACCTAAGATGTCGGAACTCTTGAAATCTTGAGAGGGAGAACGCCGCCGTCAGGGCCGATACTCCTTCGTGTTTTCTTATGCATTCCTCAAATGAATGCTTGGCGATAGGGTAAAAACCAAGAAATACCCCCATGGCAAGACCGTAAGCCCAACCTGCACCTAGTAGCAATATCAGGTATACTGAGACAGCAACTAGAGGTGTAGACCAAGCCAGTTGAGAAATTCTGTCGAAAGCCCAAAGCCTGAAAAGTGCAAATAAACTCCCAAACGTAATTCCTAGAAGTGTTGACAGAAGAACTGCTACCAAAGACATTGAACAAGTGAAAAAGACTGCCTTTATCCATGCCGGGAAGTTATTATACAACGTATCGAATATGTCACCGCTGCGGGGTATCACATATGCATGAATACCTTCCGTGCCTAATGCTTTTTCCAATATCGTTCCAAGAGAAACACCTGCAATGACTAAAAAAAGTAGAATTGACCAATTTATCAAATTTATGCTACTGGTATATCTTTGTTTTCTTTTCATATTGTCCTTAACTTAAATTGTTCTGTTTTACATTTTCTCTTATATTCACTTTTACACTTTTTTGAAAAAACGCTGGGTCGCCAGAGTTTTCCTCAAGAGCAAATCTTACCCATACATGCGGTACATACGATAAGTCTGTTAATCTGTGTGTGACTATCAAAAATCTAGAGTGGTCCGTATAATTTTCATGAAGATTTTTTACGATTTGAGAAGCAAGTTCCTGATCTAAAGAAGTAAGACACTCATCTATAATGGCAATTTGTGGCCCAGCAAGTAACATCCGTGCCAAATTAAGACGTTGAAGTTCTCCTGCGGAAAGGTCAGATATGTGTCTATTTATAGTTCGGTCAAGAAAAAAGATTTGGCACACCTTTTCAACATCTGATTGTAAAGGGGCTGACTTACCTTTCCAACCAAAGGGTGCGCAGAGATTTTCATGGATTGTTTTATTGGGCAGGAAGAAAGGACGTTGGGGAGCATATCCCACTACATCTTTTGTATGGTTTAACGCAATTCCATTTAAGCTGTATAGTTTCTCGAATTGAACCTCGCAACCATCTTCTATCCATGAGTTTATGTAGTGATGGAAAAAGGTACGGCAAAATGTCGTCTTCCCGGCACCTGACGGTCCGGTTATAGCTGCAAAAGGGATATTGCTGTCTACCGTAAATTCAAACGGTTGTATCTCCAATGAATGGTTATGATCGCTCAGATAAAATTTCTTAAGTGTTATTCTTAACTCCAATGGGTCAGTTTTCATACTCCCGCCGTTCCTTATTTTATGCTTGATATTCTTATATGTCTTGGGACATCTTAAGATACCGCATTCTCTCTTTGTTTCCCAATGTTACTAAACGCAGAAGATTAACATAATTGTTAATAAGAAACAAGCCTAAACAATCTGCAAATTTTGGTTTGTTAAGGAGCCCCCCGCAGCAAAAAATTGGTGTTAATTTAGGCAACCTGCACTTAATTTTCCCCTGTCCTCGACTGCCTGCCCTCGAATGTCGTAGTCGGGGGTTGCTTGCTCGGTCTGCTGTCGGGGATCCATTTTTTCGTAGCGCAGCGCAATTTACCCGCCTCCGGCGGTAGTCCCCCCTTCTTAAAACCCCCAATTCTCAACCCCCGCATTCTCAAATCCTGCATTTTCAAATCCCAGATTATTTAATCACTACATTAGTATATACGCATATACTAATATACTTTTACAAAAACCTCTCCGCATCATCAGTACAATCAGTGATTAAAAAATCTCTGCTTGCCTCAGCACCTTGTCCGGCATAGTCCCTTAGTCCCCTTGGGACACCATAGGTGGTACGAAGACGGATGGTTTTGGATTTTCAGTTTTAACTTTTAAATTGCTTCTCAAATCCCCGCTTCTCAACCCACAGCGTCTAAAAACCCTCGATTGGTATAGAGGATACCTAACTATCTTAGGTATTGTATTTCGCCTCTGATTTTTAATTTCCTCTCCCGCTCACCTGTTCCGTTGTTTTACCTTCTTTGCTTCGGCTCGGCTGCCTCCGTCACCACTCCGCATCGCACAATGACATGCTTGCTCAAAATTTCTACAAAACAATTTTATGTTTGACATTCAAAGAATACCTAAGTATCTTAGGTATCCTTTGAAAAATCGCTTATGAACTGCGAAAGGATAATTGTCGAATGTTTTACCAGCAGATTATAAAAGGAAGCATCAAATTTGTGATCCTCTCAATCCTCGAAAACCGAGAGGTGTACGGCTATGGGCTTATCCAAGCCGTTAATCGTCAAACCAAGGGCTTTTTTGAATGGCGCCAGTCCGCCGTCTATACAACTCTGCACAAGATGGAAAAAGCCGGACTGGTTAAAAGCAGATGG
>Ga0187886_1002173_pt1 | contig 16145 bp, 15 predicted proteins | sample June2016WEW_20_1_FD_133001 | JGI IMG/M metagenome (GOLD analysis project Ga0187886, IMG submission 133001) | Peatland microbial communities from SPRUCE experiment site at the Marcell Experimental Forest, Minnesota, USA - June2016WEW_20_150 | ecosystem: Environmental > Terrestrial > Soil >... | reverse complement strand
GATATCGTCAATGATGTGCGTGAGCGGGGCGACGCTGCCCTTTTCGACTATACCGAGAAATTCGATAATGTCAGGCTGAGCTCGCTGGAGATAAGTAAAAGGCAAATAAACCGGGCTTATAATGATATAGATGGCGAGCTTCTCTCGGCGCTTAAGCTGGCCGCCGAGAGGATAACCGCTTATCACCTGGAGCAGAAGAAAAAGCTTCTGAAGGATAACACTGTAGCGAAGCTGGGCTGGCTGATGCGCCCGCTACGCAGCGCCGGCGTGCATGTCCCCGGTTTTACAGCCCCACTGCCTTCCTCGCTGCTGATGACGGCCATTCCAGCCCGCGTGGCTGGGGTCGAAGAGATAATCTTGGTGACGCCGCCGGGGTCAAATGGGAAAGTCTCTCCGGTAACGCTGGCGGCGGCGAAAATTGCCGGGGTCGACCGCGTTTTCTCCGTCGGTGGTGCCCAGGCTATTGCCGCCTTGGCCTTTGGCACGGAGTCCGTCCCCAAAGTGGATAAAGTCTGCGGGCCGGGCAATATCTTTGTCACCCTGGCCAAGAAGATGGTCTATGGAGTGGTCGGCATTGACGGGCTTTACGGTCCCAGTGAAGTTATCATCATTGCCGATGAAGCAGCCAACCCGAAATATGTAGCCGCCGACCTCTTGGCTCAGGCCGAGCATGGTTCAATGGCTTCGGCCATCATGATTACTACCTCGCGAAAGATGGCCGACGGCGTGAACCGTGAAATCGAAAAGCAGCTCAAGACCTTGAAGCGCAAGGATATTATCACCGAGGCACTGGATGGTCGGGGAGTAATAGCCATTGTGGCCACCGTCGAAGAAGCTATCGAGCTTGCCAATCTATATGCCCCGGAGCACCTCTGCCTTGTTGTGAAAAACGCGGCTTCCTATATTAATAAGGTTAAAAATGCCGGGTGTCTCTTCGTGGGTGAAAACTCTATTGAGGCTCTCGTTGATTACGTGGCCGGACCGAGTCATGTCCTGCCGACGGGGGGCACCGCGCGTTTCGGCTCAGGGCTAAATATCCTGGATTTTGTTAAGCTGATAAGCCTCGTGAAAACGGATGAAACGGATATCAAGGAATTGGGCGGGGCGGCGTCGGTTATCGCCAGGGCGGAGGGGCTTGACGCCCATGCCCGCGCCGTGGAAAGACGTCTTAAGGATACAGGTCAGGGAGGCAATTAAGTGGCTGATTCTGAAGGAATAGAAAAATTGATTCGTTCCCATCTGGTGGGGTTCATCGGCTACACCGCCAGTACCTCTCCGGATACTCTGGCGGGTAAGGTGGACGTGTCTCTGGATAGCATCATCAAGATGAATGCCAATGAGAATCCCTATGGCTGCTCCCCCAGGGTAATGCGGGCGCTGGCGGATTGTTCGCATTTTAATATCTACCCCGATGATGGCCAGCAGGAGCTTCGTAAAATGCTGGCGGGATACGCCGGTGTTCCTGCCGACCGTATCGTGGCGGGGCATGGCAGCAATACGCTGATTGACCTCATCGTGCGACTTTTTGTCGGGCCCGGCGATGAGGTGATAAACAGTGTGCCTACCTTCGACCTGTACCGGTTTAGCGCGGAGATATGCGGGGGGACTGTAGTCAATATTAACCGGGATGATAATTTCGCCATAAATGTTAAGGGTATTAAGGCGGCTATCAATCGCAAGACGAAGCTGATATTGCTGGCCACCCCCAATAACCCCACCGGTAATATCGTGCCGCGAAAGGAACTCCTGGAGATTATCTACGCAGGCGTGCCGGTTGTCGTTGACGAAGCCTATTACGAATTCAGTGGGGAGACGGTCGTGCCGTTGACCGGCCGTTACAAGAATCTCATGGTATTAAGGTCGTTCAGTAAATGGGCGGGACTAGCTGGACTTAGAATCGGCTACGGCATTTTCCCTCCCCGGATTGTAGGTTACCTGATGGCGATAAAAATACCGCATAACGTAAGCGTTGCTGCTGAGATTGCTGTACGTGAGTCGCTGGCCGACCTGAAATATTTGCAGGGCAAGGTTAAAGCCATAATTGATGAGAGAGCTAGGCTGTTCGTAGAGCTTCAAAAGATATCAACGCTGAAACCATATCCGTCTCAGGCCAATTTTATTTATTGCGCCGTTTTAAAGGGCAGCGCCGGCGAACTTCACCAGAAACTGCAAAGAAAAGGAATCCTGGTCCGTTACTTCGATAGGCCGCTTTTAAATAATAGCATCCGCATCAGCGTGGGCAAACCGGCGCACACCGATGCCCTGATGAAAGCCCTCCGCGAACTGGAAGCTTAACAGCATCCTTCCTACAATTGTCATTCCAGCGAAAGCTGGAATCCAGGAAGTCTAAGGATAGCTGGATTCTCGTGTCAAGCCTGAGAATGATATTATCAAATAACTTCATGATAGCCTCTTGTTTACCAACAACTGTTAATATATATAACAACTTGATAATTACTCTATTGACAAATGATTAATATATGTTATAATACATAACATATAAGCATTATTGGTAGGGAAGGACACCATGGATTCATCAGATGAAGTATTACGCAAAATAGTACAGCTACAGAACAGACACGGCTACTCCGACCAGCAAATGGCGGAAAAAATAGGATGCAGTCGGCCGCTTTATCAGAGAACGCGCACCGGTAAGATACCGGTCGGCGGCACATTTCTTAAGGGCGCTATGAAACTGCTGGCATCGTTAGTGGATGAAGGCAGGAAATCCGTTATCTCTAGAGAGACAAAAGAGACGAATATCAGCCTTGAACTTAATATCGATGGAAGCGGCCGGTGGGATGTCAATACCGGAATAAGAATCTTCGACCACTTATTATCTCAACTGGCGAGGCACGGGTTATTTGACATAAAGATTAAGGCTACCGGTGACGATGTGCATCACCTCGTGGAGGACGTAGCCATTTGTCTGGGGCAGGCCTTTGGCAAAGCCCTTGGAGATAAACGAGGCATTGTGAGAATGGCAGAGGCAACTGTGCCCATGGATGATGCTTTAGCCACTGTGATAATTGACATTAGTGGCAGGGGATATACGGTGCTCGACCTGCCTTTTGCCGGTAATGATATGTCCGGCTTTCCTGCCGACCTTGTACGCCACTTCCTGGAGTCCTTCGCTATCGAAGCCAGGATGAACCTTCATGCCAGGGTCTTATACGGTAGCAACGACCATCACAAGGCGGAAGCGCTCTTTAAGGCTTTAGGGCGGGCTCTGGATGCCGCCACCAGAATAGATGAACGAATCGCCGGGGAGTTGCCCAGCACCAAGGCGTATCTGGAGAGCTAAGATGGCATTTCTTTAGCTGTAGTATTTTTATATACTTCGATTGCTTCTTTGACAAAGTCAATTGGAATAACAGAAGTTAATCCTGAATTTTCTTCGAACATTACTCGTCGCCTTTTTGTTTGCTCGCTGATTGCGAAATCTTGGTAAGATAGGTATCCTGCGACAATTCCTATTAGATAGCTAGAGCCAACCGCTTTTGTGCCTATTATTGAGACTAGTTCAGGTTTTGTGACTACGGGTCCCCCGCTATTTCCAGGAAAGGTAAAAGCATCAATGAGGAATTCATTGCTTTTTCTGTCAATAGCATCTTGAATTCTGGCGATGTTGCCGCCACGAACAATAACATAGTTTCTTTCAGGGCCGATTAATCCCATTGGGAAACCCAATATAAATACACAGTCTCCCTCAATAATTCCCAACTCAGATATTTTGGACAGAGGTGCAACATGTTGGTCGCTCATAAAATAACTAAATTTAATGTTTTCTTTCCTTAATAGCTGAGCATTAATCAATATGACAGCTATATCGATATTAGAATTCGGATGCGATGTCCATAGCAGTTTTTTTGAAGATTCATTTAATAAAGGAAGTGGATAAACTTTTGCTGGCTCTCCACCGCTCGGATTAAACCTTAGAACTGTAAGTTGTAAATTTTCAAAAACATGACGGTTTGTAACAAGATAAACGCTGTATATGTTTTGCCCGCCTTCCTTTTTTTCCTTAAGGTCCCCGTATAAAAAACCAGACGCAACCCACTCACCCTCCTTTTTTTCTGAAGGCAAGCCAATTGCTACTATACAATCTATAAAAAACCCAGGTATTAATGCCATTATATTATTACGTTTCTCCCTAGCTTCTTTTATTTCATTGTTTACTCCAGGACGGCCAGCTTGCGGCCGGTAATCTTTTCATAGGCCTGCACGTATCTCTCTGATGTCTCTTTGATGACCTCCGGGGGCAGCGCCGGGGCAGGCGGTTCCTTATTCCAGCCGGACGCTGTAAGCCAGTCGCGGACGGGCTGTTTATCCAGGCTAGCCTGGGGCTGTCCCGCCTTATACTTGCCGGCATCCCAGAAACGCGATGAATCGGGAGTTAAAATTTCGTCTATCAATATCAGCCGCCCGTTATCGATACCGAACTCGAACTTGGTATCGGCGATAATGATTCCTTTACCCAGGGCATAATCGCAGGCGGACTTATAGAGCGCCACGCTCTTTTCTTCCAGCTCCAGGGCAGTGCGGAGGCCGACCAGCTTTATTATTTTTTCTTTACTGATAGGTTCATCATGGCCGGTCTCTGCCTTGGTGGTCGGGGTGAATAGTGGCTGTTTTAGTTCCTGGCTTTCCTGCAACCCGCTGGGCATTGGTTTCCCCGAGACGGTGCCGCGCTCCTTATATTCCGCCCAGGCCGACCCTGAAATATAGCCGCGAACCACGCATTCCAGTGGTATACGTTTTACTTTCTTGACGACCATGGAGCGGCCCCTGAGATAGGATGGATAGGAAAAGCGGCTTTCTTTAGGGACGTACGAATCGAGGCTGTGAACATTGTCAATAGCTTCGGTCATGTGATTGGGTATGATATCAGCCGTGCGCCGGAACCAGAAAGAGGAGAGGCGGTTCAGCACGTGTCCCTTAAGCGGGACGCCGCTGGGAAGCACCACATCGAAGGCTGAGATGCGGTCGGTAGCTATGATGAGCAGATGGCTGCCCAGGTTATATGTGTCACGCACCTTGCCGCGGATGAATAGCGGCAGCGGCAGGTCTGTTTCTATTAACACAGGAGATTCATGATTAGCCATCAATTCATACCTTGGTTTCCGGGATACTTCCCTGCCACTGGCTCTTGGTCAGGCCCAGTCTCTGGAAAATTTCGTCAACATGCTGCAGGTAGTACTGGTAATCGAAAAGTGCTTCAAGCTCGGCTAAAGATATGGCGCCGGTAACCTCGGCGTCTGCTTTCAGCAGGGTCAGTAAACTTCTATTTCTCTTCCAGGCTTTCATGGCGTTTCTCTGGACTATCTCATAGGCTTTTTGCCGGTTCAGTCCTTTGTTGATAAGGGCCAGCATGACTCTCTGCGAAAAGACCATGCCCCGCGTGAGTTCGAGGTTCTTTTTCATCTGGTGCGGATATACCTGTAGCCTTCTCATAACCGATGTGAAAAGTGCCATGATGTAGTCCAGCACCAGGCAGGCATCGGGGAGGATAATGCGCTCGTTCGAGGAGTGGCTGATATCACGTTCGTGCCACAGGGCGATATTCTCCAGCGAGGTCAGGGCGAAGCCGCGTGCCAGCCGCGCCAGTCCGCAGACACGCTCGGTAAGCTCGGGATTGCGCTTGTGCGGCATGGCTGAAGAGCCGGTTGTCACCGCGTCGGCGGCGGCTCCGAAGGGCTCTTCCACCTCATGCACCTCGGTTTTTTGCAGGGCCCTGATTTCCGTGGCGAATTTTTCCAGGGAGCCGGCCATGATAGCCAGGGTGGTCACGAACTGGGCATGACGATCGCGCTGGAGCACCTGATTCGATATCGGAGCGGGGTCGAGGCCAAGCTTGCGGCAGGCTTTCTGTTCGACCTCGGGAGGTACCGTGGCATAGGTGCCGACCGCCCCGGAAATTTTGCCTACCGAGATAGTTTTTTTTGCCTCGGTAAGCCGGAGGTGGTTGCGTCTCATTTCGTCCACCCACAGCGCCAGCTTCAGCCCGAAGGATGTCGGTTCGGCATGTATACCGTGGGTGCGCCCTATCGTCAACGTATATTTATGTTCTATCGCCCTCTGCGCCAGAGTAGCCGTGAGTTCCTTAACATCCTGAATTAATATGTTGGAGGCTTCAACCATCTGGAGACTGGTGGCCGTATCCATGACATCGGAAGAAGTAAGGCCCAGGTGGATGAAACGCGACTCGTCGCCGAGGCTCTCGGCCACGGAGCCGAGGAAAGCTGTCATGTCATGGCGGGTCTCTTTGAGGATTTCTTCCATTCGCTTGAGGTTGCACTTGGCCAGCTTAATCTTGGGTATGGCATTGCGGGGAATAACACCGAGCTCGGCCCAGGCATCGCAGACGGCTATCTCCACGTCGAGCCACTTGGTGTATTTATTCTCGTCTGACCATACCTGTTTCATTTCGGGTCGGGAGTACCGTTCTATCATGACGCTCTCCTTATTAGATTGTCATTTTAGCATTTCTGGGGTTGTAATTCCAGCGAAAACCGGAATCCGAAACCCCACCATGTCATTGCGAGGAGCGTAGCAACGTGGCAACCTCATTCTCTTGTCATTCCAGCGAAAGCTGGAATCCAGATGGGATGGAGTTTCTACATTTTCGTCTTTACGAAATTCCCTGGAGTTCGCTCCGGTATCTTTCGTAGGCCTTTCTAATTTTATCATGTTTCAGGCCAAGAATCTCGGCGGCGAGGTAAGCAGCGTTTTTAGCCCCGGCACTGCCGATTGCCATGCAGGCGACCGGTATTCCGGCGGGCATCTGGACGATGGAATAAAGGGCATCCACCCCTTTAAGCTCGCCGCTGGCCATGGGTACACCGATGACCGGCAGGGTGGTCCAGCTGGCCAGAACGCCGGGTAGGTGCGCCGCCATCCCCGCCGCGGCGATGATGACCTCGATGCCGCGCTCCTTGGCTGACTGGGCGTATTTTCTGGCCTTTTCCGGTGTGCGGTGGGCGGAGATAACATTGACCTCATGCTCTATGCCGAGGCTGGTTAGCGCGTCCAGCGCCGACTGGATTACCTCGGCATCCGATTTTGAGCCCATGACCACGCCGACTAACGGCATCGTACCCTCCTTTGTTAAGTAACGAGTGTCAAATGTCAAGTAACAAGTTTCCCCTCCCCCTTTGTTCCTTGCTACTTGTTACTTACCCTTACCCCTTTACCTTCTCTACAATACTAGCGAAAATTCTCAACAATTCCGTTGATTCAGTAATGAGTGCTTGCCTTTTCTTATCTACACCGTCATCTCTGACTTCAAGAAGTCTAAGCCAATATGCACTTTCTTTAACTTCTTTTCGGCATATTTTCACTCTCATGGCGAAGTCCTTTTTGCTCAAGGCTTCTCTAGCTTCAATGTAATTTGCTCCCACAGAACCGGAAGACCTTATGAGTTGCCTTATCAATTCCGAATTCACCATAGTTTTTGGGCAAGCATTAACAAAAGCAATAATTTCCTTGGTAAACTTGTATGTTCTCTCCTCTAAATCAAAAGGTTTATCATTAAATGACTCGGGCATTGCCAATTACCTACTACTTGTTACTTGTTCCTTGTTACTTGCTACTTAAATAAAGCAATATCTTTGCGGAAATAGCACCCCTCAAAGTGAATCCTGGTAATATTTTTATAGACCTTCTCTCTGGCTTCCGCCAGCGTTTTACCGGTAGCGGCCACTGTCAGGACGCGCCCGCCGCTCGTAAGCGACTGTCCCCCCTGACTTAATTTCGTTCCGGCGTGAAAGACCATGATATCTCTATCGACGTCATCCAGACCGCTGATGGGGAAACCCGTCTTATAGCTGCCCGGGTATCCCCCCGATGCCATGACCACCCCGACACAGGCGTTATCATTAAATTCAATGTCTATTTTGTCCAGTTTATTATCAACCACTGCCAGCATAATATCCACCAGGTCGGTCTTGAGTCTCGGCAGGACCACCTGCGTCTCCGGGTCGCCGAGGCGGGCATTAAATTCTATCACTTTCGGCACATTATTGGTAATCATCAGGCCGCCGTAGAGGGTGCCTTTGTAGGGTCGGCCTTCGTCCGCCAGGGCTAGGACGATTGGCTCCATGATTGTCTTTATAATGATATTGGCAAGGGCTTTGTTGTAGAATGGCGGCGGGCTGTAGCTGCCCATGCCGCCGGTGTTGGGCCCTTTATTGTCATTGAAGATACGCTTGTAGTCGCAGGCGGGCACGGTGGGCACTATCGTCCTGCCGTCGGTAAAGATAAAGAAGCTCATCTCCCGGCCGAAGAGGTGCTCTTCGATGACCACTCTGTCACCCGCCGCCCCGAAAGCCTTGGACTGCATCATACTGGCGAGGGCTTCCCGGGCTTCTCTTACGGACTCGGCGATGATTACTCCCTTGCCGGCGGCGAGGCCGTCGGCCTTGATAACGATGGGTGGCTTTTGATTCTGGAGATATTCCTTCGCTTTTTCAAAGTCGGAGAAACTGGCGCTACGGGCGCAGGGGATGCCGTGTTTCTGCATCAGTTCCTTGGCGAAGACCTTGCTCGACTCTATTTCGGCGGCTTTTTGGGTGGGGCCAAAGATGGGCAGTCCGGCCGACTGAAAGCGGTCGACGATGCCTTTAGCCAGCGGGTTCTCCGGCCCGACGACGGTAAGGTCAATGTGGTTTTCTCTAGCTGCTTTCAGCAAAGACTCGATATCCTCGGCCTTGATATCGAGGTTGTAGGCTATCCGTGCCGTGCCGGCATTGCCGGGAGCGGCATAAATTTCTTTTACTCTGGGGCTCTGGGTCAGCTTCCACACCAGCGTATGTTCCCTGGCCCCACCCCCGACCACTAATATCTTTATCTGCCTCACCCCCTTTTTCTAATATGTCATTGCGAGACCATCTGCCTAAGGCAGAGGCGAAGCAATCCCATGAAACGTCATTCCCGCCAAGCTTGTCACGTACTTGATAAGGGAGCGGGAATCCAGCACTCCTAAACATCCAGTAGGGTAACCCACCCCCCTTGTGTTCCCCCTCCCTTGAGGTTTTGGTGAAGGGAGGGGGAAAGTATTTGGAAGAGGGGCGTGGCCCCTCTTAGACACTCCCGTATTTCTAACTTCATTCTTCCAAAAGATTAATCTCAGCCAGTCGCTTTAGGAAACCAGGCTTTTCAGGTGTTCCAATAACAAGTTTTCGGATTTGTTTGGCTTCACTTGCATTTATAACACCCCCGTGTGCTGCACAATTACGTAATTCTCTCAATTGCTTCAAGGAATCTGTCAATTCTTGGAATAAAAACGAAAGGGTTTCAGACGGAAGAATCGAAAGTAGCTGTTTTAGAAAAGGGTTTGACCCAGTTGCTTTTAGGACTGCTTCAGCATAGCCGAGATTAGAATCGCCCCTATCTACTCTTTTTGGCAAGATGGTCTGTAGCGAGGTGCCTGAACGCTTAAGAAAATTCTCCAATCGTGGTAGTAGCCGTGCTTTTATTTCTGCTTCCACTGCGCTAGAATATTCTATTATAACTCCACCCCATGACCGAGTTCTTAGTGCTTCGTATAGGAACTCGGCATTGACAAGAGCCCCTTGGTTAACAAGCTCATTCACCCAATCGCCATACTCTGTTATCAGCTTCTCTTTGGTTCTTTCTAGACTCGGCATTCCGGAAATTATCTCTTCCTTTAAGTGCCAGAGGTCTAAACGGAAATTTACGGATTGCGTATCGAATAGGTCTTTTATGGCAGCCACTATTGAGCCGGTAAGCAACACGCCCTCAGCAAGTGTCCAAGTTTTTGTCACTTCCTGTGGCAGGAACTTAAGCTCACCAGGAGCCGCCTCTGGAACCATCACGAATATTTCATCGTGGTGTAGTTCATAGTGTAGTGAACCGCGTCCGCTATCTTCTAACGCCTTGATGTAGCCCATAAGATAATCGACTGTGGGCTTGCTCACGCTTAGGTTGTCGCGTAATTGCTGAAGGGTCTCGCGAGATGAATCGTATTCTTGCAGTCTGACATGATGCCAGGCTTTAAGTTGCAGAGCAGTTACTCGCATCCACGGCGCCAGAGAAGGGTCGCTTAGACAAAGGTCAAACGCGTTTTTGGAGTCGTCCCAATTGTACATCTCTTTACAGATTATACCGTCCCAGAACTGCGAGACGCCGCTGGGTGATGGGGCATTGCTGGCCTTTGATGTGGGGAACATTCTGAAAAACGTAGCAGTCAATTCTAATCCAAGTTCATGACACAAAGGTTCGAATTGTGAGGGGAGAAAGCCAAGCTTTAGCCATCCCACCATTATGAACGCGGTAAAAAGAACACCCAAAAATTCTATAGTCTTCCTGTCAGTTCTTTCCAAAGGTTCCAGTATCATTTTATTAATGATTACCAGTTGTTCATCTGCCAAACCTTGTTGGTCTTCGGCCTTGGCTATTTGCTCTTTCAAGTGTTCTTTTATTAGTTTCCAGTTCTTATCGTCGAGTTGGTTATCCATCTAGTGAAGTTCCTTCTGACATGACATCGGTATCACGATTATCAGGCGGCTTCTACTCCCACTCTATCGTGGACGGTGGCTTGGAGGTTATGTCGTAGACCACGCGGTTGATGCCGTTTACCTCATTGACGATGCGGTTGGAGATGCGCGCCAGCAGGTCGTAGGGCAGGCGGGCCCAGTCGGCGGTCATGGCGTCCTCGCTGGTGACGGCGCGTATAGCCGCCAGATAGCCGTAGGTGCGGTAGTCACCCATCACCCCCACCGACCTGATATCGGTAAGGATGCAGAAGCTCTGCCAGAGCTGGCGGTAGAGCTTGGCTTTTTTAATTTCATTCATCAGGATGAAGTCGGCGCCGCGCAGGATTTCCAGTTTTTCTTTATTGACCTCCCCGATACAGCGGATGGCTAGGCCGGGGCCGGGGAAGGGCTGGCGCCAGACCATCTCTTCGGGCAGGCCCAGTTCTGTTCCGACGAGCCGCACCTCGTCCTTGAAGAGAAAGCGTAGTGGCTCTAAAAGCTTTAAAGTCATACGTGCCGGCAGGCCGCCGACGTTGTGGTGGGATTTTATCTTGGCTGAGACCGAGCTGACGGAGGAAACGCTTTCAATGACATCGGGATAAAGCGTGCCCTGCGCCAGGAAATCGACTTTACCTATCCGTTTGGCTTCATCCTCGAAGACCCTGATAAACTCCTCGCCGATAATTTTGCGTTTCTCCTCGGGGTCGATCACACCCTTCAAACGGTTGAGGAACCTGTCGGAAGCATCTACAAAGATGATGTTCATACCAAGGTTGTTCTTAAAGACCTTGAGCGTCCTTTCGACTTCCTCGCGGCGCAGCAGGCCGTTATTGACGAAGATGCAGGTAAGCTGGTCGCCGATAGCCCTCTGGATTAGTGTGGCCACCACTGATGAATCTACCCCTCCCGAAAGGGCGTTGATTACCTTGCCGTCGCCCACCTGTTCCTTGATGCGGGCCATGCTCTCGTTGATGAAATTACCCATTGTCCAGTTGCCCTTGCAGCCGCATACTTTATAAACGAAGTTTCTCAATATCGTTTTTCCTTCGGGGGTATGGGCTACCTCGGGGTGGAACTGGAGTCCGTAAATGCCGCCCCCGTTACCGATGACGGCATAGGGTGAGTTTTCTGTTTGAGCGAGGGTGTGAAAGTCCGGCGGCATTTTCTCGATTTTGTCACCGTGGCTCATCCAGACCGGTGTCGATTCGGGCAGGCCGGCGAAAAGCGGGGAATCGACCTGGCTTAGATGCATGACCGCGTGTCCGTATTCGCGCCGGGTACCCGGTGTGACCTGCCCGCCGAGTTGCTTGGTGATGACCTGCATTCCGTAGCAGATGCCGAGCACCGGCAGGTGGCTCTCGTAGACATAGGCAGGGGCCAGCGGCGCGTTCGGCTCGTAGACGCTGGCCGGGCCGCCGGAGAGGATGAACCCCTTGGGATTGAGTGGGGCTATCTTTTCCCAGGGCGTGTCATGGGGCAATAGCTCACAGTAGACCTGACACTCGCGCACGCGCCGGGCAATCAGCATATTGTATTGAGAGCCGAAGTCCAGGACGATGATAGCCTCGCGCTCGGCCCCCGAGACTGCTTCCTCGGATACCGCTGGCTGCTCGCCGCCAATCTCCTTGGCGATTTCGAGGTACGTTGACACCTCGATGTCGTCGGTAGTGGCTATCCGGTGGCTTTCATCCGGGGATTGATTGAGATTTTCGTTAACCATAGTTTATAGAACACAGATTACCATTATGTTATACTATCGTCAAGTGCAGAGGTCGTTTTCTATTCGTGTAAAAAATTATTTTTTAGAGAATATTTTTCTTAAAAACTACCAATATTCGTGTGTCTTTGATGCACAACTATATGTTTCTTAGCCATAGTCCAGCCGCTACTTTATCTCTCGGTAAGAGGATGGGCGAACTGCTCAAACCTGAAAGCATTATTGCTTTAATCGGGGAACTGGGTTGTGGTAAAACGCTGCTGACACGCGGCATCTGCGCCGGACTGGGCGTGCCCCTGCGGCAGGTCAACAGTCCCACCTTTGTCATGGTCAATGAATACCGCGGCCGCCTGCCCGTTTTTCATATGGACCTGTATCGACTCGGCAGTATCGATGACAGCTTCGAGATAGGCATCATGGACTACCTCAACCGCGCCGGGTCCGGGGTGATGATTATCGAGTGGGCGGAAAAGGTTCTTTCCCTGCTCCCGTCCGACCTTTTAAAAGTGGAGTTTCAAGTACACTCGGCCAGGAAACGTCAAATTTCGTTTTCGGCGTCCGGCGATAGATTCGGCAAATTGTTTAAGGAACTGGGATTGCCATGATAGTGCTGGGCATAGATACATCGAGTTACATTAATGCCGTGGGTTTAGCAGACGGTGGCCGTGTCCTGACGGACCGCACTTTTCCGGCGAAGACGGACTCTCTGGAGCAGATAGTCGATAATATTGATTCTACTCTCAAGAGTGCCGGGATGGGGCTAAAGGATGTGCAGGGAATAGGGGTGGGCCTGGGGCCGGGCTCCTGGACAGGTATCAGGGTGGGGGTAACCGTTGGGAAAATGCTGGCTTTCAGCACCGGGACACCTCTCGCCGGCATCCCTACGCTGGAAGCCCTGGCATATAGCGCCCGGAACGAATCACGCCTCATTTGTGCCATCATCAGCGCCGGCATCAAGGATGCTATCTATGCTGCCTTCTATCGCGTGAAAAGTAGTGTAATTATCAGAGACGGCGATTATTATGCGGGCAATGTTACAGGACTAACAGGTATGTTAAGGGAACCTGTTGTCCTGGTGGGCAGCGGAGTAGAACAGTACCGCCAAATAATAATAAAGGAAGCTGGTTCATTGGCAACCAGAGTAAAGGCAGTGGAAGCTCTGCCGGGCGGTGCGGCGGTAGCCTGCCTGGCGGCACAGCGATTTGAGCGAGGAGAACATGATGATGCGCTTTCCCTGACACCGCTCTATTTGAAAGAATCGACCGCTAAGGCTTTTATTAATAGATATTCAGGTAATGCTTAACAAGTTTTTTGTCATTCCCGCGAAGGCAGGAATCCAGAGGAAAAAATAGAATTGTCCCCCTTTCGTAAAGGGGGACTAAGGGGGATTTTACCTAAACTTTAGGTCGGTTTAATATGCTGGTTTTAGGTATCGAGACATCATGCGATGAAACATCGGCGGCGCTGGTCGTTGATGGCAGGACAATATTATCCAACGTCATCGCTACGCAGCTTGATTTGTTGAGGAAATATGGCGGCGTAGTGCCGGAGATTGCCGCCCGCAGACATACCGAACTTATCGGCTATGTCGTCAAAGAAGCCCTTGATGCCGCCGGTAAAACCCTGGACGATGTCGAAGCGGTCGCGGTTACCTCGAAACAGGGTCTCATCGGCTGCCTGATGGTCGGCGTGGCGGCGGCAAAGTCCATTAGCTATGCCCGGCATTTACCCCTTATCGGCGTGCACCACATCGAAGGACATATCTTCGCCAATCGGCTAAGCCATCCGGAGTTGCCGTTTCCCCATGTCTGCCTGACTGTCTCCGGAGGGCATAACATGCTGCTGTATGTTCGTGACTCGTGCCGCTATGAGCTGCTGGGAACGACGCTGGATGATGCCGCCGGTGAATCCTTCGATAAAATTGCCAAGTTCCTCGGCCTCGACTTTCCCGGCGGGCCGGTCATCGATAAGCTCTCTAGGCATGGGGACCGTAAGGCCTTTAGCTTCCCGAGGCCTATGATAAGAAGTAAAACACTTGATTTCAGTTTCAGCGGATTGAAGACTTCGGTTATCAACATGTTTAAAGATAGAATTGCCTGCAACGAGGCGTTACCACTGGCCGATATCGCTGCCAGTTTTCAGGAGGCTATCGCGGACGTGCTGGTCGCCAAGACGATGCGCGCTGCGGAAGAGCGGGGCGTATCGGTGGTCATCGTTACTGGCGGTGTCTCCGCTAATACTCGACTCCGTGAGGTCTTTCAAGAAACCTGCGGGAGGCAGGGAATCGATGTTTTTTTCCCCGAACTGAGCCTGTGTACCGATAATGCCGCTATGATTGCTGCCGCCGGATACGCTAGAATAAGGCTGGGGGAAATATCTGATTTACGTCTTAACGTGTTTCCCAATGCTCCGCTTGGGGGATAGTATGAAGACGAAGATAGAGAAGATAGATGAGACCAATCCTGATGCTAAAATACTTGAGCGCGCCGCAAAGCTGATAATTCGGGGTGAGGTCGTGGTATGTCCTACCGATACCGGCTATGCTTTCTCCACCAACGCCCTGGACACGCGCGCCGTAGCTAGGGTCTTTCACCTGAAGGGCCGCGCCTACTCTAATCCGATACATGTCGCGGTTAGCTCTATTGCTGAGGCGGATAAGTACGCGCATGTAAGTGAAGCCGCCCGACATCTCGCTAGCCATTACCTGCCCGGGGCGCTGACGCTGGTATTGCCGAAAAAAGAGACGATTCCGTCGTTGCTGGTGGCCGGACTGGATACCGTCGGCATACGCATACCTGCTAACCGGGTGATACTGCGCCTGGCGGAAATAACAGGTCTGCCCCTGACCGCGACCAGCGCCAATATCAGCGGACGGCCGGCGACTTACTCTATCGAAGAGGTTGTGGCGCAGCTTGGAGAAAACCTCCAGCAGGTAGCTCTGATACTTGACCAGGGGCCGCTGAAGGTGCGTGACCTGTCCACGATAGTCGATTTAGCTGTTAGCCCGCCCCAGCTCATCCGGCAGGGGCGTATCAGCTGGCTTGAAGTTCGAGAAAAGTTGAAGATGTTTCAGAATCCCGACTTAACGTCGTAACTTTATATAGGAGGTCGCATCCGTGCGTATTGCTGTCGGCAATGACCACAGGGGTTGTACTCTCAAGGAGCTCGTTATAAAAGTAATCACTGAGGCGGGGCATAGTTCTCATGACTTCGGGTGCTATACCGAAGATGCGGTTGACTATCCTGATATCGCCGTGCAGGTGGCTGAGGCTATCGTTAGAGGCGAGTATGACCGGGGTATACTGATATGCGGCACCGGCATCGGCATGTGCATCGCCGCCAATAAAGTGAGAGGAATAAGGGCAGCCCAGTGCTATGATGTTTTTACCGCTCACCGGGCCCGACTGCATAATGATGCTCAAATTTGTTGTCTGGCGGCGGAGGAAGGTAGGGCTCAGGCTAAGGTTATCGTTGAGGATTTTCTCAGTACCGAGTTCGAGGGAGGCCGGCACATAGCCCGGATAAATAAGATAAAAGAAATCGAAGAAAAACAATGTAAGTGTGATTGAGCGAGGATGTTTAACAATAGTATATTGTCACCCTGAGTGAAACGAAGGGTCTCGGGGAAGAATGATGGCCTAAACGCCGATTTTTGGCGGCATGGCATTATTAAATAATCTTATTATTCATAGGCATAATGGGGCAAACCCTGAATAAACATGATACGGAAGCAGGAGGTGACCATGGATACTGATAGTTATCGCTTCAAGGTGGGGAATTTCGCCTGTATCGCCGTCAGCGACGGCACCCACACCTATGCCCCACCCAATTTCCCGCCGCCGGCCACATTCCTTTTCGCCAACGCGCCAAAAGAACGACTTGAGCCAGTGCTTCGCGAACACAACCTACAGCCAGAACAGTGGCTAGAGTGG
>Ga0187886_1002172_pt1 | contig 16149 bp, 14 predicted proteins | sample June2016WEW_20_1_FD_133001 | JGI IMG/M metagenome (GOLD analysis project Ga0187886, IMG submission 133001) | Peatland microbial communities from SPRUCE experiment site at the Marcell Experimental Forest, Minnesota, USA - June2016WEW_20_150 | ecosystem: Environmental > Terrestrial > Soil >... | reverse complement strand
GCCGATATTTTGTTCCAGCATAGACGCGATTCTTAGTAACGCGTTTGCTCTGTCGCCTGGGGTGATCTTGCTCCAGATTCCTCTGTCGAATGCGTCCTTAGCGGCGTCTACGGCCTTGTCTACATCGTCGTCCGCTGCAGAAGGAACCTTATCGATCACTTTTCCCGTGGACGGGTCATGTACGTCCACCCATTCATCAGAAGAAGAAGGCAGCCATTCGCCGTCAATATACATGAGGCGGCTTTGGTTTCCTAATTTTTTCATATGCAAATACCAACGGTTTCTAGATTTGTTCGACTTTTCACTCTGTGGTATGTACAGTAAGAAGCTTTATGCTATCATTTCAATTGAGTGGCGGCAGTTTCGCCACCTCTCACCTCTCAGTTTTCGCGCAAGTCGGTCTTCTGGTGAAAAGACGTTTGCAAGAAGTGAGTTGACGTTTCGGAAGATTCCCATAGCATCCTACCCAGAGACAGCTCATCTGCCTATGTCACTTTCGGAATTATGGACGGCCCCCGAGGAGCGACTGAGACTCTGTCCTTTTCGCTCAGATTGCATAATTCGCTTACCATTATTATGCTCGAACCATGATGCAGGTCCTGTTCAGGAACAGCAGTTGTGCCGTCTGTACACTCTCCCTATGAACCCGACAAAACCAGCACTAAGAGGAAGATACGTGGCTTGACTTGTATTCTCTAATGTGCGTTTTTCTCTAGCCACGATAGAGATTGATCAGTTAGGCCTACATTACTATGGGCATGAATCGTTCTTCGTTTACTGAGTTGCTCAAGTGGCCTACGATGGGGATTTCGTTCCCGCAGTTTGAGCAGCGGTTTTGGTTGTCGAGGTGCCATCCTGTGATGTCGAAACCGAGGCGTTCCACAACCACCGCTTTGCATTCCGGGCAATACGTGTGTTCGAAGGGATGGCCTGCAACATTTCCGAGGTAAGCATAATTCAATCCTACCTCCTTGGCGACTGCGTGGTGCTTCTCTAGGGTTTTGATGGGTGTTGGTGGTAGGTTCATCATCTTATAGTCTGGGTGGAAGCGTAGGAAGTGAATTGGCGTATCAGGGCCCAGGCTATCATACACCCACGAACAAAGCTTCTTAGCCGCCCCCAAATCGTCCCCAACCTCCGGAACAATCAAGTCCGTGATCTCAATGTGGACCTTCGTCCTATCACGCAACTCCAGCAGCGTCTGAAAGATTGGCTCAGCGTTCGCGATGGCAATATACTTCCGCACAAACCCGGTCTCTCCGCTGCCCTTGAAATCAACTGTGATGCAATCCAGGAAATCCCGCATCAACCCAACCGTCTCAGGCGTATCATATCCGTTCGAGACGAATATGTTGATCAGCCCAGCCTTCCGCGCCTGAACCCCAATATCGTGGGCGAACTCGATGAAGATCGACGGCTCATTGTAGGTATAGGCCAACCCCTCACAACGATAGCGCTTCGTCATCTCCACAATCGTTTCGGGAGTTGCGTCCAGACCTTCGATTTTGCGCCGTTGACTAATGTCACTATTCTGACAGTAGCTACAGAGCCAATTGCAACCGGTTGTTGCGATTGAGAATATCTTGGTTCCGGGCATGTAGTGTGTTACAGGTTTTTTTTCGATTGGGTCTATGTGGCCGGCGATTATTTTGCCGTAGACGTAGAGCCAGAGTTTTCCGTTTGTGTTTCCTCGGATTCCGCAGAGGCCTACCTTTCCTTCCGGAATGTTGCAATACCGGGCGCAGGCAGTACATCTCACCCTGTCATGTGGGAGTTGTTGGTAGAGTGTTGCCTCTTTGCCGACAGTCATAGCTGCGGCCTCAACTTGGCAGGGTGTTGCTTTGGTCGGAAAGTCATCTAGGTTGTTGCTCGTTATGGTCTTCGGCCTAGCCTCGGAATAAACCTATCCTCAGAAATTCGTATCAGAGGCCCCTCTCAACTAAGTAGTTAGTCGCCGGCGACCAACTACTTAGTCGCTATCTACATGCTCGTTGCAAAGCATGCGTGAATCGCTAATAAGCCGGAGGGAATTGGGATAGCGTTTTTCTGCCTTGAAATTCTAACCCACAAAGAATATGATAGAAGATTTGGGTACAGAACGACTTAGCGTACGCTGACGCTCTTCGCTAATGCCTTCTTTAATCTGGCGTTATCGGGGAAGACCCAAACGATCTCACGGTCGTTCAGAATTATCTTGTTGCTTGCTAGTAAGTAGTCTATGATGCGGTTGAAGGTTTGGTACTGCACTTGCCGTGGGAGGCTCTGCCAAAGAGCCTTCTTGGTTGGGTAGTTCGACGCTCTCCTAATTGCCTTCTCCACCATTTGAATTGTTCCGAGCGTTGGGTCATGTCCTCCTTTGCTGACCGTATTCTGTTCCTCCCTCACATTCTATGAGCAGCGTACTTAGTTGTGATTATATAAACTTATATAATGTATTAACTTATACAATACTTAGAATGAGAGAACGTGACACTTACACTGTTTGTACCCTGAGTAGGTCTGTTGTTCCGCCTGGTGTGGAGGGGTCTCCGCAGACCACGACAATCTTGCCGTCTTCACTAACCGTCCTGCTATGCCGGGCTGCGGCCTTTGCGGCCGAGAATATTTCAGCCGTGGTCGAGAGTTTCTTCACACGGTAGGGGTACACGCCCCAGAGCAACGAGAGCCTGTTCATCACCGGGACATTGTATGTCAGAGCAATGATGGGAACCGGCGACCGAAACTTTGACACTCGATGTGCTGTAAGGCCGGTTCTCGTATGGGCCACTATGCAACCCGCGCCCAATCGGTATGCGACTACGCAAGCCGAGTAACTAATCAAATCCTGAACGATCGGTCTCAGATGTCTGCGCTTACTGTTGAGGAGTTTACTGTAGGGTAAGTTGTTCTCAGTCGCAGAGGCGACTCGCTTCATCACGTTTACCGCCTCAACAGGGTATCTTCCGACCGCAGTTTCCTCTGAGAGCATGATAGCGTCTGTTCCGTCAATTATGGCGTTCGCAATGTCAGTTACTTCTGCTCGTGTTGGGACGGGGTTATTGACCATGGATTCCAACATTTGGGTGGCTGTAATCACAGGTTTTCCGGCAGCGTTAGCCTTCGCAATTATTTCCTTCTGAAGAGTAGGAATCTCCTCAAGCTCCATCTCGACGCCGAGGTCACCCCGAGCAACCATTACTCCATGTGCCTTCTGCACAATTGCATCAAAGTTCTCGACCGCTTCGTGCTTTTCGATTTTCGCAATAATCCACGCCTTAGATCCGGCGTCTTTCACTAGTCGTTTGGCTTTAGCAACTTCAGCCGCGGTTGTCACGAATGATAAGGCTACAAAATCCGCCCCATTTTGAACGGCGAACCGAAGTAGGGCAATGTCTTGCTTGGTCAGGGCGCCAAGCCTCAACTTCTTCCCAGGTAAATTGACGCCTTTTCCTGAGGAGATGTGGCCCCCTCTAACAATCCTACAGGTTGCTTGATCCTTGTTCGCCTGCAGAACTGAGAGCTGGACTATCCCGTCTTCAAGGAAAACTCGGTCCCCTTTCCTGAGCTGCTTCAAGATCGAAGGGTGGCTGAGAGATACCGCCCTCTGGTTGCCAATGATCCTCCTTGACGTTAGGGTGAACTGTGCACCCTCTCGCAGCTCCACCGGTTCCGGGAATACCTTACCAACTCGAATCTTCGGCCCTGGCAAGTCAAGCAAGATTCCGAGCGAAGTCTTCAACTCCCTCGAGACCGCGCGAATCAAACGCATTCGGGCGGCGTGCTCATCTAATGTTCCATGGGAGAGGTTCAGCCTAGCAACGTTCATTCCTGCACGCGTTAACCGTCTCAACATCACTCTAGAAGACGTCGAAGGGCCAATCGTGCAAACGATTTTGGTCTTAGTTTTCTCGGGGACCACTGTGGAGACCTTATCACCCAAGCAGTTTCCTAGCTCTAATCAATATATTGAACGGGGCGTCACGATACCCGCCGAGTGCCTGAGACTTGCGAAACCCAATCATGTACGTCATCTTGGACGGCGTAGGTGACCTGCCGTTCCCAGAGCGCGGAAACCGAACTCCTTTGGAGGCAGCAAAGACTCCAAACTTGGACAAGCTCACCGCGAAGGGAATGATGGGCACAGTCTACACCGTGAAACGGGGAATAGCCCCTGAAAGTGATGCGGGCGTTTTCTCCCTACTCAGCTACGACCCGTCCAAACTCGACCTTTCAAGGGGTGTTGTCGAGGCGCTAGGTTCAGGGATGGAGTTCAAGAACGGGGACCTGGCGTTGCGGTGCAACTTCGCCACCGTCCAAGAGGGGCAAATAACCGACCGGCGAGCGGGCAGAAACGTCTCCACGGATGAGGCACGGGAACTTGTAGAAGCTGTCAACGAAAACTCGAATCTGAAAGCCCTAGCTGACTTCGAACTGAAGGCGACGATTGGGCATCGTTGTGCGCTAGTCTTTCGAACGGGTCGCACGGCTTTTTCAGGATCCGTCTCTAACCTCGACCCAGCTTATGCTCGCAAGGGCAAGGTTACAATTGCGAAATCCGGCGTCACACTTCCAACCCCCATACCCAAGTGTGTTCCACTCAACAAAACGAAAGTCGCAGCACAGACGGCGCAACTTCTGAACAAATTCGCAGCGGAAGTCCACGATGCCCTAAATGGTCACCCAGTCAACATTCGGCGGAGGGAACGCGGAGACCTCCCAGCCAACTTTCTCTTGATGCGTGATGCCGGAACCAAGACGCCCAGAGTGAAAACGCTAAAGGAAAAATTCGGGTTTAAGTCGGTAGCCGTAGCTGACATGCCTGTTGAGCTTGGAATCGCTAAAGTGGTTGGAATGGACGCGGATGTATTTCCGCCCGACAGGTCGCTTGACGGTTACACTCAACGAGCACAAAAGGCTCTGGAACTCGCCGCCAAATACGACCTAGTCTACGTGCATCTGAAAGGTCCTGATGAACCTGGGCATGATGGAGACTTCGATGGAAAGAGGAAGTCGATCGAGGATATCGATGCCGGTTTCTTCGCCGGACTCCAAGAACTAGGGTCGAAATTGCTCTGCGTTACCGCCGACCACTCTACCCCGTGCATTACAAAAGGCCACAGCGACGATCCAGTGCCAATCCTCGTAACAGGGTTGAATGTCAAATCGGACCGTTCAGAGCGCTTCACGGAGAGTTATGGAAGGAGAGGCAGTCTGGGAACGATTAAGCACGGCCACGAAATCTTGAAGATGCTGAAAAGGCTCGCGCGCTAATAACCAGAAGGTGATTCTGCGGTAGTCGGTGCCGTAAAAGTCCATTTGTCCTTGTTGACCAGCACTTCTCTCAAGAAGTTCGTCGCCCCCTTTTCATCCAAAGTTAATAGAAACTTGCCGAGGTGCTTGCACATGTTCTTTGAAGCCACGTTCTTGCGCCAATCTTGGCAGTCGTGCAGTACCGTTCGGTTCTTGAGGTCAATTTCGACCGCATACTCCTTGACCTTCCCTAGGATATGGTCTGGGGTTGAATCGGAAACCGTGACAAGTGCATCGTCGATTTCCTTTGCACGCTGAAGGCGCGCTGCGCCCAAGAATAATCGAAGCAATTGCTCCAAAGTTAGCTCCTCGGCCTTACGGGAAGGTACCTTTGGTGGGGGGCGTCGCACACTAGTCGACGGCCCAGACTTTCCGAATTTCTCTAAAGCTTGATTGATCCGCCAGTCGATGTAAGCCTGTTCATCTCGAGTGTATTTGGCTCGGTTTGGGGATTCATCGAAGTAGCGGCGAGCGGCCTTCGCATGCCAAGGCGTATGTAGCGGGTACCGCCAGTTCTCGGGGTCAGCGTAAACGGCCTGGTCCTTTGGATACCCTTTCGGCGGGCCCTCCCTTCCGAAAGGCTTCCTGTCGGGTTTCTTACCAACCACGGCGTTTTCATCCCCGGTCTCTACGGTATAGACTCCCTTTGTCCGCCTATACAGTAGTTATACTAAATGCCAAGAATCTTTCTTGGAGTAGCCTTATTTGCGGATGCGAAGAACAAAAGTCAGGTTTTGCCTTTGAGTCATGAATTCTCAGTCGCCCCTGAAATGTACCTAAAAACCATCTATAACCTCGAAGCGAAGATGGGAGCTGCTCGAACCGGAGATATCGCGAAGATACTGAACATTACGCCGGGTAGTGTGACGAACACCCTGGAAGTTCTGGAAGGGAAAGGGCTTGTTGAACGAGAACCGTACAAGGGTGTCAAGTTGACAGGGCAAGGAAGAAGCGTCGCCCTCTCAGTGTTCAGGCGGCACAGGCTCGCCGAGAGGTTACTAACCGACGTTCTGCATTACGATTGGACAGATTCACATGAGGAAGCATGCAAACTTGAACATGCCATAAGCGATAACCTAGCCACCTCCATTGAAAAGACCCTTGGGAACCCGGAAACCTGCCCGCACGGAAACCCAATCCCAGACGAGAAAGGGTACTTGACACCAACAAAAAGCGAAGCCCTATCCAATCTTAGCCAAGGCCAGCGCGGTGTCGTCAGCGAGATTCCTGACGAGAACACCGAACTGTTACGCTACTTGGCCAACCTAGGAATGCTTCCAGGAGTCGAAGTAAAGGTTGAGGAGAAGGCTCCGTTCAAGGGCCCGATCATGGTTAAGGTGGGCTCGAACTCGTACCCCCTGAGCTTGGACGTCGCAGCAGGCATTTACGTAAACAAACAAAAGTAGGCGCTCGTCAACCCGCAACGTCACCGAGCACAGCGGAAGTCAGCCCCGCGAAGACGGCGTTTCCAAGCATCGCTCCAGCGAGGCTGCCCAGAACTACAGCTACTAGTGGAAGCTGCGGCGAAAACGACCAAGGAAACAGGGACAAAGTGAACGGAAAGTAGGTAGCCCCGAAAAGTAATCCGGTCAACGTCGACGCCACGAGACCAACTTTCGTCATATTCATCACTCGCCTCAAACCCAAAATCAGAACGTCAAACAATGCCAAGGGCAGCAATCCCAACGGAACATACGACGAAGCCTGCGGGATTCCCACGACAAAGTAAGACACTGCACTGAATACTACACCGATTGATAGGGCCGTACCAAACCTCGGCAACACTCTCTTGGCAGGAACTAGAACGAGTGGCGCAACAAGGGCGAGGAAGGTCGCCGTTACGAAATTGACGAGTATGGTTCTGAATAAGGTTGCTAAATATAGGAAAAACCCAGCTGCCGTCAACCAAATCGAAGCGAACATCAGCACAACCAAAATGAGCGTTAACCACCGCTTCAAGGTTGAAGCAGCGATTATCTCGCGCTTGATCAATCCAAACTCGATTGTCAATCCAATGACCATTCCAAGCGTGACGGTCAACAAGCCGACAGTCAAGGCCGAAAGGAAAAGAGAAGTGTAGAGTTCACTAGCGAAAAATTGCTGAGCAAGCTCACTCCACATCAGGGCGATGATCTCAATCACTGAACCCACACCCGCTAACTTGAGCCCGGCCACATTCACAAAATTAATCGGGATAGTGCTTGCAGGGTGAATTCGCGGAGCCTTGAGGCCTCGCCAAATTGCCAGAACGGACACAGCAATCCCCACATAGAACGCAAGGTGAGCCATGGCCCACCAAACATCAATGGTTCCAAGCTGAGTGGAGAAGTAGATGCCCCATAAGCCTAGGACTTGGACAAAGGCTCCTATGGAGCCGGCCAAGTAGTTCGACTGCCGCGACGCGTAAGCCAAATCCCTAAACAACCTGGCGGAGCTAGAGGAGCCGTAAATCTTCCTTAATCGTCGTTAGGACAACGTGAGTGTTGGTTCGGTCCACGAAGGGCATGCTCAGAAGGTTCTTCGTAAACTTACTCAGTTCTTCTCGAGAATGGAACTTCGCTATCACAAGGGCATCCGTGAGCCCCGTAACATCGTACACGGCGCAAGTGTTGGATAGTTTCCCAATCGCCTCCTCCATCTCAAGCAACTTTCCTTTCAACACGGTGATTTCCGCTATGACGGTGAGCTGGTAACCTAGCTTTTCATGATCGAGCAGGGCTGAGTAGCCTTTGATGATCCCAGCCTTCTCCAGTCTGCGAATGCGGCTGAGAACGGTCCCCACAGAGATACCGGCCCGACGAGCGAGCGACCTATAGGATCTCCTGCAATCGCGAAGAAGTTCACTCAATATCTTTCGGTCAACGTCATCGATGCGCAAACGTTCAACAGAAGACAACTTCGACACCCGTATTGTGCACGTTCATCTAGAAACATGCCTATTGGAAGTACATTTGTCTATCGATTTGGCCCATACGGATATATTTGTTCAGCGCATTCCCTGCGGCTCTATAGTTCATTACAGCGATGGAGCGCGACAATTGCTAGAGCAAGCCAACAGCGTAGACTCTGAGCCGGTCGTAGAAGCAGAGAAACCGGGTGCATACGTGCGCTACAAGATTGAGGGCAGTCCAGCGCCACCGCGACGCAAGCAACCTCATCCGTTCTATCCGAGAGTGGGGAAGGTTGGGCTTGCACGCTTGTTGCTTCGAGAAGTGTTCGACTACGGTTTCAAGTTAAGGCGAAAGGAATACCGCGCCGCTCTGATGACTAGGCCATGCATTTACGGAGTGTTTGGTAGCCGGTTCGGCGGTTTCCATCCTATCCGGGAAAAATGTACGGGTTGCATGAGGTGCGTTCAAGAGTACCCCAACTTTTGCACGGTGGACCGTAACCCTGAATTCTTCAAGTTCGCTGACTCCTATTGGATTCCCGAGGATCCGGCTACCGCGAGCGGGTCACCAATTGCCACTGTTACGTACGAGGCTGAGACCGGAAAGATTCCCATCAAGGGAATGGGGTACAAAGGAGCTTTCGCCGGCCCAGGCTGGGATTCAATGTGGACCGACATGTCAGAGATAGTCCGGCCCACACGCGACGGAGTCTACGGCAGAGAATACATCTCCACCATCGTCGACATGGGACGTAAACAAAAATTCCTAGATTTCTTCAACCAGAAACCAGGACTGTCAAGCACGGTCGAAGTCTCATTACCAATAATCTTCGACTACCTGCCACCAAACCTAAGCAGCCAATCCATAATACAATCAACTGCTGGCGCAGCCGCAAAAACAGGCACCCTATTCATCGCACCACAAAGTCGGGCTCAAGAACTCTCCAGCTCACAGCGGAAGCGACTAGTCCCATTAATCTCACCTGCAACCACTGACGGAGAGCATGATTCGGCACTCGCGGCGCAAGCCATCGAGCTAACGAAGTATCAGTCCGGCGCGGTTGATAGAACTAGGGAAATCAACCCTAGAGCTCCGATTTCAGTCCGTGTCCCACTGTCAAATGATTCGGCGGAGAAGGCTTTGGGTTTGGTTCGGGCTGGTGTCGACATAATTCACTTCTTCGCAGACTACCACGGCCAAGGGTGGGACGAGGAGAATCCAATGTTCGCAGGAAACCTTCTCCGTTCCGTGCACGATAAACTTGTGAAAGAATCTATCCGAGACGAAGTCACACTAATCGCGAGTGGCGGCATTACACTGGCCGAACACGTCCCTAAGGCAATAATCTGCGGTGCCGACCTCGTGGCCATCGATACAACCGTCCTCGTCGCGCTTCAGGCCCAATTTCTGCGCGAGTGCAAGTCCCCTGAAACTGGCCGCATCACGCCAGAGAGGTTTGACGTGAGGTGGGGTGAACAGCGGCTGGTTAACCTGCTCGCTTCTTGGCATGACCAACTCATCGAGATTCTGAGCGCTATGGGAATGCGTGACGTCAGACGGTTGAGGGGTGACGTGGGCCGGGCGATGTTCAACGAGGATTTGGAGAAGGAGGCGTTTGCCGATATTGAACGCGCAACGTGAAATGATCGTTCAGAAGCATACGGAACTAATCCACCACGGGCTCAATGTCCTTCCAACCCTCAAACACGGTATCCCAGGCGGGCTCGGAAACAAGAGATGGACCTCGGAGCTGATATTCGCAACCTACGAACAAGCCACAACCGGGAAACCTCCCACCCAGCTCGAGTACAAGGTAGGGAAATCAGGCGGCGGTTTCGATCGACTAGACTTCAAGAACATTAAAGACGGTTCAGGGCTTGGGGACGAGGACTATGACCTTTCTATTGAGTTGAACCGCCGGAACTTCGGCCCCAAGATTACAATTTCCATTCCCATCTACGGCGGCGGTATGTCGTTCGGCTCGGTTAGCCTCAACTTTATGCTCGCTAGGGCTATCGCCGCGAAACGATTGGGCACCTTCACATCCACGGGTGAAGGGGGTTACCCGCCCCCGCTCATGGAGTACAAGGATCACGTAATCACGCAGGTTGCGACCGGGATGTTCGGGGTGCGCGAAGAGACGATTCAGGCGGCTAGGGTTGTTGAGTTCAAGTATGCCCAAGGGGCAAAGCCAGGCTTAGGCGGCCACTTGCTCGCGGACAAGGTGACCTCAGAAGTCGCGAGCATGAGGGAATCAATGCCCTTCACCTCGCTTTATTCCCCATTTCCTTTTCACAGCGTCTACTCAGTTGAAGACCACAAGAAGCACGTCGACTGGATTCGTGCAGTCAACCCGAACTGTTTGGTGTCCGTGAAGGTTTCGACTCCATCCGATGTTGACATGGTCGCAATCGGTAGCTACTACGCAGATGCAAACATCTTGCACCTCGATGGCGGCTACGGGGGAACGGGCGCGGCACCAGAAATTGCCAAGAAGAACATTGCCATGCCCATAGAGTACGCAATCCCGAAGGTTCACCGCTACCTAGTCGCGGAAGGAGTAAGAGACGAGCTCACGGTGATGGCGAGCGGCGGAATAAGAACAGCATACGATGTGGCCAAAGCCATAGCCCTCGGAGCGGACGGCTGCGTGATTGGGACGGCTGAAACTGTGGCGGTGGGTTGCACGCATTGCGGCAACTGCGAACGCGGAAGGGGCTGCCAAGTAGGAATCACCACAACCGACCCTGAGCTCACTCTGCTCATTGAGCCGCAATGGGGCGCGCAAAGAATCGTAAACCTCTACACTTCATGGTCCCAGCAGTGGAAGTCAATCTTGGCAAGCCTTGGACTACGCTCGATCAAGGAACTGAGGGGAAGGACGGACCTCTTGCTTTACAGGTGAACAAAATGCATCCAGCTGCGAGCATCATCCAATCCCGGTCGAGACTAGTTGAGGGAATGAACCTCGGTCGGAAGGTCGAGGCTGAGGGTGGATGTGGCGTAGTTGGCGCCGCCTGCTCAGAACCCATCGCCGGCAAACACTTCCTGCAAGCCCTCCTTCAAATGAAAAACCGCGGCAACGGAAAGGGCGGAGGAATAGCCGCCCTAGGCCTCTCGCCGGAACGCCTAGGCGTAACCAAGCGTATTCTGGAGGAAGATTACCTAATTCAAATCGCATACCTAGACCCTTCAGCGAGCAAAGCGGTTGAAGATGAATTCATTCTCCCGTATCTTGACGTCGAAGCCGCGAATTGGCTTGAGACCATACCCGACTACACGAGCCTTCCTGGCTTGCAGGTAGAACCACCCGCAGTCCGCCGCTACTTCTGCAGGGTAAAGGAGGATGTGCTCGGCCAATTCATGCAGCGGAGCGGCCTGCTGGATCGTCAAATTGCCGAGGACGAGTTCATCTATCAAAACAGCTACGCATTGAACAAGAAGTTCTACGCGTCCCTAGGCGAGAAGAAAGCTTTCGTCCTTTCCCACGGCAAGGACATGATGGTTCTGAAAATAGTTGGGTGGGGAGATCAAGTCATACGTTACTACAAGCTGGAAGATTTTGAAGCGCACATTTGGATCGGACACCACCGGTACCCAACGAAAGGCAAAGTCTGGCACCCCGGAGGCGCACACCCATTCGTAGGCCTTCATGAGGCCTTGGTGCACAACGGAGACTTTTCGAATTACCATTCAATCGCAGAGTATCTAGCTCAACGGAAAATCTACCCCCTCTTCCTAACCGACACAGAGGTCGCAGTCTACCTCTTCGACTTGTGGAGAAGGGTGTACGGATACCCCATGGAGGTTTTGATCGAGGCGATGGCGCCTACGACGGAGCGTGACTTGTACATGCTTCCCGAAGGCAAACGGCGGCTGTACCGGGAGGTTCAGGCTTCACACATCCATGGCTCACCAGACGGGCCATGGTTCTTCATAGTTGGCCGAAGTGAAGACGCGGGCCGCACCCTTCACCTACTGGGCATAACCGACACGTCAATGCTCCGCCCCCAAGTCTTTGCATTACAAGACGGCGCGGTCAAGATCGGCCTAATCGCTTCGGAACGCCAAGCCATAGACGCCTGCCTAAAGAGCCTAGCCGCAGAGGATTCGCGTTTCGGGGCCAAAGCTGACCTCTACTGGAACGCGAGAGGGGGAAGCTACACAGACGGCGGCGCCTTCATTTTCACAGTTGACCGATCAGCCGGGACACCTGAATTGAAATGTGTTAACAAATTCGGAGCCGAGATTTCCGTCCCAGCTAAGAAGCCAGCGCGCAACATTGTGGACGCGACTTTGAGGCTGGCTCCAACAATTCTCACAGAAGCGTTAGCTGCTCGATCAGGATTAGAGTCCGTCGAAGCTCTGTGCGCGAACCTGGAGAATGCAGCGGAGAGAAGTTATGGAGAGAAAGTGAAAGCTGTGGAATTTCTGACCTGGCTGCTAGACAACCTTCACTTGATTCCATATGCGAAAGAAGGGAAAATACAGGCAAACGCGGAATCATCGCTTTTCAAAATCCTACGGAAGTTTCCACTAATCTCCGACACGTATGACTCGAATTGGGTATTAGTGAACTCAACGAACAAGCATAAGCTACGAGCCCCCACGGGTAGAGAAGAAACGTTGCTGCTTGACGTAGCTGACTTCGCGGCGGAAGGTGAGGGTTCAGCTTCAGCCATGATCGTAACTGCCTACAAACAGAAGTGGAAGCACGTTTTGTCTTTTGATTGGCGCGGGCAGCGGTTCTGCGGCGCGGGGTTGGGCGAGCATTCTGATGGCTTTCGAATCGATGTGTTCGGCAACCCGGGAGATTACTTGGGGTCGGGTCTTGATGGGGCGGAAATCTACGTCCACACCTCAGCGCAGGATCAAGTTGCACAGATAATGAAGGCCGGAAAACTGGTTATCTACGGGGATGTTGGGCAGACGTTCATGTACGCCGCCAAAGGCGGCGACGTATACGTCTTAGGAAATGCCGCTGGGAGACCTCTCATCAATGCAGTCGGTCGCCCGCGCGTCGTCATAAATGGCACATGCCTCGATTACCTAGCCGAGTCCTTCATGGCCGGCGACCCCCTCAACGGAGGCGGATTCATAATCGTCAATGGAATGAAATTCGGGGATGACGGCCAAATTTGTGAACTTGAAACTCCGTATCCAGGCAGCAACCTCTTCTCTTTGGCCTCGGGGGGAGCAATCTACGTTAGAGACCCTTCAGGAAAAGTTGGTTCAGATCAGCTGAACGGGGGTCAATTAACTTCCGTTGGAGCAACTGACTGGAACGTAATCCTAGCGTACCTTCAGGAAAACCAAAGGCTATTCGGCGTCCGTGTCGAAGACCTGCTGAAAATTGGGGGGCATGTGGCGAAACCCTCAAGTGTCTATCGAAAGGTTGAGGCTATTCCGTTGAAGGCACTCGCCGCGTTAAACGAATAAAGCCGCACTTCCCACGTGTCAGAGTGAATCGCAAGAAGCAAGAAAGAGGCAAAAATCTGGAAGTCGTATTGCTCAAATGCTTTCAGGGCTTCGTCTTCTGGAATGCAAGTTGTTTGAGTGCATCGATGATTTCATTCGCATGTCTTGTGACGTCGACGTTCGTAAAGATCTTAGCAATCTTGCCTTCTTTGTCAATTATGAACGTGACTCTTTCTGCTTCCGAACCATCTTCACTTAGAACCCCGTAGGTCTTCGAGATCTGCTTGTCATGATCGCTGACCAATGGGAAATTGAGGCCATTCTTCTCAGCAAATCTCTTGTGAGATTCGACCGTATCCACACTGACACCTATGACCTCTGTCCAGAGCGCCCCTATGGGTTGGAGTTTATCTCTGAAAGTGCAGGCTTCAATTGTGCAATCTTCGGTATCATCCTTGGGGTAGAAGTAGAGTACGACGTTCTTCTTTCCAAGGTGGTCTTTGAGACGAATCCGAGTCCCCTTAGATGTTTGGCCTTCAAAATCAGGCGCCGTGTCACCAGCCTTTGGCTTTGTTCCCATTGCTTTTCACGTCTGTCCGCGGTTTCTATCGTCCACGTTCCCGACCTATTCCGACTTTATCATGCTTTGGCTTCGAAACCAATCTTAGAATAAGCGCCCTTGCAGTCCAAAATCATTCGCCCGCACCAGCTAACCCACACATACAGTCTAGTGGTGCGCGCACACACAAGAAATCACATTACGGACCGCTCGCTTTTGTTTATGCCCTGAACATTCTCCCTCGTTCCTTTCTTTCCTTCACGTTGCACTTGTTTGGGCATATCCAATGATAGAGCGGAGTCATCTCACTAGTGTGTTCCCATTCCTTTCCACACTCTCGGCATTTCAACCAGTAACCATCCGGCCTCTCCAAGCGGCTGACCCCAACGCTTTCGTAGAATCTGTCTATCTTTTTCGCAGCCCTCCGTTCCTGTTCTTCGCTAAGCCAACCTGTTTCTGTCATAAGATAGCGCCTCAACTTCCTTTGCAGAATAACCTTTGAACTACCCTTCGCTTTTCCATTTGTGTGTGCGCACCACTAGACCCACACACAAGAAACGCGTGGCTTTCAGCAGTCGATGTCAGACGAATAGTCGCGGACATACTTGGTCCTCGACTGTGAGCCTAGAGAAGCGGGCCGTCAGTTATCTGTGGGGTTCTTCTGTCCAAACCGTTCTTTGACCCAGGCCCGTATCGGTTCGAGTTGTTTCCTCATTCGTGCTTTCTGTTCCGCTGATCGTCTTCCCGGCGGGGGTCCTGCTGGGACGAAGTAGATGTCCATGGGATTGCCGGTGGGGTGATCGACGAACTTGACCTCTACTTTCATGTCGCATTCTACGTCTTCCGGCTCGATGCCCACTAGGCGGCCTGCGATCAGAGTGTTGGCTCCTTCAACTCTCACATACGCCAAGAGGAAGGGTAGGTCCGCCAGAAATGCCTCGCCTGCGAAACCAAGGACTGTGAAGCAGTGAAGCATGCCGCGCATTGGCATCTCTACCCACTGAGTCTCAACAAGATGGCACTTGTTCCTCCAGCAGTGCGCTCTCGGCGGGCAGAATACGTCTCCGCATTTCGGACACTTGGTTCCGAACAGCTTCTTCTCGAGCAGTTCCTCAAAGAATTTTGAGACAAGTCCGTAACTGTGCTCGTACATCACGTCCCATGGCCGGTTGACGAGCATGTATCTTGCTCTTTCGAGCTTGTCAGGTCTTGGTCCCTTGTCCCCTTCGATGATCTTGTAGCCGACCACGTTCCACTTCCCAACCCGGCCCCATTCGTTCCATTTCTCATCGGGCTTCTTCTCTTTGAGAACTTTGTCAGGCTGCATTTTCATCACCTCTCCACAATCATGACTGTGATTGCGGTTCCGGTGCCCGCATGGCTGTGATTAAGCCCAACCTTCGCGCCCTTCACTTGAGTGGCATTGCTCTTGTGCTTCTTTCCAATCTCCTGTCTCAGTTGCCAAAAGAGCTCGACGGTTTGGCCGATTGCCGTAGAACCAACCGGGTGCCCGAACCCTTCCAGGCCGCCGCTTACGTTCACCGGTATTTCACCGTCCACGTAAGTCTGTCCTTCTCTGATGAGCGTCTTGCCTTCGCCCCTTTTGCAAAAGTCTAGATCCTCGCAGGTTTGGAGTTCGCTGGAATCGTAGGCGTCGTGTATCTCTACGACATCAATCTCCTTGAGAGGCTTCTTAATTCCTGCCATCTTGTACGCGGTTCTGGCAGCGTACTTGCAGGCTCCGAAGTTGGTCAGCTCGGGGTAGGGCTCTCTTGGTTTCAGGGCGTATTTCGGGTAGGTTCGTGCCTCGCTGGGGAACATGCCATGAAAACCGGGGTTGTCCGGACGGTCTCCAGGCCTCATCATGTCGGTTCCTAGTCCGAGCCCTGTTATCCAGACTGGTGTGTCGGTGATTTTCCTCGCGTATTTCTGAGAGGCAAGAACTATTACACTTGCTCCTTCGCTGAGAAGGCAGCAATCAAGCACCTTCAG
>Ga0187886_1002171_pt1 | contig 16170 bp, 12 predicted proteins | sample June2016WEW_20_1_FD_133001 | JGI IMG/M metagenome (GOLD analysis project Ga0187886, IMG submission 133001) | Peatland microbial communities from SPRUCE experiment site at the Marcell Experimental Forest, Minnesota, USA - June2016WEW_20_150 | ecosystem: Environmental > Terrestrial > Soil >... | reverse complement strand
CTATCGGCTTGTAAGTGGCAAAGAGATCTTGATTCAAAAGTGTGACCGCTTCTCCGGCTCCAATAATCTGTATCGGGATATTTACATCAATGGTCGAAGGAGGTAAACATATTTGATTATTGCATACTTGGAAAGTTACATTTCCTTTGATCGTATCATTTCCCGGATTCAGTTTATCAGAAATTCTCAGAGAGGCGAAGATTGTGGTTGTTCCTTCATACACGTCAATCGGTTGATCAGTAAAAGATAGTGAAACAAGATTGCCCTTTGGATACTGGACATCAGCAAGTATAATTCCTTCCTTGGATTGAAGTCCGAACGTTGTACCAATCAGATAGTCAAACGATGGCGTATGAGAATTAATATGCCAGTCTTTATCAATCTTTATTTGTATAGCAATTTGACCGGTACCACCAGCTTCAATTTTATTTGTGGAAAGTCTTACCTCCACGTTTACTTGCTGCGCTGTCGACAATGGTTGTGCGACGAGTAATGAAGTAATAAAGAGAATTGAAATAAGTGTGGAAAAAAGATGTTTCATAACTGCTTTTACCTGTGATCCGGATTTATGGAATTGATAGTTTTGCATTGCACGAAATATTGCGAGTCCGTTAAGATTATGTTATTTCAATAAAAAAATAATTTTTTGTTCAAGCATTGCTTTTGTTAGCATACCTGTTTGACGGTCAACAATGTTCCCCTTCTTGTCCACAATGAAGGTTGTCGGGATGCCTTCAATGCCCCCATAATGTTGGACAATTTCCATTGTACCAACAACTACCGGATAATTTATTTTACTTTTCTCAATAAATGGGTTCACTTTCAACCATCCGTCTTCGTCTAATGCGATGCCGATGATTTCCAATCCCTTCGATTTATATGCATCATACACTTTAATAAAATCTGGAATCTCCACACGGCATGGCGGGCACCACGTAGCCCAGAAGTTCACAACAACAACTTTCCCTTTCAATTTGGCAAGCTCGACGATTTTACCATCAGAGGTCTTGAGTGAAAAATTTGGAGCCTTCAGCTTCAGAAGTGTTTGTGAATTGCCGGCATTAAATACAAGCAATGTGAAAAGTAAAGAGAGAATAAAGCCATGTTTCATAAAATGCTTTTCTTGAGTTGTCGGTCTAATGGTTCTGTTTATTTCTAAACCAATAAACGGAGGAAATCGTTTCATTTCATATATCATTTGGTTGAAAATAAGTATATTTCAATAGAATTGATAATAAGGAATCGAAGATGAAAGGCCAGTAATTCATCATGTCCACTAACCACCTGCTATTGTTCGTTGCTTAGAGTTGCTTTTCTGCTAAATATCGTCAATATTTTTCCCAATATGAATAAACCTCTATATATCATTGGCATTGAAGGCGGCGGGACTAAAACCACCGCCGTACTATGTGCATTAGATGGTATTATACTTTCTGAAGCACAAGGCGGTCCCTCAAACTTTCATATAATTGGTATTGATAAAACTGCCAGCACACTTTTCGATCTAATCCAAACGTGTTGTCATTCTGTTGGATGCAGTGTTTCACAAATCGGTGCCGTTGTAGCAGGATTGGCAGGAGCCGGTCGTATTTCTGATCAGCAGCGCATAAAAGATAAATTGCTGGAAGAAGTGCGCGTGAAGAATTTTAATCTTGAAAAGGTCTTAATCGAAAGTGATGCACGGATTGCGCTGGAAGGTGCATTTAGTGGTAAGCCGGGTGTTGTCGTAATTGCAGGAACTGGATCAATTGTATTTGGGAAAGATGAACGTGATAAAGTTTATCGCGCCGGCGGCTGGGGAAGATTAATTGGTGATGAAGGAAGCGGTTATGCGATAGGACGAGAAGCATTCCGTGCTGTGGCAAAACTACTCGATGGCTATGGTAAAAAAACAAAATTAGTGAAATTATTCAACGATAAATTTGGACTTGGAACTCAAGATGCCATAATCAACACGGTCTATGAAGAGAAATTTGATTTCGCTTCTGTTGTACCGGTTGTGATGGAGGCGGCGTTGAAAGATGATCCGGCTGCAAAAAAGATTCTTGTTCGTGCTTGTTCTGATCTGATCGAAGTAATTGGTGCAGTGCTGGATAAGATGAATAAAGGGAGGAAGGGCGTTCCAAAACGCCCGTTGGCATTTGTCGGCAATTTGCTAATGAATGATAATTTTTACTCGCGAAAAATTCGTTCGGCTATTAAACGAGAAATATCATATGTTACTATTCATAATGCAGAATCATCTCCAGTCGTTGGTGCTGCATTGATGGCGATTCGATTATTAAATGAATAACTGTCGGTATATAATATTCAACCAAACAGGACATAAATGGCCACAGAATAAATAATAAAAATTAAATATTTGTATCACTTTGTCTTTTCTAAATAATTTTGGAAACAATTGATAAAAAAAGAAAAAACAACGCTTACTGTTATTCTTCAATATTCTCCAAGTCCACAATTTGAGATTTCGATTAAGCGTTTCATCGATTCATCGCTTGTTGAAAAGATATTTATTGTCCATAGTGGCGATTACTCTGGTGCGCATCTTAAGTGCGAAGCAGTGAAGACGGAATCGTTCGCATCAGGCAAGACACTTAACCGAGTTCTTGCAAAAATAAAAACGAATTTTTTCCTTTTTATTTCGCAGGTACATAATGTTAAAATAAATCAATTCGATTTGGAAAGAATGATTAATATTGCTGAACAAACCGATGCTGGAATGATTTACTCGGACTACTACGATGCGAGGAATGGTAATCGCTTTGAGCATCCATTGAATGAATATCAACTTGGTAGCATTCGCGATACTTTCGATTTTGGACATGTTCTCATTTTCTCCACATATGCTGTGAAGGAAGCTCTTAAGCGTTATGGAAAACTAGAAAATGTCGATAAGGCGGGATTCTATGACCTGCGCTTGAAGGTTTCTATCGATCATCAACTTTTTCATATACAGGAATATCTCTACACAAGAATAAAATCTGATGCACGTAGAAACAGTGAAAAATTATTTGACTACGTCACTCCTTCTGAACATCAAACCCAAAAAGAAATGGAGATAGTAGCCACAAAGCATCTTAAAAGAATTGGTGCATATCTAAAACCGAAATTCGAAAAGGTGCCAAAGTACAACGTTCATTTTCCAGTAGAAGCAAGCGTTATAATTCCAGTTCGAAATCGCTTAAATACAATTGCTGAAGCCATAAAAAGCGTCCTAGATCAAAAAACTAATTTTCCATTTAATTGTATTGTTATTGATAATTATTCAACCGATGGTACAACACAACTGCTTCAACATATTGCTGAAAAAAATCCACTGGTTAAGCATCAAATTCCACCTCGAACGGATCTTAGCATCGGCGGATGTTGGAATGAAGCCATTTACTCCAATAACTGCGGACGGTACGCTGTTCAACTTGATTCTGATGATATTTATTCCAGATCGGACACTCTTCAGAAAATTGTTGATGAATTTCGTCATAGTAACTATGCAATGATAATTGGTTCATACAAATTAGTGAACAAGAAATTAGAGGAGCTCCCGCCCGGTATCATCGATCACAAAGAATGGACACCGGAAAATGGAAGGAATAATGCGCTACGCATCAATGGACTTGGTGCACCACGCGCTTTCAATACAGCATTGTTGCGAGAGATCGGTGGAATGCCCAACGTAAGTTATGGCGAAGATTATGCTATTGAGCTCCGGATTTCGCATCAGTATCAAATCGGAAGAATCTACGAACCGCTTTATCTATGCCGCCGCTGGGAAGGCAATACGGATGCTGCGCTTTCTATAGAGGTTTCAAACCGGAATGATAATTTTAAAGATAAGCTTCGTACCATCGAAATTCTTTCTCGTCAACAATTCAATGTGAAGATGAAGTGAGCATAAAAATTCGTCCCTGGTGTCAAGATGATCTTGAAATTGTGCAGTACATTTTATTGAAAACTTGGAAGGAATCGTATTCGAGTTTCATTCCGGTTGATGATATAATGGCGTACTTCGACGAATATTGCACACTGAAAATACTTGCAGAGCAGTATAGCGATACGAAAGTTATCGGCTTCATTGCTGAGTACGATGATGTTATTGCTGGCTATGAAAAAACAATTTACAACGAGAAAGAAAATAGGCTGTATGTACATCAGTTGTACGTTCTATCCGTCTATCAAAATCTCGGACTTGGCAAGAAGTTAATAAAATCGGCAGCGGAACGGGCTAAATCATTGGAACTCGATAAAATTTGGCTCGGTGTGATGATTAAAAATGAACCGGCAATTGCATGGTATAAAAAAATGGGATACGAAGTAGTGGAAAATACGCCGTTCACGATGGGTAAAACCACAGTTGACCATTTCGTTGGGTTCATTCCAGTTGAAAAAATTTTAACTGGAGAAAAATGATAGAAGGGAGATTCTTTCTTGGCAAAGGCAGATAGTAATACTTCGCGAGTTCTCGCCTCTTTTGATTCTGCAAGTCCGAATATTGTTTTATTGAAGTTGTGTACGGAACTATTTACTCAGCAGCAATCCTCTTGGCAGCAGATGGCGGCAGGGTATGCGTCGCTGGAGTCTGTTGATGTTCGTGAGATTATTTGCAACGGATTCACCGTGAAAGTGCAATTCAATCCGAAACGCATAGTTAGTACTGGAGCAGATGTTGATCCTGCAATAATTAGCAAACGTAAATGTTTCCTGTGCTTTGAGAATCTTCCAGAAGCACAACTTGGAATTTTGTATCAAGATGATTATCTAATTCTTTGCAATCCCGCTCCAATATTTTCTAAACATTTTACCATCTCGAACATGCGTCATATTCCGCAAGACTTCGAATCTTCCATTGATGCGATGCTCGATCTTGCCAAAGATCTAAGTCCTGACTATACGGTGTTTTATAATGGACCAGAATGCGGTGCATCAGCCCCGGATCATTTGCATTTTCAAGCCAGCCCGCGCCTTGACATTCCTGTTGAGCGCGATGCAGTTGATGTCCGAAGGCGGCGACGGTTCTACTATAAAAATCATGTTGCTGGATTCACATTGATGAATTATGGCAGGGTGGTCATAATTATCGAATCGAGTGTTAAAAGTCAACTGCTCGCTTTTATCCAGACAATGTTTACCGAATGGATGAAACTTCTTCATCTTACCGAAGAGCCGATGATTAATATCCTTTGTTCGTATCAAGAAAATATTTGGCGGATGATCATCTTCCCGCGGCATAAACATCGACCGGACATATATTTCAAAGAAGGCAATGAACGCGTGCTGATTAGTCCGGCTGCCGTCGATATGGGTGGATTGATCGTGACACCGTTAGAAAAAGATTTTTTACGAGTTGATGCAAAATTGATTGAAGATATTTTTACTGAAGTAAGCGAGAAACAGGGAGTTATCGATAATTTCCTGGAGAAAATTATTTGATTTCCTCCGCACCGATTATCTCCGTTGGCCTCATCGAGAACGCGAAAGAAATACGTGGCAATTTTAATGGCTACTTTGAATTACCCACCACTATAAAATTACAATGTTCTTTTCGGGTTAAAAATGAAAATGGACAGGCAGTACTGTTTGACAGTGAAGGTGTTGAAGTCTTTCGATCTCAAGATATCTACTGCCGTTCGTTGAATAATGCAACATTCACGCTAAACGACGTCACTATCGGTATCAATTTTCATTGGGAACGAAAAGAAAAGCAAACCTTTGAAGGCGATCTTAGAATTCGATCAAATTCCGATGGTACACTTTCAGTCCTCAACAAAATTGAAATCGAGCATTATCTCCAAAGTGTCATTTCTTCAGAAATGAGTGCTGAAGCGCCGTTCGAGATGCTGAAAGCACATGCCATTACTTCACGAAGTTGGCTCGTGGCGACGTTAGAGCGTCAGAAGAGGTTTAGGAATGTCAACATTAATGCACAGCATGCGCTTAAGACAGCAGATGAAATTATCCGCTGGTACGATCGTGAAGACCATGCATTCTTTGATGTCTGCGCCGATGATCATTGCCAGCGTTACCAGGGAATTACAAAAGTTATGTCGAAATCTGCAAAAGAGGCGGTTGAAGCAACGCGAGGTATATTTCTTGTCATAGATAATGAAGTGTGCGATGCCCGTTTTTCTAAAGCATGCGGTGGAAGGACAGAATTATTTGAAAATTGTTGGGAAGAGACGCCAATTTCATATCTTCACTCAATATCCGATTCTTCTGTAAATTATCCGCCAATATTGAATGAAGCTGATGCTGAACGCTGGGTCACCTCTTCACCTGATGTCTATTGTAATACGACCGATGGAAAGATATTACAGCATGTGCTGCCGTCTTTTGATCATGAAACAACAGACTTCTTCCGATGGAAGATTGAGTATGCGCGTGAACAACTTGAAGAAATTCTCCACACAAAGTCAGAAATAGACTTTGGTATGGTGATGGATATTGTTCCGCTGAAGCGAGGTCCTTCCGGCCGTATAGTCAAATTAAAAATTGCGGGATCGAAACGAACGGTGATTGTGGGGAAGGAATTGGAAATCCGCCGCTGGCTATCGAAATCGCATTTGTATTCGAGTGCGTTCATCGTAAAAATTGAACGAGACGCGAATAGGCTGCCTATAAAATTTGTATTTCATGGAGCAGGATGGGGGCATGGCGTAGGTCTTTGCCAAATTGGTGCAGCAGTAATGGCAATGAAAGGATTCACAGCAGAAGAAATAATGAAACATTACTTCAAGGGCGCAGAATTAAAAAAGCTATACTAATAACTTCGAGAATATTTAATTGATATCTATTTCACATTTTAATTTTCGATATTCTAATTTGATGATAAATCGGCAAACGCATAGAAATCCTTGGGCTTGGGTTCCATCGCTTTACTTCGCAGAAGGAATTCCGTATGTCATCGTGATGACAGTATCTGTGATTATGTATAAGAAGCTTGGAATTTCTAACACTGATATCGCTTTTTACACAAGCTGGCTTTATTTACCATGGGCGATTAAACCGTTGTGGAGTCCGTTCGTTGATATATTTTTAACGAAACGGATTTGGGTTGTCTCGGCACAGTTGCTAATTTCCATTACGCTAATTGGTATTGTGTTCACCGTTCCGTTATCATCGTTCCTTATCTTGACAATTATTATTTTTGCATTGATGGCGTTTAGTTCTGCAACGCATGATATTGCCGCTGATGGATTTTATATGCTCGGATTGAGCGAACCACAGCAGGCGGCATTTGTTGGCGTTCGCACTACGTTTTACCGTATTGCAATGATTGCCGGACAAGGTGCATTGGTTGTATTGGCAGGAACATTAGAGCCGCATATTGGAATTCCACAAGCATGGTCGATTACTTTTTTAGTGATTGCTGCTATGTTCGCAGTAATTTGTTTGTATCATAGATTTATTCTTCCGTATCCAGCATCTGACAAATCCACGTTGGAAGATCAAACGAAAGGAGTACTGTCTGAATTCGTTCACACCTTCATTGTCTTCTTCAAGCGAAAAGATATTTGGTTAATCCTCTTATTTTTACTCTTCTATCGTTTTGCGGAGGCGCAATTAGTAAAACTTGTTTCACCGTTTTTACTCGATCCACGAGACAGAGGCGGACTTGGATTGACAACAAGTGAAGTCGGAGTTGTGTATGGTACAGTTGGCATTATTGCACTGACTGCTGGAGGATTACTGGGCGGATATGCAATTTCTAAAAAAGGACTTTGGTGGTGGCTCTGGCCGATGGTAATTATCATGCACACGCCGGATTTAATGTTCGTCTATCTCTCGCATTTCCAGCCGGCCAATTTGTTATTTATAAATATTGCAGTGGCGCTGGAGCAGTTTGGTTATGGCTTCGGATTTACTGCTTATGCAATGTATATGATTTACATATCGCAAGGTGAACATAAGACGGCGCACTTTGCTATCTGCACCGGTATTATGGCGCTTGGAATGATGCTGCCAGGAATGATGAGCGGGAAAATTCAAGAACTTATCGGCTATCAGCATTTCTTTTTATGGGTAATGATATCGACGATTCCAGGATTTATTGTTGCTGCATTAGTGAAAATCGATACAGGATTTGGCATGAAAAAAGCAGAAGCGTAAGAAGTGCGAATTCATTGGAAGTCAAACAACTTAGTCTATGAACTTATTTGTTAAAACTTTATCTGCACCGAAAATCTATAGTCGCCATGCAGTACACTGGGAGTAATGGACACGTTCTCTTTGCCAATATGGTGCATCCATGGAATTAAATAGCCGATTGCATTTCCCGCAACGGCACCGACTAATATGTCGGTAGGAAAATGTTCGCCTGCTTCATATCTTAAAGAACCAACAATACTTGCCATCAATAAAGAACTAGCTCATACATACGGTTTCAATTCTGAGTTGGGATTATAATCGCTGTAAACGGTAGAGAGAAAAACTGTGGAGGCAAACGCTGCTGTTGTATGATTAGAAAAAAAGACATCTTTGCATAGTTGCTCAATTTTTTATCTAATGGAACGTTCAGGTTATATACATACGGACGGTATCTCTCTATCAACCCTTTGCTTAGCATCGAAGTCCCTCCGATAAATGACCATGTTTCCATATACATTAGCGTAATGGTGCGCCAATCATTGCGCATGATCTCATTTGCAAACAAGACAAACGGTGCAGCTGCGATGGCACCATCCAAAATATCGCTTACGGTAGCAGCTGTTTCAGAATAATGGCTCGTTGCGCTCCGATCAAACCAATTCACAGATTCTCAAGAAAGCTGATTGATTTCCGCTATTATAGGTGATGGGACTGATCGGTAAAAATAAAATCCCGCTCTGCGGTTACGGCGCCGGTGCCGAGGATATAGCTATCTTTTTCCCATGAACATTGATATGGTGATTGGGCAAAGGACGAAACAGGTATGCAGAGAAATATTGCAAGGAACAATGTTATCGACGTGAGTATTTTCATAATGCTTTCAATGTTTTTGATTTGTCGTTGTTAAATTAAAAGAGTCTCGCGTCAAAGGCAAATGCAAACTTAAAAGATGGAATGATAAGTGGTTTCTTTTTTGAATTCATCTTACTATTTATTATAATAAAGTATTATGCATCGTCTTAAATCCATACTTCGTTCACATAACAAGATCGTTATCAAAATTGGTACGAACCTTCTTGCTGATAAAGTTAAAGGAATCAATTTAGATCGGATTGACGAGATTGCTCGGAGCGTTGCTCGATTGAATGCCCTTGGAAATCATATCGCTATCGTCAGTTCTGGAGCAATTGGTGCGGGCGTTGCTGCGCTCAAGTTAAAAGAACGTCCCAAGACAATTCCAGAAAAACAAGCGACGGCAGCTATTGGCCAGCCGCTATTGATGGAAGCATACGAAAATGCATTTAGGAGACAGGATTGCACAGTCGCTCAAATCCTGCTTACCAAAGATGACTTTGCGAATCGTGCACGGTATCTCAATGCAAAAAACACTTTTCCTGTATTGTTTGAACAAGGCGTTGTTCCGATCATCAATGAAAACGACACGGTAGCTATAGAAGAAATTAAGCTTGGTGATAACGATAATCTCTCCGCTTTAGTCGCAAACCTTATCGAGGCGGATCTGCTTATCATTCTGAGTGACATCGACGGGCTGTTCTCAGATGATCCGATAAAAAATAATAAAGCGAAATTAATTCCTGTTGTTGAAAAAATATCTGGTCAAATTGAAAAATTGGCGAAATCCAGCAGAACGGAATTAAGTACTGGTGGAATGATTACAAAAATTCAGGCGGCAAAGCGTTGCGTTTCTGCAGGCATTGCGATGATCATTGCCAACGGAAAGAATCCAAACGTGTTAGAAGAAATCTTCTCGGGCACTTTCAAAGGCACCCTTTTTTTGCCTGCAGAAAATAAATTGAATATGCGAAAAAAGTGGATTGGTTTTGTATCTTCAGCAAAAGGATACGTGCGCATTGATGACGGAGCAAAACTTGTGCTATTGAAAAAGCAAAAGAGTCTATTGCCATCTGGAATTGTTGAAGTGCATGGAGAATTCAAAGCTAACGAGACCATTTCTATCTTGGACTTGAATAGCCAAGTGATTGCAAAAGGGGTAACTGGATACTCTTCAGCAGATCTTGTTAAAATTAAAGGGAAAAAGACAAATGAGATTGAAAGAATTCTCAATCGTAAAACGCATGATGAAGTGATTCATCGCGATAATTTGGTTTTGATTGGAGAAATGTAATTATGTACGAAGAAGTATTAATAAAATCACAATCCGTCAAAAAAGCGAGCGGTGTCCTTTACAACTGTACAACTGCTAAAAAGAATTCTTTGCTTAAAGCAATCAATTTATACCTTCGCAGTGAAACTCCTGCAATTCTTGCTGCAAATAGAATAGACTTGGACTGTGCGGAAAAAACTGGTCTATCCAAAGTTATGTTGGATCGGTTAACTCTAAACGAAAAAAGAATCCAGCAAATGATGCAGGGTGTAAGGGATGTTGTTAAACTTGCAGATCCTGTAGGTAAAGTCTTTAATAAGGTTAAGCCTCCTAATGGTCTTATTGTTGAAAAGATGAGAGTACCGTTAGGCACTGTCGGTATTATTTATGAAGCTCGCCCAAATGTCACGGTAGATGCTTCAGTGCTTTGTTTAAAATCTGGAAATGCAGTGTTGCTTCGCGGAGGTTCTGAAGCTATCCATACGAATAAAATTTTAGTAGATGTGATTAAAATGGCATTGAAGGACTTAAAACTTCCTGTAGGTTGTGTTGAATTTATTGAAACAACGGATAGAGCTGCGGTTATGGAAATGTTGAAGCAGAATAGATATCTTGATGTAATAATTCCCCGTGGGAGTCAGCAGTTGATCAGCTTCATTCAAGAAAATTCTGTGGTGCCCGTCATTGCGCACGGAGAAGGTAATTGCCATATTTATATTGACAGTTCTGCTGATCTTTTGAAGGCAGAAGAGATTGTGTTTAATGCGAAAACTCAAAGACCTTCGGTCTGTAATGCAGCGGAAAAATTGTTAGTTCATGAAAAAATAGCTACGAGATTTTTACCTCGTATCGCTGCGCGATTACAACTTGCCGGAGTTGAGATTAGAGGTGATGAGAGAACTCTTTCAATTATTCGGAATGCAAAGCCGGTAGATGAATCGGATTGGAAAAAAGAATATCTCGATTTAATTATCGCTGTTAAAGTGGTTAAAAACCTGAATGATGCAATTGAGCATATTAATCAGTATGGTTCTCATCATTCTGATGCGATTGTTACTGGTAGTAAAGCGAATGGCGAAAAATTTTTACGTGAGGTTGATTCAGCTGCGGTTTTTGTAAATGCCTCTACACGTTTTACAGATGGTTATGAATTCGGGCTCGGAGCAGAGATTGGCATTAGCACGCAAAAACTTCATGCACGCGGTCCAATGGGACTTACAGAATTAACCAGCACTAAATTCATCGTGCATGGAAAAGGACAGGTGAGGAAATAAACCGTAAGAGTCTTTTGTGAAACAATGGTATTCTCTATTTGAAGGAACAAATCTCTCAAATTTCGCGTTATATATAAAAGTTTAGATTTGTTAAAAATAGTATTTAAAAGAGTCATACAAAATGAATGAATTAAATGTTAAAAAAACTGTTATCGTGAACGCAGGAACCGAAACAGTGTGGGAAGCTCTAACGAAACCGGAATGGACAAAAAAATACATGCTCGGCATCGAAGTAATTTCCGATTGGAAGGTAGGAAGCCCGATTCTGTGGAAAGGAAGATCGAAAGGGGAGGAAAAAATTGTGATGAAGGGCTCTATTGAAAAAATAGAAGCAGGAAAACTTTTACAATACACCTCATTTAATATGAATGCAAATTGCTTTGATATCCCATCCAATTATGTAAAGGCTACATTCGAATTGACTCCAAAGTTTGGTAAGACGGTATTGTCAATGACACAGGGCGATTATTCACGTGTTACAGATGGGAAAAAAAGATTTGACAATGCTGATGGTGCATGGAATCAAACATTGAATGCTCTCAAATTATTAGTCGAAAAAGAAATAATAGTTGAAAAAGAAAAAATAAAAGCAAGAACTGAACGATCAATTTTCAATGATTTATGATAGACAACCAATTCATGATTCCTCCTTTCTGCTGAACATCGATTGCTAGCCGCTTTTTAATCATTTCTTTTCAGGATACAGCACTACCTTCACGTAATTATTCATATTGAAATATTTCTTCACAGCATTCTGAATTGCAGCAGCATCCAATTTCTCCACAAGCTTCGGATAATTCAGCATCATTTCCGGATCTTCGTTATTTGCATAGTAAAAACGGAGATTATTCAACCAGAATGCGTTTTGCTTCAGATTAACTTCATACCCGCGCCGTTGTGTCTCGCGCACCTTTTCGATATACACGGAATCAAACGGCTTGAGTTTTGCACTGTCTATTTGCTGCAAAGCAGCATTCACTAATTCGTCAACGCGATCTGGGTCGCAGCCCCAACGCACAGAAATTTGGTATTCCTGCCGCGGGTAGAGTGAGGGATAACCGGATGTTCCAACACCGTAGGTTCCGCCTTTATCTTCTCGGAGTACCTCACGCAACTTAATATTGAGTACTTCGAGCATCGAGTTGAAATCATATCTGTTTTGCTGCGACCATTCGAATGGTCCGGTAAATGTAAGATTAATAGAGCTCTTCGGTTCGATGCCTTTCTTCACCTTCTTACTGATGACACCTTTCGGCGGCTCCATGCCATTATCCTTCCACATTTCTTTTCGATTGAGCGACGGCAGTGTAGCAAGATATTGCTCGACAAGCGGTTTGATGGAATCGACCTTAAAATTACCGACGAAGAAGAAGATGAAATCGCTGAAGTCGGCAAACCTGTCTTTGTAAATGGAAATCGACCTATCTAAGTTGACCTCATCAATCAAGGTAGTCGTTAACGGGCGTGCGCGATAATGGTAATTAAAAATTGTTACCAGATTTGTATCAGAGAAAGCCGCTTCAGGACTAACGCTGCGATTTTGCAACGCTGCTTTATTTCGTGCAATCAAAGATAAGAAAGCAGTCGTATCTTTTCGGGGAGAAGTTCCATAAAGATATACAAGCTGGAAAAGTGTTTCGATATCTTGCGGTGATACACTACCGCTGAATCCTTCTTCGAGCGGGGTGATTGTTGGATAAACGTACACAATTTTTCCTGAAAGTTTCTTCTGTAATGCAATGACATCGAAATCGCCAACACCAGATTGTTGGATGATAGAGGTGGCAAATGTTGCGGAGAGATAATCTTTATCTAGAACTAACGATGTCCCACCTATGCTGTACGCTGAAAATGATATCTCGTCATTTTTGAAGTCAGTGGATTTCATTACAACTCGTGCACCATTGGAAAGTTTCCATTCTGTCACGCCGAGCGAAGCTCTCTTTTTTTCTTCCACAACTTTTCCCGGTGAAGGAAGATGAGAAATCAACGGTTCCGTAATGACTTTATCGATATACGGATCAAGTTGCTCAGTGCTTACTTTATTCATGATTGATAGCACTTCTGCTTCCGTCGGAACCTTTACACTGTCCTTCTGAGGAGCAGAAACAGTAATGACTCGATTACCCTCTGTAACTCGCTCCTGTACTTGTTTATTTATTTCCTGTAGTGAGATACCTGGAAGGAATTGTTTATACAAATTAAGTTCAACTCCGATTCCTGGGATCGGTTCATTGTGAAGAAAGTTTCTAATGTATTCATCAATAAGTTGTCGTGATTCGGTTTTATCCCGCTCCTTAAACGCCTTTTCCATTCCGCGTAAAGCTTGAATCTTTTGCCGCTCAAGTTCGGTTGCAGTGAAGCCATGCTGTTTCACACGAAATGCTTCAGTCATCATAGCTTCGAATCCATTAAGGATGGAGTTCTCTTTAACGCTTGCACTGAAATAATACGCTTGTTTTGGGCCGATGAATCTTCCGTCGTAGTTGTAAGCATAGATAAATGGCGGATTCGATTTCTGCAGCAGTTCCCGAAATCGTGCATTCAACATCGCATTGGAAAGATTGCTGATTATCTCCGTTCTGTAGTCTGCGGTAGTATTTTGACTGCTGGTGTCGCGTTTAAACATCACATCAACAGAAGCTCTGGTCAGTTCCGGATCAGTAGCGATAGATACTAATGTTCCATTATTGTCCGGCACAGGAAATTGCAAACGTTCACGTTCTTTGTTAGGATTTTTCAGATGTGAAAAATGTTCCTTGATAAGCTTTTCGATTTCTTCTTTGTTGAAATCACCTACAGCTAGAACTGCCATAAGATCTGGTCTATACCAATCGCGATAAAACCTGCGGAGGGCATCATGGGGACAGGATTCGAGAATCTCTTTTTTCCCAATGGGTAGTCGGTCAGCATAGTGCGATTTATAAAGTTCGATAGGAATATGCTTCATTGATACCCGTTCACCTGCACCTCGGCCTAAACGCCATTCTTCGATTACCACACCGCGCTCTTTATCAATTTCAGTGTCGTCGTACGAAACATCATGGCTCCATTCTTCGAGGATCTGAAATCCTTTTTTCAAGACATTAGTAGAATCGGTCGGAACTTGTAGCATATATACTGTTTCATCAAAACTGGTGTAAGCGTTCAAATCCGGTCCAAAACGCACTCCGGATTTTTCAAGAAAGTTGATAATGTCTTGCTTTGGAAAATTCTTTGTACCATTAAATGCCATATGTTCATCAAAGTGCGCCAGTCCTTGCTGGTCATCATCTTCGAGAATCGAACCGGCTTTGACGGCAAGTCGAAGCTCTGCGCGTTTTTCTGGTTTGTGGTTCTCACGGATGTAGTAAGTAAGTCCATTGTCCAGTTTGCCGATGAGAATTTTCGGATCGGGTGTAAGAACTTGATCCGATTTGAAAGTTTGTTGTGCTTGAGATATGAAGAAGGAAACAACAAATAATAAACCAAGCAGCAAGAATGGTAAAAGAACACGATGCCTATTCATGTAATCCTCTTGGATAGTAAATAAAATGGCACAATAATTATAGGAGTTCAATCTACAATAAACAACACTGCACCTATTTTTGTGTAAGAACTATGCGGATAATTTTCATCTTCAACTTGATACGACATGCCTTTATGCAATTCGACAACCCGTCCGTCTTTCAAGTGAGTAGTTATTTCGCCTTCAAGACAATACAAAATGTGCCCTTTTGCGCACCAATGATCGGCTTTGTAGTTAGCCGAGTATTCCACAACACGCACACGGATCTCACCGCACTGGCGCACCTTCCAGAGGGCGTACCCTGTTTCGCCCTCATGCCGCTCAGATTTAATTTCTGACCAATCGGTTGTTTCAAATGGAATATTCTTGATAATCACGATATACTCCTTTTCCTTTTATAGACAACATATAATATTATGAATCAGAATAAGTTTCTAAAAATTATTGAATCATAAAACATCTCATTGAAATCGATGCGTTTTGTATGCTCTCATGTACAAATTTTATTTGCTCGTCGTCTTCCTGCAATGCAGCGCTGTAGAGGAATGGCAGATAATGATCGTTCGTCGGTACTGCAAGTGGGCTGATAGGACTTAATTCTTTATAGCGAAGTAACCGATCGTGATTTTTCTGAAGAAGCGCGTCTTTGACATAATTATCGAACTCGATAACCCAAGGGAATGGTTTGGCATTCTCATTGAAATCTATCTGACGCAGGTTGTGGACAATATTTCCGCTGCCAATAATGAGAACGTTCTTTTTACGAAGATATGATAGTTTTTTCCCTAGAGCGTAATGTTCTTTTTCATTCTTCGTTATGTCTAAACTCATTTCAAAAATCGGGATGTCTGCCTTCGGATACATATGTATAAGCACTGCCCATGATGCATGATCAATTCCCCATTCGGCATTCAATTGAAAGTTGTCGGATTTTAATTCATGTGTGATGGATTCGGCGACTGCACGTGCGCCAGGAGGATGGTACTCTATAGCATAGAGTTCATCCGGAAAGCCATAAAAATCATAGATTTGTTCCGGTTTATCTGCGGAGCAGACAAATGTTCCTTCCGTAAGCCAATGCGCAGATACAACAAGTATGGCGTCCGGTTTTGGAAGAGATATTCCCAACTTCTGCAGCGATTTTGTATATTCGTTTTTATAGATAATGTTCATTGGCG
>Ga0187886_1002170_pt1 | contig 16174 bp, 15 predicted proteins | sample June2016WEW_20_1_FD_133001 | JGI IMG/M metagenome (GOLD analysis project Ga0187886, IMG submission 133001) | Peatland microbial communities from SPRUCE experiment site at the Marcell Experimental Forest, Minnesota, USA - June2016WEW_20_150 | ecosystem: Environmental > Terrestrial > Soil >... | reverse complement strand
GGTTATCCCGAAAAACATCCCGAAGCGCCCGACTTCGAGACGGATTTGCGGTACCTGAAAGAGAAAGTGGACGCCGGTGCCGACTTCGTCATCACCCAGCTTTACTTCAGCAACAAAGATTTCTTCAACTTTGTCAAGCGCGCCCGCGCAATCGGCATCGCCGTCCCGATCATCGCCGGCGTCATGCCCGTCACCAACGTCGCGCAAATCAAAAAGTTCACGACGATGTGCGGCGCGGTCATCCCCGACCGCATGCTGGCCGACTTGAATCCGATTGCCAACAACCCCGACGCCGTTATCCAATACGGCGTCAACTGGGCCACCGCCCAATGCCGCGAACTCCTCGCCGACAACGTCTACGGCCTGCACTTCTACACACTCAACAAGTCCAAAGCCACCCGCCAGATCGTCGAAAACCTCCGGCGGGACGGCGTGCTGAAGTAACCACAGAAGCGCGGAGAATACGGACCTTGTGTGAGGCCCACGCCCCGCTTCCCACTGTGGAGTGCGGCGGCTTGACGCCGCGTTGCCGTTTGCCGCGACCGGCGTTGGTGTTGATCGGCGCGGATTCAAAATCTCTCGATGTGGAAATCGCCACGAAGACTTTTATCGCACGCCAATCTTGAATGCCGTGGCTGATATATCGCTGGGCGATATATCAGCCCGGATTCTTCATTGGTCTGTCATGCCAAGTTGGTCGAGGCATCTCCCTCCCCGGTTTTAGACTGTCCGGCGTGCCGACGTCCCTAGCAAACGCATTGAACAGGGGTCTTGCAGGACAGAGGCTGATCGAAAAAATGGCGAGTAAGTTCTTCCGCGAACACTGCATGATGCGGCTACCTGACGACCTCTGGAATGTATTCGGCATTTCCTGTTTTATCCTTGATCTCAATTGAGAAGACGTGATAGGTGCTCGGGTCTCCGTAGGTGTAGGGCGTCTTTAACGGAAACGATATGCGCCACAGACCTCTTTCAGCATTGAAATACACACGGGGCGGGCGGTAGTTCTCTAACCGCTCGTCATGTTCGACAGCGACTCGCTCGGCGATTCTGATCGCTTGAGCGCGAGACAGATGAGTCCCACGTGGTATGGAACTGTTTTGGCAACCAAACAGTATGAAAATCACTGCGAGTAATGAGAATATCTTCATAAAATGCCACAACCGTTGCCAATCGCGTCGGAGACGACCAGCACGAGTTGTCGCGCGTGGCGTTTCATACCCGGCAGAATAGGATGCGGCAGAACGACGGTCAAGACTGGTTGCGAGCGGAATGGTTGACCGCGGATGACGCTGATTGCGCGGATTTCACCAACCATTCACCTCCTTCGACTCATCTGTGCCATCGGTGTAATCCGCGGTTGAATCTTCCCCGCAAAGAAATCTTTACTCTGGCGTGGGAGTGCCGGAAACTTCCACGCGATATGCCATTATCGAAACAGGATCAGGAGTTGATTCAACAGCTTGTCGGTGAGCACGGCGGCGGCGAGAACGCCGATCTTGTCGCCGAGATCATCGAGGCGGCGCTACGGCTGATCGACGACAAGACGGACCGCCTCGACGTGAAGGTCATCACGTCGGCGTTGAAGGAATTGCGGTATGCCTCGAAAATCTTCGCGCCCTACCGCAGCCGACGGAAGGTCACCGTGTTCGGCTCGGCGCGCACCCGCCCGGACGCGCCCGAGTACAAGCAGGCGGTCGCCTTCGGCAAGGCCATCGTCGCGCACGATTTCATGGTCATCACGGGCGGCGGCGAAGGCATCATGGGCGCGGCCCAGCGCGGCGCGGGACGCAACAACAGTTTCGGCCTGAATATCCGTCTGCCGTTCGAACAGGAGCCGAACTTGGAGATCGCCGGCGACCGCAAGCTGATCAATTTCAAATACTTTTTCACGCGCAAGCTTTGCTTCATGAAGGAGAGCGACGCCATTGTGTTGTTCCCCGGAGGATTCGGCACCCACGACGAAGGCTTCGAATCGCTGACATTGATGCAGACCGGCAAGAGCCAGCCCAAGCCGCTGATGTTCATGGATCGACCGCGCGGAAATTACTGGAAGACGTGGTGGCGGTTCGTCGAAGACCAATTGCTGGATGCCGACATGATCAGAAAGGAAGACCTCGCGTTGTTCAAGGTCACCGACGATGTCGAAGAAGCGTGCGACGAGATCACCCGGTTTTACAGCAACTATCACTCGTGCCGGTACGTGAAAGACGCGCTGGTCGTGCGTGTGAAACATTCCGTGACGGAAGGGTTGCTGCGCACGTTGAACGAGCGGTTCGCCAACATCTGCGTCAACGGCGCGCAGTTCCAAGCTTCCGGCCCGCTGCCCGAGGAGGAAAACGAGCCCGAACTGGCAGACTTGCAGCGGATCGTCTTCCCGTTCAACCGGACAAACTTCGGGCGCTTGCGGTCGCTGATCGATGTGATCAACCAGCATTAGGCAGGTCAGGGTTCCAACTCAACCAGTCCGCTGGTGTGTACAGGCAAGACGCCTGTCCTAACAATCACGACTGTCGGTGGAGGCTCTTCCGACGCGGCGGGATCCATTCCGACTTGCCGCGGTGCGCCTTGCCACTCACCAGCCACCCGTCGTAGATGCGACGCAGGCGGTGCGGTGGCACGCGAAGAAAATACAACATCGTCACCCACCAACTCACGAAGGTGGTTTTCAGCACGCCGTTCGCATCCCAGCGCCGTCCACTGCTGATTAGTCCCGACGGGATAAACGTGACGCGGCCCGCCCGCCGTAAACGGCAGGCGAAGGCGATGTCTTCCATGATCGGAATCCCGGGAACGCCGCCAAGCACCTCAAAGACTTGCCGCCAGACGAAGATTCCCTGATCGCCGTAGGGCAGTTTCAACGCGCGCGAGCGGCGGCTGGAGATTCTGGCCACGAATCTGCAGAGCCGTCGCGGTGAATCGATGTTCAAATCGAACGCGCCGCCGACGGCGCCATCGCCGATGATGCGCCGCTGGATTTCCTCCAGCGCGCCGGGCAACAGAAACGAGTCCGCGTGCAAGAACAGCAGGATGTCTCCCGTGGCGTGCCGCGCACCAAGATTCATCTGCTCAGCGCGGTTGGCAGACGTGACGAAGACGTACGGCGTGAACCGTTGCGCAATCTCGACCGTGCGGTCAGTCGAGCCTCCATCCACAACGAGCAACTCGACATCGGGGTAAACGGCCAATTGACGAAGCGTCACCGGCAAATGAATCTCTTCGTTTAGAGTCGGGATGATGACGCTGATTAACATGAACAACTACTCGCCTGAGGTATTTGATAGCAGATTTCGTGGTCGAATTCCAGTGAATTCATCCCACCAAAATCATTGCTCCGTTACTCCATCACTGCATTGCTCCCATGTTTTTTCCCTGCTATACTATCACGCGATGCGGCGAAAAACAGGGGTCGTCGTGTTCACTCATGGCTCGCGGCTCAAACAGGGCAACGAGATCATGATCCATCTCGTCGAGCGGTTGCGAGAGCGCCTCGGCTGCGACTTGATCGAGCCGTGTTTTATGGAACTGGGCAAGCCGCTGATTCCCGTTGCCATCAAGAAACTGATTTCCAAGGGCTGCAACCACATCTTCGGCTACGCCTTCTTCCTCGTGCCAGGCTCGCATCTCCAGCAGGATATTCCGTTCATCTTCGAACAGACGCTGAAGAAATACCCGGGCGTCACCTACGAACTCTCGCCGCCGATGATATCAGATCCGATGATTGTGGATTTCGTCGCCAAACACATCGAGCAGGCGCTTGACGGGCGCACGCGATCCCGTTGATTGGAGGGCGCGGATCCACCCGCGCTGCCTCGTACGGCTCGGGTGAAGCCGAGCCTTCCAAAGAATGGGGATGGATAGGGAGATTGGCCCCACCCGGAAGCCGCTTTATTCTTGACTTCGGCGGCCATCTCTGGCTAAGTAACCCTAGAGCTGGGGCGAGTAGGTCGGTAGCGCAATTCCAAGCCGAATTTGCCGCCAAATCGACTGGGTGGTGAAGGTGTGAGAGTTCAAAAGAGCCAAATGTGAAATCGACAAAACAAAGCATGTTGGATGCTTGCGCTGGCGCTTGTGGCCGCGCCCTTGGCGGCCGAAGGACAGACGTACACGTTCATTGACCTCACCCCCAGCGGGTTCAGTAGATCGCAGGCCACCGGCATTTCCGGCGGCCATCAGGTCGGCTGGGGATCCGGCATGGACGGCAACTCCCACGCGTTTTTGTGGTCCAGCACGGCGGCCAGCGCCGTGGACCTCAACCCCAGCGGGTTCACTATGTCGGAAGCCATCGGCATTTCCGGCGGCCATCAGGTCGGCTCGGGATACACGGGCAGCAGCTTCCACGCGCTGTTGTGGTCCGGCACGGCGGCCAGTGCCGTGGACCTCAACCCCAGCGGGCTCACTACATCGTGCGCCCTCGGCATTTCCGGCGGCCATCAGGTCGGCTGGGGAACGCTGACCTCGGGCGGCAACACCAACGCGCTGTTGTGGTCCGGCACGGCGGCCAGCGCCGTGGACCTACAGAACTTCCTTCCGTCGAACTACACTTATTCCGAAGCGTGCGGCATTGACGCCAATGGCGACATCGTTGGATGGGCGTATAATAGTTCCACGGGCCAACAGGACGCGATGCTCTGGGTGCTCGTTCCCGAACCCGCCACAGTCTCGCTCCTCGCCCTCGGTCTGGGCGTCCTGTTCATGGCTCGGCGGCTGCGGTCGCCAATGTCATCCGCTCCGAAGCATTGACGCTCTCAGTTCAGATGCGCGCGAGACCGAACCGGGATCTAATTATTCTTCAACTCAATCTGGATGTTGATGAAGTTCCGCGCCGCCAGCGTCCATAGCGGATAGGGTGGTTGTAGCTGCGAGCCTGCTCGCGGCCTCCGCGATAGCCGATGAGGTACGACTTGCCGCGAGCAGGCTCGCGGCTACAATCCGATGGTAGCAACAAGATGCACTCCCTTCCTTGTGACCGCGCAGAATTCTCTTTTCTTTGGCGCGCGTTTCTGCCAGTCTCGCCGACAGTTCTTTCAGAAGCAGTACACGTCGGCGCAGGGAACGCCGTGAGAATCGGCGACAGTGGCGCTGCTGTGACTGGCTACGAAAACCCATCCCCCAGTCTGTAGCCGCACCCTTTATGGGTGCGTCCAACAAGCGCAGGCTAAAGCCTGCGGCTACACACCGGAGAGCCATCCAAATGGAGAAGGCGGGCGAGTAGATCTGCCCCGATCCCGCAAATGCGGGACGGGGCAAGAAGCCAGAAGTCAGAATAACGGCCGACGCGAAACCCAAAATCCTTCGAACCAAAGGAGAATTGTCATGCTTCATCGTCTGTTGTTTGTCAGTGCCCTGTTGGCTGTTCCCGCCGTAGTCGTTGCTCAGGAGGTACCTCCTGTTTCGGTCACCAACCGCCTCGAAGAAGTCGTTGTCACGGGCACGCGGATCCCCACCGAAGTGGAAACCGCACCCAACTCCATCACTGTCGTCCCGCACGAGCAAATCGAGCAGACACAAGCGCAGACTGTGCAGGAGGTCCTGCGGGATGTGCCCGGTGTCGAGGTCGCCCAGACCGGCCAGCCGGGCGGCCAGACCTCCGTCTTCCTGCGCGGCGCCAATGGAGAACACACGCTGGTCCTCATTGACGGAGTCCGGGTGAACAACGCGTTCAACAGCGCCTTTGATTTTGCCAACCTGCCCGTGGACAACATCGACCACATCGAAATCTTGCGCGGGCCGCAAGGCACGCTTTACGGATCCGAGGCAATGGGGGGCGTCATCAATATCGTTACCAAACGCGGCGCAGCGCAGCCGACAGGATCGGTTCTCGTCGAGGGAGGCAGCGACGACGCGTTCCGGAGTCGCGGTTCGTTTGCGGGCACCTTTGGCAAGCTTTCGCTGTCGGCAGCCACCAGCTATTTCTCCAGTGACAACGAGCGCACCAATAGCGAGGTGCGCATCTGGGACGCTTCGGGCCAAGCCGCCTATCAACTGCTTGAGCGACTCGACGTGAGCCTGCTCGGCACCTGGTTGAAGTCGCACGCTGGCACGCCCAACGACCGTTTCACAAATGATCCCAACGATTTCCTCAACAACGAAAATTCGCTGGTCGTGCTGAAGCTCCACGGACAGCCGACGGAATGGTGGGACGCGAGGCTGACTCTCTCCCATGCGCACGAACGGGGATTCTTCGACCAGCCGACGCCCAATCCGCCGTTCTTCTTCGGCCCGTTCAGCGAGACGACCGTTAGCGACCGCGATCAAATCGACTTTCAGAACATCTTCTCGATCGGCGACCAACACAAGATTCTCGCGGGCGGTTCGTTTGACAACAGCCATGCTGACGATACGAGCGTGTTCAGCGGCTCTCCCACGTTCCTGCGCCGCACGGTCGAGGACAAGGCCCTCTACGGCCAGTACGACTTCAGTCCGATGTCCCGGCTGACGCTCACCGGGGGCGGGCGCGTGGACGATTACACCACCTTCGGCGCGCACGGCACCTACCGTTTTGCGGCGCGCTTTACTGCGCCGGAGACGGAGACGATCTTCCGCGCCAGTGTTGGCACGGGTTTTCGTGCGCCACCGATCCGCCAACTCTCTACAGTCTTTGGCAATCCGAACCTGGACCCGGAGGAAAGCCTCGGCTGGGAGTTCGGCGTGGAACAACCACTGCTGGATAACAAGCTGCACGTCGGCGCCACGTATTTCCAAAACGAATTCAACAACCTGATCGGCTCGGGAGTCGTCACAAACATCGTTGGCGGATTTACGAACATCTTTTCCGGACCGCTCAACATCGGCAAAGCCGAAACGCTGGGCGTGGAAACTTTCGCGACGTGGACGCCGTTCACGAACGTGACTGTTCGCGGCGCCTACACGTGGCTGGCCGTGGCGGAGGATCGCACAACCAACCAGCGGCTGCTGCGCCGCCCCGAACACAGCGGCAGCCTCGACATCGAATACGGTTTCTGGCAGAAATTCACAGCAAATTTGAACACGAAGTTTGTGGGCCCGAGTCCCGATATGAATTTCTCGACGTTCCCATTCCAGCGGGTCACCAACGCGGGTCACGTCAACATGGACCTCGGCTTGGCGTACGACCCGTGCAAGTACTTCCGCCTGTTTTTCCGCGTCGAGAACCTGCTTGATGACAAATATGAAGAGGTCTTTGGTTTCCCCGCGTTGGGAAGGACATTCTGGGGCGGCGGCATGGCGAAGTTTTGAGCTGCGGATTGGCGAGAGTACTGTGAAAGAAGATGTCCATCCTGTTCTGGAGCGGCGGCAAGGCCGGTTGCACTTCCCACAACACGTGCAGCCCGCAAATCACGCATGGAAAGCTCTTGGGACAACACGAGGCTTTGGATCACCGCGAAGTGTAGTCGGCGTGCCCATCGACACCCACAGTCATCTGTGGCTCGCGACCGTTCTTTCGGTCGTCATTCATGGTGTGTTCTTGGCGGCACTCACTGTGAAATCTAACCTGGCGCCCGTCTATCACCCCGCAACGTACGGTGTGGGCAGCGACTTCCCCGTGGTTCAGTTTGTCTCCGTGACCGCCGACGGCTCAGGCGGAGGGGGTGGAGTGCAGGAAGGCGATCCCGGTGTGCCCAGTGACGGGTTACCATCGCCGGTCCCGCCGCAGGTTGAAATGTCCGAGAATCTGCCGCTCAGGGAAGCGCAGCAGGTCAAGCTGTTGACTGTCAAGATCAGCGCGAGCCAGGAAGCGCAACTGGCGGACGATTCCGCCACCGAGATACTTCAGAAGGAGCCCCCAGCTGCTGGTGCTATAAGAGGACAATCCAATACCGGCGGCACCAACGGAAGCATCTACGGCGGCATTGACGGCTTGGGGAACGGCACGCATCACGGCGGAGTCGGCTCGGGCAGACCGGGAGCCGGCGGCAGTGGCGCCTTCGGTAAACCCGCCTACCTGCGCAATCCGCTCCCGCCCTACCCTCGCGTTGCCCGTGAACACGGCTGGGAAGGCACAACTCTCTTGCGAGTGGAAGTGCTTGACGACGGGAGCGGTGGCAAAGTCGAAATTCTAAAAAGCTCCGGTTACCAGGTTCTCGATGAAGCAGCGCTGGAAACGGTACGCCGCTGGAAGTTCCTGCCAGCGCGATCAGGGGATACTCCGATTCGATCCCTCGTGGAAATCCCGATCCGATTCCGCATGGCAAGCAACTGACGACTGCCATGACCGTCTTCGATACGTGCTTGCCGCAAGCGAGAGTCGAAAGACTGAACCGTGACGGCAATACCAGCTTGTTTTGGTAGAAGGTCGTAAAGTTGGTGGGATTGGAGGGCGCGGCTCCAGTCGCGCCGGCTTGTGCTCACGCTGAACGAATCGGCGCAGGTGGACCTGCGCCCTCCAGTCACCAGAGCAGCACGTTCAGTTCACCCTGATACGGCCAGTCTTCAGGACGGGTGACCAACCCGTGCCGCACGGGCTTCTGCCGCACGTACTCCGACTTCCCGGCATAACCTTCCTGACGGCGCAGTTGACGATCCCAGAAGTTCTGCTGCCAGAGTGAAAGTTGGTCTCTTTGCGGCCACGACCTGGAAACGAGCGTCTTCCAGAATGTTGTCCACGCCCGCAATTCGCATGAATCAAGCCGTGCGGGTGCGCAAAACAAATGCACGTGGTCGGGCATGATCACAAAGCGCCCCACAAGCCATTCGTCCGCGCGTCGCCACTTCTTCAGCAGCAAGTTCATCGCGACATCATTCGCCAGTATTGGCTTTCGCTCCTTCGTGCAGATCGTGACGAAGATAATCGTGGACCGGTCCCGCAGACGAACCGCATTTGGATGAGCGGGTGCGTGGCGCTTCGGCAACACGCCGTGAACGTAGCGCCAATCCGATCAGCGAGGCAGGCGGTTTGGAGGGATCGGCTCCAGCCGAGCCGTATGGGAACGACCGGCGGCGCGGGTGGACCCGCGCCCTCCATCACTTCTTCGCCTTATCCCAATCGTCGAGGAACTTTTTCAGGCCGAGGTCGGTGAGCGGGTTTTTGGCGAGTTCCATGAGCACGGCGAACGGCATGGTGGCGATGTGGGCACCGGCCAGCGCGGCTTCCTTCACGTGCAATGGGCTACGGATGCTGGCGACAATGATCTGGGTCTTAAAACCGTAGTTGTCGTAAATCTTCTTGATCTCCTCGACGATGTCCATGCCGCGCTCGGCGCGGTCGTCGATGCGGCCAACGAACGGGCTGATGATGTACGCGCCCGCTTTGGCAGCCAGCAGCGCCTGTACGGCGGTGAAGCAAAGCGTGCAGTTGACGCGAATATTCTTGGTCTTCAAAATCTTGATCGCCTTCAGTCCTTCGGGAATGAGCGGGATCTTGACGACGATGTTTTTGTGAATCTTCGCGAGTTGCTCGCCTTCGGCCACCATCTCGTCGCATTTGAGCGAGACGACCTCGGCCGAGATGTCACCGTCGACGATGGCGACGATTTCCTGCAGTAATTCCTTGAATGGTTTGCCCCCTTTGGCGACAAGCGACGGATTCGTCGTCACACCGTCCAGCAATCCCATCGCCGCCGCTTCGCGGATTTCGTTGATGTTCCCTGTATCAATGAAGATTTTCATACTTTGCCAACCTTTCTTGGAACTCCTCGCCTGTCACCCTGAGCGAGGCGAAGGGCCTCTGCTGGACGATTCACGGGTGAGCGTCCGCCGCTGAGATTCTTCGCTCCGCTCAGAATGACAACCGAGGCGATCCTTTCTCGCCCTAAGTTGTGCCAATTCGCTCCTGAATTCTAGCCACAATCTTGTCGGCGAAGGCTTTGATCTGCTGGCCGTCGCGGCCCTCGATTAGCAGCCGGGCCTTGGGCTCGGTGCCTGAGTAGCGCAGCAGAACGCGGCCTTCGCTGCCGAGTTTGGTTTCCGTCTCCTTTATGAGTTCGAGGATGTCGGGCATCGTCTCCCACGCGGGTTTGTCCTTCACTCGGACGTTGACGACAACTTGCGGGAACTTCGTCACCACCTGCCGCAGTTTGCTGAGCGGCCTGCCCGTTTCCATGATGATGCGCAGCACTTGTAGCGCGCTGACGATTCCGTCGCCCGTCGTCGTGAAATCGCGGAAGATCATGTGGCCCGATTGCTCGCCGCCGACGTTGAGGTCGTCTTGCAGCATCCGCTCGATCACGTAGCGGTCGCCGACTCGGGTGCGCACGACTTGTCCACCTGCATTCCGAACGGTGTGATCCAAGCCGAGGTTGCTCATCACGGTGGCCACAAGCGTGTTCTTTTTCAGTTCTCCACGGCTCAGCCAATCCAGTGCGGTGATCGCCAGCACGTCATCGCCGTCCACCAGCACGCTGTTCTCATCGCACAACTGCACGCGGTCGCCGTCGCCGTCGTGCGAGATGCCAACGTCGGCACCGATTTCGCGAACTGCCTTGCACACAACTTCGGGATGCGTGCTGCCGCAATTCTTATTGATGTTCGTGCCATCGGGCGTGTTGTTGAGCACGGTCACCCGCGCGCCGAGCTCGCGCAGTACGCAGGGAGTGCTCTTGTAGGTCGCGCCGTTGCCGACATCCACGATCACGCGCAATCCTTCCAGCGTCATGCCTTTTGGGAATGCGGCCTTGGCAAACTCCACGTAGCGGCCCAGAGCGTCATCAATGCGGACGGCCTTGCCGATGTCGTCGGCGGTTGGGCGAATCTTCTCGATCTCTCCGCTGAACACGAGATTCTCGATCTCGGCTTCGACGGCGTCATCGAGCTTGTAGCCGTCGTCGCGGAAAAACTTAATGCCGTTGTCTTCGTATGGATTGTGAGAAGCGGTGAGCACAATGCCCGCGTCGGCGCGCAACGACCGCGTGATGTACGCGACGCCCGGCGTCGGCAGCGGACCAATGAGCAGCACGTCCACGCCCATCGACAAAATGCCCGACGCGATTGCGTTTTCGAGCATGTAGCCACTCAGGCGCGTGTCCTTGCCGATGACGATTTTGTGGCGTCCGTGGCCTTTGGCAATCGGCGAGCGCGCTCTGAAGACGTGAGCCGCGGCGCGTCCGAGCTTCAACGCGGTCTCGGCGGTGACAGGTTCGACATTGGCGACGCCGCGCACGCCATCGGTGCCGAAAAGCCTTTTCTCGTGGGCCTGCGGACTCACGGTTTCCCTTCTACACCGCCGCCCGCGCCGCTGTCAACCGACGGGGCAAGGCCGATCCGCACGTCCACTTCCACCCAGTGACGCGGGGAAGATGCAGAGGCAAACGGGAGCGGAGTGAGCTCGACGCGCTCGCGGAACGAAGTGCGCCGTCCCGTCAAATCGATCGGCAATGTCGCAGCGCCGATCAAACTGTCGAGCACGACCTTCGGGCCTCTGAGCTTGACGGTCTCGGGTTTGGTCAAAACACGCCCGGCGACGACGCCGGACGGGAGTTCACCTGTGAACTGCGGCTGCACGGGCAACTCGCGTTCGACGAGTTGGTCGATATTGACCGTGATCTCCGACGGCTCGACCTGCACGACTTGTACGCGGCGGGAATGGTGGATCAATCTTGGGCTAAGCTTGACCGTCATCTCGCCCGTGCGTTCGTTGCGCGTCAAGTCGACCACGGCAGAAAGGTCCTGCCGTGAGATTTGCCGCACGTCCTCGCGCGTGCCGCGCACGGTGACGTTGATGGTCGAAGCGCTCGTCTGGAGTACGGTGAGGCTTGGCTTCGCTTTGATTTCCAAGGGTACGCCGTCGATGATGCGCCAATCACCGGTCACGCCTTTGACGAAGAACCAGATCGCCGTCGCCAGCACCAGCGAAGCCACTTTCAACCCTGCGTTACTCGTCAGCCACTGCATCTGCATCAGTGTCCAGCTTCCTCGTGTTGGCGGGTTTGTTCGCTGGTCTGCGCCTCGTTGGTCTCAGGCGTGGTTTCCAACGTCCCCGTTGCTTCACCAAAACTTTCCTGCGCCACGCCACGCCCCTCGCGCAGAAACAGACTGCTGAGCGCGCGGCGCAACATGTCGGTGATGCCAAATCCTTTCTTGGCGCTCGGCGCAAGCGTCGTCGAAAGGAAGTTGCGCAAGCCGTCGGGATCAAGCCCCTGCACGAGATGGCCGCGATGCGCGACGGAGATCTCACCCGTCTCTTCGCTGACCACGACCACAACCGCGTCGGTTTCCTCGGTCAACCCGATCGCGGCACGGTGACGCATGCCGACGCTGGCGCTCAATCCTTGGCGCTGCGTCAGCGGAAACACGCACGCTGCCGCCACGATGCTATCACCGCGCAACACGACGCCGCCGTCGTGCAGCGGCGTGTTGGGAAAGAAAATCGTTGTGAGCAACTCGGGCGTCGCCTTCGCGTCCACCGCCACACCCGTTTCGGCCACGCCGCGAAAGCCGATCTCGCGTTCGACGGCCATCAACCCGCCGCAGCGCTTTTGCGAGAGCGAGCGCGCCGTTTCCACCAGCACGTCGATCAATTCGAACCGCAGCCGCGAGCTGCTGAAGGGATATTGGCTGCCGAGTTGGGCCAACGCACGCCGTAGCTCGGGCTGGAAAATCACCAGGACCGCGATGGCGAGAAAGGCGAGGAAACGACTGAGAATCCAATTGATGACATCCAACTGAAAAGTTTGCGTCACACCCGCGATGCCGAACAGCAGGATGATGAAACCCGTCAGCACCGCCGCGCCGCGCGTGCCGCGGAACAGCAACAGGCAATAATAAATGGCCGCCGCCAGCAGCAGGATTTCAAACACTGCCTTCCAGTAATTTGCGACGAATTCTATCACGCGTTCCATTTTCTTCTCTTGTCACCTTGAGCGAAGCGAAGGGCCTCTGCTGGACTGCTTACGCGTGAACAGCCGCTGTAGAGATTCTTCGCTCCGCTCAGAATGACAGCGCTTGTGCAGCACAACTTCACAAAAGATACTTCACCGCCTCAATCATCCGCACGACATCGACGATCTCCGCCACGTCGTGCACGCGCACCACGTTTGCGTCATGCGCGACCGCCCAAGCCACCGTTGCCGCCGTGCCCCACAGCCGTTCGTGCTGTTCGCGGTTCAGCCCTGCTCGGAGCGGGGTCAACACCTTGCCAATGAATGCCTTTCTCGATGTGCCGACCATCACCGCACAACCGAGTGACTGAAACTTATCCATGTGCGCCAGCAATTTTAAGTTGTCCTCGACAGTTTTGCCAAAGCCGATGCCTGGGTCAATGGCAATCTGCCTTTTTTCGATGCTGTGATCGATGGCGAACGCGATCCGCGCCTGCAAAAACCCGCGCACATCGGCGACCACGTCGGCGTACTGCGGGTTGTTCTGCATTGTTTGCGGCGTGCCCAGCATGTGCATCAGCACCACGCCCGCTCCGTGCTCGCGCACGACATCCACCATCCGCCCGTCAAACCGTAGGGCGCTGATGTCGTTAACGATGCGCGCGCCTGCTGCAAGCGCCGCTTCGGCCACTACCGCCTTGGTGGTATCCACCGAAATCAGCGGTAGGGCGCGACCACTGGGCGCGCCGCTCGATCCCTCACCCGTTACCCTCTCCCCGCTCGCGGGGAGAAGGGCCGGGTGAGAGGCAGCAAGCTGCACGACAACTGGAATCACACGCCGCAGTTCTTCTTCTGCGCTCACCGGCTCTGCCCCCGGCCGCGTGCTTTCACCGCCGATGTCGATGATGTCAGCACCGGCATGCGCCATCTCCCGCGCGTGCGCGACCGCGTGCTGGACGTCAACGAACTTCCCGCCGTCGGAGAACGAGTCCGGCGTCACATTCAACACGCCCATCACCAGCGTGCGGGTTGTATTCCACTGAAAAATCTTCACCGCGAACTCAGTTTACGTCAATGAAGTGGAGAAACAACCGCGAAAAACCGACGCGAGTGAACTTCGCGCGACTTACGCGTTGGCGGGCGATGGCCCGATGCTAGGCGCGGGGAATGGCTCGGTCTTGGCCCCTGGCGGCGCCTTTTCGGGCTGAGAAGTCGGAACGGCGGACGAGGTCAGACCCGGACCGCGCTTGGGCGGCTGGGATAACTTGCCCGTGTCGATGATCTCTCCGATTTCAGCGGCGTCGAGTGTTTCGTATTCGAGCAGCGCCTCGGCGAGAGCGACGAGCCTGTCGCGATTCTGGGCAATGATGTCTTTGGCGCGGGCGTAGCAGACGTCGATGATGTTGCGCACTTCTTCGTCGATTTCGCGCGAGGTTTGCTCGCTGACTTCGCGCGGCCGGAACAGGTCGCGGCCGAGGAACAGGTGTTCCTCGCGATCGCTGACGTTGACCATGCCGATCTTTTCGCTCATGCCCCATTCGGTGACCATCTTGCGGGCAATGTGCGTGGCTTGTTTGATGTCGCTCGCCGCGCCGCTGGTGTAGTCGCCGAAGATCAATTCCTCGGAGATGCGACCGCCCATGATGCCAGCAATCTCGTCAAACAACTGTTTCTTGCTCTCGTGATATTTGTCCTTCTCAGGCAGCGAGAAGGTCGCGCCGAGGTACATGCCGCGCGGGATGATTGTGACCTTGTGCAGCGGCTCCGTGAATTCGAGCTTGCACATCACCAGCGCGTGACCGGCCTCGTGATAGGCGGTGATCTTCTTGTCCCTCTCGTCCATCACGCGGCTGCGGCGCTCGCGACCCCAACGGACTTTGTCGCGGGCCTCTTCCATCTCTTCCATGCCGACGCCCTTCTTGTCGTTGCGGGCGGCCAGTAGGGCAGCTTCATTGATCAGATTGGCAAGATCAGCACCGGAGAAACCGGGGGTGCCGCGGGCGATGACTTTGAAATCGACATCCTTGGCCAGCTTCACGTCGCGGGCGTGGACCTTCAGGATTGCCTCGCGGCCGTTCAGGTCCGGCATGTCGATCACGATCTGACGGTCGAAGCGGCCCGGACGCAGCAACGCGGTGTCGAGCACGTCGGGACGGTTGGTTGCCGCCATGATGATGACGCCTTCCTGCGTATCGAAGCCGTCCATCTCGACCAGCAGCGCGTTAAGCGTCTGCTCGCGTTCGTCGTGCCCGCCGCCGATGCCGCTGAAACGGGAGCGGCCCACGGCGTCGATCTCGTCGATGAAGATGATGCACGGAGCGTTCTTCTTGCCCTGCTCGAACATGTCGCGGACGCGGCTGGCGCCGACGCCGACGAACATTTCCACGAAATCCGAGCCGCTGATGCTGAAAAACGGAACGTCGGCTTCGCCTGCAATCGCTTTCGCGAGCAGCGTCTTGCCCGTGCCCGGCGGGCCGACCATCAACACGCCTTTCGGGATGCGGCCGCCGAGTCTCTGGAATTTCTTCGGATCTTTGAGGAACTGGATGATTTCCTCGACCTCTTCCTTGGCCTCCTGCATGCCGGCGACATTTTTGAAGGTGACTTTGTTCTTATCGCGGCTGAGCAACCGGGCGCGCGATTTGCCAAAACTCATCGCGCCCTTGCCGGCAATCTTGATCTGGCGGATAAAAACGAAATAAAGCAACGCGACAAACAGCACGAACGGCAACGCCGACCAGAAAAACTGCATCCAGAACTGGCTGGCCTCGGTGAAGTCGAGTTGGACTCCTTTCGACTTGAGGAACTTGTAGATCTCGTCGCTGTAGCGGACTTTTGTAGCGAACTTGACCGACTTTGTACCGCCGTCCTTCATGGCCACGTCGTATTCTCCCTTGATCTTGTCGAGCGCTCCAGCACCCGCTTCCACGGTGACGCTCTTGACCAAACCCTCATCAACTTTTTGCTCGAGTTGGCCATACGGGATCTCTTCGACGCGCTCCTGCTGCATCTGCCGCAAGCGCAAAAACAAGGGCACGATAATGAGTACGGCGAGCCAGATCAGGATGACTCGCACGGGAAAGCGCGGATCGCGTCCCTCGGGCGAACGCTTCAGCTTGGGCAAACGAGAAGGTTTCTCTTCCATACCGTTACAATTGACGACGGCGCATCATCTGATTTACGTGACGCCGAAAAACTCAGAATCACGGATACGCTTGAACGCGGCAACGTAACATAGCGCACCAGGCATTGCAACAGCTTTGGTTTGCGGCTGGCGAGCGCCGCTGCTATTGTCCGATGGTGCAGGGATGAACTGGAACATGAGGATGCTATTGCTGGCGCTGGGCCTGATTGTCCTCGTTGGATGCGCCACGTTTGAGCAAACGCCGCAGGATATCGAGAAGAAACTCAGCGAACCGACGAAAGGCCATCTCTACGAG
>Ga0187886_1002169_pt1 | contig 16176 bp, 15 predicted proteins | sample June2016WEW_20_1_FD_133001 | JGI IMG/M metagenome (GOLD analysis project Ga0187886, IMG submission 133001) | Peatland microbial communities from SPRUCE experiment site at the Marcell Experimental Forest, Minnesota, USA - June2016WEW_20_150 | ecosystem: Environmental > Terrestrial > Soil >... | reverse complement strand
CTCCAGAATGAAGTAGCCACCGAACACGTCGTTGGCGACGCAGGTAACGGTGCTCCAGACCAGGCTGCTGCCTTCCAGCGGCGGTATCGGGCCGACGTGGGTGGGGATGCCGTTGGCGATCACCCAGGTACCGATAGCGACGGCCTTCTCACTCATGGCCTCCGGTGCGCTGGCGACAAACGGCACTTTCGGGATGTCGACGCCCCACTCGTTGGCCATGGCTGTGCAGAGGTCGTAGGCCCTGGTATTGTCCACGCAGGAACCCATGTGGAAGGCCAGCGGCAGCTTGTCAGGGAACTTGTCCTTGTTGGCTTCGTAGAGCCTGTCGATGAATGCCTTCAGGCCGGGGCCAGCATATTTCTCCACAGCATCGTAGGTCAGCAGGCCGTATTTTCCAGCAGCCTGCATCACGCAACCGGTACCGACGAGGAACACGTTATTGGCGGCCAGGCCCTTGATCACCTCGGTGTGAACCAGGTCGTGCACCACTGCCAGGTTGTTGCAGCCGGCCAGCACACAGACACCGGCGATCTCGCCACTCTCGATGGCGTCGGTCAGGACCTTGATCGGGTTATCCGGGTTGATGGCGGAGAATATGTCCAATATAGCTTCGAAGCTGAATCCGGCCTGGAGCTTGCTCTTGTAGCTCGGGATCTGCACCGGAGCGCCGGACGCCTTGCGCACCTTGAAGGTCTCAAGGGCGAGTCGGATTACTCCCTTGGCGCTCTCCATCGCCCGGGCATCGTCGAAAGCGAAGTGGTAGGAGCCGGGGATCTTGGAGATCGGCATGGTGGTGACCAGTTTGGTGCTGAAACACTCGGCTGCGTTGCGCAGGCCGGGCTTGATGCACTGCACGTCCACAACCATCACATCTACAGCCCCGGTGGCGATAACCAGCTCGGCACCCATGTAGTTGTTGGCGATGGGCACGCCGGACCGGCTCAGAACCTCGTTGCCGGTGCAGCAGATGCCGGCGATGACGATGCCGTTGGCGCCGGCCGCCTTGACCTCGTCAAGGATGTCGGCTTCCTTGCTGGCATAGACCACCATCTGGCTGAGCAGCGGGTTGTGGCCGTGGACGATGATGTTGACCTTGTCGCCATCGAGCACGCCCATGTTGGCCTCACTCGTCAGCGGTTTTGGCGTCCCAAACAGGATGTCGGACAGGTCGGTCGCTAGATGCATACCGGCCTGATCGCTCAGGGCCGCCTTGATGCCGCCGAAGATCAGGTTGACCGGGTCGGCGTCCACGCCGATGTGAGTGCGGTGCATGACTTCGACCACGGCACGGTCGATGGAGGTCGGTACGACATTGGTTTCCGTAAACTTGGATTTCCGGCCCTCGCAGAGCGTTGACCACAGGAAGGTGACCGGGGAGTCATCCTGCTTACCGAAATCCTCCAGGGCAACCTCAGCTACTTCCTTGGCCAGTTCGTTAACGGACTTACCCTCAACGCTCAGACCGATACGTTTGGCCACACGCTGAAGCTTATCCGGGTCGGTAACCTTATAGTCGGGAGCATGTCCCTCGGCTGCTGCATGCAGCACGTGGGCGATGTGCCGCCCGTGGTCGGAGTGGGCGGAGGCGCCGCCGGCCATCATGCGGATGGCGTTACGGGAGACGATCGTGTAATCCTTGGCACCGCAGATGCCCATGCTGCCCGGACCTTCCTCGGCCTTGATGCGGCAGGGGCCCTGGAAGCAGATACGGCAGCAGATGCCGGTGTAACCGAATTGACACTGCGGCTGCTGTGCAGCCCAGCGGTCGAAGGTGGTGATGATGTTCTTTTCCTTGGTTACATCGAGCATTTCCAGAATTGCCGGGTCGATGGTGCGCTTGACGTTCTTGGCGTCTTTGACTCTATCTTTGCGCGCTACCGATGGCTTGGAGTTCTGAAGAGAAGTATCACTAAATCTCGGCATACATTTAACCTCCCTTTTATTAAAGATTTAAAGCCAAAACTTGCTTCCTTCCCCGGGTACGTTCCTTAATTGTTATTCAAAATTGTTATTCAAAATTGTTATTCAAACCGCTCCGGTCTCAGGAAGCATTGAATCACCTTGTTGGACTCTTTGCCTCACCTACCTCCCGTAAAATCTGGTCAAAGACTTTGCTGACTGATTGTAATAAAACCTCTTCTAAACCTTGGGGATCCTCCATCATGGCTCTTTCCCACAGTGCTTCGTCAAACTCCAGGACTCCTAGCAGTTCACCTGGCACGAAAGACGCACTTAAAAACTCTTTTTCTTTAGCAGAGCGAACTTTATTGCCGATCACCTTAACCCTGGGCACGTCCAATTCCCCCGCCAGTTTTTGAATCACATGTGCGGTGTCCACGCTCACCCGGGTGGGTTCGGTAACGATCAGCAACATGTCAACGCCACGGGCCGTGCCGCGCGTTAACTGTTCGATGCCTGCGCCCATATCTAAGATGACGATATCGCGATTCCCAAGGAGAAGAGAATTTATTGCAGCGTTGAGGAAGGCATTTTCAGGACAATAACAATTACTGCTCGCATGCTTGACAGCACCCATGCGCAGCAATTTTATGTTACCGATGTTGATTGCAAACCCTTCCAGGATGTCATCAACCTCGGGGTTAAGAATATAAACCAGACCGCCGCCCCCGGTCCGCTCGCTGATCAACTCTTTCATTTCCAACATTGGCGGCTGGGCTGCAAGTTGCTCCTCGGGTACACCTAGAGTGGTACCGAGGCTGATATCGGGGTCCGCGTCAACTGCGTATATTGTATACCCGCGTTGTGCAAAAAGTTTCGCTAATCCAGCTGCAAGAGTGGTCTTGCCAACCCCACCCTTTCCAGTGATGGCGATTTTCACAATAACACTCCCCCGCCTAAAGTGGCTTGCTTGGAACCGTGCACCTTACCGGACACTTCAGTGGATTGAAACTCTCTTTGTTCGATCATGTTGATTTTACTCAATAAATCCATCCTTAATATACCGGATTCCATTTTTACACACACTTAAACTGCCCCATAAGGCTGTTTCGTAAATAGGTTCTACAGTTGCTCGTCAAATCCTCTTCCGCAATAGGATAATTTTAAACTATTAGCTCTTAGTTTTAGACTATCTGTATAATCTGTCATTTCTACACCAGCAGAATTATTCCTGCATTAAGCTCTAAAATTTTGTTTCTAAATAGGGAACAAACAGGAAGGAGAATGAACGATTGCTCTTGGCGCGGCCAGAAAAGGATCATCAGGATCAGCAGGATAGAAAAGAGAAAGGCCAGCCCAAAGATAATTTCAGAGAAATTGGTGTCCAGCAGAAAAAGGCTCTTTGCTGGCTTAGCAAAAAAGCTCCCGCCATTAGCAGGCTGGAAAAGATAATGCTCAGGGACAACTTGTTGATCGTTCCGCGCAGTTGACCGACTGCCATAGGCAGGTTTGTCAGGAGGACAGAGAGCCGCCCCCCTTCCCTGTCCGTTTGACAGGATTGTTATTGGCAGGATAGTTAGCGGATATGACGAATATCGTAAGAAATGAGCGGTGGCATTAAAGATTATTTGGGCGGGGAGAGGCGAGATCATGAGTCGGCGGTTCTCGATTGCGCTCATTACAGCCGGGTTATTGCTGATAGCGCTGGGCCTGTGCTCTGGAGACGTAGCACGGGTGCTGATTAAGGCGCAAAGATTCTGCCTGGAATGCATCGGGATCGGTTAGGCGGCCATGCTAACCGCATCCAAGCGCCGTCTGGCCCAACTCTTTGCCGCCGTGCTCTCCAATAGCCACCTGAGCGGTTTTTTAAGCCTGAATCTTTATCAGGGACCTTTAAAGGGATTATGTATTCCCTTTTTGAATTGTTACTCCTGCCCGGGTGCAGTAGCTGCCTGTCCGTTAGGAAGTTTACAATCCATGCTGGCTGAAGTCCCGCACCGGTTATCGCTTTATGTGCTAGGCTTGATGACCTTCACCGGGGCGCTGGCCGGCCGTTTTATCTGTGGCTGGCTCTGTCCCTTCGGCTTGCTGCAGGAATTAGTGGCCCGGGTGCATCACAGAAAGTTCCCGTTGCCAAAGGTGCTCACCCGGCTTAAATACCTTTTCCTGATCCTGGCTCTGGCTCTGCCGGTACTTATTCTGCAAGTGGGTGGTACCGGCGAACCTTATTTCTGTAAATTTATCTGCCCGGCCGGAACGATCGAGGCCGGTCTGCCTCTAGGACTAGGCCGTCCGGAACTGCGAGGACTGCTGGGAGGCCTGTTCCTCTGGAAGGCCGCTATTCTTGTTCTTTTTCTAGTAGCCATGGTCTTTTTATATCGGCCATTCTGCCAGTTGGCCTGTCCACTGGGAACCTTCTACGGCCTCTGCAACCGTTTCAGCCTATGGCGCCTGGAAGTGGCAGCCGGCTGCGAGCACTGCGGCCAGTGCCGCCAGAGTTGCCCGCTGAAGATCCCGGTCGATCTGTCGCCGAATAGCGCCGAGTGCATTCGCTGCCTGTTGTGCCGCGATGCCTGCCCGCGCGGCCTGATCTCCTTTGACAGATGTGCATCCGTGAGCAATCACGGTTCAACTCATGAAATGTTCGACTAGGGGGATGATTTCATGCGCTATAAATGGTATCCGGTAGCCCTATTGGCGATATTGCTGTTGGTTGTCACGTCCTCCTGCAGCCGCACGGAGTCGCCGGTGGGTACACGCCCTCCTGCATTCACCCTGCAGGAGATAAACCACCAGCAGTTCTCTTTTCCTGACAGCATGAAGGGAAAGAAGACTGCCCTGGTCTTCTTCTCGTACACCTGACCGTCCTGCATAAAAGAAGTGTTGCAGTTGCAACCAGAGCTGGAAGACTGGAGCGCCACCCGGAATTTCGAGCTAGTGCTGATCACCGCCGATTCCCAGCCGGAGATCGACAGTTTCTTGAAAAGCACTCCCTTGCAGGCCCACATCCTGTTAGACCCGGCCGGTGAGGTGTTTCAGAAGTACAATGTCCAGGCCATTCCCACCGATCTCCTGGTTGATGAGAACGGCTCTATTGTGCGCAGCTTCGTCGGCTGGAACGACGACGAGTTCAAAAATCTGAAGACCTGGATCGGGGTTTAGCATGATCATCCCTGGAACCACGGCCAACGCTCAGGGATCATCTGGCCGACACCCGTTAAGACAACAAGTATTGTCTTTACCGGCTGCACCTTGGGTAAGGGCAACTTACTCTATCGGGACTACGGGAAGCACGCCTTCACCTTATAATAAAACAAGGCTTCCATATTCCGATTGGAACAGGATGCCTTGAATATTTGCTTTGATTTAGCTTGCCGCCATGGTTGTTATCTAGCGCTCAGGACAGCTAACCTACGGGCAGCTTGTACCTGATTATGTCCTGCAAATCGGGCGTCACCGGATAACAACAGATCCCCAGGGTTCCAGGGCCTATATGCGCTCCTACCACCGGCCCCACCGGGCACAGATCCGGTTCCAGCCCGGGGTAAAGTTCTTTTATCCGTTGCACCAGAGCCTTTCCATCAACTTCCGCCCCCACCTGGACAACTGCTGTCTTCAGTTCATGCGACTGCTGATAGGCCTTATCCAGTTCCGTCAACATTCTTTGCAGTCCTCTTTCTCTCGTTCTGATCTTCTCGTAAAGATCGATGATATTGTTCTTATCGGGATTGAAGAACAGAATCGGCTTCACCTGCAGCAGCGTACCCACCAGAGCGGCTGCACCGCCGATACGGCCGCCTCTTTTTAGGTATTCCAGGGAATCCGGCAAGAACAGCAGGGTCCGGTGTTCCTTGATGTATTCTAGTGTCTGTAAGATGCGATCCTTTGCCCAACCGGCAGCGATAGTCCGGGCAGCGGCATCCACCAGCATATAGGTTCCGATCGCAGCAGCCCAAGAGTCCACTACCGATATGTCCACTCCCGGCATCATTCTGGCGGCCGACCGGGCTACCTGAACCGTTCCGCTGATCCCCGCTGAAAGATGAATCGAGATGATGCTCTGTACCTTGCCGGCCAGCCGGTCGTAGGTCTGCAAAAAATCGCCCATGGACGGCTGCGAGGTGGTAGGAAGATATGATACCCGACGCAGCCGGAGATAAAAATCCCGGTAGTCGGTGACATTTGCCTCCGGCCAACTCTCGTCGCCGAAGTTGACAATCAGCGATACGACCTCCGCCTGGTACTCTTCCACCTGCGCCGGCGAAAGATAGGTAGTACTGTCTGTGACAATACCGATGCTGGCCATAGCCCACCTCATTAGCTTTTATTTCCACTTTAATAATTCTAATTATAGCATTAGCATGGCCTAATCCGAATAGCTCCGGGTCGCAGATGTTAAGGCGACCTGGATGGAATCGCCAGCGATGTTGGCATTTTTCCTTCCAAGCCGCCTTTATTCATCTGGCTATGCCGCTCGCGATAAGCCGGATGTGAAACCTGTTTAGCGTTTATCGCACTAATTTTGAAGGTGATCATTGATTACATGAGCCAGCAAATCTAAAGACCGGATTGTTCACTCAGTTCAATAGCGTGCTGAACCTCTTCTTCAAGTGCCGGTGGCAGTCCCATGATCTTGACGTTCAGGAAACCGCGCACGATGGTGGCCGCAGCATCTTCCTCGGACAGCCCGCGCGCCATCAGGTACTCGATCTCTTCCTCGGCGATCTTGCCCACGGCTGCTTCGTGTGACAGTTCTACCCCCTCAGCCCGGGCTTCCAGTTCAGGGATGGCGGCGATCACTCCGTGGGGCGATAGCATCAGGCCGCGGCACTCCAGGTGCCCCTTGACGCCCGCAACCTCTCCCAGCAGGTGACCGCGATTCATGATGTAGCCACCCCTGGTTACCGAACGGGCGATGATCTCCGCCCGGCTCTGCTCTCCCCGCAGGATGACACGGGAACCAACGTCCATATGGGAATTCGGCTGCGCCACCAGAATTGAATGAAACCGGGCCAGACTGTTTTTCCCCTCCAGAATGGCGGTCGGGTACATCTGGAGGCTGCGAACCGGTTTCATGCAGATATAATTAGAAAGATAGGTCCCGCCATCCTCCACCGTGGCGCCGGTACGTGGCCGCACCGCTACGTTCTCAGCCCAGTTATGCACCATGGTAAAGCTGATGGTGGCGTTTTTCTTGACGTAAAACTCCGAAACCCCGATGTGCATCCCCGATTTCACCCCGTGTCCGGTGGTACAACCGGTGATGATGCTAAGTTCCGAGCCCTCTTCTGCGATGATAATATTATGCACATCCTGGATCAGGCCCTCCTGGGTGATGTAGAGGCAGGCCTGAACAGGGTAGACTGTTTTTACTCCAGGCAGCGCTCTGATAAAATAGCCATGTTCCCGGTGCAATTCAGCGCGCGCTGTAAACATGTCGGAGTCTACCGCCACGTTTTTCCAGTAGTAATCCTGAACCCAGGGATACTTCTCCAGCGCCTGGGTAATACTGATCACTTCCAATCCATCCTGGCTGATGCTGGAATGGATCACCGAGTGGTCCTTTTGAATATAGGTACCCGTTCTTCCCTGACCGGAGACATCTACCCCCGTCCTAAGCATGTCTCCCTTTTCAACCTCAGTGAGCGCTTCGAGACTGGACAAATAATCGTGAAGGATGCCCTCGTCCTTGTACAAGCCGAAATCGATCTCATCTCCGAAGGCGGCCTTTTTAGCAGCCGCACTCTTTGCTCTGGAATGCAGTTCTTCCGCCATCTATTTGCCTCCTCACACCATACACTTGGTGCATTCGCCGTATCCCATCTTATGGATACAACCGAGCAACTCACGAGGGTTAATCCCGCTGCAGGACATTTTTCCTTCGTACAGGACATGCCCTACGTCCGCAGGAACATAATCGAGAATATAGCCGGTATGGGTGATGATCAACCCCGCCTTCTGACGTCCTGTTTTTATCTCCCGTCGAGACCGCTCCTGGCCCTTCAGGCCATCCTTCTGCAGCAGTTGGTTGATAGCTTGTCCGATTAGGACGATATTCTCCAAATCTACACCAGACTCCGGTTCGTCCAACAATACCAGGTCCGGGTCTTGGGCCAACAACTGCAACATTTCGGAGCGTTTGATCTCGCCACCGGAAAATCCATAATTCACGTCACGGGGTAAAAAGGACTCCAAGTTCAATTCTTTGGCCGTTGCTTCAAGGTTATTGTTCCGGCCTCCGGCGGAGATCCTCAATAAATCCTGCAGGGAAACGCCCCGCAAAACCGGCGGCCGCTGGAATGCAATGCCAATGCCCAACTCCGCTCTCTCATGAACAGGCAGGGACGTGACCTCCCTACCCTTGAAGATAATCTTTCCAGAGGTGATCCGGTACCGGCCAAATCCCATAATCGCCCCGATCAGGGTTGACTTTCCGGAACCATTGGGACCGAAAAGAACGTGGGTCTCGCCTGGCTTGATATGCAGGTTCACCCCCCGTAAGATCGGTTTGTTATCCACATCAACATGAAGATCCGCGATCTCTAGCACTTACTTCCCCCCTACTCGCAGGACTGCAAAAGGGTATCAATTCCTACTTAATTTTAAGTAATTCCCCTAACACTCTACCCTAATACGAGTTACCGGTCAACTCCGCGCCCCGGTCTACTCCTAGTCTACCAAGGAGGAGCTTATTGTTTTATATATTTATATATTATAATATAAAGTTATTAACGATAACCCAGGAGGGCGTGATTAAATTTATTGAAGGCAGACGCCACGGATTGGAGGTTCATTACAGCGTGGTTAATGAAGATGCTCGCAAGATTATTCAAACTCTATTCTCTTAATTTCCCGATAGTGCAATAAAATTGGAAAGGGGTGCTTGAAATGTGTGAGGCAAAAAGCGATTGGGAGAAATGCGTCGAGTTTCACGGTCATACCTGCCCCGGCTTGGCAATGGGCTATCGGGCGGCCAGGATCGGCCTAGAGGAACTCGCAAGAAGCCGTTCGCTGGATGAAGAGTTGGTGGCCGTCGTGGAGAATGATGCCTGCGGCGTGGACGCTGTGATGGTCATCACAGGCTGCACTCTGGGCAAGGGCAATCTGCTGTTTCGGGATTTCGGCAAGAACGCCTATACCTTTGTGAGTCGCAAAAGCGGATCCGGGGTGCGCGTTTATGTAAAAGCAGACGCCTGGCAAGGAGCTATCGGGTTGCGCTCTTTGCGGTCTGGACCACAGCAGAGCATAGTACAGCAGATTCAGGATATACCACAGGAACAGTTTTGCACGTTGCAGCACATTAAAGAGGAACTGCCAAAGCCAGCCCGCATCTTCAATTCGGTCACCTGCGCCTTCTGCGGCGAGGCAGTCTCTGAAGTCAGAGCGCACGTGAAAGAAGGTAAGTTGGCCTGCACCTCCTGCGCTGAGCAGTACACCAGGGGATGGTAGGATTACCCGTATAAATTAACCGCCTCTATTCGGGCGGTTTTTCATTTTTGAATCTATAAGCAGTCAATAAACATAAAACCCTGCAAGTCTTGTTATGATTATGGTGCGGATGAGAGGATTTGAACCTCCACGGGTGTTACCCCACTGGGTCCTGAACCCAGCGCGTCTGCCGTTCCGCCACATCCGCACTTATTCACGCAATTTAAAATACCACTTATAATATTGACTGTCAAGGTACAGACGGCAGATGCAGACGGCATATTGAAAGAGCTCGCAACAGGGGACGGCGACGGTTCTCCGTCGTCTTCCTTTTTGAAAACTATAATCCACCATATTACCCAGTCAATGGCTGAATAATTTATGTTTTTCTGCACATCTTATTAGCAGACCTTGCTTATTTGGAGGTGAAACAGTGCTGAAAAGATTGTTACGCCGTAAACGGCTGCTAAGACTGTTGTTTGGTTTGGTTATCTTGGCCAGTTGAGCACTATCCCCGGCAGCATTTGCTTCATCGCTGCCCAATGTAGCACCAGCATCAGAGGACTCGCAGCAGGCAGAATGTGCCTGGTTGGAAAATACAGACTACTGCTATTCAGGCAAGTCATTGCTGGTTGAGGTTAGCGCCTATTGTTCCTGTCCACTTTGCTGCGGCAAGAGCGATGGTATCACCAAGAGCGGCAAGCGCGCCCAGGCAAATCACACCGTTGCCGTAGATCCAACGGTGATTCCCCTCGGTTCAGCCGTTTATCTGGAAGGATTGGGAACCTTCATTGCCGAGGATGTGGGTGGCGCCATCAAAGGCAACAGGGTCGATCTGTTTATGAACGAACACCGTCAGGCCATAATCTTTGGTGTCAAAACGCTAAAAGCCCATCTATTGCGTGAAATGATCTAAAGAGGCCTCTCATTCCCGGGAGGTCTCTTCCTTATTCATCTGCACGAATGTCCTGCTGGCAGCGGCGATAGTTTGATCGAGATCCTCCCGGGAGTGGGCCAGGGAGAGGAAGATAGCCTCGAACTGTGATGGGGCCAGATAGATTCCCTCGTTTAACATTAAAGTAAAATATCTGGCAAATTGTTCTTGATCGGATTTTAGGGCGCTGTCCAGATCGGTTACTGGCTCACTGCAGAAGAACATGGAGATCAGCGACCCGATCCGGTTAATGGTGACTGCGATCCCCTCCTCCGCAGCAGCCTGCGCCAGCCCTCGATCCAGGTACTCGGCTTTTTCTTCCAGCTGCTGGTAGACACCCCGGTGCTGCAACAGGTTGAGAGTGGCGATTCCGGCTTCCATAGCCACCGGGTTGCCGGAGAGGGTGCCGGCCTGATAGACAGGGCCATCCGGGGCGATCAGCCCCATTATATCCGCCCTGCCGCCATAGGCGCCCACCGGGAGGCCTCCTCCGATGATCTTTCCCAGGCAGGTCAGGTCCGGCTGAATGCCGTAAAATCCCTGTGCGCCGCCGTAGCCGAGGCGAAAACCGGTGATCACCTCATCGAAGATCAGCAGGCAGCCTGCCTCCCGGGTCAATCTCCGCAATCCTTCCAAAAAGCCCTTAGCTGGAGGCACCACCCCCATGTTGGCGGCGACTGGTTCGACGATCACCGCGGCGATCTCACTGCCACACTGCTTTATCGCTCTTTCGACCGCAGCCAGATCATTGTAAGGCAGCACCAGCGTCAGGGCGCTGAGCGCCGGAGGCACGCCAGGGCTTGACGGCACACCCAGTGTCAGCGCCCCTGAGCCGGCCTGGACCAGAAAGGAGTCGGCATGGCCGTGGTAACACCCGGCGAACTTGATGATCTTCTCCCGGCCCGTGAAGGCCCGGGCGAGCCTGATGGCGCTCATGGTGGCCTCGGTGCCGGAATTTACAAACCGCATCTTGTCCATCGAAGGCAGAGCCTCGGCAAGCAGTCCGGCCAGTACCGATTCCCGCTCATTGGGAGCGCCAAAGCTGGTCCCTCCGGAGATCGCCCTGATAAGGCCTGCATTCACCTCGGGGTGCGCATGGCCCAGGATCAGCGGGCCCCATGAGCAGACGTAATCGATGTAGGTGTTACCGTCCACATCGTAAATCCGCGATCCGCTACCTCTCTCGATAAACAGCGGGCTTCCGCCAACTGCCCGGAAAGCCCGTACCGGGCTGTCCACACCTCCGGGCAACAGCCGGCAGGACTGTTCGTACATTTTCCGAGAACGCTCAAACCGGGGCATCTCCAACCTCCGACAACAAATCTACTTTAATGCGCTCTGGCTGATTCTTTCGGGTAAATATTCCGATCAATTCCTCTTTAGGGAAACTTACAGCTATCTTAAAGGTCTTCAGAGACGGCAGGCTCAGGATCTCCTGAACTCCGGTCCGCTTTTTGATCTCCTGGATCAGGAAGGACAGCTGCTCATCCGAACTGGCAATCAGGGTAAACCAGAGATTATAATCATGCTCCCGGAGGTAGTTATGAGTAACCCCGGGGTAGGCGTTGACGATACCGGCCACCTGCGCTACCTGTTCCGGAGGCACCCGGGCGGCGCAGAGAGTGCTGGAATATCCCAGGCTCCGGGAGTCGAAGGCCGCTCCCAGCCTCCTGATGACCCCCTTGGCAATGAGCCAGCGCAGCGTTTTCATGACTTTTCCCTGGGTGGTTCCCAACTCCCCGGCCAGGGCCTGATAGGGCTTTGGCGCCAGCGGCAAGCCCGATTGCAGGCGGATGATCAACCGCTCGGCGAGAGGGCGGATCTGCTGTTCTTGCTCTTCCCTGTAGAGACAGAGCGGGTCCTCTCCCATAAAATTGTCTCCCGTCTCTGCATAGGAGCGCGCCCGGCAACCCCCGCAGAGCTTCCGGTAGGCGCAGATGCCGCAGTAGCCTTCGTATTGCTCGGTCCGCAACTTCTGAAAGACCTCGTTATCCCTCCAGATCTCGTCGAACGGCACCTGCCGGACATTACCGACCTTCATATTCATATAGGGACAGGGGTAGACATCCCCCTGCGGCCCCACGATACAGTAGGAGATTCCGGCCAGGCAACCGCGTTGAAACCTGGTGGGCAACCGGCGCTGCCGGGCAATCCTGACAAACTGCGGAGCGCAGGTGGGCTTGATCTCTATGGGCAGACAGCTCTGGCGTTCGAGCAGGCGAACTAGAAGGTCCTCGGACAGTTCCGGGGCGATGGTCTCCTCGTGGCACCGGCCACGCCCGGTGGGAACAAAGAAAAAGACGTGGTGCCCGCGCGCCCCGATCTCGACGGCCAGATCGTTCAGGGATTCGATCTCCTGATAATTCCAGGGAAACACCGTGGTATGCAGCTGAAATGGCAAACCCGCCGCCCGGCAGTTGGCCGCTCCGTCCAGGGCTGCCTGCCAGGAACCGGCCACGCCGCGGAAACGGTCATGTTGGACAGCATCGATGCTGTCCAGGCTGATCCCCACCGCGGCAGTGCCCGCCTCTTTCAGCCTGGCCACCGCTGACGGTGTCAGCAGCGTCCCATTGGTGCCGCAGACAGGCCGCAGCCCCACTGAGCTAGCATAGGCGATCAGGTTAAATATATCCGGCCGGAGCAGGGGCTCTCCGCCGCTAAAGACGGTCACCTTGAAGCCGGCCTGTTTGATTGACCGTAGCAGTTGGCAGCCTTCTTCAAAGTCCAACTCGCGGGGCGCCATCTCGCCGGCATCGCGGTAGCAGTGGCTGCATTTCAGATTGCAGGCGTTGGTAGTGTTCCAGGAGACCAGCATCGCTTATCCTTCCCGGAGCCAGGAGGCTGCATCCTTGGCATGATAGGTGATGATCAGGTCGGCGCCGGCCCGTTTAATTCCGATCAGTATCTCCAGCACCAGCTGTTTTTCATCGATCCAGTTCTGGGCTGCAGCGGCCTTGACCAGGGAGTACTCTCCGCTGACATTGTAAGCCACCAGCGGACATAATACTGCATCCCGAACCTCACGGATCAGGTCGAGATAGGCCAGGGCCGGTTTCACCATCACCATGTCCGCCCCCTCATCCAGGTCTGCCAGCACCTCCTGCAACGCCTCTCTACGATTGGCCGGGTTCATCTGGTAGGAACGGCGATCCCCGAAGGCCGGCGCCGAACCGGCAGCCTCCCGGAAAGGGCCATAAAAGGCTGAGGCAAACTTGGCAGCATAGGAGAGAATGGGCACTTCGGCAAAACCGTTAAAATCCAGCTTGTCCCTGATTGCCCGCACTCTCCCGTCCATCATGTCCGAGGGGGCGACGATATCGGCGCCGGCCCTGGCGTGGGAGAGCGCCGTCTGGGCCATCAACGGCAGCGTGGCATCGTTGTCGATCTGTCCGTCTCTGACCACCCCGCAATGGCCATGGCTCATATACTCACACAGACAGACGTCGGTGATCACCACCAGATCCGGCCAGCGCTCCTTGAGCAGGCGCACCGTCCGCTGCACTATGCCCTGGTCGTCGTAGGCGGAAGACGCCGCCTCGTCTTTGGATTCCGGAATGCCAAACAACAGAACGGCCAGAATCCCCTGCTGGCGGGCAGAGTCGACCTCCTCCAGCAGCAGGTCCGGCGATAGCCGGAAAACGCCCGGCATGGACGCTACCGGGTCCCGGCGTCCGTTTCCTTCCTGTATAAACAGCGGATAGATCAGGTCGCTGCTATCAAGCCTGGTCTCCTGCACCATCTCCCGCAGTGGTCTGCTCTTGCGCAGGCGCCTCAATCGCAGCTCAGGAAACATCACGCATCCCCCTATGTCTGATCAGAGTGTGTGGTACAGTCTTAGTTCGAACTCCGGATGTCCGAGATGATCGCTTCCAGCAGGCCCGCTGTCGTGTAACTTTGGGCCACCAGGTCAACCCTGATCCCCACCGCCGCAGCAGTGCTTGCAGTTACAGGACCGATGCAGGCCACCCGGCCCCGGCCAAGCAGGTCAGCCAACTCCTTTTCATCGAAGAGGGCCTGGAAATACTTGATTGCCGAGGAACTGGTAAATGTGAGATAGTCCAACTGGCCCTGGGTCAGGACTTCCTGCAGCACCCGCTTGTATTTGGCGCCGCCGGGCAACGTCCGGTAGGCCGGCGCCACATCCACATGGACCCCGGCTGACCGTAATCCTTCCGGTAGGACGTTTCTGGCCTCGGCTGCTCTGGGCAGCAATACCCTGCTCCCAGGAGTGATCATCCCGAGCAATCCGTCCAGCAGCGCTTCTGCCCGGTACTCCACCGGAGTGAACGCTACCTGCAGCCCATGGCGGGCAAGCGTCTGCGCGGTAGCCGGGCCGAGGGCCGCCAACTGGCCCCGCAGGGAACGAATATCGATACCGCGCTCCTGCATTCTTTTTATCAAGAAGGAGACCCCGTTAGCGCTGGTAAAGATCACCCACTGGTAATCACCAAGGTGTTCCAGGGCTCTATCGAGCGGATCCAAATCCTGCGGAGGCGCCAACTCTAAAACCGGCAGGCATTGGGGTTCGCCCCCCAGGTCCAAGACTTTCTTAGCAAATTCATGCATCTGGTGCGGCGCCCTGGTGATCAGGATGCGCTTCCCAAACAGCGGCATCCTCTCTCTCCAGCATAACTGCTGCCGCAGTTCAACCACCCGGCCCACCACCAGGACTGAGGGGGGTCCGATGCCGGCGGTCCGCGCCCGGCCCTGCAGGTTGTCCAGGGTACCCGTGACCGTCTGCTGTTCTGCTCTGGTCCCCCAGTAAATCAGGGCCGCCGGGGTGTCGTCACGCCATCCCTTGGCCAGCAGGTCATCTCTGATCGCGGACAGGTTCTCAAAACCCATGAGAAAAACAGCTGTTCCCTCATTAGCCCTGAGCCCGGGGCAGACGCCTGCTTCCTGCTCCCTGCGCCGGTGGCCGGTGGCGATGGTAAGAGCGGCTGCATACTCCCGGTGCGTGACGGGGATTCCCGCATAGGCAGGCACGGCAACTGCGGCGCTAACCCCCGGTACAATTTCGTAATCGATGCCGGCTGCAGCCAGGTAGGCCGCCTCCTCGCCACCACGCCCAAACATGAAGGGATCGCCGCCTTTCAAGCGGCACACGGTTTTGCCCTGCAAAGCACGATCCACCAGCACCTGGTTGATCTGGTCCTGGGTCAGAGTATGATGGTCAGTCTCCTTACCTACATAGACCAGTTCAGCATCATTCCTGCAAAAGGTGAGCAGGTATTCACAGACCAGCCGGTCATACACCACTACGTCTGCTCGTTCAAGGCACCGCAGCCCCTTCAGGGTAAACAGCGAGGGGTCGCCGGGGCCGGCGCCGACCAGATAAACGATACTCTTGCTATCTTCCACCTTCTAATATCTCCTTTGCGCCCTGGTCCAGCAGCCTGTTGGCCAGGTCGATACCGGCATCAAAGGCTTCTGAGGGGTTGACCACGGCCTGACCGCTAAGCCAGTTCTGGCCGTCTACCTGAATGACGATACCTTGCAACGTAAGCAGGTGATCCCGCACCATAGCGAGCGCCCCTACCGGCACCTGGCATCCACCACCGAGGCCTAGCAGGAAAGCTCGCTCAGCGGTAACGGCCAGGCGTGCCGACCGGTCCTCCAGGGCTTCACTGCAGATCTGCCTCATCAGGGTGTCATCTGACCGGATTTCGATGGCCAGCGCACCCTGGCCAGGAGCGGGAAGACATATTTCCGGGTCAATGGTCAAGAAATCATCAGATGGCCATCCGATACGCTCCAAGCCGGCTGCTGCCAGCATCAGGGCATCGACCTGCCCCTGATCCAGCTTGCGCAGCCGGGTGTCGAGGTTGCCTCTGATATCGGTGACTTCCAATAACGGGTACAGCCGGCGGATCTGCGCGGCCCGCCGCAGGCTGCTCGTTCCGATCCGTGACCCT
>Ga0187886_1002164_pt1 | contig 16210 bp, 13 predicted proteins | sample June2016WEW_20_1_FD_133001 | JGI IMG/M metagenome (GOLD analysis project Ga0187886, IMG submission 133001) | Peatland microbial communities from SPRUCE experiment site at the Marcell Experimental Forest, Minnesota, USA - June2016WEW_20_150 | ecosystem: Environmental > Terrestrial > Soil >... | reverse complement strand
CCAGTTCGCGGTCGGTAACCTCCGCCGCGGGCTCTGAGTTTGAGACACTATTCACGCGAAAAAGTTCCCGTCAGGATTAGACTGCCTACACGACAAAACCGTTAAAAGGTTAAAATCGTTAAAATGAAACGGCCAAACTGTTCTGGAATCCTCTGACCGTTTTAACGGTTTTAACCACTTTAACGACTTCACCGTCCGTCCCATTCGGCTTTGCTTCCCGCGTCATCAAATCGCGCACCGCCTGCCTGGGTGATTTGCCTTCGTAAATGATTGCGTACACTTCGCGCGTGATCGGCACATCAACCCGATACCGCTGCGCGAGTTGCCACGCCGATTTCGCCGTCCTGACGCCTTCGGCTACCATCTGCGTGCTCGCGGCGATTTGCTCGGGAGTCTCACCCTCGCCTAATCGCTCGCCAAAACGGCGATTGCGGCTGTGCCGACTGAACGCCGTCACGATGAGATCGCCGACACCACTCAAACCAAAAAACGTCTCCGGTCTCGCTCCCAACGCAACACCCAGTCGTGCCATCTCGGCCAAACCTCGCGTGCACAGTGCCGCCTTGGTGTTGTCGCCGAAACCGATGCCATCACACGCGCCCGCTGCAATCGCGATGACGTTCTTCAGCGCGCCGCCCAACTCGACGCCGACGACATCGTCGTGCGTGTAGATGCGAAATCGCTCGTTCGCGAAAACCCGCTGGGCTAGCACAGCCAACTCCGGCTGTTTCGACGCCACCACCACTGCCGTGGGGACGCCGCGGCCCACCTCTTCGGCGTGGCTCGGACCAGAGAGCACGACGAAACGATCCGTGTTCAGTACTTCGGTGATGACTTCGCTCATGCGCGAGCCAGTCTCATTTTCGATGCCCTTGGCCACGTGAACCAACGTCGCGTCATACGGGATAAACTCGCGCAGTTGCTTGCAGATCGACCGCATCCCGTGCGACGGCACGCCAAGCACAATCAATTCGGCATCGCGCAGGGCCGCTTTGGAGTCGAGCGTGACGGTGATCGCCTCGGAGATTTTGACGCCAGGGAGAAAGGCCTTGTTCTCGCGTGCGGCGAGGATCGGCTCGACTTCCTCCTTGAGCCGACCCCAAAGCGTGACTTTGTGCCCGTTGCCGTGCAACAACGCCGCCAGCGCCGTACCCCACCCTCCTGTCCCGATGACCGTGACGTTCATGCGCTCTTCTTGTGTTCCGTTGGTAGGGCGCGACCGCTGGGCGCGCCGTCTGCGCCTCCCGGCGGCGGCCTCGGTGAGGCCGCCCTACCGACGCGGCTCTCTGTTCCCGCCACCAGCCGCTGAATATTGGACTTGTGCTTGTAGATTGCCACCGCAGCGAGGATTGCAGTGAACCAAAACAGCGTCGCATTCCTCTCAATCAACCATGTGGCCACTGGCAGCGCGATCGCCGCGCTGATCGACGCGAAGGAGACGTAGCGACCGATCCCGAACATGATGAGCCAGACGCCGAGCGCGCACAGCAGCGGATATGGCAGAAATGCGAGCAACGCTCCCGCACTTGTCGCAATACCTTTGCCGCCTTTGAAGTTGAGCCAGCAAGTCCAGTTGTGGCCCGCGATGACAAACAAGCAACAGACAATCTGCAGCGCGTTGTGATTGAGGTTCGGGAAAATCTGGGGCGCGAAGAAAACCGGCACGAAACCTTTCGCGGCATCGATCAGCAGCACGGCGATGCCCGGGCCGTTGCCAAGCGCGCGCATCACGTTTGTCGCGCCGACGTTGCCGCTGCCAACCGCACGGATGTCGATGCCGCGCGCCTTGCCCCACAGAAAGCCTGTGGGGATCGAGCCGAGAAGATACGAAAGAATTCCGCACCCGACGAAAATCGCCGCTATCATGAGCCCGACTTTAACGGAAAGCGCCGTGCGACCGCAAACCGCAAAATCACCGCGCTGCCGAACAAGGCACAGACTCCAACAAAGACGTCTCCGTGTTGCGTGTAAAAAGTGATGGCGCGGGCTGCGGGCAACGCCAGTTCACAGTTCACGCTGCCATCGGTGAACGGTTGGAGGCGCGTGCGAACGAAACCGAATTCGTCCACAACGCAGGTCACGCCGTTGTTGGTGCAGCGCACGAGAGGGCGACGTGTCTCGGCGGCGCGGAACACCGCGTTCGCAAGATGCATTTCGGCAGCAGGCGACGTTTTGAACCACGCGTCGTTGGTGACGTTGACCATGAAATCCACACCACGCTGAACGAAGTGCCGGTACAAATCAGGCATAGTGTCCTCAAAGCAAATTACTGTACCAAATTGCACCCCCCCTACCTCGAACACGGTGAACTCCTTGCCGTTCTCGAAACCATAGTCATCGCCCACCTCATACCCTTTCGGCCCGAGCAATTTGAGAAACGGAACAGCGAGGCGACGGAGCGGGACATATTCGCCAAACGGAACGAGATGAATCTTGTGGTAAATTCCAGCGATCCTTCCATCGGGACATACCAAGATTGCGCCGTTGAACAGTTCGGGCGGTGAAGAATGTGGCGTCGCGTCGATTGTGCCTGTGAGAAGGCACGCATCGGCTTTCGCGGCCAGGTTCGTCACCAGCGCAAACGAGTCCGCATCGTAGCGCATTGGCTGCGGTGTGGCCGTCTCCGGCCAGATGATGAGGTCGGGTTTCAAAATTATCGCCTTCTCAGTCAGCGTCCGGTAACGTTCCAGGATCATCGGCTTCTCGTGCGGGTCAAATTTCAACGTCTGCGGGATGTTTCCCTGAACGAGCGCCAGACGCAGCTTGCACGGCGACTCGTCACCATGAATCTGGCGCAACCCGTACAGGAACGCGGCGCATACCAGGAGCATGGCGACATAAAATTCCCAGCTCGGCTGACGCAGGAGTTCTGGATGGTACAGCTTGAGCACGAATCGGCGGGCGGTGAAAAAGAGCGCGAAGTTGACGAAGCACACCAGGGCCGACACGCCGTACACGCCTGTCACGCTGGCAAATTGAATCAGCGGCACAACACTGTGCTGGCTCACGCCGAGACCGTTCCATCCAAATCCACCGAAAAGAAACCTCCCGCGCACCCACTCCAACGTCACCCAAACCGCAGAGCACACCGTCGCCACGAGCAGATTCCGCCACGCCGAGTCCGACACAGTCCCTTTCCCTTGCTCCACGCCCGCTTCTGCGTCCGCCGCCTTCCTGTCGCCATCCACCGCTGCCGCAGCGCGCTTATCCCCTTCCGCCCCTCCCAAGGTGTTTACAATATCAAACACTCTGTTTACAATTGTAAACAACACCGCGGCGGCACCGAAGTACAGTGCCAGAAATGCAACCAGAGCGACCATGCCGGGCAAGGTCACATGAATTATCCACCACACCGTCGCACCGAAGAAGACCAAGCCGGCAATGTAGCCGCGCCGAAATGTTTCGCCGCGGTCGCATCGCTGCGCCGCAAATAACAGCGGTACGAGCGCGAGCCACGCCAGTTGGCTGAAGTTGAACGGCGGATACGCCAGCGCCAGCAGCACGCCAGTGGCAATCGGCAGAAGCCAGCGGTGCAGCAAAACCATGTTCATCGGCGGTCACCCCGTGCGACGCGCACGCCGCCTTGGCACGACGCCGCTGGAACCTTTCCGCAAACCCAATCCCGGGAGTTTGTCATTCTGAGCGGAGCGAAGAATCTCTGGTGTTTCCCCGGTTTCCCGAACGACTGAGACCCTTCGCTGCGCTCAGGGTGACAACCGATAAAAGGCCCAAATGAATTCTACAAACTGAGTTTCACGCATTCTTGCCACAGCAGTTCTTATACTTCTTGCCGCTACCGCAGCGACACGGCTGGTTGCGACCAACTTTCGGCGCATCGCGTCGAATCGGCGCGGTGGCTTGCTCGATCGCTTCCTCGACCATGTCTCCGCCTTGTTGCGTAGCGCCGCCGGCCCTGGGTTGCTGCACTCGCGCCGCCGCAGCTTGACCGAATGACATGCTTGCTGCAAGGTCGGGCGCGATGAGCTGTTGGGGCAAGGCGCGCATGAAATCCTCGAACGCAGCCAGTGAACTGGCAGAACGGAACACGTTGCTGGCGATCTCGCTCTTGACGTTGTCCATCATCTCCTCGAACATGGAAAACGCCTCGGCCTTGTATTCGACCAGCGGGTCGCGCTGACCGTAGGCGCGCAGGCCGATACCGTTGCGGAGCTGATCCATATTGTAGAGGTGCTCCTGCCAGAGTCGGTCAAGCGCATTGAGGACGATCAACCGCTCGATGGCCTTCAGCGCGTCGGGGCTTTCGTTGGCTGCCTTGGCCTTGTAAGCTTTCTGGACTTTGTCGAGAATGACTTGGCGGATCTCGTCGGCGGTCTTTTGTTCAATCTGGTTGCGCCGCAACCCGAGCGGAAACGCGTGGTTGACCCAGCGCAGCAGCGCGTCGATGTCCCACTCGTCCGCCAGCTTGTCCTCTGGCAGATACTCTGCGACGCGCGCCTCGACGACCTCTTCGATGATGTCGAAGATCGCTTCGCGCGGGTTGTCGCCCTGAATAATGGCGTTGCGGAAGCCGTAGAGCACCTCGCGCTGCTTGTTCATCACGTCGTCGTACTCAAGCGTGCGTTTGCGGATGGCGAAGTTGTGCTCCTCGACGCGGCGCTGCGCGGTTTCGATGGAGCGGTTGAGGAGCGGATGCTGCAGTTCTTCGCCCTCCTTCATACCGAGTTTTTCCATGATGTTGGCGATGCGGCCGCTGCCGAACAACCGCATCAGATCGTCTTCGAGCGAAACGTAGAACTGCGAACTGCCAGGGTCTCCTTGGCGTGCGCAGCGTCCGCGAAGCTGACGGTCGATACGCCGCGCTTCGTGCCGCTCGCTGCCGATGACATGCAAGCCGCCAAGATCGGTGACGCCGGAACCGAGTTTGATGTCCGTCCCACGACCCGCCATGTTGGTGGCGATTGTGACAGAGCCGTGCTGGCCGGCGCGGGCAATGATTTCGGCTTCTTGCTGGTGGTATTTGGCGTTCAGAACGTTGTGCGGGATGCCCGTGCGTTTAAGCATGCGCGACAGAACCTCGCTGGCCTCGACGCTCACCGTGCCCACGAGCATCGGCTGACCTTTGCGATGGCGATCTTCGATTTCCTTGATGATCGCGTTGTACTTCTCGCGCCGCGTCTTGTAGACGACATCGTGTTCGTCTTTGCGCACGCACGGCTTGTTGGTCGGGATGACGACGACGCCGAGCTTGTAGATGTTTTCAAACTCAGTCGCCTCCGTCTCGGCTGTGCCGGTCATGCCGGCCAGTTTTTTGTAGAGACGAAAATAGTTCTGAATCGTGATCGTCGCCAACGTCTGGGTCTCACGTTCAATGGCGACATCTTCCTTGGCTTCGACCGCTTGATGAAGGCCGTCACTCCAACGCCGGCCCGGCATCAGGCGGCCCGTAAACTCGTCGACGATGATGACCTTGTTGTCCTGAACAACGTACTCGACGTCCTTCTCGAACAAGCAGTAAGCGCGCAGGAGCTGCGAGATGTTGTGAATTTTTTCGCTGCGCTCGTCGAAGGCCTGCTGGATCTGCTGTTTCTTCTTTTCCTTCTCACCGTCTTCGCCGGGCAGGCTGTCGATCTCTTGGAGCGCTGTCACCAAATCGGGAATGACGAACGCGTCGGGATCGTTCGGGTTGAGAAACTTGCGGCCCTTCTCGCTCAAGTCGGCGTCGTGCTGTTTCTCGTCGATCGTGAAGAACAGTTCCTCCTTCAACTCCATCAATTCCTTTTTGCTGGAGTCTGCCAGCACTGCCAGCTCCGCCTCGTCGAGGAGCTTGCGAACCTCGGGATCCTCCATCATCTTGAGCAACTGCTTGTTCTTGGGCATCCCCATCCTGACCTTGTGCAGCAGCCGACCCGCCTGCTCTTCCTGATCGGGTTCCTTGCTGGTGCTCTTCTCGCCGTTCCGGTTCTCGAGCAGTTGCTTCGCCTCGTTGACGAAGCGGTTGCACAACATCGTCTGGGCGCGAACCAATTCGGCCACCTGCGGTTTGTGCTTGTCGTAGGCGTGCGTCGAGACGGTGGACGGGCCGCTGATGATCAAGGGCGTGCGCGCTTCGTCGATCAGGATCGAGTCCACTTCATCCACAATGGCGTAGAAATAGCCGCGCTGGACCTGCGTCTCGGCGCTGGTGGCCATGCCGTTGTCGCGCAGGTAGTCAAAGCCGAATTCGGCGTTCGTGCCGTAGGAAATGTCGCACGCGTACTGCTGGCGGCGAATCTGGGGCGGCTGGTCGTGCTGGATGATGCCGACAGTCAGCCCGAGAAACTTGTAAATCTCCCCCATCCATTCGGCGTCGCGCGCAGCGAGGTAATCGTTCACCGTGACGAGGTGGACGTTGTTGCCCGAGAGCGTGTTGAGGTAAAGTGGCATCGTCGCGACGAGGGTTTTGCCTTCCCCCGTAGCCATTTCCGTGATTCTGCCCTGGTGCAGTGCGATCCCGCCGAGCACCTGCACGTCGAACGGAATCATGTCCCACTTGTAAGGACGCCCGCGCACAATCCATTCCCTGCCAATCAGCCGGCGACAGGTATTCCTCACCGCGGCGAATGCCTCGGGCAGAATGTCGTCCAGCGATGCGCCGTCCGCGATGCGCTTGCGGAACTCGTCGGTCTTGGCGCGCAGTTGCTCGTCGCTCAACTTCTGATACTCCGCTTCGAATTCGTTGACGCGATGCACGGTCGGCCAGAGGCGCTTCACTTCGCGCTGGTTCTTCGAACCCAGAATTTTCTTCAGAATCCAGTTAATCATGGGATTAAAATCGTTAAAACCGATAGAATCGTTAAAAGGACAAATCCCGATTGCAGCGCCGTACGCCTTTTAACGGTTTTAACCTCTTTAACGGTTATAACGCTGTTCATTCAGCTCCCCGGTTTGACCAACAGCACGCCCTCCCCGCACATCGGGCAGTCCGCCGACTCAAACGTTTCGATGCGTAGTTTTAGCAGACTTTCCAGCCGCACGCCAAAATCCACTTTCCCGCCCGAGCGATCCACCAATGCGCCGACTCCTGCCACCTCGCCACCGTGCCTCGTCACGATGTCGATTGTCTCCTGCACGCGCCCACCCTTCGTGATCACGTCCTCAACCACGAGAACCTTTTCGCGCGGCCCGATCTTGAAATTGCGGCGCAGTTCGAGCTTACCGCCCGCATTCTTTTCCACAAAGATGTGACGTCGTCCCAACGCGCGCCCCACCTCGTGGCCGATGAATAGTCCACCCAGCGCAGGCGAAATCACCATTTGCGCGCCTGCGTCCTTTAACTTGACCGCCAACGCACCGCACAATCGCTGCGCAATGTTCGGGTACTGAAGCACCAGTGCGCACTGGAAATATTGACGGCTATGCAGGCCCGAGCGCAGTAAGAAATGGCCGTCCAGCAGCCCGCCGGTGTCGCGGAAGATTTGAAGAACCTCACTGTCAGTTAACATCGGGCAAACTCATGGGTTGACCCCTCTCCCTTGCCGCGCAAGGGAGAGGCTCAGGGTGAGGGTTCGCCGTTCCGGCACATAGCTCGGCATAAATCACGTCCAACAGTCCGTCCAGATTTTCTTGTACCTCGACATTCCAGAATCGCAGCACCTGAATGCCCTGCTTTGCGAGATACGCATCGCGTTCGATATCGTGGCTCCTGTGATCAGGAACTCCATGAACATCACCATCCAACTCAACCGCCAGCTTTCTTGATGCACGATAGAAGTCCACCACATACGGGCCTACCGGATGCTGCCGGCGAAACTTGAACTGAGCGAAACTCCGATTGCGAAGATTACGCCAGAGTACTCGCTCCGCCCATGTCGGAGTCTTGCGCAGACTTCTAGCCAGTGAATGGCGTGAGTTCATAGCTCGCCCCTCACCTTAATCCTCTCGCCGGAGGGGAGAGGAGATCGGCTGACAAAGTTCCGCTCTCCCTTGCCGCGCAAGAGAAAGGGTCAGGGTGAGGCTTCGCTTCACACGCTCACCACCCACTTCGGATTTGGCTTACTTGCCTGCTCCACTTCGCGGCGTTTGGCGTCGTAGCCTTTGCGGCCCATGAGACCGTACGTGAAATTCTTGCCGAGTTCCACGCCCGGTTGGTCGAACGCGTTGATGTTGTAAAGTTCGCCCGCGTACGCCGTCTGCATTTCCAGCAAGTACAGCAACGCGCCAACGCCGCGTTCGTCCACCTTTTCCAACCGAATCGCGCAGTTCGGCTTGCCGCTCTGCGTCAACGCCAATTCCGTTGCACGCTGCTCGGCGTTGATCAACTCATTCAGCGTGTGGCCGCCGAGATATTCGACCGCCTCGTATTCATCGAACGCATGCGGAATCTCCACGCTCGTTTCAAACTCGTCAACGGTGAGGAACGTGATCACCTTGTCGAACGGCCCTTCGATGTAAAGCTGCATCACGGAATGCTGATCGGTCGCGCCAAGCGCCTTTTCGGGCGTTTGCCCCGTGTGAACGACCTTCCCCTTCCGATCCACGCGCTTGCCGAGGCTTTCCGCCCAGAGTTGACGGAACCAATCCGCCACGTCCCGCAACGCGTGCGAGTACGGCATCATCACCTGCACGTTCTTGCCCTTCGCCTTCTCCATCAGGTAATGCAGCGCCGCGCCCGTCAACGCCGGATTCTCCCACAGTTTCTTCGACTTCTTGCAGATCTCGTCCATCTCCGCCGCGCCCTTCAACAACGTGTGAATGTCAATCCCCGTCACTGCCGCGCTGAGCAAGCCCACTGCGCTGAGCACGGAAAAACGCCCGCCCACGTCCGGCGGAATCGGCAACGAACTGTAACCGAACTTCCTCACGATCTTGCGAAGCTCACCTTTCTCAGGATCGGTTGTGATGACGATGTGCTCGACGTGGCGTTCTTCACCCAGCTTCTTGATCAACGCCTCACGGAACACCAAAAACTCGCTCATCGTCTCAGCAGTCTCCCCGTTCTTGCTGATGACGTTGAACATGGTGTCGTCGAGATCGACGGCGTCGAGCAACGCGTTGATGCGGTCGGGGTCGACATTGTCGTGGACGAACAACCGCGGGCCGCGCCGAGGCGGCCTGACCAGATTGTTGTATTCGGGATGATTCAGCGCCGAGTGCAATGCGATGTTGCCCAGCGCCGAGCCGCCAATGCCGACCACCACGAAATTGTCGCACCGCTCCTGTATGTCGCTGGCCATGACGGTGATCTCGTCGGCCAGCTTGGTATTGTACGGCAGCTTCCGAAAACCGAGTGGCATCTTCGCGATGGCGTCCGCCGCTTCCCCGATCTTCGGGGCGAGTAGTTTCAACTCGGCCTCGCCGATCCCGTGGTAGCCCACGCGTTCAGCGAGCAAATTCTTAAAGTCGTAGCGCAGATTCAGCACAGTCACACTCCTCGTTTGCAGCGGTTATATCGCAGATTCCGAGGCGAACGACAACAAATTTAGCGGCCAAACCAACGCGGCAGCGTCGTCGTCAGCGGCGGCACGTAGGTGATCAACAGCACACCGACCAGTAGCACGAACAGCATCGGCAGTACGGCGCGCGTCACTTCGGCCATCGGCTTGTGGAAGCGGTACGAGGAGAGAAAGAGATTCATGCCGACGGGCGGCGTGAGGTAGCCGAGTTCCAAGTTTGCCAGGAAAATGATGCCGAGATGGACGGGGTTGATGCCGAATTCCTTCCCGATCGGCACAATCAGCGGCACGACGACCACGATCGCCGAGTAAATGTCCATCAGACAGCCGACGACCAGCAGGAACAGGTTCAAAAGCAATAGAAACATCCACGGCGCGTGAATCGAGCGCGTTGTCCACTCGACCATCTTCGCCGGAATCTCGGCGTCCACGAGGTAGTTTGTGAACCCGTTCGCCACGCCGAGAATCAGCAGCACGCCGCCAACGAGCAGCCCGCACTCGGTCACGACGCTCACAATAGTTTTCGTCGCATTACCTGTCGAAGTTGTATCGGGTTGTGATCGTCCCGCCCCCTCACCTCGATCCTCTCCCCCGATGCACGGGGGAGAGGAAACTCCCCTCGCCCCGCTCGCGGGGGAGCCGAGTCCGCGAGACGCCGCTGTCGTTTGCGGCAAAGGGACAAGGTGAGGGGTCTTCGTGTGGTTGGAAACCCGTTTCGGCAGGATTCGTAGGTCTCGATACACGAACGTCTCCACAATAAACGCATACAACGCCGTGACCGCCGCCGCCTCCACGGGCGTGGCAAACCCGCTGAACAATGCGACCAGCGCGACGACGGGTAACAGCAACTCCCACTTCGCTTCCCAGATCGCCCGTCCCGCTTCAGCGGGATCGAACCGCCTGTGTTCCGCCTCGATTTTCGGTCCTGCAATGACACCCCACCAAATCGTGAGTCCGACCATGAGAAATCCGGGCAGAATACCGCCGAGAAACATCTGCTCGATGGTGATGGACGCCTTCGCCTGCGTGGAGATGATCGCGTACAGAATCAATGGCAGGCACGGTGGGAACAACAGACCAAGCGAGCCAGCGCCCGTCAGCAGGCCGAGCGCGTTGCGCTCCGAGTAGTTCGCGCCCAACAGGACGGGCATGAGCAGTCCGCCCAACGCAAGAATCGTCACGCCCGACGCACCGGTGAACGACGTGAAGAACGCGCACACCAACGCGGTCACGATCGCCGGTCCGCCGCGAATCTGGCCGAACAAGGCATTGAACACGCGCACCAACCGCCGAGACGCGCCGCCCTCGGCCAGAAAGTAACCGGCCAGCGTGAACAATGGTATCGTCGGGAGCGACGGATTGACCACGAGGCTGTAGTGTGTGACTGAAATCGCAGCAATCGGCACGTCCGCAGCCCAAAACAGAATCAGCGCGGCACCACCGAGCGTGGTGAACACCGGTGCGCCCAACACGGTGGCCGCCAGCAGCGCGGCGAGCGCGGGCCACTTCAGTTGCGCGGGCGACATCGGGTGCAGGAATCCGATGCTGAGGGACACCGCAAACAGCACCAGCGCCACCGCTCGTCCACGCCACCCCTCGGCTGCGTGCCGCAGCAGTCGCACCGCCACCAAGCCGAATCCGAGCGGCAGCAATAATTGGACGACCCACGTCGGTATCCCGTAGGCGACGACATTTCCCGTCGTCCGTTCCGACAGGGCGAATTGCGCCGCTGCCACACACAAAAACGTAGAGATCGCCGCCGCGAATGCGCCGCTGAAGATCGTGGCCGCTGTTTTCCAGCGGCCTTTCAGGATCGTCGTGATGGTGGACAATGCCAGCAGCCGGTTCTCTCTCGCCGCAATCGCGCCGCCGAGCATGCCGACGACGAGCGTGAGATGCTGGACAATGGAACTCGCCCCGGAGATTCCGACATGAACCGTTTTGCGCAACACGACTTCGACCAATGGCAAAAACATCATCGCCAACAGCGCGAACGTCACAGCGAGGTTTTCGCCGCCGCGCAACGTCCGCCGCCAGCCGGTGGGCTCGGTTTGCGGCTCTGATGAGATTTCGTTGGTCATGATTTCGTAGGGCAAGCTTCCAGCTTGCCCGTTCGACGCCTCGGCAAGCAAGGATGCTTGCCCTACTTCTTTCCTCGGTACTCTTTCAGCAGCGCCTGCACTTCATCGAACATGTCGGCGGGCACCAACGCGCCGCGAATCCTCGGATAAACGCTCTCGGCAACACCGCGCCACGCGGCCTCGGCTTCGGGTGTCAACTCATGCACGACAAGCCCGCGCTTCTTCATCGCATCGACGGCTTCGGTCATTTCCTTGCGGGCTTGCACGCGAACCTCGTCGCCAGCCTTCTCCGCCGCCTCACGCATGGCCTTCTGGGCGTCGGACGGAATCTTGTCCCAGGTTTTCTTCGTGATGACGCATGCGCCGACGAGTGGCGCCCAGTTCATGTCGAGCATGTGTGGCGCGGGGCCGTAGAATTGTCCCGCCAACGCGAAGAACGGCGGCGCTGGCACCGCGTCGATCAAGCCCGTCTGTAGCCCGGGCAAAATGTCGGCGGTTTCGAGCGGGATCGGCTGGTAACCCGCCGCTCTCATGATGTCGAGCGCCTTGTTGTCGCCCGCCCATGCAAAAAGTTTTTGCTTTCTCAAGTCGTCGGGCGTGACCGCCGGCCTGCGCGAAAAAAACTTCACCCAACCAGCATCTGCAAGAAACAGGACGACGAAGCCTTTGTCAGCGAGCCGTTGCTCCAACTTCGGGCGCAACTTCTCGCGCACGTAGTCCACCTCGTCGAGCGAGCGATACACCATCGGCATCGTCTGCAACGCGGTGACCGAATCGTCGATCTCCGCCATGCCCGTTCCCGTCAGCATCGCCGCCTGCAGTTGGCCGATGCGCATCCGTCGCACCATGTCGGCCTCGCCGCCCTGCGTGCCGTCGGTGAAAATGGTCAATTGCACACCACCGCCCGGTGCCTGCCTCCACTTCTCCGCCATCGCCTTGAGGCTCTGATGCGGTGACGAATCCTTCGGCGCCAAAGTGCCGAGCTTGATCTTCACCGGCGCATCGGCAGCGAATGCGCTGGTCGCCCACAAGACGCTCAGGACTGCAATCAAGTATCTCATATCATTTTCTCAATCGCTTGCCCCTCACCTTGATCCTCTCCCCGCATGCGGGGAGAGGAGATAGCAATTGTTTCCCCTCTCCCTTGTCGTTTAAGGGAGAGGGTCAGGGTGAGGGTTTGCCTCATTCCGCAAACAGTTCGTCCGTTCTCGACAACAGCCACTGCGCGCGGCGCTGCATCACCAGATTCGTCAAGCGCCATTCAGGCTTCTGATCGACGTCGATGGCGAGCGCCTGCTTCAACAACTGCTCGAATTCCACGCGCTGCTGTTTCTGCACGCACACGGCTTCCGCATACGTCACGAGCGGTGACGCCAACTGTCGCCCGCTCAATTCCATCGCGCGCTCGAAGTGCTGCTTCGCTCGCGTCGCTGCTTCGTCCGCCTTCGCGCCGGGCCGCGCGATTTCGTAATTGATCAGAAACGTGTGGATGGCGCCGTGATCAAATTTCTCGTCCAGTTCCAGCGCACGATCGATCAATGCCTCCATCTTCGGCAGGTCGGCGACGATCTCGGGCTTGTCTTTCGACACCGATATCGCCGCGCCCCACGCCGCCGCCGTCCAATACAAGAGCGGCACGTCGCGCCGCGCCGCGCCGCGCACGGCCTTCTTCGGGTCATTGCGCAGCGATTGACCGAACCCGCGATGGTTTACCTCCAGTCCACGCAAGCCGTAGTCGCGCGCGCGCAGGTAGAGCTTGCGTGCGCGCACGCGCAACGCCGTCGTCGCCGCGAGGTCTTTGCCTTCGAGTTCGTCGGCGTCCTGCTGCACGAACGCATAGCCGTACTGCGTGAACCCACTGGCCGTGGCCAGCAACAATCCGCGATGTTGCGGACTTTCTGCGAGCAGACTTTCCATCAGCTTCAAGCTGAACGGCGCCGCGTCGCGGATCAAATCAGGATCGTCGTCGGACGAGATGGTTGCTCCACCGCCTGCCAATGCGTTGCCGACCTGGTTGACAGCAAATCGCTTGATTGCGCATCCGCTGTTGAGCGCCAGCGCCGCGATCAGGATGATAACTCTAGCCTTCAAGTCGTCCGGCTTATCGCATGTCGCCGCGCGGATGACAAGTCACTTTACTTCGGTGGGGCAAGCTTCCAGCTTGCCCGTGTGTTGAGGGCGGGCAACCAAGATGGTTACCCCACTCTGACCAAAATTTTCAATTACACCCGTACCTGGACCCTGTCGCCCACCCGCAGCCCCAACTCCTGCGCGGCATTGCCGTTGTTGACGGCGATTTCCAGGAAACCGCTTGAGCCGACCAGCGCCAGCGGCTGGCCCGCGGGCGCGTCCTGATAAAACCGTTTCAGTTCACACAGCGGGTGCCCCTTGAGAAGTAGAACGGGCGTCCCGCCCGTTTTCCCCGCGCGCCCGTCCTGCTTGACAGGCGGGACATCCGTCCTACCAATCTGCCGCACCATCGCCTCATCCAGATTGGTAATCGCATTGCCGAATCGGTCGATATAAATGATCTCGCCGCGCAACACACCGCCCGCAGCCCCGCCGAGGCGGGGCTGCGGCCAGTCGAGCCGTACGTAGTCGTTCAACTTCTCGCCCAGCGAGTCGAACGGAACGTTTTGCGTCAGCCGCGCGGCAACGGGCGCGAATATGTCGCGCCCGTGAAACGTGTTGCTTACGGGCTTATGAATCACGCTCGGAGCGTGATAAAAATAGGCGTCGTTGTCCAAGCGACGGACCTCGAGGACCTTCTCCTGCGCCAGCGCAAACGAGAGCACACCGTTGTCAGGCCCGACGAAAAAGTAATCGGCCGTGCGGACGACGATCGGCATGCGGTTGCTCCCCACGCCCGGATCAACGACCGCCAGATGAACCGTGTGTCGCGGGAAACAGCGGTAGGACGCCAGCAACGCGAACGCGCCTGCTCGAATATCGCTCACAGGAACGTCGTGCGTGATGTCAACGATGCTGACTTGCGGATTGATCCCCAGAATCACGCCTTTCACACTGCCAACAAACCAGTCGGCCGTCCCGAAATCCGTGGTCAAGGTGATGATGGCCATGGGCTGGCTATCAGCTTTCAGCATTCAAATGTCCAGCGGGCTGCGCACGCCGAGGCCGGGTTTGCGCATGACGTGCGTGTAGATTTGGGTGGTGGACACGTCCTTGTGGCCGAGCAACTCCTGCACGGTGCGGATGTCGTACCCTGCCTCCAACAAATGCGTGGCAAAGGAGTGCCGCAACGTGTGGCAACTGGCGGGCTTGGTCAGCTTCGCCATCCGCACCGCAATCTTGAGCGCCCGTTGCACGCTTGTCTCGTTGACGTGGTGGCGTTGCCGCCTGCCGCTGCGAGGATCGGCGGACAAGCCACGCGCGGGGAACACGTACTGCCATCCCCATTCGCAGTCGGCGTTGGGGTACTTGACGTGCAATGCGTACGGCAGGTAAACGCGGCCCAGTCCCGCAGCGATATCCTGCTCGTGCAATGCTTTGACCCGCCGCAGATGCGTCTCCAACGCAGGTCTCAACGACTCGGGCAACATGGTCACCCGATCCTTCTCGCCTTTGCCGTCACGGACGATGATGTGGTTGCGGTCGAAATCGACGTCTTTGACCCGCAACCGCAAACCTTCGAGCAGTCGCATCCCGGTGCCGTAGAGCAAGCGCGCGATCAACTGATACGTCCCGTCGAGCACGCTGAGCAAGCGATTGACTTCTTCACGCGTCAACACCGTCGGCAGCCGTTGCGGGCGCTTGGCTCGAACGACTTCTCCGAGATTGCCAAGGTCTTGTTCTAGTACCTGATGATAGAGAAAGACCAACGCGTTGAGCGCTTGGTTCTGGGTGCTGGCCGCGACGTTACGGTTGACGGCCAGATGCTCCAAAAACCGGCGCACTTCGACTGCGCCCATTTCCTTGGGATGCCGTTTGTGGTGGAATAGGATGAACCGCGTGATCCAGTCCACATAGGTTTGTTCGGTGCGGATGCTGTAATGCTTAAGTCGGCACAGGTCGCGAACTTGATCGAGCAACTTCGGTGCATGTAGGTGGCCCAAGGTATGGACAGGTTCAATTGCAGCCTTTACTTCTGTCTTTACATGGAGGGGGAAATCGTTCATTGTCTCGCTGAGGAGATTGATAACCAGTGGACTACGCAAACGCAAGTCTTGATTGCACCAAGGTGGCTAGGCTGCAAAATCGCAGCTCACTATAATGTTAGACGAAAGGAGCACAAAATGGGTGTAATCACTGATATTCTGAAAGAAGTTCCGCTTTCGGCAGTCCTGAAAGAGCGTCTGACGGACGCAGAATCGAAGATGGCGATTTTGGAGAAGGAGAATGCGCATCTGAAAGCGGAGAACCAGAATCTTCGCGTGGACCTCCAGAAGGCGCATGCAGAGATAGAGAGGCTCAAGGGTAAGAATCAACCCCAGATTTGTTTCGGTGCCGACCCGCCTGTCGATCTGTGATGTTTTCATTCGTTTCATGGTATTAGCGTCTAACCAGTCGGTGGAGCGAACGGGGCTTCGCCCCGTCGCTCACCTCCGGCGTTAGGCGATACCACAGATGACACCACATGATTTTGTTGAAGCGTGGGCAAAGCTGGCCCAGGAACGGGAAGAGAAATATTATGCGTGGCTGCGGCATCTGTTGCTCTTGGCATCAGCGAGTTTAAGCGTCCTTGTAGCACTTCGAGCAGGCGAGCACAGTGCGGGCATT
>Ga0187886_1002160_pt1 | contig 16280 bp, 23 predicted proteins | sample June2016WEW_20_1_FD_133001 | JGI IMG/M metagenome (GOLD analysis project Ga0187886, IMG submission 133001) | Peatland microbial communities from SPRUCE experiment site at the Marcell Experimental Forest, Minnesota, USA - June2016WEW_20_150 | ecosystem: Environmental > Terrestrial > Soil >... | reverse complement strand
CCTGCCCGAACCAACGCCACCAGCTGCTCACGAAACTCCGGCGGGTACGGCCTCCGTGTCCGTGCCATCGAGGACTCCTCCCCCCCAAAGGGTGAAGTGTCCACGAAACCGGGTCAACTCCACTGGCGGGTTGAGGCCCGCCGCTGAGGCGCATTTCGTTAGGCGCCAACCCGAGAGGAAACTCAGGCGCAAGAAATGGCTATTACCAGCTTCGGCCACTCTGCTCACTACACGTACCTCGATGAGGCACTCAGGAGCCAGTGGACCGCGTTTCAGTCTCTGGAAGCAGAGATGCACGAGTTCGTTCCGAAACCCAAGGAGGACTTCAGGGCAGCCCGTGACGCTGAGATAGAGCGGATGCGAAGTCTCAATCCGACCACGCCAACGGAACAGCTGACCGCCTACGTGGATCAGCAGTTTGCATTTCTCACATCCGAGCACTGGCAGTTTCACCAGCGCTTTGACCGGCGCCACACGACCATGTACATCACGGTCGTGCTGTTGGCGCACGCTCTCTGCGAGGCTGTCATCAATGCCATCTTGGCGATTGGTCTGGCTCACGCTGAATCAGTGGATTTGTTCGAGGTCTTGGAGAAGGCAGAGTTCAGACAAAAGTGGGTGGTTGGACCGAAGTGCTTCGCGCCCGGGTATCGCTTCCCGACGGGGACCGCGCTGCACGAGTCCCTCACGGTCCTGGCGAAGCAGCGGAACGCAATCGTGCATATGAAGATCGAACTTGAGGTAGCCGGAACAAGATTGCTCGAGGGCTCCGACTTCCAAAGGGGGCCCTATCCCGAAGAGCATAGATGGCTTCGGCGCTTCTTCAGCCTTCCCTACGACCTCGCGGACCTGGCTAGAAGGTCGATCACAGGGGTGCCCATCATGTTCCTCGTGAGCAGAGCGCCAATCGAAGTCGCCATTGAGCATAGTGTCTAGCGGTTCTTGCCTTGGTTGGCGCCTAACCAGCGCCTGCAGCGTGCGGGCGCTCGCGGCTCAATGGTCGGGTGGCTGGTGAGGGAAACTGAGGTAGTGCAGGTGTTATGTGGCTGGCGGGTGGTCGCCCGCCGCTGAGGCGCATTTCGTTAGGCAGCCCTATGAGGACAGTGCATACGCGTGGGCTTCTGAAGGCACTCGTCGGCGCGGCGGCCGTCCTCGGAACCATTGGTACCGCGGCCACGTGCTCGCGGTCCCTGGAGCCTTTAGTGCAGGTGCATCCCATGCTCTCCACAGTGAATGTGGATGACTTCACGTCTTCCTTCGTTGACTGGGGTCTTGTCGCCGTCAGCGGCCTCCCGGCCGATACGAGCTATCGTCTTGGGGCTCGCGATCAGATTCCCGTCAACATCACGAGCTCCGGCGGAGACACGGAGTCGGTAGAGCTATCACCGCTCGTCTGCGGCTCGCCCCCGACAGTGTACGCGTGCCAGGAGCTCGACCTGGAAATGGACTCGGGCTATCAAGCGCAGCAGCTTCGGCCCGTCATGGACCAGATCCCGGCTCGCTTCATTCTTGTGTCCGTAACTGGCCAAGATGCGGGCATCTGGGTCTTCGATCCCGCACGGCTTAACGATGCGATCAGCATCCTCGCTCGCCAGCCGCATGTGAGGTACGTAGGGCCGACGGGTATTGGTGCGGTCGCTGGGGGCAGCGGAGGGGGCGGCAGCACCGCACCCGACCTTGAGGGCGCCCTCCCCCTAGACTTCGTGCGAGTGGTCCCTCGTGACGGTCACCTCCAAGCGCGGTCTGGTGACACGCTGACGGTCACCTACAGTCAGCCGAATGGTACGCAACTGACGAGTCAGTTCGTGATTCCTTAGTTGGGAAGAACAGGGAGGCACTACTACGACCCTACACCGCGACCTGCCGCACTTCGCGCGGGCTGCCTAACCCGCGCCAGCAGCGGACGGGCACGGCCGCCTCACGCCCGAATGACGCTGGCGTTATAGACTGGAAGCGGTTACCCAGGCGGGTGGTGGCGCCGCCCGCCGCTGAGGCGCACTTCGTTAGCTCGCGCGTAGAGTGATGGGAGACACCATGCGCTTCCGCGTCCTACTGATCTCAGCCGCGTTCGCATGCCTTGGTCGCTGCCTCGTGGCGCAGACGGCGCTCCCAGGGCCTGAGAGGGCGCTTGCCCGGAACATTCTGCAACAACTCGTGGAGATCGTTACCACCGATTCTGCTGGGAACACGCCTGCGGCTGCGCAGGCGATGGCCGCACGGCTGATCGACGCGGGATTCCCGCCCGACGACGTGCGCCAACTGAATCTCAATCCGCGGGTGGGAACCCTCGTGGCGCGGCTCAGGGGAGTCAATCCTCACCTGCGTCCCATCTTGCTCATCGCCCACTTGGACGTGGTGTCGGCACGACGGGAGGACTGGTCCGTGGACCCCTGGACGCTGGTCGAGCGCGACGGGTGGTTCTACGGCCGTGGCGTCCACGACGACAAGGGTGGCGTGGCCATGCTCATCGCGACCCTGATCCGCCTCCGGCGGGAGGCGTGGCACCCGGAGCGGGACATCATCATCGCCCTTTCCGGCGACGAGGAGGAGACGGCCGCCCGCAGCTTGGCATGGCTGCTCACGGATCACCGAGAACTCGTGGACGCGGAGTTCGCGCTCAACTTTGACGCGGGCGCCCTCGTCCAGCGCGCCGGCCGCTCACTGAAGTTCTTCATCCAGACGAGCGAGAAGACTTACGCCGACTTCGGCTTGGAGGCCACGGACAGCGGGGGCCATAGCTCCTTACCGCGACCCGGAAACCCAATCAATGTCGTTGCTGGTGCGCTCGTTCGACTCGCGAACTACCCGTTCCCCGTCCGACTGGACGAATCGTCGCGCCTGTTCCTGCAGCGATCTGCGCGATTGGAGAGCGGCCAGCTCGCCGCCGACCTGCGCGCTGCGTCCGTCCCGTCGCGCGACACCGCCGCGCTGACCCGCCTCCTGGCTTACCCAAGTTACGCCGCGCGCCTGCGCACCACCTGTGTAGCCACACGAGTGGAGGGCGGCCACGCCAACAACGCTCTCCCTCAGCATGCACACGCCGTGGTCAACTGCCGCATCCTCCCCGGCGACTCCGCGAGCGAGGTAGAGGCGACGCTCCGGCGTCTCGCCGGCGACAGCGTGACACTAGCCGTGATCGAGCCGCCAGTCAGCGCGCCGCCTTCGCCGTATTCCGCTGCCGTGACTGCTCCGATTGAAAGGCTCGTCGCGGAATTCTGGCCGGGCGTGCCTGTGATCCCGGACATGGACCCCGCCGCCAGCGACGGACTCTTCGCTCGAGCCGCCGGGATTCCGACCTATGGAGTGCAGCCCCAGGCTACTGACATCGACGATCCTCGAGACCACGGGAAGGACGAGCGCACTGGCGTTGAGTCCTTCTATGACGCCACCCAGTTCTGTTATCGTCTCGTGAAGCTCCTCGCCGGCGGGAACCAAGCGAGGTAGCGCCGTGCGGCCGCGTGTGTGCGGGATTGGACCCTCGACTCGCTCCGCCTCCGAGTCCACTCGGCGCGCGAGCTAACCCGCGCCTGCAGCGGCCGGGCGCGCGCAGCTCGTGGAATTGGGTGGCTGGACAGTTGACCTGAGGTAATGCAGGTGTTGTGTGGCTGGCGGGCAAAGGCCCGCCGCTGAGGCGCAATTCGTTAGGCTGCCCGCAAAGGACCTCGCTGCCATGGTTCCAGCCGCCTCCGTGCCGGATGACGACCGCCTGACCATTGCCGCGATCGCGGTGATGGCGGCCTGCCTTGCCACGTTCGCCCACGAGGCGGCCGGTCACGGGTTGGCCTGCCTGGCGGCCGGAGGCCGCATCGTGCGGCTTACGTCCGTCTATTTCAGTTGCAGCAGGCCCAGCGTCTGGGTGGCGCCTGCTGGACCCGCTGGCAATCTGGTCGCGGGGGCAGCGGCATGGGCGCTGCTCACCGTCCTGCCAGGCGGGAGACCGCGCGCGCGCCTGCTCCTACTCCTCGTGATGGCGTTCAGCCTGTTCTGGGCGGCCGGGTATCTTCTGTACTCCATGACCCTGGGAGTCGGCGACTACGCGATCGCCGCACATGACGCGTTTGGCCAAGTCGGTTGGCAAGCGACGCTAGTCGGTTGGGCCCTCGGCCTGCTGCTGTATTGGGCCGGGATCCGGGCAGCACTCCGCGCTGCGCAGTGGTTCGCGCGGCCAACCGCGTTCAGCGCACGGTCCCTGCTGGGTCTCTCATGGCTGGCGGCCTCGCTCGCGGCCTGCCTAGCTGCCGCGTTCTACGCACCAGGGCGGCTCGAAGCGATAAAGCAGGCCGCGCTGGAGCTCGGAGCGTCGTCACTGCCACTCCTGCTCTTTGCGCCTCAGCTTCGGACCGGCCTACAGCAGGAGCGTCCGCTGGCTCGCACCGGTCTCTGGACTGGCCTTGCCGTTCTACTGTTCATTGGATTCGTGCTCACGCTCGGGCGGGGCCTCGGCGGGAGCGGGCAGCCTAACTAGCGCCTGCAGCGGGCGGGCGCTCGCGGCTCGAGGGTCGGGTGGCTGGTGAGTGCAACTGAAGTAGGGCAGGTGTTGTGTGGCTGGCGGGTTGAGGCCCGCCGCTGAGGCGCGATTCGTTAGGCGGCGCGACTTGTGGCCGCAGGTCAGATGGCCGGGTCTTCCCTATTGCCGGCCCTTCTGGCCAACGTCTGCGCTCGGAGGTGTCTTATGCGACACGTCGCGATTCTGATCGGCCTTCTGGTGGCCACCGGCGTTGGGTGCAAGCGTGCCACCGATCCCGCGGCCCCCGCCGCTCTGGTTCTGACTCGGGCGTTCGATTACCAAGGGCATGTCAGCCAGGTGACCAGAGCGTGCGGTGCGCATCCAAGCACGCCCCCCGCGACCGCGTATGTGTGCCAGGAGAACGTGTGGTTCACCACGCCACCCGGCACGGTGCCGAACGCCGGGGTCGTGCTCACCGACTCGACCCCCGTCTTCGCGGGCGCGCAGGGCTCGTTCAGCCGGTCCACGGCGTCCGCCATCACCGTCGGGGACGTGATCCAAATCTGGACCGATGGCTCGATCGCTTATAACGCGGTGGAGGCCCCTCCGGGCGCTCCGTGCTACACAGCCAGGCAGATCGTGATTGCGCGGTGATAGAGGCCCCGCGCCGCCTAACCCCCGCCAGCAGCGGACGGGCGCGTCGGGCTCGTGGAGTTGTGTGCCTGGACAGTTGACCTGAGGTAGTGCAGGTGTTGTGTGGCTGGCGGGTGAAGGCCCGCCGCTGAGGCGCGATTCGTTAGGCGGCTTCCATGCGCGTAGCAAGACTGCTCACCGGTGTGATTCTATGTCACGCGCTCGCGGCCTGCCAGGGACAGCGGGGTAGCAGTCCCGACGCAGCGGCCGCCGGGCGAGCGCCCCGCACCTCCCCCGGGATGACCGCGGCAGACTCCCTGGAGCAGTCGGCAGTCCGCTTCACACAAGCCTTCTACGACTGGTACCGAACCGTTGACGACGAATACGAAATTGCCGTCAAGCGCCGTCCGGAGCTCTTTGCACCAGAGTTGCTCACTGCACTTCAAGCGGACATGGAGGCGCAGCACCGCTGTCCGGGCGAGATCTGCGGCCTGGACTTCGACCCCTTCACGAACAGCCAGGACCCGTGCGACCCCTACCGTGCCGGGCGCGTGATCCGCCATGCAGACACAGTAGTCGTCGCCGTGACCCACCTTGGATGCCGTGGGTCGACTGCGGAGCCACGTCCCGACGTCCTTGTCAAACTCCGCCAGTCACAAGGCCGCTGGCAGTTCGTTGACCTTCGGTGCGCATGGGACTCAGGCGGATTCAGCCTCCTCGAAAACCTCGCACTACTTGCCCGCGATCGCGTGCCGCCCGCGGCCCCGAGCAAGAGATGACCGGGGAAGCCGCCTAACCCGCGCCTGCAGCGGCCGGGCGTCTTCGGCAGGTACTGGCTGGCGAATGCAACGGAGGTTATGCAGGTGTTGTGTGGCTAGCGGGCGGTGGCCCGCCGCTGAGGCGCATTTCGTTAGGTGGCCCCGCTCATGACTGAGAGCTCGCGCGAGGCGGAGACGAGCGTGTCACTTCAGTTCCCACTCGACGCAGCCGAGTGGGGCCGCGCCAGTATGGTGGCGCTGCGATCCGGACGCCTCGGCCGTTGGGCGCGACCAACCCTCTGGGTCCTGACGCTGACTGTGCCAGCGCTGTCGATCGCCGCAGTACTGCTTGGCACCGGCACGCTCTCCGAAGTGGCAACCGGCGTGGCTCCGTGGGAAATACTACTCCTGCTGTTCCTTGGATTCTTTGAGTTCTGGCCCCTCCACTATTTTCCGTGGATCGTGCGCCGGATACGTGGCCGCGAGGAGGAGCGGGTCGTGTCGGAGTCGGGGCTCGACGTGGCGGGCAGCTTGGATGCCGCGTACGTGCCGTGGTCTGAAATCCGCTGGGTCAAGGAAACGCAGGAGTTCTTTCTGTTCCGGGGTCCCCGGGACGCGTATTTCGTGCCGAAGCGCTTGCTTACCGAGAACCAGCTGGTGCAGATCCGACATCTGGTGATTGCGCACTGCGCGGCTCCGGCGCAGCTGTTGCCTGGCGCGGGGCGGGCCACCTAACCCGCGCCTGCAGCGGCCGGGCGCGTGGGGCTCATGGAGTGGTGTGGCTGGACAGTTGAGCCGAGGTAATGCAGGTGTTGTGTGGCTGGCGGGCGAGAGGCCCGCCGCTGAGGCGCACTTCGTTAGGCCGCGGGGGGAGCGTCGTACGCGAGGGATCCCTCATCGTGGCGGTCCGCGATAGGAGGCGCAGGTGAGAGCCGCTGGAAGTCCCGCGCGGGCGCTGGCGCTCTGCTGCGTGCTTTGCGTGGCAGGCTGTCGTCGCGCCGGGGAGCGCGCCCCGAAGGAGCGCATCACCGAGGTCAGCGATGTCCTCCCCGGCTCCTGGGTTCAAGTTTGGCCCGCGGGTGGGGCCTTGGATACGCTGCAACTCCGCTCGAATGGCGACGTTGCCGGCAGCGTGCGCGCGCTCAACCTCCCGTTCGAATACCATGAGCACCTGACATGGCGCACCGACTTCGCCCCTATGCCCGGGGGACTCTGCATTGCGGAAGGCCCCTGGACGGGTGGTGTACGCGCAATCGCTTGCGACGGGTTTCGCATCGCAGGGGATACGCTGCTGCTCGTCGGCGGTGCGAGGTACATGCGCTTTCGACCCGGACAACCAGCGATTGCAGCGTGGTCTGGGTCCGCGGGTTTCGCACTAGCGCCTGCGCCAGGCGACTCCGTGCACGCTTTGGCGATCCCCACACCCCGCGTGACCTTGGGCCCGATTCAACACGCGACTGTTGTACCGAAGAAGCCACGGCAGCCCTAACGGTGCGTGAAGATCCCCGCGGCCTAACCAGCGCCTGCAGCGGCCGGGCGGATTCAGCAGGTACTGGCTGGTGAGTGCAAGCGAGGTAATGCAGGTGTTGTGTGGCTGGCGGGGTGAGGCCCGCCGCTGAGGCGCACTTCGTTAGGCTGCGACAGGGACTATGGCTCGAGAACAACGCATCCTCGTGTTCGACACCGAGACCACGGGTCTGCCCAAGCAGCGAGGCCGGCCGGCGGAGGACGTGGACAACTGGCCGCGAGTCGTCCAGCTCGGCTGGGCATTCTACGACGCCCGCGGCACGGAATTGACACTCGTATCTGCCATCATCCGCCCCGATGGATTCGCGATCCCTGCGGAGGCCGCCCGGATCCACGGCATAACAACCGCCCAAGCCAGCCGCGACGGTACGGCGTTGGCCGAGGTACTGCCTCCGTTCCTCGAGGCGGTTCGCAAGGCAGACCTGCTTGTGGCCCACAACATCGAGTTCGACCGGAACGTCCTGCGCGCGGAGGTAATCCGCCTCGGCCTCGACGATCCACTTCGCCGGGCACGCACGTTCTGTACGCAAGTGAAGTCGACGGAGTTTTGCGCTATCCCCGGAAACTACGGCTTCAAGTACCCCCGGCTTCCGGAGCTTCACGCCAAGCTCTTCGGCGCCCCGCAGGCGGAGGCGCACGAGGTTGCCGCCGATATTCGGACGTGCGCCAAGTGCTTCTTCGAGTTGCGGAAACGCGGGATCACATAGGCCTTCAGCCTGGTCGCAGCCTAACCCGCGCCAGCAGCGGCCGGGCGTCTTCGGCCGCTACTGGCTGGTGAGTGCAACTGCGGTTATGCAGGTGTTGTGTGGCTGGCGGGTTGAGGCCCGCCGCTGAGGCGCACTTCGTTAGGCTGCACCCAAGAGGTTTCGCATGGGCAACGATACAGCATCGTGGGTCGTTCACCTCTGGCAGTACGCCGGTCAGAATGATCTGCCCAATTGGTTTGGCGTCGCTTTCACCGCCATCTTGTGGCCCATTGCGTTGTTTGCATGGAGCCGGCGGCGGACCAACAGTATTGACGGTCTTGAGGTCCGCTTCGCCCCTGGCAGCATCTCAATTGACAGTCATCCACACGACGCTGTCGATATTCGCTTCATCAATCACACGGGATCAGTCGTCTACGTCACGGGGGCCCGCATCCGCCACTCCACAAGCGCCTTCCGTGTGCCCCTCGACGCATCCCGCGACATAGCGAAGAATTCCCACCATCTGTCTTTCAACAACGGCAGCAACAGGTTCGAGCTCCGGGAGCAGACGATCCAGACGAACACCGAGGCGCAGACCTGTATCGCGGCTCCCGGCTCGATGCCGGACGAGTTCTACCGGTACACCGCGCCCTGGTATCGGAGGGTGATCAGGAGCCCGAAGTACTTTGTGCTCGAGTACACTGCTATGGTCGGGACAACGCGCCGTGCGGTGGCCACGCTCTATTGACCAGCACACCGCTGGCGGCGCGCGACACAGGCTAACGCGCACTGGTGCAGCCTAACCAGCGCCTGCAGCGGGTGGGCGCTCGCGGCTTGATGGTCGATTGGCTGGTGAGTGCAAGTGAGGTAGGGCAGGTGTTGTGTGGCTGGCGGGCCGTCGCCCGCCGCTGAGGCGCGATTCGTTAGGCGGATGTTGCTTCGGGTGTGATCGAGCGCCGCACCCAACGCGCGAGCTGGGCCTCCGACATCGCTCCGGACGCCACGGCCGTCATGACCGTGACGACCTCGGCGTCGGGTGCGTCGAAACCAGCGCCGTTGAGCTCAAGGAACACCACCATGGCGAGGAAGGCGACGCGCTTGTTGCCGTCCCGAAACGGATGATTCCGCGCCAAGCCAAATCCATAGGCGGCGGCCAGGAGCGCCAAGTCAGCCCTCGGCCGGTACGCCCACTTGTGCCGGGGACGCGCCAAGGCCGCCTCCAGCGCGTCGCGGTCGCGAATCCCCGCCACCCCGCCATGCTCACGCAGTTGGTCGAAGTGGATGGCGTCAATCACCAGCGGCGGCATCCACCGAGGTTCCCGCAAGCGTTCCTACCGCGCCAGCGCCCGCAGGGCATGCCGGTAACGCTTCCCGGCGCGCGCAGCGCTGGCCAGCGCCGCCTCCGTGGTGGGGTCGTATGGCGTCAAGAGGATCCCGGCCTCCGTCTCGACGGCCAGCAGTCGATCGCCCGCCTCGACCCGCAGCCGGGATACCAGTTCCTTCGGGAGCGTCGTGCCGAGCGAACCGCCGACGCGCCGAACTGCGACTTCGCGAACCATGCGCACCTCCTGCGGCGGAGTATAACTTGTGTGCTACCGGCGAGCAACACCGCCTAACCCGCGCCTGCAGCGGCCGGGCGCGTGCGGCTCGTGGAGTTGTGTGGCTGGACAGTTGACCTGAGGTAAGGCAGGTGTTGTGTGGCTGGCGGGTTGAGGCCCGCCGCTGAGGCGCACTTCGTTAGGCGGCCGAGATAAGTGGGGGGCACGCGTGGCGTTGCTGAAGTTCATAGCGGGACAGCTTCGAAAGCCCTCGGGCTTCATCGGCAGGCGCCTCGTTGCGAAGATGCTCAACGCGGGCAATCGGCCCATGAATCGACTCACTCTAACGTCTTTGGGCCTGACACGGGATGATCGTGTCATCGAGGTCGGGTTCGGTGGCGGCGATCTCATCAGACGAATGGCTTCGGTGGTCACGCATGGCTGCATTGTCGGCGTGGACTTCTCTCCGGAGATGGTCGAGGTCTGCACGAAGCGCTTCGCCCCGTTGGTTCGAGCGGAACGGATCGAGCTGCGCTGTGCAAGTGCGGATCACCTTCCGTACGACTCGGGACACTTCACCAAGGCTTGCACTGTCAATACGCTCTATTTCTGGCCGGATCCGGTCGGTCCGCTCAACGAATTGCGGCGAGTGCTGCGACCGGGTGGCAGGCTCGTCCTGTGCTTCAACCCGCGAGCGACTCTACAGAAGGTGGCCTACACCGAGTATGGCTTCAGGTTGTACGAGTCCGCGGAGGTTCAACGCCTGTTGGAGACTGTAGGCTTCGCGAACGTCCAGATGGTGTCCGGCTCCAGTCGCTTCGGAGGGTTCTTTTGCGCCGTCGGTACGAGAGAGACATAACCCGGCCGCCTAACCCGCGCCTGCAGCGGCGGGCGTCTTCGGCCGGTACTGGCTGGTGAGTTGAACTGAAGTAATGCAGGTGTTGTGTGGCTGGCGGGTGAAGGCCCGCCGCTGAGGCGCATTTCGTTAGGCAGCTTCGGCCTCGGCCGTCCTTGAGGATTGCAGTTCAGTTTACGCCCACTGACCGTGGCGCGGGCTCGCGACCTCGGCTACGGTTGCAGTGGTAGCTTGCGGAGGACGCCCATGCTGCGTCGGTGGATACTCCTGCTTGCGGCCCCAGTACTTGCGGGCGCTTGTAACGATCAGCCGCCCCTCCTTGCGCCCGATACCGCCGTACTCGAAGGCGTGAGCCTGCACCTGTCGGTGAACCTGTCTCGCGGATTGTCAGATGCGCTAGTGGTGCGGCTTGCTGCGCCCGACAGCATCGTAATCCCCAGTAGTGTCGTTGCTGACTCCGTATTGGTCGTCAATGGCAGCGAGACTTGGGCTGCGGCGCTGACTGAAGCGCTCCCGCGGTTCCCCGGCTACGCAGTCTTCTTTGTGAACGAAGGCCCGTCGTGGCCCGTGGGAAGCATTGTGGACGTGTTTGTGACCGTGCGGGACGGGCCACGCCGGCGGCTCCTTGAAGCCCCCCGTCAGCAGATCACGATTGTCTGGTGAAGGCCGGAGCCGAAGCTGCCTAACCCGCGCCTGCAGCGGCCGGGCGCGTGGGGCTCGTGGAGCTGTGTGGCTGGACAGTTGAGCTGAGGTAGTGCAGGTCTTGTGTGGCTGGCGGGCGTGAGGCCCGCCGCTGAGGCGCATTTCGTTAGGCAGCGGGTCATGCGAGTGACAGGTATGACGATCCTCCGCATCACGTGCCTCTTGGCCGCGTCGATCATCCCGCACGCCCTAGCCGGGCAAGTGTCCGGCCGCGTCACCGATCCTGCCGGCGCCCCGGTCCCCGATGCTCTCGTGGAGCTCTGGACGAACGGGCGGCGGGTTAGCGGCGGGCCGTCGGACTCCTCAGGCCATTTCGCATTTCCCAGCGCTGCAGGCCGGCACGTACTACTCGTCCGCAAGATCGGCTACGATCCCTCACGCACCGCGCTCGAAGCGCCGGCTGACGCGCTCACCGTGACGCTAACACCTCACGCCACAATTCTGACCCCCCTGGTGGTCAAGGCGGCCGAGGACTCTTGCCCACCTGAAGACCCTGCCGCGCAGGCCTTCTACACCGCCGTTGCAGGGCGCTATTCGATCGACGTCACCAACACTGGTGCTTTCGGCTTTGTTGGCCGCGCGCTTAGGGCGGCTTCGTTCGTCGCCGCGGAGTCGCTCGGCGTGGTAGACACGACTCAACTGCGGCCATTGTACATCGCAGGTACTGGGGGGATTTGGCCGCCGCCCTACCGGGTCGAATACGCTCGGAGACTGGAGCGCACGGGCCGTCCAACATACGACGAGTCCAGCCTGCCGCGTCTGGAGTCAATAGGCGCTTGGCACTTCGCCGACCCGCGCTTCATCGCGTTGCATCGGTTCTCGTGGACAGCCGGCGAGGCCGGACTGCGCGCGGTGAGATTCTGCGGCCGCACGCGTACAGAGCCATCCCTCGACGGCATCGCCTACGCGGCCTCGGATTCATCGCTGGCGCGGGTGCGCTTCACCTTCGTGCTCCCGGGCGCTGGACGGCTGGCGGGTGGCGACGTCTTGTTCGCCCCGCCGCCCCCGTGGGACACCAAGCCCCCGCTCCTCGTGGCCTCGGGCCTCTTCTGGCGGCGTGCGGCCACGGGTTTCTATCAGGAGGTCACTGAGTATCGGGAGTGGCTGCCGCCGCCCAGGCCGCAGTCAGACTCCGGTTGAGTACACTGACCCGCTGCCGAACCCGCGCCAGCAGCGGACGGGCACGGCGACCTCACGGCCGGCTGACGCCGGTGGTATAGACTGGAAGTGGTTACCCAGACGGGGGCCGGGTCGGCCCGCCGCTGAGGCGCACTTCGTTCGTTAGCTGGCCCTGCTCGCGATGGCCAAGGCACTCCGGAGGTGATGACGTGGAGATCGTGGGACACGTGATTGTTCGCCGCCCGGTGGACGTGGTCTTCGACTTCTTTGCCGACATGGCGCGGTTGCCGGAGGTTGCGCCCGAGGACTTTGTTTCGGTTGCGCGAGACACGCCGGACCCCATCGGTCCGTTGAGTCGATTCACGTATGTGATGAAACGGGCGCGGGCCAAGTCCACGTATGAGTGGGAGACGTTCGAACGACCAAGGCGGCTGGTCTGGTCTGGTCCGCGGGTCGACATTGGACCGGGCTGGGTTGAATTCTGGGGCGAGTACATGTTCGAGACAGTCGAGGGCGGAACACAGGTGCACGCGAGGTTTCGACCGAATCTCGGTGGCGCGAATCGATTCCTCGCGCCGGTAATCAAAATACGAAACACGCTGGTCCTCGGCCGGCAACTCAGACGCGCAAGGGATCTCCTGGAGCGTCAAGCGTGAGCTGCCACAGTTCTGCATGGCTGAGTGGTCGTGTCGCTTTGGCTGGAGAGACCAAGACGCGCTGTACCGACGGGCCAGCTAACTAGCGCCTGCAGCGGCGGGCGCCTACAGCGGATAGTGGCTGGTGAGTGCAACTGAGGTAATGCAGGCGTTGTGTGGCTGGCGGGCGAAGGCCCGCCGCTGAGGCGCACTTCGTTAGGCCGCCAACTGAGGTTCGAGCACGGACTCTGGTTCGCTCTGGACCTACATCATCGGTGGGGCGCTCGGCGTAGTTGGTATCGGCCGCGCCGTAGCGGCCATCCCTGCGGCTCGCGCGCGTCGCCGGTGGCGCGAGGCCGACGCCGAGATCACCTACACGGACCTCGACGACTCCCGGCGTCGGGAGTTCCGTGTCGAGTACCGGTACGTCGTCAACGGGCGGGAGTACAGCAACGACGAGATCCTGCCCGGCCAGGATGTCGCGGTCGCCCCGGACTCCGAAGACTTGTTTCGGCAGTACCCGCGGCATCGGCACACGACGGTGTTCTACGACCCGCAGGACCCCGCGCGATCGGCGCTCGAGATCGACCCCGACGAGCTGGTGCTCCGCCCACTGCTTGTCGGACTCCTCTACCTCGCGCTGGGGGCTGCGGGGATAGCGATGATCGTAGCGGGGTGGCCATGACCGCCCGGGGAGCTTGGTTCAAACACCGTTGCGGCCTAACCCGCGCCTGCAGCGGTCGGGCACGGCCGCCTCACGCCCCCCTGACGCTTGGAGTATAGACTAGAAACGGTTACCCAGACGGCGTGGCAGCCGGCCCGCCGCTGAGGCGCATTTCGTTAGGCCCACGCCGGCCGTACCCTTGCCACTAGTAACGCGCCGCGTTATTATCCCCTCGTGATTCGGAGCTTCCGCGACCGGGACACCCAACGGCTGTTTGACCGGCAGCCGGCCCGGAAGTTGGGGGCGGATGTCCAGCGCATCGCCCTGCGCAAGCTGCGGCAGCTCGATGCGGCCGTCAGCCTGGAGGATCTCCGCGTGCCGCCCGGCAACCGGCTGGAGAAGCTGCGCCGCGACCGGGCGGGGCAACACAGCATCCGGATCAATGATCAGTGGCGCGTCTGCTTCCGATGGGTTGGCGGTGACGCGCACGATATTGAGATCGTCGACTACCACTAGGAGGCCGCGATGACCAAGCGCCTGGCGCCAGTGCACCCCGGCGAGATCTTGCTGGAGGACTTCCTCCGGCCGCTTGGCCTGACCCAGTACCGGCTGGCCAAGAGCCTCAGCGTGCCGCCCCGCCGCATCAATGAGATCGTGCTCGGCAAGCGGGCCGTCACGGCCGACACGGCGCTGCGGCTGGCGCGCTTCTTCGGCACCTCGGACCGCTTCTGGCTCAATCTGCAGTCCGCCTACGACCTCGACGTGGAGCGCGACCGCCTGCGGGGCCGGCTGGCCCGCGAGGTGGCGGTCCTACGGAAGGCAAGCTAGTCAGGGGCGGGGCCTAACCCGCGCCTGCAGCGGCGGGCCACGGCCGCCTCACGCCCGACTGACGCCTGGGGTATAGATTAGAAGCGGTTACCCCGGCGGACGGCCGCGGCCGGCCCGCCGCTGAGGCGCATTTCGTCAGGCAGTTGGCCAGCCACGGTGTTACCTTGAGATCAGCGCATCGGGGGCAACGCAGCTATGCAGCTGGCAATCGAGCTTGAGCGAGAAGACGACGGCCGGTGGATCGCCGAGGTCCCGGCATTGTCCGGGGTGCTGGCGTATGGCAAGAGTCGCGATCAGGCCGTGGCGATGGTCCAGGCCCTCGCCCTTCGCGTGCTTGCGGAGCAGTTGGAGCATGGCGAGGCGTCGCCCGAACTCCTGAGTGTGACCTTCCAAGCGGCGTGAGCCAGTGGCCGGCCGTCAAGGCGCGGCTGGTTCTGGCCGCGCTCTACCGCATCGGCTGGACGCTCAAGCGGCAGTCGAGTTCCCATCGCACGTTGGCCCGGCCTGGCTGGGCCGATTTCGTCTTCGCCTTCCACGACGCCGAGGAGATCGGTCCCAAGATGCTCGCTCGCATCGCGCGACGGACCGGCCTCCGGCCCGACGATCTCTAGCTGCAACATCAGGTTGCCCACTGCCTAACCTGCGCCTGCAGCGGCCGGGCACGGCCGCCTCACGCCCGGCTGACGCTTGGGGGTTAGGCTAGAAGCGGTTACCCAGGCGGTGTGCCGGTCGGCCCGCCGCTGAGGTGCATTTCGTTAGACGGCACGCTCGCGACGGGGGCGGCGTTGCACACTTCTCTCCTCAGCTCATTGCCAGGTCTTGCGATGGCTGCAGCGCTGGGCGCATCGGGCTGTGCACCTCACGCAATCACCCTGCCACCGCCGATCAGGATCCGTGTGCCGGGCACGCCCTCTGCGACCGTCCCGCCAACGCCTCCCCCGCCCCGAGCCCCCCGCGTCGCACTCTCTACCCCGGAACTGGCGTCTGTATATGCCGCCGCGCTCCTGGCCGCGGAGAGCCTGGCGCTTGGCCGAGAGCCGGTCGGCGCGCTCTTGCTGCAGGAGCTCGCACTTCGCGACACTGCACTTGAGCACGCGCTGGTTCGGCGACATGCCGTCGCGGGCATCTGCGAAGTGACGAGGCCGTTCACAGACGTGTGTACGAATGACGTGCGTGGCTTCACAGCGACTATCGTCGCGCTCTCCAGTGCGGCGGTCGGCGACAGTGTCTTCCTGGCCCTTGTGCAGGTGCGGCCCATGGTCGGGCCTTTCGATCGCACTTGGCTGGTCGATCCGCTGTGGCTGCAATGGTTGATGACGCTCATCAGGCGAGATTCCATCTGGGTGGCAGTCTCCGCGGAGCCCTAGGGTGCCGTCTAACCCGCGCCTGCAGCGGCCGGGCGCCTGCGACTCGTGGAGCTGTGTGGCTGGACAGTTGACCTGAGGTCATGCAGGTGTTGTGTGGCTGGCGGGTGAAGGCCCGCCGCTGAGGCGCATTTCGTTAGGCAGCAATGACGCCCGCTGGTACGGAGGGACGACGTGAACGCAGCAGCCGTCTGGGGAATAACCGCATTAGGCCTCGCTATCATTGCTCTCGGCCTCGCACTCATCAGAAGAGGGGCAGGTCGCCGGACAGCCTCGGTTCTGGTCCCTATTGCCATTGTTCTTGGTACGCTCCACTGGGTCGTGCGGATGGCCCCGCTGACCGAGCATTTGCTCACAGTAGCGTCCATTCTCCTGTCGATAGCTGCGCTCTGGTCTCTATACCGCGGATGGAACTCTCAACTCGGCGGTGGGTGAGGATTGCTGCCTAACCCGCGCCTGCAGCGGCGGGCGTCATCAGCAGCTACGGGCTGGCGAGTGCAACTGAGATTATGCAGGTGTTGTG
>Ga0187886_1002159_pt1 | contig 16286 bp, 7 predicted proteins | sample June2016WEW_20_1_FD_133001 | JGI IMG/M metagenome (GOLD analysis project Ga0187886, IMG submission 133001) | Peatland microbial communities from SPRUCE experiment site at the Marcell Experimental Forest, Minnesota, USA - June2016WEW_20_150 | ecosystem: Environmental > Terrestrial > Soil >... | reverse complement strand
TCAGACCCCCAAGGTTCTGGAACGAGGTCCGAGCCCAGTTTGCTATTCACTTCGGAGATCGCTTCATTGTCACAAACTCATAGAGAAATATCACGGCTCAGACACAAAACTCCTGACAGAGCCGGGAAGTGTGCTGCTTTCACCTCGTGCTCAGTAACCCAACGATTGTAGCCATCTAGAAGTTGAGTGCCTCGAGACGCCACGTCACTGTGCTCTGCCCATTTGCGAATTGCGTCGCTCTTGAACTGAATGAATATACCCTCACCTCTGTTCTCAACGGCTGGCAACCAATTCGCATCTAGGGCGAGTGGCGCTCGTTGAACCTCTAGCGACAGCTCGCCCTGAAAATCAGGTCCAGCTGCCTCAAAACGGGTGAAGCCCACTTGAGCAACAACCTCACGCAAGCGATCCACCAACACGACACGCTCAATCGAGCTCATTCCTTCACAGTTCCATTTTGACATCGGCAACGCGCGAGCATAGAAATCACCTTCCGGCTCGTCAGATCCCAATTCGTCCCGTGCTTCTGACAAAGCATCAAATTCGAGCTCCTTCACAGGTGGATCAGCCTGAATTCCTCCCTCTTTTCTTCGAAGAATTGACGCCATAACATCTTTGTCGTTCAAGCCCTGCAGCTTCATCGCCACAGTAGGTTTTCTCTTCGACTTCTCGAAGTCATCCGTGTTCTCAACATCCGATAGAAAGTCATCCCATAACACGCGCACCACCTCATCAACAGGACCGCGGACGTCAGGAATTGAGATCACAGACATTATTTGTGGAAAGTACGCATTGCTCGCACTGCGTATGAGCAACCTGAGAGGTTCTCCGCAGGCTTCTTTCGTCCCCGCCCCTAGCCATGGACGAGCACCGTTGCATGAACCCAATGCTCTCAGTTCCATGCGCGCCGCCTGGCTCATTGGTCTGTCTACACCACAATCGCACGTGATCCAAATCTCATCGAGATCTCCAGTTGTTCCGCGTTCTTCAATCCACAGATCCCGAGGACAAGGTGAATTCGTTCCGTGAACAAAGGCCTTCCACTCGATATCACCCACGTGCCCTTTCCTGCATGCCCTAACAAATCGCACAGGCACGACTGAATAGGTGGTGTTGTCGAAATCCCTGAATCTGTAATTGTTCAAAGCGTTCAGGTGGACAAGCCTTCTCTTCCGATAACCCTGTGGAGTGGTTTCCGTTTTCTGCACTATGAACCATTCAGGGAAGCGCCAGCCGCGAACATTGGGATGAGCACCAAATGGCTCCTCAGACGCCGGGGGGGGCTTGCGAAGAGTGAGGCCGGCCCTTCCCGTGATCGCCTCAAGTTTCCGAACAAGTCGCGGTTCATCAATGAGGGGGATTCTAGTGTGGTCATACTCCCATTGATCTAATCCGGCAATTATCACAGAAGAATCCGGGAGGTCGACCATAGCGCCCGGACCAAATGTCGTTATTACCTGACTCGATCTTAGTTGATCTTTGCTCATGGATTGTTTGGCCAATCATTAAGATTTTTCACAACGATGTCGATGCTCGGCTCGACGTCTCGCATAGAGCGATTTGCCCTGAAGCGCCTTCTGATTGCCGGAAGATTCTCCAGTTCTGGATCGAGAATGTCATACAGCAAGCGTTGCGCACCGCCTGTTTCCCATCTTTGATATTGCAGCCTCGTGTTGGTTTGCGCAAACTGCTGAGCAATGTTCAGCCAGTCATCCAGAAGGCTGCGACAGCGAGCGAGCACTTTATCATGCAAGAGTTGTGCATCGGCTGAGCTCAACCTTGCGTCATGTCCTTGAGCCCGTTCAGCGAATCTCGATGCAAATTGCTCCAGAGAAGTTCGCATTTGGAGTATCTCGGACGCACCAATCGCCGGGGTGAGTTCTGTCTTTCCTTGTCTGCTCAGGCCCACCAAAGCTGCTACAAGTGCGCGATCCAGTGCGCGCGGTGAGAACGGAGTCACGCTCGTCGGCTCGACCGCTCGATAAAAAGTAGAATGAAAGTTTTCGAATCTCTCGAAATGCGACCTGTCGCGGGGCTTGTGAACATTGAGAAGTGTAACAACGAGTCCAGGACGTTTTGGATCACGGCCCACTCGACTCGTGGCTTGAATATACTCGGCGCTGCTTTTTGGCTGTCCTAGTACGACCATTAACCCAAGACGAATAATATCCAATCCCACGGATATCATGTTCGTTGCCAAAGCAACATCAACATGCTCGGCTGAATGGAATGAAGAAGCAAGCCTTCGTTTCGCTGCGGCGATCTGGCCGGTGGACACGCGGGATGTAAGCTCTAAGACTTCATAGCTGATGGTGCGGTTGCTGAACAGAGTATCTAAAGGATCACGACGCCGCCGGCGCGAATACTGATCGAGCCTTGTCTTCACCTCATCTTCAACGATTCTCCGACTACCCCCAAGCTCGCGAAGGCTATTGAAATAGCCTAGCAAGGTCATGTATGGGTCGGTAGCGTTGTCTCTATTCTGTTTGCCGCCTTCACGATCATATACGGTCTGAGCCCGGCTCAAAAGAGTAAGGGCCGCACGAAGGAGCACGACTTTCAGGCTTCTGCCTTGCGCTGCAACTCCGACATACATTCTTGCCGGGGAAACCTCGGGAGACTCCGTTTGAGCGAAGAACGAATCTCTCCGATCAGGACCTTGCGGTGGAAAAACGGAGACTTGCTTCCGTTCGAAAAGTGCATTTATCTGTGATGCCGCTCTTCGAACTGTCGCAGTGCTTGCAACTATCTTTGGTTTGACAGCTTTTTCGCCCAGCATCCGACTAGCCAGGGCTTCGATCGCTGTTTCGTACAGTCCAGCGATGGTCCCCAGCGGGCCTGAAATCAAATGCAGTTCATCTTGTATGATCAATTCGGGTGCAGGTAAGTTTCCTCCCAAAGAAGTACAGGCCTTAGGTTCACTGGGACCATAAAATCCATGTCTGTCGAATCGATCGACCAGCCCAAATAGTGTCCCAGCCTGGCCTGTCCACGGAAGCGCGGCAAACTTATCGACCGTCGCGATAACGAATGCGGGCAAACGCCTATAGATTGGTTCGTCGACGCCGAGGATTGGAAGCGGCCTGTCTCCTGAGAATTCACACTCATGGTTCGCACAATGCACGAGCAGGTTCGTGGGCTTGGTAGGGTTTGGGTAAAGCCGAAATGAGCTCGGTTCGAACTTCGTACCACACCAAGGACAGTTCTCGATGGGAATAGGAGCCGGATTGGATCTGTTGTTGTTCGCAAAGCGCCGCCACTTTGCGTATGCCGTGGAATCGGCCCCTGGACCATTGTATCCTTGATATCCCATCCGGTTTGGGGTCGCTGCCGTACCAACCCAAAGACCAATCTCGAATGGCCATTCGCCGAGCTTTGTCGTATCCTTTTCTCGTTCGATTTCCAATGCACATACGAGTGCTGCTGCGCGACTAAGTTGGTCCAAGGTCAGAAGGCGAAGCGTGTAGCGCATTAGGACTGTCACACCGGCTGATCTAATACCGGGGTGACGCATTCGTCTGAGAACCATCGTAAAAGCAGCGAGTCCCAGGTATGCTTCCGTCTTTCCGCCACCCGTGGGAAAAAAGAGTAGATCGACAATTTCGCGATCATTGTGCAAAGGCTCGGCAATGCCACGAAGTGTCATGAGAATGAACGCAAGCTGAAACGGGCGCCATTTTGGCACGTCTACAAGTTCAGGCTTTTTCCGAAATTGGATGGCATCTCGACGTCGTGCTGCTTGCGCCATTGAACGATTGGCTATGCAAAATGCCTCAAGGACTTGGCCATCGGCCAACGCACTTATCCCGGACTCAATTCTGGAAGCTGCATACTCAGCCAGCTTCAGAAGTTCCTTTGCAGTATCTGTCTGTCGTTCTTCAAGTCCGCCTAGTTTTCCTGCTTGAGACTTGATCCACTCGCGGTAATGATGTACCAGTGGAGACAGCTTTTCTTTTGCATCATTTCCATTTTTGAGTTGTCCAAGAGCTTCCATACCAAGCTCGACATCAGGAATCAGTGAAGGAGCCACTCTTTCCACAATTCCAGCTGGCAACCAATTCGTGGAGACTTTGCAGCATCTTCCATCAGTTTGTCGCTCGACCGATACAGAAACACCATGTCCAACGGCGAATTCGTATGCGTCTCGATACTGCAGATCAGCAACCTGCTCATCCCATTCATCGCCAAGTTGACTGGTAATTGCTCCCCTCAGGTCTGGTCTGGGCACAAATGGAACTGTCGATTCAAGCGTCAGGCTCGTTTGGAATACAAATGCTTTGTACATCCTTTCAGGATCGGGCTTGCGCTTGTTTACAAGAAACAATGAAACGGAAGTTGTGTCCTTGGGGAGACGATTCGAACGGAGTGTCGTTCCCACCTCCCGAGATGTCACACTGACGATCAAGCCCCCACTGTCTGGGACTTCCACAACCTTCCGCCTTTCTTCTGACTTTGGCAGATCAATTTTGACTCTTTCTTGCCTAGGAATCCGGCGATATCCCTTCAAGACTCTGGCTATTTTCGATGCCTGCCCCTCCTCATGGCCAGGTTCTTCTTTGGAGTCTCCGTGCACCATTGTCTGAGGATCTGGCTCCACAGTTTTATCACCTGATTCCCAAATATAGTCTCCCCATTGAATTGTCACGTCCAAGGATTCGGTGCCCGGGGCGACAAGAATACTCAAACCCATCGAAGACGGAAGAAGACTTCTGCGGGCTGCACCGCGATCGGGGGGCGAAGCGTCATCAAGCCCTTCACTATCTCCGCCCGATTCAATTTGTTCCGTTGACGTCTCGTCAGCGCGTTGGTCCATTGGTGCATCGGTGGGGACAAGAAATCCGGTCAAGTACCACCTCGAGGGCGGGGCAGGCAACAATTCATTGGCAAAGGCATGGCTATTGTCCGGACCGATAAGGTCCAGCCGTAGTGCCTCGACCAATTCACCACGGATTTCGACTGATGATGCCATCAATAGCTCCAGGATGCATTAAAGATGAGTCAAATCTGAGAGAGCTGACGTGTAAGTTGTTTTCCCTTGCAAGTCTATTGTCAACGAGGTAATTGGCCGACCCACAGCAGGTGGTTGGTTGCTAAGTGCAAAAAGATCGCAGAATAGACCGACCTGGAGTCGTGCAAATTTCTCATGCGAGATCATATCCTCTGGATAGGGGACGAGAATCCCCCTTGTGCGGGCAAGCTCATCTATAGCTGTAAATATACTGTTTTGCAGCCTGGCAAAAGATTCAGTGTAACCATTTCTCAAGAAACGCCAAATGCCACGATCTAATTCAGCAAGGTAATGATCCACACTTATTCCCAACCCGAACGGAATGTCTTCTTGAACAGCGAATGCAATCCACTCACCGTCACCATTGTCGTTATGGATGTGATATATGGCTGGAATAGAAGGTCCGTTATCTGGTTGCATGACAGTCCCAACATGAAACCCACCACGACCGTGATTGCCCGATAATGTCATATCATGGTTGACTCTCTCCTTGAGTTGCTCACAGATGTCAGCGAACTTGTCCTCAGGTTTCACGATGTTTCTTACGTAGTCATCTAGCCACATATCTGTGGGCACGTCACCAATTTTACCCATGCCCCAAAAGGAGATTCCAATGGGATGATGAGGAACGAGTTTCACCTTGTCGCATCCGGAGCGATAGATGGGTGGAGCAGCACTACCGCTTGGGAGCCTGTCTGTGGTGTTATATGATGATTCTATGGCGGAATCTCCTACCATTACAACCCCGAACTTTGAAACCTCACTAAGAACAAGAGTCATGATTATTCCTTTTGTTTCTTGGGAATTTCTAGGTTGAGCGAAACTTGTGTGGGGTCATCTGCTGCCTTCTTGTTACGCGCCTTTGCCTTCGAGGAGTTTCCGCACTCTCGCGTTCTTGCATCGACGAGAGCCTCCTCTTCAGCTCTCTGCCTATTCAACTCAAGCAACCTTGCAAGTACCTCATCTCTGACCTCATCCGGCCAGCGGTAGCGCCATGGCTTTTTGCGTTTCCTGCCTTCATCCTCCTCATCATCCTCTTCATAGTCGAGGATGAACTGACAACTTGGCTTGATGTCTTTCCAGCCATAGGCATCGAGAACAGCGCGATCCATTGTCGAGTGAAGCTCTCGAAGACGGATGATGTCCGGTGATTTTTCGTCCGGATCGTGGAAGCGATTGTACGTTTTGGTTAGTCCCTCGATATTCCGTACCATCAACTCGGCACGAAACTGATAATACTCGTGGCCGACTTGTTCAAGAATCTGGTTCGTACCCCAATTATTAGGGAATGGGAAGGTCTCAAAGCAATCGCTCGATGTATATCGCAAGTCGTCCTTCATCGATGAAGCAAAGAACCGGGCCCATACTTCGTGTACACGTCCCTGCAGAACGCAAAAACCTTTGACGGCTGGAAGTGCAAACACGACTGTAGATTCAGCAAAGATTCGGTCGTTAGGCATTATTGCAAAGGCGAGTTGCCGCCCAACTCTCGAAACAGCAATAACTTTGTCCATTCCGCCGATGGCTTGGTACAAGTCTTTAGCGCTCCTCGAAAATACCCACCACTTTTCTGCCCTTTTTGTTTTGTCAGCACTAGCGCCCGATCCACTGATACGTTCAGGTTTGACTCTTTCTTCAACGATCCGTAACAAATCGGGCCAATCGCTAGCTACCGGGTTAGGAAAGTCCAGCGGGACAATTCCTGACCGGAGCCATTCCCTTCGCCGATTCTCATCAGCTGTTGCCCACGTCACACCAATGTCGGCGCGCCCAAGCGGAAAATCCTCGAAGTTTATCACAAAGCGATGGTGGGTGTGAGTTGGATTCTCGTTTATTTCCTCACCCCCGATGTACGGGAAAATCCTCTGTCTATTGCGATCATCACCTGCAATCAATTGTTGCATCACGTGTAATCGGCTCGCAACTCCCATTGTGTCGGTGTCATCAAAGGTAAAGCCCATGCCAACGATAACGCAGCCTTGGAAACTGAGATTCTCGTTTGCTTTTAGCCGAGCGGGGTCGCCATGGCCTCCCTTGTGGAAAAGGTAGGCTGATATAGCAGATACTTCCTTCCCATTAAGAACACATGGACTTAATGGTTTTCCCTTGCACACATGAATAACACTGACGACAACTGCGGCCTGGCCTGGCCACTTCAACCGACGGCGGGCAGCGTATATAGTGCCACCGTTTACGCAAATGAACCGAAGGCCTGTGCTCCTTGTGTCCCCTTGGCCAATTGTGTTTGTTGCAATAAGTCCAAGAGTCCCATCGTTTCTTATGAGGTTGAAACCTCGACGGAAAAAGTGAGCCACCAAATCAGAGTTCCCGTGGGCTTCGACATGCATCTGCTTTAGCCAATCGATGTAGTTCTTGTGGTGTGATTCTGAGAGCGTAGTCCTACCAGCAAACGGCGGATTGCCCACAATTGCATCGAACCCGGCATTCTCTCTATTGAACACCTCAGGGAACTCAATCTCCCAGTGAAAAGCAAGTATGGGATGTTCCCCCTCTCGAAGAGCATTGACGATTGTATTTACATTCTTTGAGGCATCAAAAGTTCTGAAGAACTCAAGAAATTGGTCGCGGTAGGCATTTCGTCTAATTGATCTCTCACGATCGTTGTCAGCAGCGAAGAAAGCGGCCAACGTACAATCCCCAGCGAGACGCACAAAGTTGAGAGACTCGTCGGCGAGACCAAGTTTCTGACTTTTCAAGTCAGGGGACACAAACTCGTCGGCCTCAATTAGCTCTTTCCGGAATTTAGCAGCATTTTCAATCCTCTTTTCGACCTCATCCTGTCCGAAAACACGCGTTGCATCAGATCTCCAATGGAAATCCGCTATTTGCTTTCGAGTCAAACCAGCAAGCGAGTCCCCGCATCGAATGGAATGATCCAAAAAAGTGAAGGGATGGTCTTTTGCGAGAGTCGCCAGCCACAGCGATAGCTTTGCCAGGTCAACTGCCATTAGATTGCGGTCTACTCCGTAGAGGCACCGCTGAGCGACGACACGACGTGCATGGAGTACTTCGTCTTCGTCAAGTGGAATTTGCGGCATCTGGTTGTGGGCATGCCAAGCCTTTACAACTTCATCTCCAAGCTGCCGACTTGCTTCAACAAGGAATGCGCCGGAACCAACTGCAATGTCTGCAATCTTTAAGTCAAGAATCTGCTCAGGCGTCGGCTTCTCACCAAATCTCTTCAGAATCGGCTCGAGTGACTTCCTCACTATTGGTTCGGTGAGTTTGCGTGGCGTATAGTGCGAACCGGTTTTCCTCCGTTCATCCGAGGGCTGAAGTACTAGCGCGCCCTGTGCCAAGGTGCCGGGCGTTACTCTCCGAGAGATTTTTTTCTCAAGAGCCGCGAGCAAGCCGTCGATTGTTGAAGCCGACATGACACTGTCGGCACTTTCTCCGGTTAGCTTGTGGTCTGACTTTTCCCTCAGCCACTTGATCCGTTGATCGCCTGATGTATCAAGGAGCTTTTCAAGGTTTATGCAAACAGGCGCGCCTTTCGCTTTCGCGGGCTTCAAGGCAATTGTCTGCCCTTCAGCAATCTCGATCTTGAATCCAACCATCGTTTCGTACACGCTGCCAATCTGCTCCACGTCCAATGTGCGGTACGACAGACGCTCCCCATCCAAAATCAGCAGGTTTCGGAGAACGCGGAATATCACTCCGTCAGAAACGAGCGGAATATGATGTTCTCCTGAGGTTTGCCCTTCCAGAAAGGGGTATCGATCCGGGTCAAAGAGAAATCCCTCTCTAGCCGGCATCCCCAGAAGCCTGTGGCGGCATCCAAAATAGATTGCGTGGAAGAGAACCAACAGCTGAGACCAAGCGCCATAGCGCTGGTCCATTGTGTCCGGGTATTTCTCGTAATCGTTACGCAAACGCTGGAACAAACCGTGAATCGAGTAGTTGCGCACATATAGGTCGGACCCTGGCATCAAGCCCCGGTCTTCCGCATAGAGTATGAACACCAGGCGAAGAAGGACAGTCAGAAGGCCGCCATAGACATCATTGGGATTCTTCGCAATGACTTCCTTGAGCAACCGTCCCTTTGAGCGCTCATCAGCTGCTTGGAAGCCCCGGATCAATTCGTATAGAGATTCGAGTACCTGCTTGGCGAGTTGTTCGGAAACGTTGGTCTGGTAGTCACGGCTAAGAGCAAGAATCGCAGGTAGGCGAGCATTGCGAGGACCAGTGAGGAGGCGTGTTTTGTGAAGCAGCATCCGGAGAGCACCGAGAATCGGCCTCCCGGCAACTTCAACCATTGCGTCAACAGGGAAAGTCAAAGTTCCCGAATTTTCTCCTCGCGGCGAAAATATGAGCCTCAGCGACACGCCGTTGAAGAGCAGGCCAATGGGGATTTTTGTTTCCCGCAGAAGTCTCTCAAAACGTCTGCTGATGGACGCGGACCAGGAAGATTCAGCCTGAGTGAATGCGGCGTCAAGGTCTTCGCCAACGGGATATGAGTGTACTAATAGAAGCCACGGATTGGTGGGATCTTGAGGCTGGGGATCTTTCAGTGCATAAGAAGGTTGCAGCGTTTCCCCAAGTTCTGGAAGCGGAATCTTCAATTCCTCGGGGATTGGCCGTTCTGCGGTCGACCCGAAAACACAATCCTCAGGCCATTCGAGGAATCTGAGGAGGAAGTCCACAGGATTCTCGATGGCAAGGAATTCCTTGTCATCCCTATCTCGCTCCACTACGAAAGTCTTGAACTTTTCCTGATGCTCAAGAATATTCGCATCGAGGAACACCTGCGAGTCTACTAACGCTGCTGGAGATACCACGAGCCCATCGGGCTGAAGATAACCCAACCACGCCTGATGTGCTTGATATGGTCTATTATCGTTCATAGGCGCATACTATCCGGTAATCGGCCACAAGTACATGATGCCAAGAGGCTCGATTCGGTGAGAGGCGATCTTGTAGAAATCGAGAATGCGACCTGGCTCGCGTTGAATGTCGACCTCTACATTCTCTAACCAACGCTGCCAATATCTCCGGTTCGATTCATATTGTTTTTTTTCAGCCTCATCAAATTCCAATTTCATTTGCGGGGGGATTTCTTTTCCATATTCTGCGGCAACCCTCTTTCTTTGGTCGTCGAGCGTTTTCACCATCGCTTGTGATTCAAGTTGCCCTCGCTCCACAAGTTGTCTTTCTGCTTCAACCTTTGCAACATCGCCGCGCGCCATCAGGTGGGGAAGAAGTTCCTCTATGTCTCTTTCAATGGAGCTGAGGAGCTTTGACTGCACTGTGTCTTGAACGGTCAATTGAGAGCCTGGTCTCAGAGCTTGGTCAAGTAGATCGAGAGTCTTTTCCTCGGCCTCCCTGCCATAAGGAGTCAATTGACCTTTCCTTATAGATGGATTAGTCCATCGAGCCGAGATCGTCAGAATCTCTTCATGAAGTCGCACAGCTCCTTTTGCATAGAGAGACAATCTACCGAGCAGGACCACCCTCGGGATAGCGTCTTTGGTTTGTGCGAGACAAGCTCTTGAGAGATCGTAGTGCACGAATCCTTGCGTCATAAACCGACCGAGCAATCGCTGTACGATCCGATGTTGAAGATGCAGTTGAACAGTCTCCTCGTCGATCCCTTTAGGGGCTTCAAATATCACTGGCCGAGGCTTGTTCTCCTTCCGCCATTGGAAAGAGTATTTTCCGTCTTCCGGCGGTGTGCGCAAAACGTCCATTGTGACTGACCACGTTGGGTCAGCTCCCAGTCGAGACTCAAGATCCGGCAGCATAAATCGCTTGGGAGTACCATCCGGAGCATTCGTTCCCGAAAGTTTATCAGCGCCCAGCAATTCGAGCGAACAATCGACAGCCTCACGCAGGGAATCTGTGTCGAACTTGATCCATTTTTGCGCATCTTTGATACGGTTACGCATCTGGTCGATACGCAATTGCAGTACAGCCTGTCTTTCTCGAGCCTCTTCTAGCTCTTCATTCACAACTTCGCGCTTTGCGGGATCGAGGGTCGCCGCCTCGATTTCGGATTTGAGCTTCTCGACATTATTGTGCTCAATTCCTGGGTTCAGTCGCTCTGCCAACCTTCCTTCGATCACCTGCGACAGGCTTCCAAGTTCTCTGCGAATTGTTTCGGTCTTGCGTACAAGAGCTTGTAGCACCCTATCCTCAGGCCGTTGTTCATAGAAGAAATAATGGCAAAACACCTGCGGAGACGGCTGAAGTTTGCGGTCAATTCTTCCGTTCCGTTGTTCGAGTCTACTGGGATTCCACGGGAGGTCAAAATGGAACAGATTCCAGCAATGCGCTTGGAGGTTGAGTCCCTCGCGGGCAGCATCCGTTGCTACCAAAATCCGGACCGGGTGATCTGCTGGCGAAGTGTTGAACGCTTGCTTGATTCGCTTCCTGTCCTTCGGCGAGGTCGGCCCATGAAACACTTCAATTCGCTGCTCAGCCAGTTGAGTGCCATCAATCGCCATCCGGAGAAGCTCCACCAAATAGCGTCTAGTATCTTCCCATTCCGTGAATATGATCAACCTTGTGTCATTCCAAGGAGCCTTGGAAATAGGCGAGGGTTTTCCAGGCTCTCTTACACCCCCACACATTTTTGACTGAATCCAACTTATGAGCGCCAAGACTTTTGAGTCTGCTGCACCTCGCGAAGTCTCCGCAACCGTTGTCATCTTGTTCAGCAGATCCTCTTCCTTCTTGATGTTGGCCTTCGTTTCATCTCCAACGGTCGATACAGTTGAGGCTTGAATGGCACCATCCAGGATCGCGGATTGTTCTTCATCAGGGAGTTGAGATCGATCATCGTCGCTATCAAAAGCACCCATAGGCAGAGTTTTTTCTTTCACTTCATCCTTCTCAGCAGCCACCTGCAATTCTCCAGACCAGACTTTTTCCATAGTCCGACGGTGTACTCGGAGAGTCCTCGCAAAGGCCTCAATCGAAGAAAGCAAACGCTGCTGAAGACCAGAAACCAAGATCGCTCCCTCTGCTTGTTTCCTCTTTGTCGCCCCCGCGAGTCGGAGCTTGCGAACCTGGCGGTACTCGTCCAGAAGCCTTGACAAAGCCAACTCAGGGGCATCTTCCGGCAAGTTACGGATATCCACCTGAACGACTTCCCGTTTGGGGAATCCGCCCTCCAGTTCTCTGATGTCATCCTTGAGACGCCTTACCATTACCTTGTCAAGGTCCCCCTTCCTCACTTTGACTCCCCGTGTGAACCGGTGAGAATCAAGAATTTCAAGAAGAGCACTAAAGCTGTTCGAGTGACCATTATGTGGGGTAGCAGAGAGGAATAGCCGATGCTCGAACCTCGATGCTATGTCGCGAATAGCCCGAGTAATCTTTGAATCTATTGCGTAACGCGCGCTGCTTGCAGGAGCAGCATGGTGTGCCTCATCAAAGATGAGTAGTGAGCCTGGGCGCAGGTTATCCAGCCAGTCTCGCATGGGAGCGACGTAGGTCTCATCTATGAGCAAGCGTTCGGAGATTAGGAAACGGGGAAACGTCCTCCATGGATTGACGCTGTATCCGCGTTCTTGCCGGACCCGTTCGATGTAGAGCCGGTCCAGTATCTCGAAAGTTAATCCGAATCGTTGTTCAAGTTCGTCCTTCCACTGCTCAAGCATGGTCGGTGGGCACACAACGACAATATCTCTTATTCTGCGCCGTAGAAGGAGTTCAGTTGCGATGAGTGCCGCCTCGATAGTTTTTCCAAGACCAACATCGTCGGCAATGAAGAGGTTAACTCGGGGTAGCTGAAGCGCCTTTTCCAGAGGATCAAGTTGGTACGCATCAATCCTGATGCCTGCACGAAACGGAGCCTGGAATAGCCGTGGATTGGTGGCTGTCACACAGTTCCAACGGAGGGTGTGAATGTAGGAAGCGAAATGGCGCGGATTATCGAATCCTCTTTTGCCGATGTTTTTCCACGCCTCACCGTCAAGGATTTCAGCATCAAGCTCGAGACCCCAGATGACCTCAAGGATATCCCCTTGCGCGTCATCGTCGAGGCAAGCCAATCGAACGACGCCGGTATCATCTGCAGATTCGACGACATAGGTCCGAGTGCGAACTCGAACGATTTGGCCGGGACTGGGGATGTTGCTTTCTGGAGTCATCAGGTCAGAGAGAAGTTGTGCATAGGAAATTCCGCGGCCTATCCTCGATTCCAGTCTGCTTTGCGCGACTTGATGGCGTGGCAGTTCGCGCACAGACACGCAAATTCATCATTGCGTCCACGTCCGTGGACGTGGTCAATTTGAAGCACTCGAACATCTGGACAGGAACACTTTTCGCACCGATATTTTGATCGACGGACCGCTAGAAGAGCCGCCTTACCGTAATATTTCCGAAGTCGACCATTCGTGCGCGTTGTGAGCCATCGTGCAGCAAGCTTTTCCCTTACCTCCAAGTAATCCTCCGCAGGTCGCAACTGATCTCGGCGAAGATTAGTCCGTCCATCCGAAAGGTATAGGTAACGCAAGACTGGTGCAGTGGGCCCTTTTCCCTTTTTCACGGTTCGTTTGATACGATTGTCTACGAACCTAGGGTTGCCTACTCGAGTCAAAGGGATGATGTATTTGTAAGGGATCCGACAAACAAAAGTCATGGACAATCTCCTCTGGTAGAGTAAAACAGCATCAGTTCTTGTACCAGTTGCCTCGATTTTCGGTCTGCTGAATCTGACCTCCGAGGGCCTTTTCTCTACGATTCAACACTTCTGAGAGCTGAAAGGGTTCATGTCTCCTGGGCAGCTTTCGTCGGCATTGGTGCATCTTGCCCAGGTGCAAGCTAGAATGCATTCTTGTAGAATACAATTGTCCCATCGGTGAATAGCTCCGCCTCTTCGTTCGAGACTGGCTCAAAAATCCTGGTTTCCATCTTCGAGTCTTCCTGAGATAACTGAGTCCAGACATATTCAGAAATTCCCACCCTTACAGGGGTAACAAATGGAAAGCGACGCAAACCGAGGGTCCACAAGGGACCCCTACCTAAGAAAAAGGAAAAACGCGATTGGGGCTGAAGCAAGAATGTCTCGTTGTTGAATGTCCTTGATTCGTACTTCACGTCTTGGACAAGATAGGCGTTTTCATACAGGCGCACCATATTGGATAGATCACCGACCAAACTAAACCACGACGCATAGTGAAACCTTACAAGGTCAAGCGTAAAATCGTTGTTCGCCACTTCATAGCTCGGATCCACGTAATTGAGAACGCTCTCTTCCGGACTCAGAGCATGAACGAGATTCGATGAAGCGCAGAATGTTTTTGTGACAACGAAAGGCTTCAACTCACGTTGGATGATTGCCTTACCGCTTTCGCATTGCGAGAGTCCCTTCTTGATCTCGGCCTTCTCTGCTTGATTGGTTCCAAATCCCGATTTCGACTCAAGCAACGCGAGATTATGACTGGATTGATTGGACAGCACGAAATCCGGCGTGGATTGTCTTCTGATTGGAAGCGGTTTTCCATGCTTCGCTAGATAGCCGCGAAAATCTGCTACGTACGGATATTTCAGTTTCTCCTGGGCAAAAATGTACGCAAGCCCCTGACCCAATTCACCAATTCGAGAGGTCAGCGAGAAATCCCGAAGGGACTTCGTCTGGATTGGGTTGAGTTTCAGATTGTGGCTAGCTGCATTGATGATTGGTTGAAGGCGAAGGAAATTAGCAACAGTCTCAAAAACCAAGTCTTGATTGTGAACATCAATGGATAGCGTTGCCCGCGCCATGGCAATAGCGAGTCTTGTCGACGTGAGGGACATTTGGTCGAAGAATGGACGCTGCACTTTCAGGGGGGTCCCTGGAGAGGACACAGTAGCCTGGTCGATTTCACTGAGTTGGATATATTTCTTGCCGGTAAGAAACATTTGACGAGTCCTCCCTAGTGCAATCAAGTGCAGTCGGACATCGTACTTACTAGGATAACCTTGGCCGTTTCAAGGTGGAAGCAAAGGAATGGCGTTTAGAGTTGATCATTTAGAGAGTACAATCAAGCAGCATGAGGCGCAATACCGAAAACTCGGTATTTTTTGTTCTTGGCATAAATAGGAATGAATCAGTCTAAACACGATAAGATTTTATTGTAGAGAAACGTTCGGTGATCATGAGGGATCCTATGTGTGAGTGTTCCCTTTGCGGAGAAGTGTGGAGCCGATCAATGGACTTGCAATCCATTGATTTTCCTCTGAACGAGTTCTCCTTTCGAGCCTTGGCGCCATCAGCCGTGTTGACATCTGTTAGCAGACGCTCTGTCAGGTCTAGTCCCTAATCGAGAACGATTCCTGATACATTTGTAGCCTTCTCATCTGTTGTGGGAGCCTTAACGTGAGCCATCCAATGCATCCTCTACTGAAGGTTCGCCGAAACGGGGTCAAGCCTCGAGAAGATGTTTTTCAATCTGGTTCTGGTAGATCATTCTTGCGGTTTCAACATTCCTTGCGTCACCTGTTGCCATCAGATCTGCGTACACAAGAACTGGGGGAACCAATCCTCTGGCCTGATCATCTGTTTCAAATCGCCAGAACTGCTCTCGGAGTTCAATGTTTCCTTGTGTGTCTTTGCGCAGCCGGAAATTGACCACGAGATCATTCAATGGCTTATGAGAATATATCGTAGTTATCTCAGGCTTAAGATAGTGGGTCATTTTGTTTGCCGCAACCTCCCCACCCCAGTATGCATTGTAGCGGGTCAGGTCAGCCTGCTGCCAAAACTGTGCTTTGTCCGTCGCATATCTACCGTTCAGTGTTTTAGGACGTAGTTTCAGTGCGTATGCTTCGGCCCACTTGTCAAACAACTCTTTCTTCCTTTGAAGCCGTCGCCCCCGAGTTCCTTGATCAAGCAAGAATCCTTGTTCTATCAGATCATTGAATACTTGCGCAAGGGTTCCAAGTGCAACGTTGGCCGCGGCTGCGATCTCCCGGTACGGCGCATCGACGAGGTCCTTGTTGCACAGGAGAGCAAACATTATCTGTGCTCCGGCGCGTCCCCATGCCTGGTAATCCTTTTGCTTTGCGAATCTCTTTTCTGGTTTGTTACCATGTATGAAGATTAACAACGGTTTCTCATTGAGATACGCATTGCCAGCCGTGTCTATGAACTGAATGTTAAGCTCTTTCATCCTTCTGGCCAAGTACGTCGGGACGTAGCGTGTGACCGCAAGCCACCTACCTGGAGCGTCCTTGAATTGATGCGCCAGTCTCCCTACTGTCGCATTTGTGATGTCGGGCTTGATCTCGACGAAGTACTCCATCGTCCGCTTCTGCCCTTCAATTTGGAGGG
>Ga0187886_1002157_pt1 | contig 16294 bp, 13 predicted proteins | sample June2016WEW_20_1_FD_133001 | JGI IMG/M metagenome (GOLD analysis project Ga0187886, IMG submission 133001) | Peatland microbial communities from SPRUCE experiment site at the Marcell Experimental Forest, Minnesota, USA - June2016WEW_20_150 | ecosystem: Environmental > Terrestrial > Soil >... | reverse complement strand
CATCATCGGCCATATAACATCGCTGTAAACGCCGACTATAGAAGCATTGTTGTTGTGCAATACATCTTCTATAACTTCACGACATGCACGACGATCACCTATAAGTAACGCTTCCATATACCGCTGCAGATAAGCTTCTTTCAACATAGCAAATTCTCCAAAATCAAAGTTATAGAAGTTAAACTATTGCTCTACAAATACTTATACTTAATATTACTTTTATTCTGATTTTAATGCCTTGTTCTATCTTCTGCCCGCCCTGAGCTTGTCGAAGGGTTAACTTGTTAACTTAGGCAAGCTGTATAATGTATCGGGATGTTGAATTTAAAATCTTTAGTTAAAATAGGCAAAATAATGAAAAGAGGTAAAAATTTTTTCAAAATATCCCGGAATATTGGGAAATACGCCTTTTTTTCAAAAAAACACAGATTTTCCTTGATTTTATGTTAGAATATGGTATAATACCCATGCAAATTAGATTATTTTCAAATATTTTGTCATTTCGAGCGACCCCTTAGGGGGAGTCGAGAAATCTAACCAAACAACCCTTTTCCCATTTTTTAATAATCTAAATCTTTGTGTCTTAGTGCCTTAGTGGCTACGAGGAGTTTTTATGAAAAAGCGCAAAATTGATTATCTAATGTTCAGACTTCAGGGCCGGATAGTAAAGATTGACCCGGATATCTATTACCGCATCTTCAATAGACGGCCCGAAAACCCCGCTAAATATAATGATGGCATTACAACAATTATCCTTGCCAATGGCCGTTACCCTACTCTCGTTTACGGCAAAGTCCGGCCCCGCCGTCTTTTGCTTTCCCGTTTTGTTATGAACGCTGAGGATGGCCAGATTGTTGACCATATAAACAGAAACCCCTGCGATAATCGCAGATGTAATCTGCGTTTCGTAACCAAAAGGCAGAACAACCTGAACAGAAGATGTAAAAACTCCTCAGGCTTTATTGGCGTTAACATTAAACGCAAAAATGGCGGTTATTCTTGTGTAGCCAAATTTCAGTGTGCCAACGGCAAAGAGCTGACCTTTCGCCTGCCTGACAGTCCTGAAAATCGGATTGTTGCCGCCTTTGCAAGGGACAGGTTTGTTTTGCAGCAGGGTGAGGAGAATTACGCCCCTTTGAATTTCCCCTGCTTTAAATATGAGCCGTTCAGGAGCTTCTTATTGGAGGAAAATTTACGAAAATACAAAAAACGCCGTATTTAACCTCGTCAGACCCCTTTTTTAAGGGATATTTTAGGTACCTATGGCATGGCTTAATAGCCCTTGAGTTTGAAAAGAAAAAGAGTAGAATTTTTTAAAATGATCAAAACCACAAAGGCAATTGAAACATTTAAAAAAAATATCAGCAGGACAGATGCCCTTATTGAAGCCATGCAGAAAATAAAAGCTTATAACCGTTTATATCAAATGAATTGTGCCAATAATTATCCAGAGCAAGCAAAAGAAATAAAAACAATTCAAGATAAACAGTTGGTATGGATAGAGCAATCCTGCGCAGAACATGCAATTATTTCATTAGCAACCGCATTTGAAACTTACTACAAAGATCTATTCCAAGAATTACTTTCAAAGCATTACTTTTGGGTTACCTCTAAGTCAAGTAAAATTAGCAATATACGGGATTTGATAGAATCAAAAGAAATAATTGGCTTTGAAGAAATTGAAAAAAAATTAAAAATCTATAATCGATTTGATTACATCAACATTTTCAATGAACTTTCGATTCCTTTTCTTTCGCCTAAAGATAAAGTTCTTATCGAGTATATTTATGCAAAAAGGAATTATTATGTACATAATGCAAACAGATCGGATAAGAAAACTAAATTATTAAAAACACCTTTAATAGATCAAAAAGCAATCCAAACAGAAGCAAAAAGGCTTACTACTAAATTTAAACGTTTGATATTTTCTCTCCATAAAAGAATGTTTAATTTTGTGAGTAGCGGCCCCGATATGTGAAGGTCTATATGGCTGATAGCATTTCAAAAGAACGAAGAAGTTGGAATATGTCCCGGATTCGCAGTAAAGATACGAAACCTGAACTTTTAGTCCGTTCAATACTTCATAAAAAGGGATACCGTTTCCGGCTCCACCAAAAAAATTTGCCAGGCAAGCCGGATATTGTTTTATCAAAATATAGAACATGTATTTTTGTTCAAGGTTGCTTCTGGCATCAACATAAGGGGTGTATCGACGCATCAAAGCCAAAGACAAATTCATCGTACTGGCAGACTAAATTAAAACGGAATAAACAGCGAGATCAACAAAATTACAAAAAATTAGTTTCACTTGGCTGGCAAGTAATAATATTTTGGGAATGTGAGTTAAGGGATGTAAACAATGTTATATCAAACATTAAACTAATAGGAAATGCATAATTTATAAGCGAACTTCATGTTGAGCCAAATATTCTCTATATCTATTCACTGGATATCGTGCTGCTTCGAGCAAATCAGTAGATTTTAAAATCATTTTCTCTAATAGTTCTGGATTATTAGCAAGAAGCATATCAATATCTTTAATAGAACATATTTTTTCTATAAGCAATTTTGCCAAACCGATTTCGTCAGGCAGAGGCATAGGATGTAATTCTGTTGCTACGATACCTGAATGGTCAGTTCTAGATTCTGTGAATTGGTCAAAACGAAAAGCCAAAGAAAGCATATTGGGTTTTCGTCGTCGATCTACTCTATACCAACAGCTATCAAGCATGGTTACTGGCCATAAAGGATTGCCGCTCATCATCATTCGCAATAACCATTTTCCGATGGCCAGACCAAAGATTTGAGCAAAATGCGGAGATCTTAGCTTTCTAATGAGCGCTACATTTGTTTGAATTCCTGCAATCGCTATCCCTATTAGGCCTTCCAATTTTTCTCTGAAATCGCTGCTATGTTCAGCGTTGTGCAAGATATTTTCCCAATATTGGGTAAGATGTTCTCTCTTTATCAATCTTGTATCCGAACGCGTTGTTAGGAAAAAAAGCCATGGTTCGCTACGGGATTTAATTTGTAAGTTAAATAGATTATAAATCGCATCATGGTAAGGAGGTCCTTCTAATGGTGAAAGGCTATCGCACAAATCAAGGTTTATCACGTCAAAGCTTCCGAAATCTTCTAAACGTTGATATGCAACGGATTTATTGTCTGCAAGTGAACAGAAATCATCTTTCAGAACTGAGGAACTGCTGTGGACTTTGAATACCTCGCTTTTTGATATGTTTAATTCGGAAATATTTTCATTTGCAGGCAATCCGTTATTGAAACCTAGACATTTAAGCGGAACACTTTTTTGCTCACACAATTCGGATAATGTCCTGATATCAAGCAAATCATCTCCGGGAAGACTTAAATAACGAAGGGGCCGATCAGAGATATGCAGGTCATCAATGAGGCGTGCTACTTCTGCATTCCATTGTTCATAGCGGACCCACTGTTTGCGTGGCTTATGCCACGGTTTGAATTCTTTCGGGATTACATCAAATCCGGCAATTAAATGAGCCGGTAATGATGCCGCAAAAACATCATTTATGAGATTTTCTTGATTTGATTCTTCCGGCATTTATATTCTCAAAACAAAAGATACTGGCAATTTGTTTCAAAAGGTCTTGCTGTGTCTTGTAAGACATTTCGTCAAAGACGCCAAATGCTTCAAGAACTTTAGCCACCGCTTCCATTTTATCCTGAAACAGTTGCAACTGATTTTGCGATTTTCTATCCTTGGATTTTTTAGTTGGGTAATCTGACAATATATAGTTACGGTCAAAAACCAAATGCCCAGATTTTCTGACATCTACGGCCTTTTCAGATGAATCTACAAAGGTAATTCGAGCAGGTTCTCTTGTTTTATCTGGGCTGATTTTAGAAATCTTATCTTTCACATACTCATTAAATTTAGTTTGAGTTTCTTTACTGGTTTTCTCCCGTAATTGATTTAGGATTTCTTGGGCAATTGCCTTGTGTTTTGATGCAAGCTGCCGTAAAGCATTATGTACCCACGTTGCGATGTATTGATAATGGGGGTGCGCATAATTAAAAGATTCTCTGTCAATATTTAGCGCTGCGTCCAATCCTTTATTAACAAATATTTCAGCGGTTATTTGTTTTAGGCGAGTTTGTTCCGATACTTGATACTTCATGAATGTTTCATCAAATAATGTGCCACTGGCATCATTTATTCGAATTAGCACACCTATATGTTCTTTGGGGACGATTTTGGCATTCCAAAAAAGATATGCCTCAAAAGATAAGGTTTCGCCGCCACGGATTTCTTTTGGAATGTGAGTTAGCTTAGGTTCGTCCTTGCCAATAAACATTAAAGGGTGATCGATTGAATGACTTGTTTTTGATAAATCGGTAAATTGAAGGGGTCTCAAGAGTCGTATTCCATCTATTACTACTTCGAAACTATGGGTAATTCCTCGTTCGGGAGTTGATAGTTTAAGTACATCGCGAACTCTCTCGCTTTTAGACAATTCGACCTCTTCAGCACGATTGTTCCTTGCATTTCCAAGGCTAAAAACAGGAATTTTATCGTTTCCTGAAATATCAAACGGATGTTTAGAAATATAGTCTACTGGAATTTCTAAGCTAAGTGTCCAGATAAGCTTAAGATAGTTATCGAAGGTGTTTTCCAAACTTGGTGTAGGCCCGGATTCAACATATTCGTTGGCCATTGCTTCAACAAGTTTATGGAATTTTTTCTCCGGTGAATCCTGGGGCTTCCAAGGGACTTTGGGTTTATCGTGTATTTGATTAGGTATTTTTTTGTCCACACATCCAATATGATAATGAGGCGGGTCAAGCGGTTTCACTTCTGGGTCGTTATCAGGAGAGGGATAGCATGCCCGCCATCTTAAACGGCTTTGCAATTCATCTTTTGTTTTGTTATGGAGATTGCGGAGGTTAATCTCTGTACCGTGCGATTTTTTATCTTTGGCCGGAACACGCCAAATTTTAACATTTCCTGTTTTAAACTTCTTACTAACAGATAAATTGTCTTCTGAATGTGTTTCCAGAGTAATATCTGCAACGGTTCTATAATCAGAACCTTTGGTCTTTGTTATGATCTGAAATTCACGAGTTAATTGAGCTACTGAAAATAAACCAATTCCTATTTTGCCAATCAATTTTCTGCCACCAGGGCTTTGGTAAGGATTATTCTTGTCCACAATCCCTAGGTCAATCCCATCATGGGTTCGCTTTGGACTTCCGCCGATACTTTTAATTAGTGATGCCAGTGCTTTGTCGGTTAAACCATTTCCGTCGTCACGAATAATAATATTATCAAAACGTGGCGCATCAGTTTCGATATTCACATGTTCGGCATCTGCATCATAAGCATTACTAATCAATTCTCTAATGGCAGAAGATGGCTGGCGATAAATACCATCTGTAATTCTGCTGAGTACGCGATCGGAAGTTTCAAGTGTCGCAGTGGTAATTTTGCCATTTTCGCCATTTTCAATTATTTCATTAGCCAAGTTTTCGATTTGTTTTGTTTCTGTCATATCTCTACTCCATAATTTTAAGGAGCACTTTTAGTGCCGCCTGCCCTAAAGCTGTGGGGACAGCATTTGCGACTTGTTGAATTTGCGAACCATGCTTTCCATAAATAATGAAATTATCCGGTAACTCTTGCAGCCGTGCCGCTTCTCTTGCAGTAATACTGCGAGATTCCGAAAAATGCGCAGGCGGAGCTCTGTGGCCACATATAAGAGCTCCTGCTGATTTATCAGGATGTAACTTTCTATATGATAATGGGCCTGTCCCGGGAGCAATCGTAGCTATTTTTTTCTTCACCTTGGCGGAATGTTGCATTGCAAAATGATTATATATACCATTGGCCGACAAATCATCAGTATAATTATCCGGGCGAACTGGTGCCACAGGTAAACCTGCAAAGACCTCTGAGACAGTTTTGGGATCTTTGTATTCATTCTCAAGCAGTTTTTCTATGCATTGTTTTGCAACAGGCTTTTTTGTAATAAAAAAAAGTGCACGACTGCGTTTTTGCGGAGTGCCAAAACTTTCAGCATTAACTAAAACAGGGCAAACATAATAATCTGATTTTTTTAAAATTTTGGTGAATCGTGAGACATAACTTGAATATTTCTCAAAAAGGACGGCAGAAACATTTTCGACTATAGCAGCTTTAGGTTTGATAGAAGAAATAGCTTTGGCTACTGCAACGAAAATCTTGTTTCTCGGATCATCTATTATACGCTTACCTGCGACAGAAAACCCCTGACACGGAGGACCGGAGACAATGATTAGCTCGGATTGACTTTTCTTTAATACTTTAGCAGTATCGATGATAGTCTGAATTGTTTTCTTTTTTTTGATGTTGTTACAAATCGATTGTATGGGAGCAAAGTTATGCTGATAAGTTTTTAGCGCGTTTTTGCAGATATCAACACCAATAATTGGCTGAAGTCCAATGTTTTGGGCTGCTAGTGATAGACCACCCAAACCGCAACACAAGTCAATTACTGCTTTTTTGCAGGATTCCATTATACCTAATTAGTTTAATTTCATGGACTTATAACGCAAATAAAAACTATAAAAGATTATCCTTAATTTCATACCAAATGTCAATAAAGAAGATTTAGGTGAAAGTATGCGATTTTGAATGAGTTATATGATCGGGGCGTAACGATGAAACCCCACCGCCACAGATCCGGGGGTTAAACATTTTTGGGCGTGGCGTTCAACAAATCCGAAATCCATTCTTCCCATCGGTTTGAGTTCCTGTCGAAGCTCACCTCGAGGGAAGGCTCCGGGCAGGGATGGTGAAAATTTTTAACTCTTCAAGAAGTCACCAATCAATTCTTCAAAATAAAACGGATAGACGTTGAGTCTGAGGGATTCGCCGGGGAATGAGCAGCCCTGTTTATCCAGAGCCTGGTCCAGTTTTTCTTTGTGGTGCGGAAAGCCTTCGTCGATTAATTTTATGATTACATTTTTCAGCTGCTGCTGTCTTTGTTTTTTTATTTTTATTTTTTCATCGCCTTTTTTTTCAGCCGCTCTGAAATACTCATAAACGGTTTTGACGGGCAGGTTTTTCATAAAATATTTTTCGAGAAAGTGCGGTATTTTTACCGGCAGCGCATTTTCCTGAATCGAATCCATAACTTCCTGCTGGGTATAATAGAGGAACGGGTCTGCGAAAAACAATGTCGGGACGTAATCGGTTCTTAAATCTGCAAGGTAATGGTGAAACGCATTTACTCCTATGCTGTGCAGCAGGTATTCGCTTGGGCCGTCGCCGATAAGAACTATATGGCAAAAACTATTCGCGTCCGGCCGATTGAATCTTGCTATGTCGCTGTAAGCCTGCTGGAGTCTGGGTTTTGTATGGCTGCGCACATCCATTATCAAAATTTTCGAGCCGGTTGTGTCATGGGCGGTTTTGTGAATATCTTCGGGTGTAATAGTTTTGCCATTGCCGGGTACTATTAACTGAACGGAAGCTGTGTCGGGGTAATCGTGGAGCCTTGAGCAAATATCTTCAGCAAGTATCCGGTCGAGGGTGATGATATGTATCGTGTTTTTTCGTTCTGTATAATGAAGCATTGATTAAATCTATATCCAAAAAGGGCAGTTAAGTCAAGTATTCAATAAGAACACAGAATTCAGAACACAGGACGCAGGAGGTATGGAAGTAAAGATGTAAGGAATGACGGAAATTGTTGACATTTGGTATAATTGTGGATAAAACGGTATGGACAGGGAACTTATGGCAGAGACGAAAAATCATAACCATAGCAATACGATAGTGCAGGATTTGGGCGCAGCGACGGTCAGGACTATCGGCAACTGCGGCAGATTCTCCAGATTCCAGGCCGATTCGCTTGTCGCATCGGTTGCGGCGTGTTTGCGGCCGGAGACTTATCCATTGATATGGAACCAGATGCTGGCAATCGGCGTAAAATCAGTGCCCGTTGTAATGATCACCGGAGCATTTGTTGGAATGGTGCTGGCGATTGAGGCGTTTGGACAGCTTTCGGGGCTGGGATTCGAAGAGCATCTGGGCGTACTGATAAACCTGTCGGTTGTTAAGGAGCTTGGGCCGGTGCTTGCGGCAATAATGCTTGCGGGCAGAGTCGGCGGAGCTTTGACGGCGGAGCTTGGCACGATGAATGTTACAGAACAGATTCTGGCGGTGCGAAGTATGGGAACCGACCCGATACGGTATCTTGTCGCGCCGCGACTGCTGGCGTGCCTGCTGCTTACTCCAATCCTGATTGTTTATGCGGATTTTCTGGGCGTTATCGGCGGATACTTAATCAGCGTGCCATACCTCGGAATCAACGGCAGAGCATATTGGGCGCTTAGCGCATCAGGCGTCGAACTTTGGGATATCACGGCCGGCATCGCAAAAGGATTTTTCTTCGGCGCGGCAATAGCGGGAGTAAGCTGCTATAAAGGATTTCACTGCAAAGAAGGAGCACAGGGAGTCGGCGAAGCGTGCACGGAAGGATTTGTCGGAAGTTTTATCTTAATCCTGGCAATAGATTTTTTCCTGATAGTGATATTAAAAGCTATTTACGAATCAATCTGGCCGATTAAGCTCCTGCTCTAAAAAAGGTAAAAACTGTGCAAAACGAAGGAATAATCGAACTGAAAGGCCTGACGAAAAGGTTCGGCGAAATTGTCGTGCTTAACGATATTTCTCTGACCTTCGAAAAGGGCAAAACGACAGTGATAATCGGGCCCAGCGGTTGCGGCAAAACGGTTTTAATAAAACATATAATTGTTTTACTTCGGCCAAGCGGCGGGGAAGTTTATTTTCATAATCAGAGAATCGATAATCTCGACGAAAAGGCACTGGGGAAGGTGCGAACACAGATGGGATTTTTGTTCCAGAGCGGGGCGCTTTTCGACAGTATGACGGTGCTGGAAAATGTGGCGTTCCCTGTGCAGCAGCATACCCAAATAAAAGACCAGGATAAAATCGATGAGCTTGTGAAGAATAAACTAACGCTTGTGGGGATGGATGGATTTCAGAATTATTATCCGGCAAGGCTATCCGGCGGGCAGCGAAAAAGAGTTGCGCTGGCACGGGCGATTGCACTTAATCCGGAAGTGATACTTTACGATGAGCCGACGACGGGACTCGACCCTATCAGGGCGGATATTATCAATGAATTGATTTTGAAGACGCAAAAGGCGCTGGGCATTACGAGCATTGTCGTAACGCACGATATGGGCAGCGCATGTAAAATCGGCGACCGGATAATTATGCTGCATAACGGCAAAGTGCTTGTCGACGGCGACGCTGATGCCATCAAAAACAGCACGCTTCCGGAGGTTCAGCGGTTTATCAAGGGCGAGGTGAGCGAAAAAGAGTTGGAGGGGCTGCAGGTTTCTTTCGAAGATATAAAAATTGACGAGCATAAATAAGGTTACAGGCTGGAAAATTCACTTCCGCAGGAAAAATGGTTAAAAAAAATTCACAACAAATAGCTGACGAACTTTCGCGATTGATTTCGGGCGAATGTATGTCCGATATTTTTACGCGCGTGGCGTTCAGCACGGACGGCAGCATTTATCAGATAGTTCCACAGTGCGTTGTCGCGCCGAAAAGCACAGAGGATATCGCAGCGGTTGTGAAATACGCCGGTGAAAATAATATACCTGTTGTCGCGCGAGGGGCGGGAAGCGGACTTGGAGGCGAATCGCTGACGAGTGGAATTATGCTCGATACGACCCGTTTTATGAACAAAATTATCAGCACAAGCGCAGACGGCGGAACGGTCTGCTGCCAGGTCGGAGTCGTGCTGGACGATGTAAATAAACATCTGGCAAAATTCGGGAAAAAAATCGGGCCTGACCCGTCGAGCGGAAACCGGGCGGTTGTCGGCGGTGTTGTCGCGAATAATTCAACAGGTATGCATTCACTTAAATACGGATATATCGCGAACTTCGTCGAAAAGATAAAAGCTGTCCTGGCGGATGGAAGAATTATCGAGTTTGTAAATGATGTCGGCAGCGGCGAGAAAAAACTTTCAAGAGACTGCTTTCAATTGCTCAACGAAAACGCCGACCTTATCGCAAAGGCCCAGCCTGAAACAAAAAGAAACCACAGCGGATACAACATAGCGGGCATTGTGCATAGCGGCAGAATCGATATGGCAAAACTTCTGGCCGGCTCTGAAGGAACACTTGCGGTTTTTTCGGAAGTTACGCTGCGAACGGTGGCCATACCGAAAATCTCGGCGGTTATTCAGTTTGAATTCGATTCGCTGGACAAGATGGCACGGGCGGTGCCGATGATTGTCGATTGCGGCGCAGCGGCATGCGAACTTATGGGCGAAGATTTAATCAGAATCGCAAGAGAGGCTTTCGAGCAATACCACGATATTCTCAATCCCAATTCGGTCGCAAGTCTGCTTGTCGAACAAACGGGCGAAAAAGTCGATGAAATAAAACAGAAAATTGAAAAAACTGTTTTGGCGGTCGGCGACCTTTGTTTTGACAGGAAAATTGTTTTCGACCCTGTCATACAGAAAAGACTTTTTAAGTGCCGCAAAGACGCGGTTCCGCTTTTGAGCAGAAAAAAAGGGTTGAAGCAGCCTGTGCCGTTTATCGAGGATGTTTCGGTCGATAATAAAAAACTTGCCGAATATACGGCAGGTCTGCAGAGAATCGGCGAAAAATATAAAGTCGATATGGTTTATTACGGGCATGCGGGCGACGGCGAAATGCACGTGCGGCCTTACCTGGATTTGTCCGACCCGGCGGATGTAAAAAAGATGACGGATATCGCGCATGAGGTTTTTTCGCTGGCATTGTCGCTGGGCGGGTCGCTGAGCGGAGAACACGCCGACGGTTTGATTCACGCGGCGTTTATGGAAATGCATTTCGGCAAAGAGTATTGTGATATCCTAAGGAAGCTTAAGCAAATATTCGACCCGAAAAATATTCTCAATCCGGACAAAATTTTCAGCAACAATGCAGATATAATGACGCAGAACCTGCGCGGCGGAAATAAAATCATCGACGAGCGAATAAAGACGGAATTAAATTTCAGGCCTGATGAATTTAAATTTGAGCTTATTCAATGCACCGGCTGCGGAGCGTGCCGAAGCGGCGAGCCTGCGCTGCGGATGTGTCCGGTGTTTCGGGCAACAGGAAATGAAATATATTCTTCGCGGGCAAAAGCAAATCTGCTCGCGGCCTGGGCAAAGGGACTTTTAACGGAGCAGGACTTCGAATCGGAGAATTTCAAAGAAATCCTGGCGAGCTGCCTGAACTGCAAGTCCTGCGTGATTGATTGTCCATCGGGCGTGGATGTATCTAAAATGATAATGGAGGCGCGTGCGCAACTTGCAAAAAAAGGCGGGCTGAGCCGTGCGGGCAAAGTTCTGGCATCAAATCGATATATGAGTATTTTCGCCTCGGCATTTGCGCCAATCAGTAATATTTTTATGAGTATCGCATCTGTTAAACAGATTATGCAGAAACTGACAGGAATTGACAGCAGGAGAAAAATGCCTAGATTCGGCTTTTCGAGTTTTATTAAAAAGGCAAATAAATATCTGGCCGGCCTGCCGAAATTGGAAAATCCGATTGATAAGGTCGCATTTTTTACCGATACTTTCGTAAATTACAACGACCATGAGCTTGGTTTTGCCGTTATAAAATTTTTGAGGCATAATAATATTGATGTAATTGTTCCAAAGCAAAGGCCTGCACCGCTGCCGGCGGTTGTTTACGGCGATATAAAAACAAGCAGAAAAGATTTAGAGTATAACGTCAAACATCTAAGCGATGCTGTAAAAAAAGGCTATGCAATTATCTGTTCGGAGCCGAGCGCGGCGCTGTGCCTGAAAGAAGATTTGAGATTTTTCGTCGATAGCGAAGAGGCTAACATTGTTTCAAAAAATACATTCGAGCTTTTCGATTATCTGAAAAGTTTAGTAAGTCAAAATAAAATAAAACCCCCGGCACAGGTCCGGGGGCTAAACCATAAGAGGTTTATTCATCATACGCCCTGTCATCTTATTGCACTGGAAAGGAAACCGGCGTCGATAGATATTTTGAAACAGCTTGCGGGGATTGATGTTGAAGAACTTAACGGCGGATGCTGCGGAATGGCCGGGACATTCGGGATGCAGAAGAAAAATTATGAACTTTCGACGCAAATAGGCCGGAAACTGGCCGAGCTAATCGAGAAATCGGACGCGGATACGATTCTTACCGAATGTTCAACCTGCAAAATGCAAATTGAACACCTGACAGGCAAGAAAACCCTCCACCCGATTAAGATATTGGCGAAAGCTTACGGCCTGATATAATAATGATATGGCAGAGAATCTAAAAGAAGCTGTTCTATATGAACCGCTTAAAGATGAAAAAGTGCGGTGCTGTCTGTGCAACTGGCGGTGCCTGATAAACAAAGACCACTGCGGGCGATGCGGGGTTCGCAAAAATATCGATGGAAAATTATATTCACTCAACTATCATAAACTATGCGCGGCAAATCCGGACCCGATAGAGAAAAAGCCGCTGTTTCATTTTCTGCCGGGCAGTAAAAGTTTTTCCATCGCAGCGCCGGGATGTAACTTACAATGCGACTTCTGTCAGAACTGGCACATCAGCCAGATAATAACAGATGAAAACAAAATCGACGGCCAGACAATCGAGCCGAAAAGAATTGTCGATTTGGCAATTGCGGCCGGGTGCAAAAGCGTCGCTTATACATATACCGAGCCGACAATTTTTATGGAGTATGCTGCGGACTGCGGAAAAATCGCAAAGCAAAAAGGTCTTGCCAATATTTTTGTGTCCAACGGTTTTATGACGAAAGAGGCGATTGATTTCGCATCTGAATGGCTCGACGGAATTAATCTCGATTTGAAAGGGTTCAGCGAGGAATACTACGAGAAACTCTGCAAGGCGAAATTAAAGCCGGTGCTCGAGACAATAGACTACATCGCCAATCATACGAAAATTTGGATGGAGATAACAACGCTGGTTGTGCCGGGTCAGAACGATTCGGACAAGGAGTTTAAAGAGATTGCGGAATTTCTGTTTAAGACCTGCGGCGCCGATATACCGTGGCATATAAGCAGGTTTTATCCACAATATAAATATACCGAGACGCCTCCGACGCCGGCGGGGACTTTGCGAAGGGCTTATGATATCGCCAAAGCCGCGGGCCTGCGTTATGTTTACATTGGCAATGTGCAGTCATTAAAGGGAGAAAATACCTACTGTCCGAAATGCGAGCGGCTTTTGATTGAGCGCCAAGGATTTTATGTTACAAAAAATACAGTGAAAAACGGCTGCTGCCCGGATTGCGGAGAAAAAATCTCAGGTTTCAGGCTCGGCAATTAAATATATTCAGTAAAAAATATATTGTGTTGTTAGCGAGCCATAATAATGGTAGCATAGTTGGGAATATGTTTGGAATTGTCGCATAGCGGGCGTTGAAAAAGTAAAACCATTTGACAGTAATATCCGCTTCAATACCCACCATTACGACATTTCTTTTATAGTGCTAACATTTGCTGATTAAGACGTTTATGAACACAAATATTCCTGTTCTTAAGATAGGTAATTTAACAATCAATCCGCCGATAATCCAGGGCGGAATGGGAATACGCGTATCGGGGGCGAAACTTGCCTCCGCTGTCGCCAATACCGGATGCGCAGGAATTATCGCCAGCACGGGGATAGGTCTGTTCGAAGATTTTCACGGAGAAGAGTTATGGAAATTTAACGGCGAATCCCTGAGAGCCGAAATCCGCAAAGCAAGAAGCCTTACCAAGGGAATCATCGGCGTTAATATCATGGTGGCTCTTACCGATTATGAGAATCTTGTCAAAGTTTCGGTTGAGGAAAATGTCGATATGATAATTGCCGGCGCGGGTCTGCCGCTGGATTTCCCGAAATTTCTTAACGGAAAAGATATCAAACTAATTCCGATAGTTTCATCAGCAAAGGCTCTGGAACTTATTATCAGAAGATGGAAAGGTCGATACAACAAGATGCCAGACGCTGTAGTCGTCGAAGGCCTTAAGGCCGGCGGTCATCTTGGATATTCCGCCGAAAGCCTGGCAAATGGAACCGCTATGGACCTTGAGCAAATAGTCAAAGAAGTGATTGCTCTTGCAAATACATTTGATCCCAAGATACCTGTTATCGCGGCGGGCGGAATTTTTGACGGTAATGATATCGCTCATTTTCTAAGATTAGGCGCCGCAGGAGTGCAAATGGCAACCCGGTTTGTCTGTACGAATGAATGCGATGTTCACGAAAATTTCAAGAAGGCTTATATAAACTCAAAAGCCGAAGATATAACCATCATTAAAAGCCCGGTCGGATTGCCCGGCAGAGTAATCAACAGCAGCTTTGTGGAAAAAATAAAAAAGGGTTTAACGGTGCCTTTCAAATGCACTTATAAATGTCTGAGAACCTGCGAACCCGACAAGGCGCCGTATTGCATAGCTAAAGTTTTGTCAAACGCATCCAGGGGCAAACTGGACGAATCTTTCGTATTTGCCGGCTCAAACGCCTATAAGTGCAAAGAAATCATACCAGTTAAAACGCTTGTTGATAAGTTGAAGGCTGAATTAGCCTCTGCCCTTGCCGAAAAAAAATAATACGGTACAATTAGCTATATGAAGATTATAGCGGATGAAAATATACCGTTTGTTAAAGAGTGTTTCAGCTCCGCGGGCAATTGTATTACAATTCACGGCAGGCAAATCACGCCTGATATCTTAAAAGACGCCGATGCGCTTTTGGTCCGAAGCATAACCAAGGTCGATAAAAATCTGCTCGAAGGCACAAATATAAAATTTGTCGGCACAGCGACAATAGGCTTTGAGCATATCGATGTTGATTATCTGGCATCAAAGAAAATCGGTTTCGCGTCGGCGCCAGGCTCAAATGCAAACTCGGTCGCCGAATATATGATATCCGCACTGTTAAATTTGGCTGAAAAACATAAATTCGACATCTCCAAAAAATCTATCGGTATCGTCGGTGTGGGCAATGTCGGCGGCAGGCTCGAAAAAAAAGCTAAGACATTGGGGATAAAAGTTGTATTGAACGACCCTCCGCTAAAAAGACAAACCGGCGATGAAAAATACCGGCCGATAGAGGAAATTTTTGATTGCGATATCGTAACACTTCATACACCTTTAACTAAGGAAGGAATAGATAAGACTTATCATTTAGCTGATGAGAAATTTTTTAAATCTTTGAAAAAAGACGCGATTTTTTTTAATAGCTGCCGCGGCAAGGTGCATGAGACATCGGCATTAAAAAAGGCTATAACTGACGGCAAATTAACGGCTTGCGTGCTTGATGTGTGGGAAAACGAGCCGAATATCGATATTGAACTTGTAAAAATGGTCGATTACGGAACGCCGCACATCGCAGGCTATTCTTATGACGGCAAAGTTGTCGGAATGATTATGATTTATGAGGCGTTTTGCAAACATTTCGGCGTAAAACCAAAATTCAGCGCGAAAGATTTTCTGCCCAGGCCGCAGGTTGAGAAAATCGACATTAGCAAAAACGACCTGAAACCTTTGCTGACAATTGTCAATACTCTCTATGATATAAAAAGAGACGATGAAAAATTAAGGCAGATAATAAATAAGCCAGCCGAAAAACAAGGTGAATATTTTGACCGTCTGCGAAAAAATTATCATATCCGCAGAGAATTTCAGAATACCGTCGTTTCCACGACAGACAACAAACTTCGAAATATTCTTGCGGGATTAGGTTTTAAAACCAAATAGCAATGGCAAGTCAAACCAAAGATATTTTAATATGGCCGGGAGGCAGACTGGATTTTTCCGGCGGGTGCATCGTGATGGGCGTTTTGAATATTACGCCTGATTCGTTCAGCGATGGTGGAGATTATCTCGATACCAATAAAGCAATTGAGCGCGGAATCGAAATGACGCAGCAAGGCGCAGCAATAATCGATATCGGCGCAGAATCGACTCGGCCCGGCTCGAAACCTGTTAGCGCCGATGAGCAGATAAAAAGAATTATGCCTGTGATTGAAAAACTCTCTGCGAAGATAAAAATTCCCATAAGTATCGACAGCAAGGATTACGAGGTTACAAAAGCGGCTCTGGACGGCGGCGCATCTATAATAAACGATATTACAGCGCTTGCAGACGAAAGAACCGCCCGACTTGCGGCTGATAAAAAAGTGCCCGTGATACTGATGCATATACAAAATACGCCTGCCACAATGCAAATCGAGCCGCAATATAAAAATGTCGTAAAGGAAGTGCTGAAATAT
>Ga0187886_1002156_pt1 | contig 16305 bp, 11 predicted proteins | sample June2016WEW_20_1_FD_133001 | JGI IMG/M metagenome (GOLD analysis project Ga0187886, IMG submission 133001) | Peatland microbial communities from SPRUCE experiment site at the Marcell Experimental Forest, Minnesota, USA - June2016WEW_20_150 | ecosystem: Environmental > Terrestrial > Soil >... | reverse complement strand
CCTGTATGCGTAAGTTGCTCACTTTTCTGAATGCCATCCTTCGCGATCAACAACGTTGGAACCCTTCTCTTAAGCAGTTTGCCTCTTGACTTTCAAGACAGTTGCTTCGGGTGCGCTGCCGAGCGTCGGGTGCGCTGAAGAGCGTGTGGTGAATCTTATTTTATTAGCTCGCGGATGACGCGGTGCAGGATACCGCCGTGGCGATAATATTCCACCTCCAGCGGGGTATCCAGCCTGCACACCACCTGAAAGGTGATCGTCTGCCCGTTGGCCTCCTGGCCGCCCGTCGCGCCCATGGTCAGCAGTCGGTCTTCCTGTTTGGGCAAGTTCTCATCGATCAACCCGGCCAGGCCCTCGACGTCGAACAGCTCTTTGCCGGTCAGCCCCAGGCTTAGGGCGCTATCCCCAGGCTGGAACTGCAGCGGCAGCACGCCCATGCCGATCAGGTTGGAGCGGTGGATGCGCTCGAACGATTCGGCGATGACCGCCCGCACGCCCAGCAGCAGCGGCCCCTTGGCGGCCCAATCCCGGCTGGAGCCGGCGCCGTACTCTTTGCCGGCGATGATCAGCGGCGGCACGCCCTCGGCCTTATACTGCATGGCCGCTGCGTAGATGCTGGTCTCCCTGCCGTCCGGCAGGTGCACGGTGCGGCTGCCGTCCACACCCGGCGTCAGGTGGTTCTTCAGGCGCGGGTTGGCGAAGGCGCCGCGCCCCAGCACCTGGTCGTTGCCGCGCCGTGAGCCGTAGGAGTTGAAATCGCCCGGGCGCACACCCAGCTCGATCAGGTACTGCCCGGCGGTGCTGTGCGGGTCGATATCACCGGCCGGCGAGATGTGATCGGTGGTGACCGAATCGCCCAGCCAGGCCAGCAGGCGCGCCCCACGGATATCCGCCAGGACGGGGAGCTGGCGGTCCAGGTCGAGGAAGAAGGGCGGCTCGCGCAGGTAAGTGGAAGCCGGGTCCCAGGTGTACAGCGGGCTGTCGCCGCTCCGGATGGCGTTCCACACCGGGTTGCCGCTGAACACCTCGGCGTAGCCGGCCTGGAACATCTCCGGGCGGATGCTGGCCTGGATGGTGGACTGCACCTCCTGGGTGGAAGGCCACACATCCCGCAGGTACACCGGCTGGCCGTCCGCCCCCAGGCCGAGCGGCTGGCCGGTCAGGTCGATGTCGACTGTGCCGGCCAGGGCATACGCCACCACCAGCGGCGGCGAGGCCAGGTAGTTGGCCAGCGTGTTGGGGTTGATGCGCCCCTCGAAGTTGCGGTTGCCGGACAGCACGGCCGCCGCCACCAGGTGGTTGTCCTGGATGGCCGAGGCCACCGCTTCAGGCAGCGGGCCGGAGTTGCCGATGCAGGTGGTGCAGCCAAAGCCGACCAGGCCGAAGCCCAGCTTGCCCAGTGCATCGAGCAAGCCGGCCCGCTGCAGGTAGCTGGCCACCACCCGCGACCCCGGCGCCAGGCTGGTTTTGACGTACGGCGGCACCTTCAGCCCCTTCTCGACCGCCTTGCGCGCCAGCAGCCCGGCTGCCAGCATCACCGCCGGGTTGGAGGTGTTGGTGCAGGAGGTAATGGCAGCAATGACCACCGACCCGTGGCCCAGGCGCGCTTCCTCGCCATTCAACCGCACGGCTGCGCTGCGCTCCAATTCTTCCGGCGCGAGGCCGTAGCCGTTCTCGGCGCGTGGCTTGGCCAGCGCCTGGCGGAAATTTTGCTGCATTTTAGAGAGGGACACGCGGTCCTGCGGGCGCTTGGGGCCGGCCAGGCTGGGCTCGACCGTGCCCATATCCAACTCGAGTGTGCTGGTAAACTCGGGGTCGGGAGAGCCGGCCTGGCGGAACAGACCCTGCGCCCGGTAATAGGTCTCCACCAGCTCGACCAGCTCCGCCGGGCGCCCGGTCAGGCGCAGGTAGGCCAGGGTTTGTTCGTCGACCGGGAAATAGGTCACCGTGGCGCCGTTCTCGGGCGACATGTTGGCGATCATCACCCGGTCGGTCACCGCCAGGTGGTCCAGCCCATCCCCGTAAAACTCGACGAACTTATCCACCACGCCCTCGCTGCGCGTGCGCAGCATCTGCACGATGGTGAGGGTCAGGTCAGTCGGGGTGGCGCCCTCGGGCAGCCGGCCGGTCAGCTTGAAGCCGATCACGTCCGGGATCAGCATGGCCACGGGTTGGTCGAGCATGGCCGAAACCGCCTCGATGCCGCCCACGCCCCAGGCGACCACGCCCAGGCCGTTGACCATGGTGGTGTGCGAATCGGCCCCGACCAGCGTGTCGGGGAAGGCCAGGCGCTGGCCTTCGCATTCCTGGGTGAGCACCAGGCGGGCCAGGTATTCGATGTTGACCTGGTGGACGATGCCGGTGGCGGGCGGCACCACGCGCAGGTTCTTGAAGACCTTCTGCGCCCAGTGCAGGAACTCGTAGCGTTCGCGGTTGCGCTGGAACTCGATGGCGGCGTTGCGTGCCATGGCATCCGGCGCGCCCCCAAACTGCGGGGGCGTGGCGAAATCGACCTGCACCGAGTGGTCGATGACCAGGTCGACCGGGATGGACGGGTTGACCTGCATGGGATCTCCGCCCAGGCGGGCCAGGGCAGCCCGCATGGCCGCCAGGTCGTTGATCACTGGCACGCCGGTGAAGTCTTGCAGCAGGATGCGCCCAGGGAAGAAGTTCATCCCCGGGCGGGTGTGCTGCTGTGGCAGCCAGCCGGCCAGGTTGAGCACATCCTGGCGGGAAACGACCTTATTATCCTCACGGCGCAGGGCATTTTCGAGCAGGATGCGCACCGCGAAGGGCAGGTGAGCGAGCTGCGCATAGCCTTCATCCTGCAGAACGCGCAGGTTATAGAAAGTGAAGCTCCCCGAGGAAGTCTTCAGAGTAGCGCGGGCGTTAAATGAGTTTTCTGACATACACAATCCTTAATCTTTTTCCTGTCGTTGTGAAGCATCGTCGTTTCTGTCATTGCGAGGCTTCCACAGCGGCTGTCATTGCGAGGCTTCCATGGCGGCTGCGAGGCTTCCATGGCGGCTGTCATTGCGAGGCTTCTTAGCCGTGGCAATCTCAGTGCGGGAGTTGAGATTGCTTCGCTCACATAAGAATGTTCGCTCGCAATGACAACCCTCTTTGACTGTCATTGCGAGGCTTTCACGGCGGCTGTCATTGCGAGGCTTCTTAGCCGATACCCTTGGTGCACCCGCGGGGGTGGGCAATCTCCGAGTAGGCAGTGAGATTGCTCGACCCAGCGTGTGCTGAGATTGCTTCACTCGCTAAGAAGCTCGTTCGCACATGTGTCCCCTTCGGGGAATGACAGTGGCCAAATCACCGGTAATCAGCATTCAGCAATCCTCAATCTTCAATCATGTGTTGGATCACCGCCCCCGCAAAGGCCGCCGTACCCAGCAGGGTGGCCCCCTCCACCAGGCCAGCCAGGTCAAAAGTAAGCTGGCGGGCAGATATGGTGCCCTGAACCCCGCCCAGCACCCGGTCGGCCGCCTCGCTCCAGCCCAGATAGCGCAGCAGCATCTCGCCCGACAGGATCAGCGAGCAGGGGTTGGCCTTGTCCAGCCCGGCCAGGGTCGGAGCCGTGCCGTGGGTGGCCTCGAAAACGGCCACGCCGCTCTCGTAGTTGATGTTGGCGCCGGGGGCGATGCCGATCCCGCCCACCTGCGCCGCCAGGGCGTCTGACAGGTAATCGCCGTTGAGGTTGGTGGTGGCCAGCACGTCGAACTCGGCCGGGCGGGTGATGGCGGCCTCGAACATGGCGTCTGCGATGATATCCTTGACCGGCAGGCAGCCGTCTTCCAGGGCGACCTGGCGCTGCGCATTGGCCGCCGTCTCGCCCTGCTCGGCCTGGCTGCGCTCCCACTGGCGCTGAGTGTAGACCCGCTCGCCGAACTCGCTCTCGGCCAGGTCGTAACCCCAGTTGCGGAAAGCGCCCTCGGTGTATTTCATGATGTTGCCCTTGTGCACCAACGTCACGCTGCGCCGGTGGTTATCCAGCGCCCAACGTATGGCCGCCCGCACCAACCGCTGCGAGCCTTGGCGCGAGACCGGTTTGACGCCGATCCCGGAGGAATCGGGGAAGCGCAGGCGGGCGTAATCCTGGGGGAAATGCTCCTGCAGCAGGGCCTTGAACTGGGCGTTTTCGGGCGAGCCCAGCTCAAACTCGATCCCCGCGTACAGGTCTTCGGTGTTCTCACGGAAGATCACCATGTCGACCTCCTGCGGGCGCCGCACCGGGGCGGGCACGCCCTGGAACCAGCGCACCGGGCGCAGGCACACGTACAGGTCGAGCTGGCGGCGCAGGGCCACGTTGAGCGAGCGTATCCCGCCGCTCACCGGGGTGGTCAGCGGGCCTTTGATACCCACCTTGAACTCGGCCAGGGCCTGCAGTGTTTCATCCGGCAGCCAGGCGTCGAAGTGCTGACTGACCTTCTGCCCGGCGAAGACCTCCATCCAGGCCACCTGGCGGGCGCCGTGATAGGCCTGCTGCACGGCCGCCTCGAGCACCCGTCGGGCGGCCGGCCACACCTCCGCGCCGATGCCGTCGCCCTCGATGAAGGGGATGATCGGGCGGTCCGGCACGCTCAACACGCCGTTTTGGACGGTGATGGCCTGGCCGTCAGGGGGTATCTGGCTGAGTGTGTAAGACATGCCCTCGATTGTAAGCGGTTTTGGGGCTTAGTGCAACAAATTTTCCAGTTTGGTTGCCTTGGAATGCCTACGAAACAATTCGCAAGCTGGTACAAAGCCAAACCCGTCGGAAGCGGGTTATATATTCCCTTCCATTCAAGACCTAAAACCGGTTACTACAACACCTAGACGACACTTCATGAAATCGCCATCTTATGACATGACCATCGGGAGAGGAAAAGGGTAGACCTGATTGTATATTAAGCGGGCTTTTGGGTTCGAGAATCTGTGTCTCCACAGTCTACTCCGGAAGATTCTATCAAATGGACCCACTCGCTAATAACGGCTGTTGACTCGACCAAAATCGTTAATCCCTGCCTTAGGCGTCTCAGTACGGGGCGCAAATCTCTCGACATTTTTTCGAGAGGTTCGATTGCTTTTATCATTTCCTGAATGGACTCAAGTGATACATTAGAGGAATCATTCAAATTACGAACTGATTTGATGAAAGTACAGAAATTGTCCTTTGATTCGGTGTCATCCATAATTTCTGCTGGAGCACGTTCAATGATAACGCGGAATCCTTCGTCGACATCATGAAGTTGCGAAGCGAACTCATTGCTTAAGGACCAGATATGATTCGTAGGTTCGGTTAGGTGATGCGTCAACCGGCGAGCAATTATTAACCTGCCTGCAAAGCCTTTTCCTTGTGAATCAGCTTGTCGAATTTCACCTGTTGCCTCATGCATCATTTGGCCGATTATGCCGATATCTTGTCCGATCGCGCTGAGAGTCTTTGGCGTCTTATTCAGCTTTTCCTCAGAATTTGCCAATAAATCGATAGAACCTGGCGAATCATCTACACTCTCATCGACCGTTTCACTTTCGTTTGATGCAAAGGCGGCAGGTATTTTCTCCGCTTCGTTATTGGCCTCAACGAGGCCGGTAACAAGTTGATACACACCTTTTCGATATACTTCGGATGTAACTTCTGAAAAACGCAAGCTCTGCCAGTCTACCCACTGGAATGTTTTAACTAATGTAATTAGGTCATCCGTAGGCCTTTCATCATGTATGCCAGGGACATCAACGTATAGCAATGGTAGAATAAGTCCCTTGTTTCCTGATTTAGTCGCTCGGCGCGCGAAAAATTGTAGTTCGCGCCTGCACTGTGGACTCAGGAAATATCGCGGGGTCATGACTGGAATAAAGAATGCTACTAACTCAAGGTTCAAACCTATCTTGTTTTGCCAATCATCGCCCCATCTAAGAACATCTATGTCAATGAACAAAGAAATCGTTTCGCCTGTTAGCATTTCATATTGGGCGACTATATCTCTAGCCAGACGATGGATGCGGCCACCCTCTGCTTCATCATCGTCATGAACATAAGACCAGAACCCTTGTGAATTGGTCATGAACTCCCACCCTCTCTTGACATAAAATCCTTACTTACACCTGTTATCTGAACAGGGATACTACTGTGTCAAGATTTTCAAACAGGAAATTTCATTTTATTGGTAGATTAGATTATTGCTTATACAAGTAAATAGAAACGCTAATCCCCACATTACTAATATCATTATAATTATAAATCCAATTTCATCATTTCAAAATCATAACGTGACCGAGTAGAGTGTCAGGAAACGTGCTTGTCTTTCTAGGAAGATGAACTTACACTATAAATAATACTTCTGCTGGAAAACGCAGGGAATAGAATATGAATGATGAGAAAATCTGAAAGGCGTTTACTGCCTAATCTTGCAGGCGATTGAAAAGATCTGACCCACGCTGCGCGCTAGCGACGCAGAAATCCCTATGACTTCCCCAAAGGGTGTATAAAAGTTAAAAATAATATAAATAGTTATTTTCAGCCTAATCAAGGCAGATGCTTTTGCAATGAAATATAATTCAGGCCGCCAACCGTCTAAAGGATAATACGATGAAAAACAATGTCGAGTTGATGACTTTGTACTGGACCACCGCCGGTGTATTCCCCTGGCACGCAGAAATAAGCCGCTTTGATTTCAAAGACCGCGTCGAAGCTGCTGCCAGGGCCGGTTTTAAAGGCATCGGCCTCTGGCATACCGACCTGGAGCACGACATGCTGCACCGCTCCCTCAAAGAAATGAAAATGATCCTCGACGACAACGGCATGCAATACCTCGAGCTTGAGTTTCTGACGGATTGGTTTGTCGACGGCGGAAGGCGGGACGAATCGGATGGCCGCAAGCGCCGCCTGCTGCAGGCGGCTGAGGCCCTCCACGCCAAACACATCAAAGTTGGCGATTTCTACAACACCCCTTATTCCATGCCACGCCTGGTTGAGTCGTTCGCCGCCTTATGCAAAGAGGCCGAAAATGCCGGCACCACCATCGGCTTTGAGCTGATGGGTTCCTCCATGATCGACAACCTCAAGGATGCCATCACCCTGGTCGAAACCGCCGCGGCCAAGAACGGCGGCCTCATCCTGGATATCGTCCAGGTAGAGAATCTTGGCATTCCTTTCGAAGAAATCCGCCGCATCCCCTTGCAGTATTTGCTGGGGGTCGAGCTAAACGACGGCGCCCTGCCCGGCAGCCCTCTTTACGACCCGTCCCGCGCCCGCAGGTATTGCGGCGAAGGCGATTTCGACGTGCGCGGCTTGATCCACTGTGTCCAGGCCATGGGCTACGCCGGCCCCTGGGCGGTGGAAGTCATGTCTGAAGAGCTGGCGCTATTACCCCTGGACGAGCTGGCCACCCGCGCCTTTAACACGACCATGCCGGAATTTGTCGGTTAAGGGCCGTCAGTCATAAATCTTCAATCATCAATCTAAAATCATCAATCCTCAATCATCAATCCTGCAAGAAGGAGTGCAAAGCGATGAACGTACTGGATGCCATTCGCACCAAGCGGGCGGTGCGGCAGTTTCTCCACGACCCGCTGCCAGAAGAGGTGATGGGCGCCATCTTGCGCGCCGGACGGCGGGCGCAGTCGTCCAAAAACAGCCAGCCCTGGCGTTTCATTGCCGTTACCCGGCGCGAGACGCTCGAACAGCTTTCTAAGCTGGGTACCTACGCCGGTCACCTGGCTGGCGCCGCCCTGGGCGTGGTAATCCTCACCCCCGACCCGGCCAGCCGCTTCTCGATTATGTTCGACGCCGGCCAGACCGCCGCCTACATGCAACTGGCGGCCTGGGAGATGGGCGTGGGCTCCTGCCTGGCCACTATTTTCGAGCCTGAACCGGCCCGGGCACTGCTGGGCTTCCCAGAAGAATGGCACGCCCGCATCGCCCTGTCATTCGGCTACCCGGCCGACCCCACCGCCCTGATCCGCCCGCCCACCGGCCCCGGCCGCCAGCCGCTGGGTGAGCTGGTGCACTGGGAGCGCTGGTAAGGGGCCTGAAAGTAGGGTGGGTTTCCGAACCCACCCTTTGCCAGGCGGATGAAAACCAGACAAGGTGGGTCAAGAGACCCACCCTACCACTGAATTCAAGACGAACCCTTATGGTTTTTTCAATGCCTCATCATGCTTGCCAACCACCCGCAGCACCAGCGTATCGTCGGTGTCCCGTTCGTACGTCATGCGGTAATCGCTATCCACTCGCGCCTCATAAATGCCTGGTACCCCCTGAATGGGCCTGGTTTGCAGTGAAGGATGGCGCGGGTTTTCGGCCAGCAGGGCGATCTGCTTCTTTATTTTCTCCTGAACAGCCGCCGGCAGGCGCGCAAAACTCTTCAAAAAGCGCCGGGTGAATTTAATCTTCGGCATCGGATTCTTTCGCCAGCGTGGCCAGGCTGTTGAGGGCGCTGGAGAGATCGGCGTGTTCCGTTACCCGCCCGTTGGCAATATCCTCCTCAGCTTCACGTTCCAACTGCTGCCATCGCTCGCTCCAGAACCACGCCTGCTCAGGGGGGATCACCTGCGCCCGGCTGATCACCACGCGTCCGTTTTCGTCAGTAGAAAATAACAGGTCATCGCCCTCCCCAACTCCCAACAGGCTGCGGATCTGCGGGGGAACCGTGATCTGCCCCTTGGGGCGCAGGCGTGTCTTGTAGTATGTTTTATCCATTGGATGTACTCCTGGTTAGATTTTCCTACTTTCTTACCATTATACCACATCAAAATCACCGTTTTCAGCTCTCGCCCGGTGAGCGACTGGACAGCCCGCATCCAATAGGCGCTGGCCGCTGCATTTCAATCCACGCTCCCACACGGGGAGCGATGTAGCCAATTCGTACAGTTTTTCCTTTGAAAATAAAACAGTCAATCCCCATTACCACTGGATTTTATTTCTAATCGCTTCCAAGTCCTTGCCTTTCGGCATCACAAACAGGCACTTGCCCTGACTGCGTTTTTCCCACAATTCGCCGATCATGCGCTTTTCTACAGAATCATCATTGCTCCAGCGGTCAGCGCCTTTATATTCCACCACCAGCAGACGCCCATCCTGCAACTGGCAGACAAAATCCGGGTAGAAGCGGTCGGTCGAGGTTTGCAGCCAGAAGGAATGGTTGGGGCGGCGTTCCAGATTGCGCACCCAGGTGTGTACTTCAGGCAAACCATCCAGAAATTGGGCGCATTCAAATTCCTCGCCATGTCCCTCGAGATCGCCTACCTGGGGATAGTAATGCCTGGTGAAGACGTAATTACCTTTGTAAAGGGTGTTGTATGGATAGGCATCGGGCGGGTAAATGAAGCTAAACTCAGGCCGGAACGCCAATGGCGTTTGAGAATCCGGCAATAAAAAGGATTGGTAAGCTTTTTGATGAGTGGCCTGGCGATGCGCGTTGATTTTCTCGGCCGCCGCGTCGCGCAGGCGATACTTGTCCAGCACGAGTTGGTCCAGAGTGAGGCCGCGCCCTTCGATCAGGTGCATTACCAGGCGGGTGAGAAAAGCATTGGCTTCCCCCCAGGAAATATCCGGGTGGGGGATGGCGCGATCCAACCAGTAGACCAGCTCAACCGCCGTCCAGCCCAGGTCGGTCGAGAACAAGGCGGTATTTTGCTGGAGGGTGGAAATAAATTCTTCCTTGAGTTTGCCCTGGTCAGAAATATCGATCTCGAGACCGTGCCCAAGCGGACGATTGGCAGAGTAGTCGCTTTCAACCAGCCGGTAATCGCACTGCGACAGCCGCCAGGGGATGGATAAAAAGGAAGTCTCTTCAAACAATTCGGCCTGCTGGTCATGTAACACCACCAGTTGAGGCACAGCCAGCCGCTCGCCGCGTTCGGCGGGCGGAACCAGATCAGCTCCATCCGCCTGGACGATTTTGCCAAGCAGCCTATCAATGGCGTATTTGGCGGCTGCCCCGGGTAAAGCATCCCGCAGCAGGCGGCATTCCTCAGGATCAAGCTGAGCCTGGATGGTCAGCTTGCCGGCCCCGGCGTCGTAGCTGACGGACGAAGCCAATTCGGGCGGCAGCAGTTCGAAGGCAGGTTCGCTTGCCAGAGAGATGCTCACCGGCTCCGCCAGCGGGCGGCGCGACGAAAACAGCGGCAGGCCGGGTTGTTCCTCCTGCCGGATTTGCTGGATCATGGCCTGGACTTCCTGCTTCTCAAACCCGTTCTGGATCAAAGAATACTCAAGCTGGTTGACCACCGCGCCAAAATTTTCAGACGTCGAAAAGACGTAAGCCAGGTTGAGAGCCTCGTGTTGTTTGCGGGCGGCTTTGGGCAGGCGCAGCACGCGCCCCAAGATCTGCTCGATAGCCGTGCTGGAATAGCTTTCGGCCACCGAACAAAGCACGTAGGCAAAAGGACAGTCCCAGCCTTCACGCAGGGCCTGGACGGTAATCACGTAGCGGATGGGGCAACCCGGTTGGCTTAGGTCTTTGCCTTCCAGCTCGTCGATTTCCCCGGTCGAGCGGGCAACCTGGTTCTCGGGGATATTGAAGTCGGCCAGCAGCGTCTTGCGCACCACCTCCACCGTCAGCGTCTCTTTACGCTGGCTGCGCGGCTGGGCTTGCAGGAGCATGATCGGGCGCAGGTATTCGCTGGTCTGATTTTGCTCCGCTCTGGCGGCGGCTTCCAGGCTGATCCGCTCGGCAATCGCATCCGACAGCAGCTCCTTCCAGCGGCTGCGCACCTTGAGGCGGATGGGCATTTTGATCATGGCTTCAGCCTTCAGTTCGGCCGCCGAAACGCTGTGCAGCACGTTGCTGGGGTTTTCTTTGGTGGCCGGCGTCGCAGTAAATTCCAGGATACAGGAAGGGTTGAAACGCGCCAGGACCTTGAAAGACAGGGGGGTACGTGCATTGTGGGCTTCATCCACAATCAAGATTGGACGCCGCATATACAACACGTTAGCCAATGAGAATTTGACGGCCCCATTTACGCTCTCCAGACCGGTTTTTAACTCTTCAGGCAGGTTGTTGAAATGGCTCATCAGCGCCCCGGAAGACTCATAGACCTTACGGCCTTCGGTATCGTCTACTCGAAAAGCCTGCATGGTGGCGACGATGATTGTCGTACCGCTTTTGAGTGTGGCAGGTTGGAGGTAGAGCGCCTGGCTGACGTCCATCACGCTGGTTGGCCCGGCGGTGGCTTCGATGGCCTGGCGGTAAGGATGGTTGGGGTTATTCAGGGCCTGAATTGTTTGCTCGCGGATGGCGTTAGAGGGCGTCAGCCAAAGCACCAGGGGACGATCGCTGTGCAGCAGCTCATGGGCGGCAATGGCAACGGCGTGGCAGGCGACCAGGGTCTTGCCGCCCCCGGTAGGGATGCGCAGGCAGACATAAGGCAGGCCGGGCAGCTCATCTACCGGAGTATATGGAATCCCTCTGCCGAAAGTCTGGCGGGTGATGTGGTAAAAGGCTTCATCGGCGTCGCGGCTAGACTGGCACCGGCGCAGGTAGGCGCTCAGCCAATCCAACGCCCGCTGCTGGTACTCTTTGAGCTGGAGCATATCAGCGCGTCCTCACTTCGTAAGGGATTTGTTTGAAGACCACCCCGGCCTGGCGCAGGCGCTCTTGCCCGACCAGGCAGCCATCTCCGTAGATAACCTTGGGACCCTCAAAGGACAGCAGGCTTTCCAGGATGGGCGGTGTGAGGGTGTTGCCGGCGTCCTGCATTATGCCGTTGTAAAGCAAGTAGACGGCAACTCCATTAGAAACACCCAACAAAGACGTTTTTTCTGCGTCAGCCTGGGGCAAGGGCTGGCCGGTTTCAGTGAAAAAAACGTGGTTGGCTAATTCTGTGAAAGAAACCTCATTACGGATTTGACCGTTTGCATCGAATAAAGTAGGACCCAACTCGCAAAATCGAAAGCCCCCTCCTAGACCTTCTTCATGGCGTGTGTTATCTTTTTGATCATTCCAATCATAGCCCAGGATAACGCGATGGAGTCGTTCTGCTGTGATATTTCGAGCTATGTTAGGATCTATTTCGATAAGAATAAACCGCCTATCCATTTGTATGGCTGCTTGTCCAGTTGTACCACTCCCGGCAAAAGAGTCTAAGATGAGATCACCCGGATCAGACGCAATTTGAATAACTCGTTGAATCAGGCGGGTCGGTTTAGGAGTATTGAACACATTGACTGCATCAGGCAATATTCGCACAATTTCTTGTTTTGCTTCTTGCGTGTGTCCTACCTCGTCATAAGTCCAGATCGTCTCAGGTACTACACCTTGTCGAACCTCTGAAAGAAAACGTTTTATTGATGGAACATTTTCACCCTTTTCACCCCACCATATTCGGTTACCTGCATCAAGTTCTTTCAACTTTTCAAGAGAAACTCGCCAATAAGATCCTTTAGGAGGACCTGTGATAATTCTTCCAGAAGGTGTAGTAATTGGATAAGTGCCTAAACTATAGTAGTTTCTTGCGTCAAGTCCACCTGGTTTCCAAAGTCCTCTAGGATCATTATCTAGATTTCGATATCTATTATCCTGTTCCTCTGATCTTGGTAATAGATTTCTTTGCCATTTATCCGAATCCTTGGCATAGATTAAAATAAAGTCATGATTTGCTGAAAGATGTCTTGCTGTACTCTTGGGAGAATAATTCTTTTCCCAAATGATAGTAGTAATGAAATTGTTGGAACCAAATATCTCATCCAGAATACTTCTAGCATGATGTATCTCATTGTCATCAAGACTCACCCATAAACTTCCATCGTCTCGCAGCATTTCTTTTAGCAAAACTATCCTGGGATACATCATTGATAACCATTTATCATGTCGCGACAGGTCCTCAGCTTCGTTACCCACTACCTTACCCAGCCATTCACGCATTTCAGGATTGTTGACGTTGTCGTTATAGACCCAGCCCTCATTGCCGGTGTTATAGGGCGGATCGATGTAAATACATTTGACCTGCCCGGCGTAGTAAGGCAGGAGAGCCTTGAGCGCCAGCAGGTTGTCGCCCTGCAACAGCAGGTTGCCGCTGTCCTCGCCTACCGATAGCTCCGGGTTGCAGCACAGCAAGTGGAAAGGGACTTCGTTGTGGTGGTTGAGCACGGCTTGTTTGCCGATCCAGTCAAGGGTAGGCATGGGAACTCCTAAATGTAGTATTTGAAGGGCAAAACCTGTACATCCAACTTTTTAATTGCGGTCAAAATGCCTCCGACTTGATCGGAGAATCGTAAGGTGACTGGGACACCATCACCATATATGCAAGCATTGTAATTTAACTTTGTCAAAGCAAGGATATCGGTTAATACCTGTTCAATGTTCTCTTCACCCTTGTCAACCACGATTCTCAAAGGGTTAGGTATTTCTAGGCTAGTACTTGTATTTAACGATGGCACAAATCCGCGCGTCCATAAAAATCCCTCTTTTTCGTTTACAATCCAGCTCAAACCCCTCAAATTTCCGTATTTGCAATCCTCGCCTGGAATGTCACGATACAGCTTTAACTTGTCAGACTCACGAATAGTGATACCAATTAATTTTGTATTGCTGCAAGTATCTTTTACTGCCTCTTCAAATCCTTCCCATTCCTCAATTGAAAACGAAGCCCTTCCGTGAATAAATATTTCATCAGGTGGCGCGTCTCTTTTTAGTTGGTATGATGTGAGTACTTTCGCCAACAATTCTTTAGCATCTGCTTTTTTAAGGTGATATTCTTTGGGCGTTATGCTTGCCCACGGGCCTATGTTCCCTTTGAATATTGTTCCATCACCAGAGTCAAGAAACATTTGTGCGGCACTGCACGCGTAACCTTTAATGTCAAAACGCTCAAATTTCTTAAATACCAAACCGACATAACAAACCCCATTTCTAATCTCGTTAAGTTTCCATGGTAACTTCCCTAGTTTGTAATAGGTAGTCGAACTCTGTGTCCAGGCTAAATGCGCTTTCATTTCATTTGAGTATTCAAGGTTTTTGTATTTATCCCTGAATTGTAAGGTCGGTTCAAGAATGATTTGTGCAGGAATGGATATTTTTTCTTTGAGTAATCTTGCCTTCAATTGGTTGTGAAAATCCGAGCTTGAATCCAGGAATGTAGCTGTTTCCTCAAGATCATTTTCCAGATCTGCTGTTATTGCCATTTGCCCAGCATTGTGGGCGGTTATATTCTTTAAACGAGTTGGTGGAAAATTAACATTTTTGGATTGAGGGCGACATTTCAGCCAGATTCCTTTAGGTATAACGATGTACCAGATATCTAATTTTGTTTCTTCAGAATCACGAACATCTAGAATTTTTTTTAGGAAGAGGCTAATCACCCTGTATGTGCGTTCTTTGAGATTGGGGAGTGATAAAGCTCTATCAATTTCGCTTGAACTAATTATTCTAGTTAAAGCAGGTTCGTTCGGCCACTTAATTTCAAATATCGCCTCAAAGCCGGGAAACGTAGGCCTTTGTATATTTGTTGAATATATTGGAGCCTGAATTCCAGTAACGAATTCTTTATACAATTGAATTCCACGTTCAGTTCCAATGACTCCAGCTTGGATAGTATATGGATTCAGGCTTTCATATGGGCCAAATAAAGCAAGCCCATCTCTAGGATCTTCGATGGGTTGATTATGCCCAAAAACCAGCTTTGGTTCTTTTAGATATATAAGTTGTGTTTTCATTTTGATTTCAAAGGTTCAAGGTAACCGAAGGGACTTGTAAATGATATTGGTTCAACTTGCAATTGAATTGTGCTGTGGTCGCAAATAGGCAAATTTACAAATTTGGAAGAATTATCGGACGAGACCGCCAGCAATGCTCCTAATAACAAGTCTCGCCATTTTTTGTTATACCAATCCTTACCAATGCTGCGACGCGATTTATGTTGTTGAATTTGCGGGATAAGATCGCCGTTCTTTGTAAACACTACATGCGATGATATCGAAATCCCTTTGATCGGATATAAGAAAGCATTTCCTTCTATACCAAAATGCCAATTATTTTCATTATATTTTCCGGCAAGCTGAATTGATCGCCTACCGTATCTTTTAATATCAACCTTGATTGGCTTGAAGTTCAATGGAAAATAGTACGCATTACTAGCTGAAAGAGGATAAATCAATAGTCCTTTATTAACAAGATGTTGGGAAAGTGCTTGATTTATTAATTGCACAACTTTCCTGTTTCCATCAATGATATTTATACTGTACTCTGATATAGGAAATATTCTCTCCTTTAGCAACTCCTCAAGATTTATAACTCTGTAATCCTTGATCTCCAAATACTTACTAAAGCAATCTTTACAGGCGAAAGTAAGAACGTAATTTTCTTCCTCGATGAAAGGAAAAGGTATCGGTACCGTTGTTGAAAGTACCGATTTCTTAGGATTATATAAAAACAATTCAGTGGGCATAGATACTTCGAACCAATTGCTTCTATAAACTTCGTCTTTTTGGACAATCAAATTCTGCTCACTTGACAATTTCTCATTCCAGAAACCAATGATTTGTTGAGTATCTGGATTTTGATTTACGCTTGGAACTCCATCTTTTTGAAGCTTATCTAGCAATTGTCTTAATCCTGATGCCCAATTGTTATGAAAATTAATATAATTTATCCGTATAATTTCTGTGGGTAATGCATCTCCTGGAATGTCAGAGATCCTCAGTGGAATAATAAAATCTGCTCTATCTTTTATTCTGTCAGCTAAAGCCAATTCTTGTAATACGCCCTTTTTGGCAATCGAACTTTCAGAAAGAACAAAAAGAAACTTAATAGATTCTTGCCGTATTACAGCTTCAATGTTTTTCCAAAAATCTTCCCCACCCAGCAGTTCAGATAAGTCACACCATACATCATAGCCAAGCAATCGCAACTTTGCGCTTAGCCATGCACTAAAATAGTTGTCTTCTGGCGTTGCATGGCCGACGAAAATTTTCTGATAGTATTTCTTGTCTTCCATTGGTCGTAGCCCTATCTCCCCTAAATCCCCACACAATTAAGGGAAAAAGAAATATGAAATCATCGTTAATCCCCCATTGTTGACATCCTTTGATTATTATACAAGCACTTATAAACCTAAGCAACGAGTTCGGTGTCTCGAGGAAACTCGATACACCGAAAGGGCACGAAAAATATGCGTTGGATGAATATATCAAACTATTCATCAATCCTGGCTTCGAGCTCAAAGGTAATCAGGCTTACCAGGATATTATTTATCCCGGGCTGCTTTTAGAAGGCTTAGAGCCGTTCTGTGCAATAAGTTCATATGGCTGGTTGCATGTGGAGGTATATTTCCGAAGGAAAATAAAGCCAAAGTGATTTCTGTGATGTAGATATGGGAGTT
>Ga0187886_1002155_pt1 | contig 16316 bp, 12 predicted proteins | sample June2016WEW_20_1_FD_133001 | JGI IMG/M metagenome (GOLD analysis project Ga0187886, IMG submission 133001) | Peatland microbial communities from SPRUCE experiment site at the Marcell Experimental Forest, Minnesota, USA - June2016WEW_20_150 | ecosystem: Environmental > Terrestrial > Soil >... | reverse complement strand
TGGGTGACGATCGTCTCAAGGTACTTCAGAAAGTTTCAATTATCGACCTTATGCCGCGCCAGCATCTAATCGATTTCCAGAACCGGCTGACGAGCCTTAAGAGCTGTTTCGCGCTTACCATCCAGGATTTAGATGCTTCGCCTGTCTGCCCACACTGCGGTTACAAGCCCGCGGTCGAATCCATGGCAGTCCCGGCTGTAGCCATGCTTAGCAGTCTGGACAGCGAGCTGGACAAGCTGGTGGACGGTTGGACCCAGACGCTGCTTGCGAACCTGAATGACCCGACCACGAAGGGGAACCTGGCCCTGCTCAAGATCGAGCCGCGTAAACTCGTGAACGGGTTTATCAAGAAGCGGGGCCTTCCAGACGAACTGAACCAGGACTTCATCCACGCTCTCAAAGAGGTGCTCTCTGGCCTCACCAAGGTCTCGGTCAAGGTGGAGGACCTGCGTGCGGCCCTACTCGCGGGCGGCTCACCGGCCACTCCGGCGGAAATGAAAAAGCGGTTTGAGGATTACCTGGATCAACTCACCAAGGGCAAGGAGTCGGGCAAGGTAAGGATCGTGTTGGAATAGAGAGACGGTCAAGATGAATATCCGTGAGCTGAAAGAGATTGTATCCGAGGGAGAATCGGAACGCCTTGAGTTCAAACGTTCGACGGGACAGCGAACAGAGGCGGCGAAAGCGGTGTGCGCCATGCTCAATGGACTCGGCGGTTTTGTCCTGTTCGGCGTTACGGATAAGGGCGAACTCATCGGTCAAGAGGTCGTTGCCAAGACGATTGAGGATATCACTGCGGAACTCCGGAAGATCGAGCCGCCGGCATTCCCGGACATTGAAACGGTGACCCTCAGGAAAGGTAGCTCCGTTATCGTATTAACCGTACCCGGCGGCGGGAGCCCATATTCCTTCGATGGGCGTCCCTATCTCCGGCATGGCCCGACGAACAGGGTCATGCCCCGCGATGAGTACGAACGACGGCTCGTCGAACGCCTGCACGCCAACCGCCGCTGGGAGAACGAGCCAGTGGCCGAAGGGGTGTCCATTCGGGATCTCGATGCAGAAGAGATCCGCACCACACTTGAAAATGCCATACGGCTTGGTCGGTTGGAGCCCCCATCCCGGCGCGACGTAAGATCTATCCTACAAGGGTTGGAACTCATTCACGACGGGAAGCTGCTCAACGCTGCTGTGGCGCTCTACGGAAAGACCGACCGTCTCAAAGTTCTCTATCCACAGCTCAGCCTTCGCGTCGCCCGCTTCCGGGGTCCAAACCGCCTCAGCGATTTCTCGGACAGCCGTGAGTACTGGGGGCATGCTTTCTCCCTCCTCAAAAGGGCCGAATCGTTCCTCATGGATCACGTTCCCATCGCGGGTCGTGTCGTGCCGGGGAAAATGGTGCGGGAGGACCGCCCGCTCTATCCCCCAAGAGCGACTCGGGAAGCCCTGGCCAATGCCCTATGCCATCGGGATTACTCCATTCCTGGGGGCGCAGTTTCCGTGGCCATGTACGACGAACACCTCGAGATTGCCAATCCAGGCTCGCTCCATTTTGGGATGACGCCGGAGAAGCTGGTGCAACCGCACGAATCCCGCCCCTGGAATCCCATCGTCGCGGGGGTTCTTTATCGCGCTGGCATCATCGAGAAATGGGGTATGGGCACTCTGAATATCCTCGACTGGTGCTCGGAAAACGGGAATCCGGCGCCATCTTGGGTCGAGCAAGCCGGGTCGCTGATTCTGACCTTTGCCCCGCGAGTCACCCCTCCGGAAGAAATCCGCAAGGCCCGTACTGGGACCAAGTTGGCACCAAGCCGGGACCAAGTCGAAGACGAACCCGGCACCAAGTTGGCACTAAGTCGGCACCAAGTTGAAATTCTCCTAAGCTCCCGGGAAGACAAAGGATTGGTGGAGTTGATGGCCATCACCGGCCGAACTGACCGCACCAAGTTCCGGCATCAAGTATTAAATCCGTTATTAGAAGAAGGATTGGTTGAAATGACGATCCCCGGCAAACCTCGAAGCAGCAAGCAGAAATATCGCCTGACTGAGAAGGGCCGCCGATATATCGCAGATGTTGGCAGACAGGGAAAAGAATAAGAAGAATATAAAAGAGTGGTGATTCAGCCCTCATGGTTATAGAAAAGGATAACGTAACGGGGCAAAGTGGCTGTTTATGAGCGATATGAGCGGAAGCGCTAATATTTGCGCTGCGCGCATAAAGAACAAAGACTCGGCTGAAATCGAGCAGCGGAGACTTGATTACTGAGTACGTCGAGGAGAAGGCGGGAAAGAATGACAAGGCGTAAACAAACGGTCCGGCCATCGCAAAAGTTGTTTGCCGATGATCAAAAGGACATGTTTGAACAATCATATGAGGAAAAACTCCGGGCAGATAAAAACAAGCCGGTGGAATGCCTGGGGATGACATTCCCGAACGACGAGGAACGGCGGAAATACTTCCTGGAGAAGCTGCGCGAGAAGCTGAAGGACCCCGAGTTCCGAAAGATCGAAGGCTTCCCCATCGGCTCGGACGAGGATATCCTGGCGCTATCAGACCCGCCATACTACACCGCCTGCCCGAACCCGTTCATAAAGGATTTTATCAAAACTTATGGCAAGCCATATGATCCGGTAGCAGATAATTATCGGCGAGAGCCGTTTGCAGCCGATGTGAGCGAGGGAAAGAACGACCCGATCTACAACGCCCACTCCTACCACACCAAGGTCCCGCACAAGGCCATCATGCGGTACGTCCTCCATTACACCGAGCCGGGGGATGTCGTCTTCGACGGCTTCTGTGGAACGGGAATGACGGGAGTGGCGGCCCAGATGTGCGGCGGCAAGGCCGTGGTCGAGTCATTGGGCTATAGGGTGGGCAAGGACGGGACCATCTCTCAGCAGGAGACGGACGAGAACGGGAAAACGATCTGGAAGGCTTTCTCGAAACTCGGGGCTCGCCGGGCGGTGTTGAACGACCTCTCGCCAGCCGCCACTTTCATCGCCTACAACTACAACACGCCCGTGAATGTGAATGCCTTCGAGGGCGAAGCCAGGCGCATCCTGAAGGAAGTCGAGGATGAATGCGGATGGATGTATGAGACGCTCCACACGGATGGCAAAACCAAGGGCCGTATCAATTATGTCGTGTGGAGTGAGGTAATTCGTTGCACAGAGTGTGGTCACGAAGGCACTTATTGGGAGTTAGCAGTAGATCCAGAAACAAGATATAGGTTGGGCAAAGCAGATTCTATTCCATGCCCGGCCTGCAGCGCCAAATCTTCTCTTCATGGATGGGAACGCGCTTTTACGACTATCTTCGATCAATTCCTAAAGGAAACAATTAAGCAGGTCAAGATAGAGCCTGTGTTGATTAACTACTCAATCGGTAAAACTAAGCATGAAAAAAAACCTGATGAAAATGATTGCATGTTGCTAAACCGAATCTCGACTGAAGCTGCGGTTACGGACCTCAAAACTGAACGAATGCCGGAAGGCGATGAAGCACGACGAAATGATGATATCGGCCTAACGCATTCACACCACTTTTATACTGCACGCACATTGGCAGCCTTATCTCTTCTTTGGAAAAAATGCCAGCAAAGCAAACAACGGCCAAGCCTCATGTTCTGGCTCCAAAGCGTTGGTCTCGGTTTTACACGTCTTAATCGTTACTTGGAAGCGTCATTCTCACAAGTGAATCGATACCTTAAGGGCACCCTATATGTTGCACCATTCGTTACAGAAGTAAGTCCCAGATATGCGCTTTATGGCAAGGTTGGGCGCATGACAAAGACATTCTTTACCAATTCCAATGTACCAGGTTGCTGGGAAAGTACCGAGTCGGCGAGTAATACACTTCTCAGACCAAATTCAGCGGATTACATTTTCACGGACCCGCCTTTCGGCGGAAACATAATGTATTCCGACCTGAATTTCCTTTGGGAGAATTGGCTCCGCGTTTATGAAAATAATGGTCCAGAGGCGGTCGTTAGCTATACTCAGCGAAAGGCACTTGCGGACTATCAGGAGTTGATGACACGGTGCTTCATATCCTATTTCAAGCAACTAAAACCAGGGAGATGGATGACTGTAGAGTTCCATAATTCAAAGAACAGTGTATGGAACTCGATCCAAGAAGCTTTGCAGAGGGCAGGTTTTGTGGTTGCGGATGTGAGAACGCTTGATAAGAAACAAATGACAATGCAGCAAATGACAAGTGGCGGAGCAGTCAAGCAAGATCTCGTCATTTCCGCTTATAAGCCCAACGGCGGCCTTGAAGATCGGTTCAAGCTCACCGCCGGCACAGAAGAAGGTGTTTGGGCCTTCCTTCGCACGCACCTGAACCAGCTTCCGGTCTTCGTCTCAAAGGATGGCCAGGCCGAGGTCATCGCCGAGCGGCAGAACTACCTGCTATTCGACCGCATGGTGGCTTTTCACGTCCAGAGGGGGGTGACTGTGCCATTGTCAGCAGCAGAATTCTATCAGGGTTTGGCCCGACGTTTTCCTGAGCGGGATGGCATGTACTTTCTGCCCGAGCAGGGGGCTGAGTACGACAAGAAACGCATGACTGTGAAGGAGGTCCTGCAGCTGGAATTGGCACCTTCTGACGAGCATTCCTCGATATTATGGCTGCGACAAATCTTAAAGAATAAACCGCAGACATTCCAGGAAATACACCCTCAATTTCTCAAGGCGATTGGTGGCTGGCAAAGACACGAAAAGCCTCTTGAGCTTTCAGAACTGCTGGAGCAGAACTTCCTGCGCTATGACGGCGTGGGGGAGGTACCGGCCCAGGTTCATAGCTACCTGTCCACGAATTTCAAGGAGTTACGCAACCTACCGAAGGACAATCCTGCACTCAGGGTCAAGGCCAAGGACCGCTGGTACGTGCCCGACCCAAACAAGGCCGGAGACCTGGAAAAGTTGCGCGAGCGGGCGCTATTAAAAGAGTTTTGGGAATATCTGCCAGGGGGGTATAGGCCAGCCAAGCCCGATTTACAGGAGGAAGTCATCCCCGGCCTGGAACCTAAGAAAGCCCAGGTCCCTCGTGGCAATAAGATCAAAATAATTCGCCTGGAGGCCGCTCGGGCAGGTTTTAAACAGTGCTGGCAAAATAGGGATTATCGCACAATCATTGCCGTTGCTCAGAGAATTCCCGAAAATGTCCTCCAGGAAGACCCGAAGCTCATCATGTGGTACGACCAGGCGGTTACGAGAACGGGGGAAGAATGATGATGAAAATGCGGACCGAGCATTACCCCGGCCTTTTCCAAGGCGCTGACACCGCCTCCGCTTCGGCACAAGAAACCTATTTCCAGTTGCAGCGGATACACATCGGATCTCTTGTCGTGGGCGGAATCATTGGTGCATTCACATCTCTTGTGACCGGAACTGCTATCACATGGGTATACACCACAATGGCTATCGTTCTCGCGCTGGGCCTGCTGGTCTTGTGGATCACACGCTCACGACAAGACGATAAGGCCTGGTTCGATTGTCGGGCCATCGGCGAGTCCGTTAAGACTGCGACCTGGCGCTTCATGATGAGCGCGCCTCCTTTCCAGAACAACGAGTCGCTTGACCAGCGCTTCATTTCGGAACTGCGGGAAATCAGGGAAACAAGACCAGATTGTCAAAAGTACCTTGCAGGCGAAGCGGCGACCAGTGCTGCTGCCATCACTGATTTCATGCGGCAAGTGAGAACACTTTCTTTTGAAGACCGGAAACGGATCTATGTCGAGCAGAGACTGTGCGACCAGAAGTCTTGGTACTCCCGTAAAGCCGCGCTAAACGCACGCACCGGTGCTCGGTGGTTTTGGAGGACGGCGGGTCTGCAAGGTATTGCTGTCGTTGTGGCCATCATTCAGGCAGTTAGCGGGGGGCTGGGGCTCAACATCGTCCCCGTTCTCATAACCTGTGCCGCAGCCGTTGCGGCCTGGAACCAGATGAAGCGTCACGACGAGTTGACGAAGACCTACGCTCTTGCCTCGCAAGAGCTCGGCGAGTTGGAGGCAATAGCCAGGAGCCTGGCCGCTGAAAGCGATTTCCCTCAGCTCGTGGAGCAGGTTGAGGAAGCAAGCTCTCGTGAACATACCATGTGGTGCGCTCGTCGAGATGTCCTACTACGGCGGACTGGCACTGGAGCAAGGTAACGGAACAGAGAATGGCGGTTACCAGACAACATACGCTTTGCATTGGCGGGACCACGGTGCCATTGCCATGCTTCTTTCCATCGGTGTCGAGTGTAAAGACCACCTTGATGCCTGTTGACTACATCGAGCTTCTGGATGCTGCTGCTCATCCTCTCTACCTTGTTTCCGCCTACGATATCGCCAATTCCTGTCCAGAGCATCAGCAGCGCATCGATGTTGCCCTCAAGAGAAGCCGGGCCAGAGGGTCGGCGATCTTGATGGACAGTGGCAAATACGAGGGCTTCTGGAAAGGGGACGTGGATTGGCAGATGGATAGATTTCATGCGGTATCTGGTACTTACGAGCACGATTTAGGCTTCTGCTACGATAATCAGGAGCCTCCCGATACAGCGGCGGCAATTTCCGAAGATGTGGTAAGGGCTGTCCTCCGCGACCAACATCACTGTATCGGAACGATTGTTCCCATCGTACACGGTCCCACTGAACTTATGCCAGCCGCTGCGCAGAAGGTAGCCGAACTACTGTGCCCTGTTCTCTTGGCCGTTCCAGAGCGTGCTTTGGGGGAAGGCATTGCGGCACGGACACGCTCTGTGCGGAGAATCCGCCAAGCGCTTGATGCGCTTGGTTTTTACTGCCCGTTGCATCTCTTGGGTACAGGTAATCCCATCTCCATCATCGCATACGCAATGGCTGGTGCGGACAGCTTTGACGGCTTAGAGTGGTGCCAAACGGTGGTGGATCACAAGTCGGCGCTGTTGTTCCACTTCCAGCAGTGGGATTTCGTTCGGGAACAAACGGAATGGGGATCGAACGGTATCTTGCCCTATATCCAGTCCGCGCTGATGCATAACCTTGATTTCTATGCCACATTCATGCGGAGTCTTAGGGATGGCGTGCAACGGCATGTCCTACATGAAGTCCTTGGGACGTATCTATCGAAGGATCGTGCCGAGATCATCTGTAATGCGATTGAGGGAGGTAATTGAAATGTCGGCCATCGGCGTTTCACTTCCCAGACTTGAGTACGCAATACGGGAAGTGTCTCGTTCCCTTGAACAGAATAACACCCATAGACCCAAGTGGGACGCGATGAGCGAGGATGATTTGTGGCGCGAGCTTGTAGCGTGCATCTTGGGCAGTAGAGTCCGGTTTGATGTCGCCCACGCAGCCATAGCGCTTATGGACAGGGCCGACCTTTTCTCAGCGGCGCTCCGGTTTTCAAGGTGCGACGAGTATGAACACGATGTTCTGCGCGCCTTGTCAGTAACCGGAAAATCGGGAGACGCCTCGGGTTTGCAGGGCCGTTATCCGTTCCCACGCCTACGTGCTAAGCAGGTAAGCACGGCCGCCGAAACACTCTACGCAAATGGCGGAACGATTGGCCGCCTCCTTCACGAGGCTCAAGATGTGCGTGAGGTGCGCCGACGCTTATCCGCAGAGGTGGCGGGGTTGGGGCCCAAGCAGGCGAGCCTTTTCCTTCGTAACGTAGGATACGCAATCCATGTTGCCGTTCTAGACGTACACGTTCTAACCTACATGAACTGGATTGGGTTGACGCCCTTACCTCTGAAGACGGTTCGGACATTACGCCAATACGAGATTCTTGAGGAGGCCTTTGTTGAGCATTCTTGCTCTGCAGGGTTCCGACCAGATCTATATGACATGGCTGTCTGGGTAGTCGTCAGGGTGGCGAAAAAGGAGTTTGCGCCGTGCCCATAGTGACGCTTGTCTCTGGTGGATTGGATTCGATGCTCATGAGCTTGATGGCACATGAGGAAGGCGTTGTCCTCTTTCCGCTCTTCGTGGACTACGGCCAACTCGGCTCCGCCAGAGAATGGACAGCGTGCCAACTCTTGCATGATAGACATGGTTTGCCAGAGGTCACTCGAATGGACACCTCTGGGTTTGGTAAGGTTATAACGAGCGGAATCACCAATACTGCGATGAGGATCAACGAGGACGCTTTCCTTCCAGGACGGAACTTTCTTCTGTTACTTTGCGGTGCAGCCTACGCATATAGGGTGCAGGCCGATGGTGTGGCCATTGGCTTGCTCAACCCGAAGGATCACCTCTTCCCGGATCAGACCCAGGAGTTCCTTTACAAGTCCGAAGACATGATCGAGGCAACGATGGGGAAGCACATTGCTGTCCTTGCGCCGCTAATCGAGTTCACGAAGGCAGATGTGCTGGCAATGGCAGGAGTGCGTGGCCTACACGATACCTATTCCTGCCACGCCGGTGGGGCAGCCCCCTGCGGGAAGTGCGTGGCCTGTGTCGAAATCGCGAACGCAAAAGAAAGGAGCTGAACATGGGCGGAGGTGGAGGAGGTGGACGTGGATTGACCCCGGACGAACTTCGCCGACTCGACCAGAAAGCAAAGGAGTCTTTGAAGGCTGGTGCGGGAACGGGCAAGTGCAATGTGTTCATCAGTTTCGCGTCCGAGGACTTGAACGATGTTAACATGCTTCGAGGTCAGGCGAAGAACGAGAACTCGGATATTGAATTTAACGACTGGTCCCTGAAGGAGCCCTTCGACAGCAAGGATGCCGAATATATAAAGCGAGGCGTACGTGAACGTATACGGCAGTGCTCCGTGACGGTCGTATATGTCTCCGTCGAGACGACTGATAGCAAATGGGTTGATTGGGAAATCCGGGAGAGCATCGCGATGGGAAAGGGCGTGGTGGCCATGTACAAGGGTGACAAGCCTCCTGCTCGACTACCAAAAGCGGTGACAGATAACAAAGTGCCCGTCGTGCCTTGGAACCAGAAGGAACTAGCCAAGGCCATTGAGAAGCAGTCAAAGAATCGGTAATGGATCAGAAGATAGTGGCGGATCAACGTAGCCTAGATGCACCGATGGCAATTCGGTCTGGCATCTGGGCTTGGAGCCCCGACCACGGGCAGCTCTGTCAGGTCCTCGAGGCCCAGGCGCTCTGGGGTGAGACGACCTGCCGCGTCTGGCTGCCCGGCCGCGACTCCGTGGTCCGCATCCCGGCTTCCAGGCTCAAGTCCCTGGAGAGCCCGGGCACAAGCTCGCCGGACGATATCGCCTACGTCGCTGCTGCCGCGCGGGTAGCCGACGCCCTGACCCAGGACGTCCTGCTCGCGCCCATCGAATCTTCCGTCATCCCGCTGCCGCACCAGATCCGTGCTCTATCCCGCGCCATCGCCAACGACCGGGTGCGCTATCTCTTGGCGGACGACGTCGGCTTAGGCAGGACTATCGAAGCTGGGCTCATCATGCGGGAGGTCAAGCTACGAGGATTTAATGCGCATCCCGGTCGTCGCTCCTTCGAGGGTATTGCATGAGTAGTTGGCGTGATCAAATCCTGAAAGAATTCACCCCGAAGGTCTCCCGACTCACCCTGGTGGCGGACCCGGACGGGCTTCTGCTTGAAGAGGGGATTCTCGAAGGCATCCGCGAGCAGGGGTTCGAGATGATCCCCTTCGAGGACCACATTGCTTTCCGTTACGCCTACGAATCGAAGTTTCGCTCCCGCTGGGATCGGGGCGAGCACACGGACCTCGTAGTGGTACTGCGGTCCCAGGCCAGCGACCTCGGTTCCCTGCCCTATGACCTCCTCCAGGCCGGTCGCAAACTATCCTTCAACCTTGGTGACATCTTCCCGAACCTCAGCTACCCTGTTCTGACCGCCCTGGACCGCGGTGACCTGGATCCTTTGTACGAGGCCCAAAGACGGCATGCGCCCGGCCATCTCGGCGACAACGCCACCAAGGAATTCGTTCTCCGCCATGTTTTCGAGATTGCGCCGGAGCTTATCAAGCAACCATCCGACTTGCTGAGGGTGCTCCTCCGCCGTCACTACCGTGGACAACGGATATCAACGATCCTGGATGAACGTTTCGTTCAGATTCTTCGGCAGAACAATAGCTTCTCCGAATGGCCGCTTGAGGTGATTGTTCCTGACCGGGAGGCGTTCTTCGCTTTCCTGCAAGAACGATGGCCGGCATTCCTCGACGGGATCGCGGTCTCAGGAGAACCCATGGTACGGGAAAAGGCCGAACCACACGCCATCAAATATCCCGGCCCGGTTGACTTGCCATTCGATCACCAGGATATCAAAGTCTACATCGATACCCTTTTCCTGGAGGGACTTCTCCAATCAGTGCCGCACGAATATGCAGCTTCGCTCGCCAAGACTTGGGCTGGAATCGGGGTGAGGCTCGAGGCCGCAAAGGACCGATCCCGCCGCCTGGCAAAACTGATAGAAAGCATACGCACCACTATTCCAACGGAGGATGCCCGGTACGGCTATTGGTTACTATTCGCTCGCGGCTGGGCAGAACTGATTGCAATCGCCCATGAAGACCTCATTGATACTAAGACTGCGAAGGGGATTAAGGAACTCCAAGTCCAGGTCGATCATGCCTTCGCCGCCTGGTTGCTCCGGAGGTACGCCGGGCTCGCCAACTTGCCACCTGTGCCACCCGTTATGCTGCATCACCTTCCACGGTTTCTCGGACGCCAGCTGATCGAGGAAAAAGGTTTTAAAGCAGCCCTGCTGGTAGTTGACGGTCTGGCCGTCGACCAGTGGATTGTGATGCGTCATGAGATCGCTTCCCAGCGGCCCGACCTTCGCTTCCGCGAAGACTTGATCTTTGCTTGGATTCCGTCGATCACTTCGATTTGCCGGCAGGCCATCTTCGCCGGAAAGCCGCCGATCTTTTTCCCGAACAGCATCCAGACAACCGAGAAGGAGCCCGCCTTATGGGCACAATTCTGGGGGGATCAGGGGCTGATGCCGAACGAGTTTAGCTATGCCAAAGGGCTCGGAGACGGGGATCTGACCCGCATCGAGGAATTGCTTTCGCATCCCAGGCTGAGGTTGGCAGGGTTGGTTATTGACAAGATCGACAGGATCATGCACGGGATGGAGCTGGGTGCTGCGGGCATGCACAACCAGGTGCGTCAGTGGGCCCAGCAGACTTACATGGTGTCTCTTCTCGACCTCCTCCTAGACTCCGGCTTCCATGTTTTCCTCACCGCTGATCACGGCAACATCGAAGCGGAAGGATGTGGCTGCCCTGCGGAAGGCGCGGTTGCCGACATTCGTGGAGAACGGGTCCGCATCTATTCCGATCCAGTCTTGCGCGACAAGGTAAAGGACCGTTTCCCGGCTGCAATGGAATGGCCCACCACCGGTCTGCCGAGCGATTACCTTCCACTCCTTGCCCCTCACCGGAAAGCGTTCGTACGCGAAGATGAGCACCTTGTTAGTCACGGTGGCCTGTCCGTCGAGGAGATCATCGTCCCTCTGGTTCAGATTGAAAGGAGGGGTGCATGAGCCGCCGGCAGCAAATTGGATTTAGTCAACGCATTCGCCTGGAGTGGCTCGAACAAACCGCAAGGCTTATCCTGGCCGGAAACGAACAGGCCACGATCAATGCCGGGTTGCAGGAATTACTGAAGGACAAAGTTTCCATCGGCGGAACCGCCGAACGTGGTAACCGGGAGAAGATTATCACTATTCTTCTTAAGGTCTGGCTTACCGCCCCGACCGAACTCGATGGTTTAAGGCTCGACGGACTGGAGCTACTCAAGCAGCTATCCAGTCAGGACCGCATGACGGTTCATTGGGGCATGGTCATGGCCGTTTATCCGTTCTGGGCATCTGTTGCCAGCCAGGTGGGACGCCTGCTCAAACTCCAAGATTCGGCTGCCGCTGCACACATTCAACGGCGAATGAGGGAACAATACGGTGAGCGGGAGACTGTTTCCAGAGCGGCCCGCCGTGTGCTGCGCTCCTACCTCGATTGGGGTGTCCTCAAAGCAACAAAAATGAAAGGCGTTTATCAACAGGGTTTGTCTCTCCCCCTTCATGACCGCAAACTGATCGCTTGGCTTATTGAAGCATCCTTATATAGTCGTTCCAATGGTTCTGCGTCCACCAGGGAAATAATCGAACACCCAAGCCTTTTTCCATTCCAAATTGCACCGGTAAACGGGGAAAGTCTGATTGCTGTATCCAACCGGCTTGAACTCCACCACCATGGGTTGAATAACGATGTCATATTTTTAAAAAAATAGAGATTTGCCCTTGGTGGACTTATTCTTTTTATAAAGGAATTCTAAAAATGGCGCAGACAACAATCCAAAATTATTCAGTAGCGCGCTTGTGGCAGTTTTGCCGGGATTACATTTTTGCCATCCCAGAGATTCAACGCGAGTTTGTATGGGATCGGAAAAGAGTGGCAAATCTATTCGATAGCATCTGGCGTCAACTGCCCATAGGGACATTGCTGATTTGGGAAACGGATGCCGCTCAACGCAACTTGCTACGCCACGCTCAACAAGTTCTTCCTCCACATAGCGATCATAACAAAGTCATCTGGTTCATCATCGACGGTCAGCAACGACTTTCAGCATTATATAGGGCGCTGGAAGGAGGAACTATACGGAATTACAATGGGCAGGAAATTAACTTTGACCAGCTTTGCTTTGTTTTCGACAAGCGCTTTGAGCCTTCCCGTTTTGGTTTTGTCCGTCGCCCCCAGATGAGACTGCACATCCCAGTAAAGGAAATTATGCTCCCAGGCTGGAGGCGCCATGTCAGTCGAATGGTCAATCGGCATAAACTCGCCGAAGTCGGGAAGTTTAGAAACCGCCTGCGAAAATATAGTATACCTCTTGTGTTCGTCAAAACTACTGACCTGGAGGAAGTTCGCGAAACTTTCCTACGCATTAATTCGGGAGGGCTGCGGATAAGTAAAGCTGACCGAGCATTTTCTCGCGCTGCTCGCCTAGACATGCGGCGTTTGGTTATGGAATTACGTTCCGAGTTACCCTTTGGCTTCAATGAAATTGACCCAACATTTATTCAGGCATCTGTTGCCGTAATGCGTAAGCAGAAAGAAGTGGGAGGAACGGCCATTGAAAAAGCTCTTGCTTCTCTCGAAAAGGAGGAAATTGAGGAGGGAAGAGTTTCAAAGGAGTTTTCTCATAGCTGGCGTAGGATGCGGAATGCTATCACTAAAGGCATAGACTACCTATGCAATGAGCTGAAAGTGGTGAACAAGTCCTTCTTACCTTCTGACAATATGGTACCTGTCCTGTCATACTTCTTTTTCGAAAACAACCTAGCCCAGCCTTCCTCACGCCAACGGAGGGAGATGCGCAAATGGTTCTGGGCCACCGGTGTAGCGGGACGATATAGCGGCAGGGGATATTACCAAAATATCCGAAAAGATTTGGACTTCATGAGGCGTCTGGCACGGAAGAAACAAGGGAATTTTGTGATTACAGATCGTATTTCCAAAGCGGACGTTAGGAGAACGGACTACACGTATTCAGGCAGTTTAACGATTTCCTATCTTCTTATGCTTTGCTTGCGAGGACCCAAATATCTGGAGAATGGAGCTTTGATCCCACTCAAGGAGACAGCATCGGTTTCTAATCGTAAGGATAAACATCATATCTTTCCAAAGACATTACTTCGCCGATATCACTTTTCCATTCGGGAATCAAATAGCCTCTGCAATCTATGTTTCGTGGTGGCGGAGGAAAATCAATCAATCGGCAGCAAGAGACCTGCCGTCTACTTAAAGGAATTGAAACGACCGAGATACTTTCCTTCGGTAATGAGGAGCCATTTGATTCCGCATAAAGCTGGCAGTGGGTTGTGGGACGCAAATCTTCGGCGGGGGTATAAAAGATTTTTGACGCAAAGACTGGATATGATTTGTAAGGCGTTTGAAAAAGAAGCAGGAATGCGATTGTTCAAGCGAGATTAGAAAATAAATCCGCTTTTTGGCCCACAGCTTCTTTGAGAGATCAACTTTCAATGCTCCGAGCAACCGGGGGTGTTTGCCCGCGCCGAAGTACCGGACACCTTATCACGTGGAAGGCCCTGTAATTATTGAATGTGGTTAGCAAATCTTATTAGGTGTAAGGGCAGGATGTTGGGCAGCTATGACCTTATATAGTGAGAGAGATGGTGCGGTTCGACCTGTCCTGCAGATCGCCATGCCCCGTTTGCCACGCATCTATTCCCCTGGGGCGACGATGAAGCAAAGAGGTAGGTACCGGACACCTTTGAAGACAAAAGGCCCTGTTTTTGTTAAATGTGGTTAGCAATTCATAAAAGGGAAACCGAGACGTACGTTCAAAGTGAACTTGTTCGTAACCCCGAAAAGAGGGAGAAAAAGGCAGGAGGTATTCGCACGTGACTTCTGGTCACTGGAGGAAACAAATCTATGGCCGGGAAAGATGGGAAAAGAAGCTGGGTGATGGTGAACCGAGCGCCGGTGTTGACGCTTTGGGCGGTGGTGGTGGCCGAAGTCCTGGGGTTCGAGCATGACGAAGCGCTGACCCTCGGGCGAGCGGTGGCAGGCCTGAACGCTTACTCCAAGGGAGTTTCCCTGGGGCTCTTCCAGCCAACCCCCAGAGAGGTCAAAGAACAGCGTCAGAAGATGCGCAAAGAAGAAATGGTAACCATTGACCTGTTACACCGTGCCGTCCCAGCGAAACATACGGATGAAGGGTTACGCGCGCTAAGCGGAGAAGGCCCCATTCATCCCGCAGGTAACTGGCGTCCCTACCGCGACCTCATTCAAAGGCAGATGATCCACGCAATGAGAATTGTTGTCCTCCTCTTTTCGGGCGTTTTCTTGTGGGTTACTCTAGTGGACGCCGTTCCTGCTTCTGTGGTCAGCTCAGGGAGACCGGAAGCCAAGCTCGACGGGGAGCTTTACCTGTATGAGAAGAACCCCTCGGACGGGTCCATTGTCCCCGGGGGGGCTTGGGGAAAAATGAGCTACGCCCGGGAAGGGCCCGCGTTTGAATTCGTTTTCAGCGCATACCACCTGCGCCCGGGAGTAAGCTACACGCTGATTTATTTCCCCGACCCATGGCCGGCAGAGGGCCTGATCTGCCTGGCGACTGCTACGGGCGATTCTGAAGGGACAGTACAGGTGAAGGGGTCGGTCCCGATCGCTCATCTGCCCGCGAAATATGACGCCAACTACCCGGCTGGCGCAAAGATCCGGCTTGTTCTGTCGGACGACATTGACTGGGGAAAGGGAGGCTCCATGGCTCGCAAACGCATGAGGCGCTGGAAGCCGACCCAATACCTTTTGGAAGCAAAGCTCATAAATTTTTCGATTACCCGGGCCGGTTGTAATGCCCCGGGGGAGAAGAGCGGAACCTTTCCCCGAAAGCTCATCTTCTCGGGGGGCCTCGACCGGCAGTACGATCTCTTGGTTCCCTCCAGCTATACTCCCGGCAAGCCGGCGCCCCTGGTCTTTAATTTCCACGGATTCACCGCGGATCCAGAAACCCAGGACTGGCTATCGGCTATGTCCAGGCTGGCTGAGGAGGCCGGATTCATTCTGGCCACCCCAAAAGGATCGGGAAACGAAGAAGTCCTCGGCTGGAATGCCGGTGAATGCTGCGGGCAGGCGGCCCTGGAAAACGTGGATGATGTGGCCTTTACCTCGGATATGATTGACCGGATCAGCGCTGAGTATTGTGTGGACCCCTCCCGGATCTATGCCACCGGCATGTCCAACGGAGCCTTCATGAGCTATCGTCTGGCCTGCGAACTGGCGGGCCGAGTTGCCGCTATCGGGCCTGTGGCTGGGGTTACGGTGGTGGATCCCTGCCTTTCCTCCCGTCCGGTGCCGGTCATTTCCTTCAATGGCACCGCCGACCTGCTCGTCTGGTACGATGGCGGCATCTATGAAAGCGTCCCCCGCACCATTGCCCGCTGGTCAATGCGCAACGGATGTTCACGGGAAATGGAAACGGTGTATAAGAAGGGAAATGTAAGATGCGAGATTTACAGGAACTGTAAGGGGGGCGCCACCGTTGAGCTATGCACCATCTATGGCGGGGGGCATAGCTGGCCGGGAGGCATGGATATTTCCTTGCTGGCTCCCCATATCTTCGTTTTAGAAGGCGATACGACCCGTGACATCAACGCCTCCCGGGCGATGTGGGAATTTTTCCAAAAACACCCAATGCCTCAGGCCTACTTGCGTTAATCTTGGAACCTAACACCCGATCTTGTGTACGGGGTCAGTACGGGTAGAGTAGGGAACTGGTGTAGTGGCTAACGCTCTATTTCCAGCTCCCCCTCATCAAACCGTACATTCAGTTTTCCCGAATACGGCTTTCCGATCATCTTCTTCCAGGGGCTT
>Ga0187886_1002153_pt1 | contig 16329 bp, 12 predicted proteins | sample June2016WEW_20_1_FD_133001 | JGI IMG/M metagenome (GOLD analysis project Ga0187886, IMG submission 133001) | Peatland microbial communities from SPRUCE experiment site at the Marcell Experimental Forest, Minnesota, USA - June2016WEW_20_150 | ecosystem: Environmental > Terrestrial > Soil >... | reverse complement strand
TTTTCAATTTGCTATTTTCTATTTAAGAAAAGGTCGGTAAATTGCAACAGATTGTTGCTTCTTAAATAAAAAATAGAAAATAGAAAATAATAAATAAGAAAACGGGCGATTAGCTCAGCTGGTCAGAGCGCACGGATCACACCCGTGAGGTCACAGGTTCGAACCCTGTATCGCCCAGTAACATCTTAATAAGATTTTCTTTTGTCAGCACCCTCAAATCCTCCTGTTTTTCGATAAATGGCCGGACGTCTGTGAGCACCCTGTCCCAGTCATATTTAGAAATGTTGATGGCGACTTCTTTTCTCCAGTTGTCGGGGGTAAGAACAATACCATCTCCCTTTGTTTGCTTCAGGGCGTTGTTTAAAAGTGTAATGTTCGGCCCTGGCCAGGTTCTGTCAGACAAATACCACATAAGGTCGTAAACGTCTCTGCCTTTGACGTATTTTCGGCTCAAAAGCGCGTGGAGCTTGCCTGCCAGCAGGGAGCTTTTGTCATAATGGCGCAGGTTCAAAAGACAATGCCTGCGGACGATACTCGTTTCGATGCCGGCCCCTTGAGGAGGGTTGGTGTCGACTTCAACCTTAATTGAGAGCGTTTGTGAGGGATGAGGCGAAAGACCGAGCTCGTAAAGCAGCCCCTCAAACTTCACAAACGCCGACTTTACCGTTTTTGCCTCTTTAACTTTAATTGTCAAAGAGTATCCTTCAGCGAGAAAGCCGTTTTTGGCTTTTTTCATATATTCGTAAAAACCGTCTTCGGTCCCGGCTTTTGCAAGAGAGAATTCCAGATCTTCGGAAAAACGAGGCGTCAAATACAAAAACCGCAGCGCCGTGCCCCCTACAAACACCCATGCCTGGAAAGCCGCGTTGTTCTGAAGCGTTTCAAGGATTCTTGCCTGTAAATATTCCCTCGCAATGCATCCTGCCAGGTTATTATCCGTGATTTTCTCGACAATCTGCTTGAGATAATCTTTCATAGCTCAACTCCTTCTCCCTCATCGATAATCTTTTCAATGTTCAATACCGCCCTTTGGAGTTTGGGGCTTTTTGATTTTTCGGCAAGAAGTTTAAGGACGCCTTTATTAAGTTTCTCGAAATTTTGCAGGCGCAATTCTTCGAGAAATTCCATTTTTTCGCCGCCGGCGGTGAAATATACCAGGTCAAGAAGGGCTTTTTCCGCCCGGGCAACGAAAGCCGTCTGCTTTTGTGTCAAATCCGTCTGTTGATAACCCATAAAAAAATCACTGCTGATATGCCTGTATTCGAATCGCCCGACAGGGGTTTCAATTACCTGGGGTCTGGCGGTTGTAACGCTTGTAACTGCCGGAGTAAATTCGGGAATGAGCCCGTACCAGGATAGAGCCGATTGAAGTGAAACGTATGACGGCGTCTTAAGCGTATTGGCAATAGCGAACGGCTCGGGCTTAATCTTCCGGTAGGGCTCGCACAACGTCCAGAATCCTTTATGCAGCCGCATTAGCCGACCGCTTTTAACCCAACGGTTCAATTGTAGCCGAATTTGCGCAAGATTTTCTCCTGCAGCCAGAAAACTGGTCGAAAAACACGGCAAATCCCCTGTCTTTTTTAACAAATCTGTAAATTTCATTGCGATAATATATCATATTCGACAAATTACTGCTATGTTATTAATAAAAATTCAAATTCACATAAAAGCAATCTGCCCTGCAACGATTTTGAGTCATAAAAGCTGATTTTTAATTTCGCAAATAGTCCTATAAAAACCTCGTTTTTACTTCACATTAAATACCCCTGTTTTATGAGATTTTATGTTTCGGGTCAAATCGCCCAAAATTCGACAAGTTAATGCTTTATCCTTAATCTATATTCCCCAAATTACCGATATTACAAAAGCATCCTCCAGAAGAAATGCCAGCATTGATTGATTACGGTAACCGTGTGGAGAAAGTCGTAATCGGATTACATTTTGGTATTAACCGGGCGTCGAAACATCAGACGCTCACTTGAAAAATAATTAAAAACTAAAAAATATTTTGGAGACAGTAACAATGAATCCGCAAAGTTACAAAAAAACAAGTTATGGAAAGGATGAAATTATGCGCAGAGGTCTAATTTGCCTGCTTTTGCTGGCTATGGCGGCGGCGACCACACCAGCACTTGCAATGACGCCAACTTATGGCATTTCGTCAGATGCCTGGCCAACAACTAATTTCAAATTGCAAACTACTTATCTTCCGCCCACTGGCAGCGGCGACACCGCTTATTCAGCGGAGAATAACTCCGGCGGAACGGCGATTTACGCACTTGCCCAGTCGTTCTCTGTGGTGAACGGGTTTGAGCTTCGAGGTATTGCTATTACAATAAACGGCCCTGCCGGCACCTATCCCCTCGCACTGTATTACGTCGGAGTCAACGGCGGTAATCCCCTGACTCCTGCCACCTTTGATATCAGCACCGCCACCCGTCTTTGGAGCGGCTCGATGACGTATCCCGGCACGGACCCGAACGAACGTATTGCTATGTTCAGTTTCGATGCCGGTGAAGTCGGTGACGTTAATGCGGGCGGAAAATATATGTTCGTAATAACTGAAACCGCCAGTTCCCTATTGAATTGGTATCGTTCCGGCGCAACCGCCTATACCGGCGGTACGATGTATAGGGGCAGCGCGACCGCGAACACACTGGCGACAATCAGAGGCGATGCGGCCCGTGAAGCTGGCTTGGCGGCTTATGGAGTTATAAAGCCGGGTAAGGCCACCAGTCCGAGTCCGGCCAATGCAGCGACCGACAGAAGCATAACCCAGACCCTTAGCTGGACAGCCGATGCAAACGCCACCTCCCATAACGTGTATTTCGGCACTGCAAGCACGCCGCCATTTATCCAGAATCAGTCGGGAACAACTTATGACCCCGGAACACTAACTAACGGCACGACTTACTACTGGCGTATTGATGAAAATGACGTCAACGGCGCGACCACCGGCGACGTCTGGAGTTTCACAACTATTGTTCTTGCGCCCGTTAAGGCGTCCGGTCCGAGTCCCGATAATGCGGCGACCGACGTCGGTTTGACCGCGACCCTTAGCTGGACAGCCGGTGCACGCGCGACCTCCCACGACGTTTATTTCGGAACTGCAAGCACGCCGCCATCGGTTAGCAGCGACCAGGCAGGAACAACTTATAACCCCGGGACGTTAGCTAACGCCACGACATATTATTGGCGCATCGACGAAAAGAACGCTGGAGGCACAACCACCGGCGACGTCTGGAGTTTCACAACGATTGCCGTGCCCGCGCAGGCGTCCAGCCCCAGTCCTGCCAACGCGGCGACCGACAAAAGCATAACCCAGACCCTTAGCTGGACGGCCGGCGCAGGCGCAACCTCCCACGACGTGTATTTCGGCACCACAAGCCCCGGCACGCTCATAGGTAATCAGGCAGGAACAACTTATAACCCCGGAACGCTGACTAACGGCACGACCTATTACTGGCGTATCGATGAAAAGAACGGCGGCGGCACGACCACCGGAAGCGTCTGGCACTTTACAACCATTGTTGCCGTGCCCGCCAAGGCCACCCATCCGACTCCGGCTGACGGGGCAAGGGAAGCCAATTTGGCTCCGACACTTAGCTGGACGGCCGGCGCCCGCGCCGCCTCTCACCATGTATATTTCGGCACCAGCAGCCCCGGCACGCTCCAGGGCGACCAGACGGAAACAACCTTTACTCCGGGAACGCTGGACAGTAACACGACTTACTACTGGCGCATCGACGAAAATAACGTTGGCGGCACTACCACCGGCGACGTCTGGCATTTCACAACGCAGGGCCTGACAATCAAAAAGTGCACGGTTAAGGCCGGCGCAACCGAGGCCAACGATGCCGACCTCGGCCAGGATGCAACCGACGTAAATCACATAAAGGATTCTTTTACGGCGTCAGGAACAATTGCCCTGCCGACGGACCGTGAGAATATAAGCTATATAGACATCAACATTGTCTCGGGAGACGGCAGCGTTATTTACAGCGAAACCATCGACTTCAATGACCACAACGACGTCGTCCTCAAGCACGGAAAATACAGTTACTCGCACAAAATTACAAAGGCCGACCCCAATGGGGCCATTACTTCATTGAAAATGGCTTTCAGCAAAACCCCGCAAACTTTTGCAATAACGGCAAAGAATATCAACCTCACTGGTCTTGCCAGTCCAGTGCGGCTGGAGTTTGTGATGGGCGGAAATCTTCTCTGGGGCGACGCCAACGAGGCAATTGTTAACGGCAAAAACAAGCTGATTCCGACCCGCCTGATGAGAATGTATCAGGACACGCTTATCGTTACAAAAGCAACGGCCAAGCACAGCACAAAGCCGTTATCTGATTCGCTGTCTGTAACAGGCGAGATTGCCATCGAGGACATTAACAACACCGATATGAACGAGCCAAATCTGGCGGTCAGGGACGTCAACTTCATCTGGGGCGACCAGACCTTCACGGTTCGTGATGGCAATTTTGTGGCGGCCAAAAAAGGCCACTCATATAAGCTCAATAAATACTCAACGGGTGCAGTAAATGACTGCAATGAAGGCAAGATAACCGCCAAATTCGACCTCGATAAATGCACCTTTACGATTTCGATAAAGGACGCCAACAACCTCGAGACATTGCTGGATTCCCCGGATGTGAATTTCGGTATCAACTACGGTATCGGTGATGCCAACGATTTCAACGAAACGGCCGACGTTAATCTTGTTACGCGCCGTTCGTATTAATTAAGCGCTTTATCAGCAAGACCGCCGAGGGCGTTTACAGCGCCCTCGGCGGTCTTTGTGTTTGAGCAGTTGAGCGGGCTGACTCTTTTGCCCTGCCGAGGACAGGCAGCAGAATTGCCATTAACACCCCGATTACGCTGATTACCGCCAGAAGCTCGATAAGTGTAAATACCCGCCGGTTTTTCATCGGACGAGAACCTCCGAATCCGCTTAAATTTGTTTTCTATATCTCGCTGTTTTTCAACCAGCGTGATGATACACAACTTCTTAAGTGTCCTGTAACAGGGAAAAAACCTTAAATATGCTGGTGCAAATTCCTGCATTTTTACAGGAATTAAACCCGCGTCTGATGCTCAAATCTACGCAATTATAGGAACAGATATGTATTCAGCAGAAATGCCTTTTGGATTTGTAAGAATCATTAAGTACGCTTTACGCAGCGAAGAGTATCAATTTCATATAACGCCGTCTGCTGAAACAGAAATGATGTTACCGTAAACCAGAGAGTCCCAGGGTCTAATAAAAACCATAATTGTAAAAACTGAATAAAACTACATTAACGCAGGTTTCATTTTGAAAGGAGAAAGTTATGAGAAACTTAATTGTTGTTTTGGCAATTGTCGCTATGTGCGGCAGCATCGCTCAGGCCGGATACTCATCGGGCAGTTGCAGTGGCACTCTGAATGTTAGTTTCAGCGGTGCGGCTTTTGTTGCAGGTCATGGCTGGAGTGGCGGGTCAACGAGAACTATAAGCTGGTCAGGCAGTTGCAGCGGCTGTAGTAAGGGCCTTGGTATCTATGGGTGGGCGAGCGGCCCGGTAGAATATTACATCGGGAGAAGCGGCGGTACTAATGCTGGCACATATAGTGCCTGTGGTGGTACAGCCACCTTGTATACAAACTCCTGTAACGGACCTAACGCTACTGGCAGTGGGGCTTTTAAACAGTACAATGTTAGCAGTAGTTGCAACAATATGGGCGACCACCAGAACGGCTGGAGTGCGCTAGGAAAAGGCGCAAGCATGAGTGGCGGCTACCAAGTAGTATCGGTAGAGGGATACGGTGGCAATAGTGGTAGCGCTAATATATCAACCAGCGGCGGCAACTGGTATACAGTTTGGACTGGTTCGGGGTCAGCTAGCGCTAACTGCGGCGGCGGCTCAACGACCACCACAACCACCAGCGGCGGCAGCTCAACAACCACAAGCGGCGGCGGCTCCGGGACAATTGTTGTCAGGGCAAGAGGAGTAGCAGGTTCGGAATCAGTAACTGCGTTCGGTTCGACCTGGACGTTAGGCACAAGCATGTCAAATCATACTATAAGCACCTCTGCCACCAGCGGTAGTGTTTGTTATACCAATGACGCCAGCGGCAGGGACGCACAGGTTGATTACGTCGTAATCCAAGGCTCGACCAAGCAGGCAGAAAGCCAGAGCTATAACACGGGCGTTTATCAGAACAGCAAATGCGGCGGTTCTTACAGCGAATGGCTGAATTGCAACGGCTGCATAGGTTTTTAAGTTATGGCAACGTTTAATTTGTTTTGACGGACACTGCGTCAAAATGATAGAATACAAGCTGCCCGGTTTAAAAGCCGGGCAGCTTTTTTTATTTGCCGAAATATTGTATCATTTGCCGAAATATGGTACCATTCGGGTTGTTTCAAATAACCCGCTAAGCTGTGAATAAGGGTATTTTATAAAAAAATAATAACGTCTAAATTTTTATAAAAACAGACTTCTTTAAGGCCGGTTCTGAGCCGTTTATGGCTCAGCACGGCCTTTTTTATTGGACCTCGTCTTTTTTTCAATTTTTATTCTCATTGGCTGAATATTTCTTACGCTTTAAGTGGCAGGACGAAGAACTGCCCGCATTCATTTATTTCATCCTTTGAAAATCGGGGAAGCTCAAATGTAATGAAAATCAGCTTAATTCTGGCCGTTATTGCAGCCACAACAGGGGCAGCCAAAGCAGGCACTACTGACTCGTTCACCGTCAAAGGCGAAATCGCAGTCGAGGCGATGATTGATACTACCGACCTGGCCGATGAGGAAATGGTTATAAGCTGGGGCGACACTCAAACGTTTACAATCCCCGCGGGCAGCTTCATACAAACAAGCGTTACGGCAAAGGCATACAAGTGCGCCAAGGTTGCGATTGACGACGGCGCTATCACCACAGGCCAGTTCGACCTCGATAAATGCACGTTCAATATAGCGATTAAGAACGCCGCTTTGGATGCTACGTCCGGGGCGGTTGATTTCGGCATCAGCTTCGCCGATTTCAACAAGACAGCCGCGCTTAACCTGCCCTAAGGCCCGGTTCATCGGGACTGAAAGGCATTAAACGAGACTGTCACGATATAATGAGACCCCGTGAGAGGGCAAAATACTCGTCTCGCGGGGTCTTACGTTTTTACGCGGCTTAAAAAATCTTCAAAAAAGCACATCGCGGTAACAAATCGGTAACACGGATTGTTTAGATTACTCTTGTTAAGAAAGCCGATTTTTTGTTAACCTATTTTTGAAAGGAGCAAATATGACCGTGTTACGAAGCATCACGATTTTACTACTGATGACAATTACAATGGCCTGCGGGGTCGCAAAAGCGGCCTCGACAGGGGAACTGTTACAGCAGGGACTGTATGCCGAGGAGGTCGAGGGCAATATCGATTCAGCTATCAAAAGCTACCAGCAGATAATTCAGAACAAGTCCGCACCGCGAAACCACGTCGCCCAGGCACTTTACCGGCAGGGAATGTGCTATCTGAAAACCGGTGATGAGCAGTCGGCCCGGGCGGCGCTGGAAAAGCTGGTAACCGAATACGCCGACCAGAATGAGATTGTCGAAAAAGCAAGGCCTTCCCTCGAGGACTTGATGAATTTTGACCCGGCGTCTTTGATGCCGGCTGATACCCTCGTTTACGTTGAGCTTGGCAGCCCCGGCAAACAGGTTGAGACGATGCTCAATATGCTCAAGGGCACGCCATTCGAGAACCCGCTGGCGGCGGTAGGCGGCAGGCAAAATGGTCAAAAGACGCCCGGCGATATTGTCGGGGCGTTACTGAATCCCAGTATGATGGCGGAATTCAAAAAGATTCGCGGTTCGGCGATTGGTGTTACTGGTATTGCCCAGAATCATCCCCCGATGATAGCCGTTTTGTATCCCGGCAAAAGCGACGCGCTGCGGGGCATACTTATGGCGGCATTAAATATGGCCGGGGGACCGGATGAGCCGATTGAGGGAATGCAAACAATCAATATTCAAAATACGACCTGGGTGGCATACGACGACAAGGTGGTTCTGGCTGCAATGCCGAAAGAGCAGCTTGTCTGGTGTGTGAAACAATACAAGGGATTGATTAAGGAGCCGACACTGGCATCGAGCAACCCGTCTTTCAGTAAGTTGAATAAAAACCAAAGGCAGAACAACGCTTTTACCGCCTGGGTCAACGTTGATGATGCGTATGCGAAATTGTGCCAGATGTTCCCTCCCGGCAAGGTGCCGAAAGAGATTGTTATGGCCAATACCATTTGCGATTTCAGCAATATCGATTATATGACTTACACCTGCGCAGTCGAGAAGGATGGTTTCACGGATGTTACCGAAATCGCTTTCAAAGACGGGCACAACTGCCTGGCCTATGATTTATTCAGAACGCCCAACATAAGCAAGTCGGCGCTCGAAGCGGTGCCGGCAGAGGCAGTCGCAATAGCGAGTTTCGCTCTCAGCGAACCCGACAGCGTTCAGGCCAATACGGTTCGTGCGAAAGTTAAGAATTTTACCGGCCTCGATATCGGCAGGGAAATTTTCGCAAATATCGAGCAGGTTACGGTTTTCGCTATGCCGGCGGATATTAACACCCCCGGTGAAAATTTTCTGCCCGCACGGCTCGGCATGGAGATTACCAGCCGCAATCCTGAACAAACGCGCCAGATTCTTACGACACTACTTGCAACAGCCGATACGATGAACTCGGGCCAGGCGACCGATGTCAACGCAGGTAAGTTTCAAATCGGTATGAATAAAAATCAGAAACTATATTGTTATATGAATCAGGCCGGCAAAGTTACAATATGTTCACTGAATCATAGAATCACCGACGCTGCCGTATCGGCAATCAAAAATAAAAGAAGCGTCTGCACCACAGGACCTTTGGCAGACGCGGTCAAGAAGCTGCCCCCCTCTGCAAGCAAGCTGATTCTGGTCAACGCAGGCGGCGGTGTTCGCTTAGCGGCTCCGTTTGTAATGGCAAAGGTTCCGCAGGAGCAGCGTTCCTCGATACAGGGTAATTTCGAGCAACTCGCAACTGCCGCCGACAAAACAATTTACGAGTTTCAAAGCGACGAGCAGATTAACAACCTGACCATAAGCTCGAAACTGGCAGGACTGCCCCCGCTTAATCAAATCGTTGGCCCGATAACTCAAATCGCAACAACGATGCAAAAGGCCAAAACCGAGGCCAAAGCAAAACAATTGAGACAGGCGACCCCCGCCACAATTATTCCGACGGCAACGCCGCCCGTCATTGACGGCAACGAAGATGCGGCATGGTCGGCAGCGCCTCGATACAAACTTGGCAACGTAATAGAGAGTTTCTCGAGCGGTGAGGCATTTTCGCCGCTTTCATCACCCAACGACCTCTCGGCCGATTTCAGGGCGATGTGGGATGAGAATAATCTTTACCTGCTGGTTGATGTAACCGACGACATTCTTGTTCATGACCCCAGCCACAGCCAGTCGATAACCCTGCCGAGCGGTTCGGCTGCCGTGCCGTGGTGGTATGATGACAGCATTGAGGTTTATATCGACGCCGACAACAGCAAATCGACCCAATACGACAACGACGACGCCCAGTATTATTTCGTCTGGGACAAGACCAAACCCACAATGGGTGTGCATAACCAGCACGGCCGGCTGGAAAACGTCGAATTCGCTATGGTAACGACCGACAAGGGTTATCGCACCGAGATAAAATTCCCCTGGACGACGCTTGGCAGAAAACCCGCAACGGGGGCATCAATCGGTTTTGATGTTCAGGTCAATGATAGCGACGGCGGCGGCAAACGAGACCACAAAATCGCCTGGTTTGCCAAGGCGGATAATGCCTGGGAAAGTCCGCAGCGTTTCGGCAATGCCGAATTGGCGGGCCTAATCGGCTGGTGGAAATTCGACGAAACCGAAGGGACCGTTGCTAAAGACAGTTCCGGCGGAAACCATAACGGGACGCTCGTCGGCAACGTAAAATGGGCAAAAGGCAAAATCGGCGGGGCAATCGACCTCGACGGCAAAAGCGGCTTTGTCAAAATTAGCGACAAGTCGGCTTTCGATATCGGCGGGCAAATCTCAGTCGGCTGCTGGGTAACCTTCCGCTCGGCTCCCACTAACTATGCCGCAATCGTTACCAAGGGAGACACCTCCTGGCGTTTATCAATGCTCAAAGGTCAGCCGAAATTTCACACCTCGGTCAACAATTATCAGCAAATTGTTCTCGACGGCCTGGCCACAATAAACACCAATGAATGGCATCACGTAGCGACTGTTTATAACGGCAAAGAATTGTGCCTTTACGTTGACGGCAGGGTCGATATATGCAGACCCTGGACAGGCGGAATCAGCAAAAACGATTTCGACGTCCTTATAGGCGAAAACGCAGAAAAAACGGGCAGGTTTTTTGACGGGATGATTGACGACGTCCGCATATACAATTACGCGCTTTCCGCAAACGAGGTCGCGGCTTTAGCGGCAGGACAGTAAAGGAATTAAGCATTGAAATTTAATGACGGCCTTATCGCCGGGCGTAATCAGTTACAGTGGGTAGTGCTTCTGCTGGCAGCGGCGGTGGTGCTGCCCACTGTAGCACTGCTGTGGTTTATGAGCAGGGTTGTCGCCAACGAACGGATGGCAACGAGGGAAAAACTCGCCTCGCTCTATCAGAATAAACTTGCCGACGCCGAGAAAAAAACCCAAGCAGTTTGCGCAGCAAAAAGCAGCATTCTCGACGGTATTGAGCCGACATCAAATCCTTATTCTATTTTCAAACAGCTTGTTCTCGACAGCAATTTTCAGGGCGTAGTTGTTCAGGATATTGCCGGCAATACGATTTACCCTGTAGGGGGCAGTATCGCCGGCAGTGAAATGATTCAAAATAGCCCTTTAGCCGAGGCACGAAAGACCGAGTTTGCTCAAAAGCAATACGCCGAAGCATCAGGAATTTACGAGAGATTTTTAATGGATAGCGATGCTCGTGTGGCAATCTCGGCGATTATGGGTAAAAGCCGATGCCTTGCCAAACTTGGCCGAGTCGATGAGGCGATTGATGCCTGTCAAAAGGCGGCCTTTTATAATCCTGAGCAAAAGGCGGATACTGCGTTGCTTGTTGATACCCAGAATGCCCGCTTATTGCTTTTGTCGCTGTTGAAACAAAATCAGCTCGAGCTTAAGCAAAGAACGCTGAATGCCATTGTTTCAGACCTTTACAATTCCGCCGATTTGCCGTCGGCCCAGAACCTTTTCGTTGCGAGAAAAGTGCTGCAGATACTCGATGAAACACCGGCACTCGAATCCAAAACTCTTGCCGCAAAAGATAATCTCGCAAAACTTACGGCCGCAGAGGAGCTTTCAATTTCGGTTGCTGAAAATCATCAGTTGCTTAATGGGCAGCTCGATACCTTCCAGCGAATCGATGTTGAAGGGAAGCCGATATACGGCCTCTTGCACAAGTCCCGGACTGTCACGCTGTTTGGTTTGTTCGACTTTGCCGGAATAAAATCAATTTTTGCCGGCTACAGTGATGTATTTGCCGGCTCGGAATCCGATTATCGAATCCTTGACGATACAGGCCGATTGGTCGCAGGAAATGGCCAGTCGCAGGATAAGCCCTTTACGACGGCTGTTTTATCCAAACAATTTCCCGGCTGGAAAGTTGAGATGTATTTCAAAGGGGGCGAGGTTTTTGAAAAGGCCGCCAAAAAGCAAATCGCTATTTACCTCTGGACGGGCGCCCTTGTGATAATGCTCATCGTTGTCGCGGGCGGCTTCGCCACGCAGGCGGTAGGCAGGCAAATCCGGCTCAATAAAATGAAAAATGATTTTATTGCGACGGTTTCGCACGAGTTGAAAACGCCGCTTGCCTCGATGCGGGTTCTGGTCGATACGTTGCTCGAAGGCAATGTAAAAGACGAAAACCAGACCGAGGAATACCTGCGCATGACCTCGAAAGAAAACGAGCGCCTAAGCAGAATGATTGATAACTTCCTGACGTTTTCGCGTATGGAACGCAATAAGAAAGCGTTCACGATTGTCGACTGCGCGCCGGCCGCAATAGCCAAAGACGCTGCCGAGGCGGTCAAGACCAAATTCACCGCAAATAACTGCCGGTTTACTACTGATATCGCAGATAACCTCCCTGATATACAGGCAGACCACGATGCGATGGTTACGGTTCTGGTTAACTTACTGGACAATGCCTGCAAATACACGGGGGAGCAAAAGCAAATAGCCCTTAAAGTTTTCGCCGATAGCGGCTGTGTATGTTTTGCGGTCTCAGATAACGGCATAGGGCTTGCCCGCAGGCACATTCGTAAAATTTTCGACAGTTTCTACCAGGTCGATAATTCCCTCGCCAGGAAGGTCGAGGGTTGCGGCCTGGGTCTGAGCATTGTAAAATTCATTCTTGATGCACACAAAGGCACAATTTCCGTCGACAGCAAGCCCGGCAAAGGGAGCACGTTCACTGTCAAAATACCGCTTTCACCCGGCGAAAAGGATGCTGATTAAAGGATTAGGATATGAAAAGTGTTCTCATAATTGAAGATAACCCAACAATGGTGCGAGCTCTCGAGGATAATTTTACCGCCAAGGGTTATCGCGTAAAAACCGCTCTCGACGGCGAACAGGGCTTGTCCGCGGCGCTTAAGGGCGAAAGCGACCTGATTGTCCTCGATATTATGCTTCCAAAAGTCAACGGCTACGAGATTTGCAGCCAGATTCGCAGTAAAAAGCTGGATACTCCGATTATTATGCTCACCGCCAAGGACCAGGAGCAGGATATTGTGATGGGCCTCAACTTAGGCGCTGACGACTACGTTACCAAACCCTTCGGCATAAAGCAGCTTTTAGCAAGGGCCGAGGCGCTTCTCAGGAGGACTTCCGGGCCTGAAGCTGATACTTATAAGTTCGGCGATTTTTTGTTGGATGTCGCGAAAGAAAAACTTACTCGAAACGGTATCGAGGTTGCTTTAAGTCCGAAGGAATACAAGGTGCTGCATCTGCTTGTCAAAAGACAGGGGTCGGTCCTGACTCGCGACGAGATACTTAAAAGCGCTTTCGGCAACGCGCATTTCGTAAGCGAGAAAAATATCGACGGCTTCATAAAGGCCGTCCGCGAAAAGATTGAGCCGGACTTGAACAAACCGGTTTACATTCATACCATAGGCGACCTGGGTTATAAATTTGAGCCGGTGTAAAAAATGGAAACAATCCTGATTGTTGAAGACGACCCGACGATGCTCCGGGGCCTCAAGGACAATTTCGAGTTCAAGGGCTACAAAGTCGTAACCGCCTCGGACGGAGAGAAGGGATTAAACGCCGCGCTCAGCGCAAAACCGGATTTGATACTTCTCGACATTATGCTTCCCAAAGTCAACGGCTACGAAATCTGCCGGCTGCTCCGCGAGGCAAAACTCGAAATGCCGATTATTATGCTCACCGCCAAAGGCGAGGAATCTGACATCGTCCTGGGCCTCAACCTCGGCGCCGACGACTACGTTACAAAACCGTTCAGCATAAAAGAGCTGCTCGCCCGTGCGGCGGCGTTTCTGCGGCGGGCCAAAAATCAGCAGCAGGATATTTACGAGTTCGGCGACTGCATCCTCGACATACCCGCAAGAAAATTGACGCGAAAGGGAAAGGAAATCGAGCTGTCGCCCAGAGAATTTGATTTGCTCGAGTTCTTTGTGAAAAAGCAGGGCAGAGCGCTGACACGCGATGAGATTCTAAACGCCGTATGGGGCTATGATTGTATCGTTACCTAGCGAAGCATTGACCGGTTTGTTACCACGCTGCGGGATAAAATCGAGCCGAAACCCGCCAGCCCCGTTTTCATTCACACAATCCGCGGCGTCGGCTACAAATTCGAGCCGCCGGAGTCGAATCAATAACAGGGATTACTTCTATAAAAGCGAGGTTAAAGCGGGCGATGGGATTCGAACCCACGGCATTCGGCTTGGGAAGCCGACATTCTACCACTGAATTACGCCCGCAAGTAAATTTATAAACCCAATAATAACAAGTATTTGCCCACGTCGTCAACATTTTTATATTTCCAGATTTTCCCCTGAATTGCCCGAAAAGGTCAGTTTGAGGTCAGTCGCAAGCAAATTGTCGCAAAGTTTAGCCGCTACGTTCAGGCGTACCCTCGTCCAGACCGCCTGGCCGGCTTGCAAGCCAGTCGTCCCGATAATTCTTAAACTAAAGCTATTTTACACCCCACCCCCGAATTTGTCAGAAATCCGTATATAATAGCACAGTTTTCTCTTGCTTGTCCTAATGTAAAGCGTATAATGAAACCGCCTTTGGGCTCCGGTGAGCGGAGTCGAACCGCTGGGGGCAAAAGGTATAGAGGGCTTGGCTGCGTAGCCAAGCGTTTGATATGGGAAATGTCAGATTATGAATAACGAACCGACTGCATCGCGGAGCGATAAAGGTAATGACAGCGCAACAGAAACAGCCGAATCTCTTGAGCGATCCGCAAAGGAATGTTCCAAAATATGGATGAGCCAGCGTCTGAAAGGCATCGCCATTGGAGCTGGGTTTGGCATATTAGGCGTGGTTATTCTTGTTATCGTTAAGCTTACTGGCGCTGGGGCCAAGTTTTTTCAAGAATCACACAATGTCGCATCGGACACACTACACAGTGTGCGCGGTATGCCTGGTGTGATAACGGGGATGATAGGCATATTTGTCGGATTTATCGGGGTCGTGATGATATTGGTCCAAGTCGTGAAAGTGCTACTTGCCCCGCCGAGGGCTGGCAGAACTCCGAATCGCACGATACAAAGATTCTACAAGAATGCTCTCGCCGAAATAGATTTACCGTTTTTTCACGGATTGGGAGGAATTGACGTGGCTGCGTTTGCCTGCCTCCTGAACGGTGCGAGGCAGCAAGTTAATGGCTGGCCTGGTTTCGTCAAGTATTGGAAGGAGATCAACAGTGACCTTAAGTCTAAATTAAAGTCGAATTCTTTGAACGATCCGGATGCCCGAACCACTCGCAAGGTGAAATCCGTTCGCATTGGTGCGGACACGGAAGGTCGTGCATCGTATGAGGTAGACATTGCGTTTTCGGTGATTTCAAAGGACTCCTCATCCGGAAAGATGAAAACGCTCGGTCCATACGTCTACACTGCCAAGGGGGAGATAGTGCGGATCGGAAACAGGTGGTATCTGACTTCTGGAAAATGGAATGGCTGTCCGGTGATAGATATGACACGATTGACAGAACTGAAAAGGAAATACTTTAAGACTCTGTGAAGCTCTATCAATCGAGGAACCATCATCGCTAAGTATGCCATCATATCGCTTTCGCCGAGAAAGGTGCGGGGAGCTTTAATTAATACTTCGACACGGTTACCTGCGGCATGGAACCAGTCGCCAAAGAGACGATTCGCTATAAAATATGTTCGCCGTCAGCGTAGAGTGGGACAGCGTATAGTAGAGAGGCAAACTGTCAAACTTGCGATGCCGAAACCCGCCACGCTTTTGCTATTCGGTCTCGGTGCCCTCTGGAATCTTAAAAAGATTCCGAGGACTAAGTCCCCTGAGAAATCTCTTTGAGATTTCCAGGACAAAAGTCCCCTCTGGAATTTCGAAGAAATTCCGAGGACCAAGTATCGGAAATCTTTCAGATTTCTCGATGTCGGGAATCCTGCGGATTCCACGAGGCCGGAAATTCTTTGAATTTCACGGTGCGGCGATGTTTCGCCCCGCCATCGCTTTAAAGCAAGACTTCGCTGCGCTCCGCAAGAGTTTTGCTCGGCCGCGCTAAGGCGAGACTACGCCTCGGAAACCGAGACTCCACCAGGTTTCGCAAGGCTCCGCAAAACTCACCCTGCCAGAGTTTTTTAAACGACAAAAACTCAAACGGCCTCCGCAACTTTTGCTAAACGCAAAAACGACGCGAAGGCAGGCGGCAGGGTCTTCGTCCCACTTTGCGGGACTTCGAAAAGACAGCGGGGTCTGCGCGACCGCCATCGCTTAAGGGCGAGACTTCGCTCACTTTATTCGCTTCGCAAGACGGTCGCTACGAAAGAAAACGCTAATCTTAAATGGTTTTGCCAGCGAATATCCTTGACTGTTTTAGATAAAGCTGGGATTCTATAATAAATGAGACTCAGCGATGTAGCTGAGCAGGAATATAAAATGTTATGTGTAAAATTCCAGATTAAGGAGCAGTATAATGGCAAAGAGCGACAAACCCGCAACGAAGAGTGAGATTCTGTCCAAAATAGCCGAGGCCACACAGCTTTCCCGCAAGCAGGTGGCGTCGGTGTTCAATGCCCTTTCAGACCAGATCAAGGA
>Ga0187886_1002152_pt1 | contig 16335 bp, 21 predicted proteins | sample June2016WEW_20_1_FD_133001 | JGI IMG/M metagenome (GOLD analysis project Ga0187886, IMG submission 133001) | Peatland microbial communities from SPRUCE experiment site at the Marcell Experimental Forest, Minnesota, USA - June2016WEW_20_150 | ecosystem: Environmental > Terrestrial > Soil >... | reverse complement strand
CTTGCCAAGAAAATCTTCTTGTTCTTTGTTTCCACATACATCTCTGTTTCGAACCTGGTCTATGGATCAGTGACAGCTATTATTGCTATCCTGACCTGGGCTTACCTGAGCGGCCTTATCTTTCTCTTTGGCGCTTACTTGAATGTCTCCTATTACCAGCAGAGACAGCAGCAACAAAAAGCGGCAGCCCAAACCTAAATGCCTTGCCAATGAGATGGAGAGATAGGCATACAAAAATTAATTTTTAGGAATTTTATAGGTTGTATTAGGGACGCAGATAGCTCATTTCGAATAAGATGATATTGCAGTAAAAAAACCTTCAAGCGAAAGGAAGCTCCGTGAAGCACGATCATAACGACGGCACCAACGCGAAGCTGCAGGTTGATATCCAGCTTAACAGAGGAAGAATAGGAGTTCTGTCTGATAAAAATATAGCCCTTTCGGCCGTATTACATAGCAGGCGGGGCATAATAGAGTGGCCGCTCGAGTTCTTTACGCTCTCAGAAGAAGATCGATTGAAGGCTGGCATCGATATGGGCGGCGAGGAGCATGATAGTGAGACCGGCCCAGCACATTCTTTCCCGTCGAGAACCGGATCGACACTTCATGCAAGCCGTAATTAGCATTCATCCAATTCATTAATTACGAGATAGTATAAAGAAAGGATTACTTTCATGAGAAGATTCAAATTCAAAAGGAAAATCGGCATATTCTTGCTGGCCATCTGGCTCATCGCCTGGGGCCTGTTTGAGCTTATCCCGGCAATAAGTGGCCTGAGCCCGGTCCTGGCGATCCTCGCCATTGCCGCCGGAATTTTCATCTTATTAGACCGTTAGGTCTAACCGTCAGGTCCGGTTTTCGGGGAAACTGCCACCCGGTCAACCAACCAGGTGGCTTCCAATAGGACATTGAAAGGAGAAATTTCATGTTGTGGACTATCATCGTAATTCTGGCAATCCTTTGGCTGCTCGGCTTTTTCGGCCGGAACATAAGTCCAAGGCTGCCGCGCACAGGCGGCTGGATCCATACTCTGATCGTGATCGCAGTCATACTCATCATATTGCACGTCCTTGGGGTGGTGTAAACCTCGCGTGCTTTGACGAATAGAACGGGGCTATCGATCTGATATGACACCCGTAGTCAATCATTTTCATAGCATTTCTCTAAATATATAGATATTTAACAGACCAAATTAAGGACGTTGATAGCACCTTTCGATTAATATGGTATGGAAAGAGAAATTAATAAGTGAAAGGAAGCTACATGAGACAAAATCATAACGACGGCTACAACCCGAAGCTGCCGGTCCTTATCCAACCGAACATCGGGCTGGATGGCGATGCCCGCCATTCGGTTGTAGACATCCTCAACATTACTCTGGCTGATGAGGCGGTGCTAAGCCTAAAAACCCGCAGCGCACATTGGAATGTGAGCGGAGCCAGTTTCTTCGAGCTGCAAAAGCTTTTCGATTCCCAATACGAACAACTAAACGATATCTCCGACGAAATAGCAGAGCGCGCCCGCATGCTGGGTGGACTGCCGATCGGTAGCTTCCAGGGATTTCTCAAAAATACCCGGCTGGATGAACAGCCTGGGGGTGTCCCTGATATTATGGACCTTTTAGCCGACCATGAAGCCGCCATCCGTTTCTTGCGCGAAGATGCGAAAAAGTGTTCAGAGGAGTATGAGGACGAAGGCACACGCGACTTCCTGGTGAGTACTCTAACCCTGCACGAAAAGATGGCCTGGGTGCTGCGCTCTCATATCGAACCCGAGCTAACTGGCAACGAAAGCTAGAAAAGCAGGATTTAGCCGCCCGAAGCTAAATTCACCAACAACTAATTCACTAACCCAATTTAACCAGGAGCGAAAATGGGAAACCAGATCGTATGTCCAAAATGCAAGAAAACGATATCTAATAACCCGATCATCGAAGATGCGGTAAAAGGTGAAGGTTCTTCTGAGCAATCCATTCAGCATGATTGTGGTGAAAGAATAACTTATTGGCAAATTACCACCCAGCTTAGAGAACAAAAAACGTTTGGCCGGCGATTACAAAATTGGATCCGGGCGACGCTCTCCCACAACCAGGGTTAGAAACCGCTCCATCTTTCAGCAACAGATTGACCGCATCCGGAAGATGGGATCGGCCTTTCATTTGTTGGACTGCTCATCGTAAGAAAAGAGCGGGTTTATTCATGCAAAGATAGAAAAAGGAGTTACGGCCATGGCAGACAAAAATAGCAAGAAGGAACCCAAACGATTATCTAAAGGGCAGCGTACCCACGTACGCCGGTTAAAACAAGCCGCCCGCAAGGATTCCATCAATGTGGGGCTGAAGAAATAAAGGCCTTTATTGGAGACAAACTATGGCATTCGAAATTGTCAAGGGACCGAGTAAACAGACACATGGTAGGGTGCATGAGTTGGTAAGCCAACATAGTGTCGAGGATCCAGACAAAGCCAACGCTAAACGCGAACGATTCCTGGCCCTGCTTAGAAAGCAGTATGGTTACACCAACGAAAAGGCTGTAGACGAATTGGAGAGACTGCTGAAGCAATTCTATAGAATGAATAAGAGCTTAGGCATTCATGGCGTCCGGCCGAATTTTAAGCATCCACATGCGATCGCCTGAAAACAGGCTGTACATAATTTCAAGGAGCATAACCGTGCCAGTCGCAAAGGAGAAACAATGAAAAGGGAAGTAGGTTTGTGGATAGACCATCGCAAGACGGTTTTCGTGACCATCGAAAATGAAGTCGAAGTGACCCGGGAAATAAGATCGAACATGGAGAAGCATGTCCGATTTTCAAACGGTACTCGTTCGAAAGATTCCAATACTTCACGAGGGTCGACCGCGGAGGATATGCGCGACCGGCAGTTTGTAAACCATCTGGATGGTTACTACGAAGGGATTATCTCCTTCATTCGTGATGCTGATTCAATCTGGATATTTGGTCCTGGCGAGGCCAAGTTCCAACTCGAAAATCGCTTGAAGCGTGAAGACCTCGGAGGACGCATCGTGGGTATTGAAACCGTTGATAAGATGACGGATCACCAAATTGCCGCCAAAGTGCGCGACCACTTTCTAAGATAATAATTATGGAAAGCCAACAAGCTGCAAAGCCAAGTTTTAAATTATCGATCACTACCCTGATCTGGATCGCCGTACTAGGCTTTTTTGCGTATCGACTGATCGCCGGTTCCGCTCCAGCGGTGAATGTAATCCCTTACAGTGTGTTCAAGACGGATGTGAATAGTGGGAAGATCAGCAGCGTCCTTGTGACCGATACGGACATCAGCGGGAAGATGAACGATGGTACAGCTTTTACGACGGTCCGGGTGGATGACCCAGACCTGACGAAAACGTTAGAAGCTAACCAGGTGGAAATTACCGGGCAAGCTCCCAGTACTGGCGGCGGAATTGTGGGTTTTCTATTGACCTGGATCTTGCCTTTAGCCCTGATGGTCGGTTTATGGTATTGGTTTTTCGGGCGCAACCGGGGTGGGGCCAACTCGATGGGCAGTATCTTCTCCTTTGGCAAAAGTAAAGCGCGTGTGAAAATGGGAGAACAAACCGGGGTGACCTTTCAAGACGTCGGCGGCGCCGGAGAGGCCATCACCGATCTGAAAGAGGTGACTGAATTCCTCAAAAACCCGGTCCACTTCCAAAGACTGGGCGGCAAAATGCCTAAAGGCGTCCTGCTGGTTGGCCCACCTGGCACCGGTAAGACGCTACTGGCCAGGGCCACGGCAGGCGAGGCTGGCGTACAATTCTTCAATCTCAGCGGAGCCGAGTTTGTTGAGATGTTTGTCGGCGTCGGCGCCTCACGCGTGCGCGACCTGTTCGATCAGGCCAAGAAAAGCGCCCCTTCGATTATCTTTATCGACGAGATTGATGCGATTGGGAGCAGGCGAGCAGGCGCAGGGGCGATTGGCGTCCACGAGGAGCGCGAGCAAACCCTCAACCAATTATTAGCCGAGATGGACGGCTTTGAAACTTCCCGGGGAGTGATTGTGATGGCGGCCACCAACCGGCCCGAGGTTTTGGATCCTGCCTTGCTGCGGCCAGGTCGCTTTGACCGCCAGATTATGGTTGACCTGCCCGACCGCCAGGGCCGCCTTGAAATCATCCACATCCATACCCGGCAGGTCACCCTGGCTGAAAACACCAGCCTGGAGGCCATTGCCCAAATGACGCCGGGCTTCTCCGGGGCCGACCTGGCCAACCTGGTCAATGAAGCCGCCCTGCTGGCCTCCCGCCACGGCAAAGACGCCGTCGGTATGGCCGATTTTGATGAGGCATTTGAACGGGTGGTGGCCGGCTCAGAGCACAGGACCCGCTCCATCACCGCCAATGAAAAACGGGTGATCGCCGTGCATGAAGCCGGGCATGCCCTGGTCGCCAGCCTGACGCCGGATGCCGATAAAGTCCATAAGGTGACCATCGTGCCGCGCGGCAGGGCCATGGGTTATACCATGCAGTTGCCCACCAGTGACCGATACGTGCTGGGTGAAAAAGAGCTCGACTCCCGTTTAACCGTCCTGGTCAGCGGCAGGGTAGCTGAAGAGATGGCGTTTGGCGAGGCCTCGACCGGGGCAGCGGATGACCTGGCCCGCGCTACCGACCTAGCGCGCAAGATGGTCACTGAATTTGGCATGAGCCCCATCCTGGGCCCGGTGCGCCTGGCGACGGATATGCAGGCCAACTTTCTCAGCCAGCAGCTCGGCCTGGATGGGCGCGTCAGCCCGGAGACGGCCACCATGGTGGACACTGAGACGCGCCGGATTATCGAAGAAGCGGTGGAGCATTCCAGGCGCCTCCTGGAGGCTCATCGCCCTGAGCTGGACCAACTGGCAGACTTGCTATGCGAACATGAGACGGTCGACGGGGCGCAGATTGAGGCGATACTTAATAAGGTTGAAGTTAAAGTTCCAGTAGCCGTCTAAAAGTCCAGACGACCTAGTAATTTTGGAAGGACAAAGATATTTAAACAAAACCTGCTCAGAAATTGAGCAGGTTTTTTGTCTCATTGGGAATCCCCGTGGTGAACTCTCGGATTTGGGGGTGTTATAAACCCATCTACAATAAATCAACAAGAGACAAATAACCACCATATAATGAATATCCTTACGCCCACTTATGAAAACAGTTTTCAGCCATGGCTGAATGGGCCGGGTAAGAATAAGTCCCGCTGTGTGGCGATCCAGATAACCGGGAAATAAACAATTAAGCACAAGGTTTGTGAAAAATTGTTTATTCATCTTAATTGCTTGACTATTGTTGTTCGTTTTGATAACATATAAAGAGTTCCCCTTGGTGGCTATTTTTTGTTTACCCGTATCTTCTAGTCTCCCCCGCGCTAGCTTCTTATCCTGTTGGACCTAATCTCTTTACCAGCGAACACACGCTGGCTCACATGCGTTCCGAGCTATGGGCGTCCAGGTTGTTCGACCGCAGCACCTACCGCAGCGATGCAGAAGAACACCAAAACGCCTGCGCCATGGTAGCCCAGGCTGAGGCACGCTGGCGGCAGGCGTTGGCTCGTTACAACCCGGAAGGGGTTGACCTGTACAAAGCCAAAGCAGCCATGGAAGTTGCCATGCATGCCAAAGAACACCTGCTAAGCGGTTTTGAGTGATATATTAATCTAGAAAGGAAGCTAATGAAAACTGTTAATCGACCCAAAGTTGGACTGTTAATCACGGCTTTACTTGAAGACGACTGGAACAAGACCGGTTATCTGCGTCCCAAGGCCCAGGCGGCCGTGCAAAATTACGTGAGCCGGCTGGAACCCTTTGCCGAGGTGGTCTGCCCGGGGCTTATCGAGACCGAAGAGCAGGCTGCTGAAGCTGACCTGGCCTTCAAAACGGCCGGCGTGGTCGCCGTAGTCTTTACCGAACTGGCCTACACTCAGAGCGTCGTGCCGATGCGCGCCCTGTCGCAGACACGGGCGCCCATCCTGGTGTGGAACACGCAGATGCTCAGCGCCTGGCCGGCCGACGCGGATTGGGACCTGGTCATGCTCAACTCAGGACTGGCGGGCCTGCCCGAGACCACGCACGCCCTGGTGCGTTCGAACATACCCTTTGAGATGATCACCGGCCACCTGGACGATCCCCACGCACTGGCAGCCTTGAAAGAAAGCATACAGGCAGCCGCTGTGGTCAAGCAGCTCAAATGGATGCGCGTTGGCGTGATCGGGCATCCCTACCAATACATGGAAGACCTGATGATCGATCCTTTTGGCCTGCGCACTACCCTTGGCCCAACGGTAGTCCACATCGAGCCGGAAGAGGTCGCCGCGGCGGTAGCCAACGTTCAGCCCGAAGAAGCCCAGTTATTGATCGCGGAAGCCAACCGCCAATTCCGCACCGATGAGATGAAACCCGATCTATTCGAGCGGTCGGCCCGTTACGCAGTTGGGTTGGAAAAGGTGGTGCGTGAGCGCAAGCTGGATGCCCTGGCGCATTTCGACCAGTGCCTGTTAAGCGACCCGCGCTGCGGCTTGGTGCCTTCCTGGGGCGAGTGCCGCCTGATGGCGGCTGGTATCCCGGTCACTGCTGAAGCCGACATCAACTCGGCTGTGGGGATGCGTATCTTGCAGGAGTTGGCCGGCGACGCGACCTTCGGCGAGAACTACGGCTTCGACTTCGACCAGGGCGTGGCCTATATTGCTCACGACAGCATTGGTAACCCCAACCTGGCTGCCGCCGTCCCACAGCCTGCCTTGCGCCACAGCATTTATTACCTGGGCATGTACGGCTTTGGCGCCGCAATGGAATTTGCCTACCGGCCGGGTGCCGTGACAATCCTGGCGCTCGTCCAGATCTCCGGCGGCCGTTGGAAAATGTGCGTGGCCGAAGGGGAAGCCCTGGCGGTGACGCCACGCCCAACCGTGGCTCCGCAGATGCTTTTCCGGCCGGCGCAAAGCTCTCTTGAGGAGTTTTATAACCGCTGGTGTCTGACCGGAGCCGGGCACCATTCGGCCATGGCCTATGGTCACCTGAGCGGGACTCTGGCGAAGGTGGCAGGCATGCTGGGAATCGAATATGAATTGGTACGGTAGCTATGAACTTCGGTCTTCGCTTATTTTCTGATTCTGACCTTGACCGCATCCACGACCTGTCCTTGAAGATTCTGGCCGACCCCGGCATGCGCATCATGTCGCCCAAGCTCCGCCAGGCGCTGGCGAAACGCGGCGCGCAGATCGATGAAACGAAGGAAGTCGTCCGCTTTCCGTCCGGGCTGGTTGAAGAAACCATTTCTGCCATGCAGGCTGAGCTGCGCGCCGGGCGCAAGCCGCTCCTGTTAAACGGGGTGGTCTCCTCGCTCAGCAGCGGGTCTATCCAGGCCAAGTTTGGCGGCGCCTGCCTGGAATGCTTAGACCTGGAGGGTGGGCAGTTCCGTGCGCCTACCCGCCAGGATTTGGTCAACCTGGTGCGCCTGGGCCAGGCCCTGCCCGAAGTAACCACGGTCGGCAATCCGGTGGTTTATCTGAGGGAAGATGACGGAACGCGCATCGACCCGCGCATGGAGCGCGTCAAAACTGCCGCTCTGATCGCCTGCTACACTACCAAAGCCGGCGCCGCCGAGGTGTGGAACACCGCCGAGCTGCCGTTCCTGATGGAGATCGGCGAGATCGTGCGCGGGAGCCGCGCCGCCTACATGCAAAACCCTTGTTTCGTGACCGCCAAAGAGACTATTTCCCCGTTGATCCTGGATGACAAAGCTGGCGATGTGCTGCTTCTACTGGCGGAGAACGGTCTGGCAACCACCATCATCCCCATGCCGCTCACCGGCGCGTCGGCTCCCATGTCGCTGGCGGCCAATGTGGCCTTGTGCAACGCCGAGGTGCTGGGCGCAGCGGTCGCCGTGCGCAGCGCCTGTTCAGACGCCTGGGTGGCCGGGGGAGTGATCAGCGGCATCCTGGATATGGGCTCAGGCGCGGCTTGTTTCGCCGCCCCAGAAGCCATCCTACAGGACCTGGGCATCGCCGAGCTGCACGAACGCCGCTACGGGTTCGATTTCGCCATCGGCACCGGTTACACCGACGCCAAGTATCCGGGTATCCAATCGGTGATGGAGAAAATGGCCAAGTACTGGGCAGCCTACCAGTCTGGGCGGGTCAACTACCCACTTGGGTTGATGGCCGGCGGCAAAGCTTTCTCCCCCGAGCAAGCCCTGCTTGACCTGGAAGTGGCGCGCTGGGTGCATGGGTTCGGAAAAGGCATTCCAGTTGAGGATGTCGACCTGGAGACCTGCCTGGAGATCATCCGGCGCAGGGGCATCGGCGGTAACTGCCTCGAAGAGGAGCACACGCTGCAGAATATGCGCAGGGTGGTATGGTACCCGACGTTGATGGACCGCAAGCTCTCGACTGGCTATACCCAGGACCAGGAACGCGATATGCTGGCCAACGCCCGGGCGCAGTACCACAAAGTGATGAAAAATGCAGTTTACGAGGTTGACAGTGACCGCCGGCGCGCCATTGAAGACGTCGTCCGGCGCGCTGAAAAAATATTATGTCATTAATCAGGAGGTAATTATGAATGGTCGGACACTGCGTTTAAAAAAGTTTATCCCGGATGGTGAGCGCATCATCATCCTGCCCCTCGACCACGGCGAATTCCAGGGCCCCCGCAAGGGCTTGATCGATTTCCGCCAGACCTTGCAGGAGATTGATCGCGGCTACGATGCGCTTTTGTGCGCGCCGGGGCAGTTCGAGCGAAACTGGGATATCTTTGCGGCGCGTAAAAGCGTCACTTCCATTGTACGCATCAACTGGGACTCGGATTACTGTTTCCAGTGGGGTTATACTAAAGGCTATCACGGGGTTGTCCTGTCCCCGGCCCAGGCTGCTACCATGGGAGCGGACGTGGTACTGGCTTCCATCTCCATCGGTTCCGGCGACGCGGCAGTGGACAGCGCCAACGTGGAGCAGTTTGCCAGGTTGGTGGCAGAAGCGCGCAGCGTGGGCATCCCCATCGGCGGCGAGATCTACCCGGGCATAGCCGGGCAGATCAGCGATGAGGCCTTCCACGACCTGATTTACCGCAGTTGCCGTATTGTCTCTGAGCTGGGAGCCGACTTCATCAAGACCTTTTATACCGGGCCGCATTTCGGCGAGGTGGTGGAAAGTACACCGGTCCCCTTGATTGTGCTGGGTGCGGATAAAGTCGAAGAAATCCAGGCGCTCAGGCTGGCCGAGAAAGCCATGCAGGCCGGGGTGCGCGGTGTGGTTTTTGGTCGCAACGTGTTCGAAAGCGCTCGCCCGAACGATTTTCTGGCCGCCCTGGGCGAAATTGTGCGTAAGGGCGCACCCGCGGCCGAAGCTGCGAAAATGTACGGGTTTTAAACCAATGGCCAACCATGTCCTTTCTCTATAAACCCGATTGGGAACAGGCCAAACAACGTCTGACCGCCTGGTGGCATCACGAAGCCATTGACCGCTGTGCTTTGGCCGTGTCGGCTCCACGCGCTGACAAGGCCCGCTTCACGCTTCCCCCTTTACCCACACGGGTAGAGGACCGCTGGCTGGACCTGGATTACCTGTGGGCGCGCAACGAATACGAGATGAAGACGACTTTCTATGGCGGTGAGGCGTTCCCGCTGTGGAACGCCGGCTACCCCGGATGGGATCTGATGCAGTCCTATCTCGGCGCCGGTCAAACTATAGGTGAAAGAATATGAACTATTTCCTCGGAATCGACGCTGGCACAACTTCATTGAAAGCGGCCATCTTCAACCAAAATGGTAAGCTGCTGTCACTTACTCGCCGGGAATATACGCTTGAAACCCCAGCGCCCGCCATGGTAGAGCTAGACGCCGAAATCTATTGGAGAAGCTGCTGTGATGTAATCCGCCAGGCCGTCCAGGAAAGCCAAATTCTGCCCGCGGAAGTAGACTCGGTATGTATTTCCAGCCAGGGGGAAACCTTCGTCCCGGTTGGCCGGGATGGGCGGCCTACCCATAAAGCCATCGTGTGGCTGGATAACCGCGCTGCCCGGCAGGCTGAAGAGATCGGCGACCACTTCGGTATTGAAAAAATTTACAAGTTTACCGGTCAGCCGGAGGTCGCGCCCACCTGGCCGGCTTGTAAGATTCTCTGGTTGCGGCAGAAAGACCCCGCCGTTTTCGCGCAAACCGCCCGCTTTCTACTGCTGGAAGATTACCTGCTATACCGGCTGACCGGCCAGTTCGTCACCGAGCGCGGTCTGCAGACCACCAGCCTGTTCGTCGATCTGAATACGCGCCAGTGGTGGCCGGAAATGTTCGACTATGTTGGAATCACTCCCAACCAGCTCGGCCACCTGATGGATCCAGGCATGGGTGTCGGAACTCTTTCTCCAGCGGGCGCTGAAGCCATAGGCCTCACGCCGCGCACGCTGGCGGTGACCGGCAGCATGGACCAATCCATCGGCGCGATTGGGTCCGGCAACATCGCCGCCGGATTAGTCACCGAGAGCACGGGCGGCGCTCTGGGCATCGTTTCCACCGTCAACCAACCCGTCCTCGATCCTCAGGGACGTTTGCCGTGTTACTTTCACGCTCGCAAGGATTTTTATGCTTTGCTGCCCTGGGGACAGACCGCCGGCATGGCTCTGCGCTGGTTCCGCGACCAGTTCTTCCCGCTCGAATCCAGCGCCGCCGTGAACGCCGGCCTGGACGCTTATGACCTGATGACCCAACCTGCGGCAAGCGTTCCAGCCGGCAGCGACGGCCTAGTCGTGCTTCCCCACCTTGAAGGCGCCGCCTGCCCTGAGTTCAACCGCAACGCCCGGGCTGTTTTTTTTGGCGCCACACTGCGTCACACCCGCGCCCATTTCACGCGCGCTATTCTCGAGTCGGTAGCTTACATGCTGCGCAAGAATCTTGAGATCGTCGAGCGCGTCGGCGGGCCGATGCGGGAGATCCGCAGCATTGGTGGAGGGGCGCGCAGCCGCTTGTGGCTGCAAATAAAAGCCGATGTGCTGCAAAAACCGGTGACTACCGTCGATGCGGAAGAAGCTGCCTGCCTTGGAGCGGCAATGTCCGGAGCGGTGGCTTCTGGATACTACGCCAGCCTGGAAGAAGCCAGCAATGCAATGGTGCGCGTGCGCGACCGCCTGGAACCCAACCCCGCCAATGCATCCGTCTACCAGGCAGGTTACGCCGCATACATAGAGTTGTACGACCGCCTGGAACCCATGTTTCAGTTGGAGAAAACCTCTTCTTGATTATCAGAAAACTGACTTTGACCAAGGAGTTTCAGCACTCGAAAGGAAACCAAAGCCATGTACGACCATAACTGGACTAAAGTAAACGTCAATTCCGTTCCCAATATCGTCATTCCCCCACCGGGACCCGCCTCGCGCGAAATCCACGGGCGCGCCAGCAAGCTCATGAAAGGCTACAGTTCCCAGGTGCGCCTCTTCCCGGTCTCATTTGAATCAGGGCACGGAGTAACGCTAAAAGATGTTGACGGCAATACCTACATCGATTTTTCCCCGGCATTTACGTTACCGGGATGGGTCACTGCCACCCCAAAATCACCAAGGCTGTGCAAAAAGCAGCCGGGACGTTGATGAACGCCCATGCCTTCACCACGCCGATCAAAATGAAATGGAGAGCACCTATCCCATCATCGGCGAAGTGCGCGGCCTTGGCTGTCTGCTGGGCATTGAGCTGGTGAAAGACAAAACCACCAAAGAACCCTTTGAAGAAGCCGGACGGCTGGTCTACTAGAAAGCTTTCCAGAAGGGCCTGGCCTGGATCCCTACCGGCCACATCCTGCGCATGTCGCCGCCTATGATCATGGACGACGACGTGGCGCTCAAGGGGCTGGCAATCATCGAAGAAGCTATCTGTGAGGTATAACGCGAATTGGGGTATTGATATGACTCAAAAAGAGATCCACTTTGGCGTAATCGGGTGCGGGTTAATGGGGCGTGAATTTGCCAGCGCGGCGGCGCGCTGGTGCCATCTGCTCGACCTCAATTTCCGTCCCGTCATCACTGCCGCCTGCGATGTAATCGAGCCAGCGCGCGAGTGGTTCCGCACCGCGGTGCCCAGCCTGCGCCTGGTAACGGATGATTTCCGCCGGCTGCTGGATGACCCGCATATCGATGCGATCTATTGTGCAGTGCCACATAACCAGCATGCTGATTTATACGTGCAGATTCTGGAGGCCGGCAAGCATATGCTGGGGGAAAAGCCTTTCGGCATCGACCTAACCGCCAACCAGGCCATCCTACAAGCCGTGCGGGCTCACCCTGACTGCCTGGCGCGCTGCTCTTCCGAGTTCCCTTTCACCCCGGGCGCCTACCGAATCGCGCAATGGATGCGCGCAGGCCGTTTCGGACGGATCATCGAGATGGAGGCCGGCTTCTGGCATTCCAGCGACCTAGACCCCAACAAGCCGATCAACTGGAAGCGCCGCGTGGCAACCAACGGGGAGTACGGCTGTATGGGGGACCTGGGTATGCACGTAGCCCATCTGCCGTTGCGAGCTGGCTGGAAGCCTGTCAACGTGCGCGCCCTTCTCTCAAAAATCATCGCCCAACGCCCGGACGGCAAAGGTGGATTGGCCCCCTGTGAAACGTGGGACAACGCCACGCTGGCCTGCGAAGCGGAGGTAGGGGATCCGTCTTCAGGCGGGCAGCGTTTCCCAATGACGCTGTCGTGTAAACGAATCGCCCCCGGCCATGGGGACACGTGGTTCGTGCGCATTTGGGGCACGGATCTATCCGTCGAGTTCAGCACTCAGAACCCCAAGCAGTTACGCACGCTGCCTTACCAGCCCGGAGGAATCCAGGAGTGGCACGTGCTCGACCTACCCTATAAATCGGCTTACCCGGCCATTACCGGGAACATATTCGAGTTTGGTTTTTCGGACTCCATCCTACAAATGTGGGCGGCCTTCTGTGATGAGCTTGCCAATGGCCAGGATGGCATGCAGCAGCCTTTCTACTGCGCCACGCCCGAGGAAACTGCCTTCACCCACCAGCTCTTCACGGCTGCGTTACGCTCTCATGACGAGGAGAGCACAGTCTTCTTGAAATAAACTTACGTCTGATATTATTTATTCTTGCAGGAGCCAACCATGAGTCAAAATACTAAACTTGATCCCCATGAAATGTATATTCCTAAAGAGATGCGTGCGCTGGTCCTGGATGGCTCTGGATGGAACCATTTGGCAGTCCGCCGCGTCCGGGTTCCGAGACCCGGCCCACGTGAATTGCTGTCGCGGGTCGATTGCGCCGGGATCTGTACCTCTCTGCTTAAATTGATCGATCAAGGGCCAGACCATCCACTGATGTACGGTCGTGACATTACTCGTTATCCGGCTATTTTAGGCGATGAAGGGTCAATCACCCTGGTCGAAATAGGCGCAGCGCTTACAGAGCGCTTTTTTCCTGGACAACGGTTTGTCATGCAACCGGCCATCGATCATGCCCCAATCAACGATCTCGATCTCTACCGAGATCGAGGTCATGGCATTTCTAAAGTGGCCGCTGGCTATACCCTGCCTGGCCATCTGGCAGAGTACATATTGGTTAGCGAGGAAGCTCTAGCCGCAAGCTGTCTAATACCTATACCAGACCCAACCATGCCGTTTGCCCACGCTGCCCTCACCGAACCCTTGTCTTGCGCGGTCTCATCTCAAGAACATCATTTGCATTTATTTTATAAAGATCCATTGAGCCCACGATCCATCATTAAGGGGATAAAGCCCGGCGGTGTAATGGTAGTGATAGGGGCGGGTGTTATGGGGAGGATGCATATCGACATCGGTTTTACCTACTCTCCGCGTGTGATCGTTGTGAGCGACCTGATTGAAAATCGCCTCGCCTGCGTAGAAAATCTATTCCGGGGGCGTGCGCAAAAAATAGGGATACATCTGCGGCTAGTTCAGACTGGGCAAGAGGATCTAACCCAAGTAGTATCTGATCTTACCGATGGTTTAGGAGCTGATGATGTAATTGTGGCAGTCGGCTCACCGAAGGCAATCACCAGCGCAGAACCTCTAGTAGGGAGAGGTGGGGTACTCAACTTATTTGGGGGCATGCCTCACGGCCAAGAATATATCCCGTTTAACACCCAGACCATTCATTATGGAGAAATAAATATTACAGGATCTTCTGGTGGTTACCCCTGGGATATGGTGCGCACCCTGGAGTTGATCGCGGCAGGCACCATCGACCCTGCCGCGCATATCACCCGCATTGGTGATTTGGATCATGCACCAGAATTACTGAACATGGTCAAAATGCAATCCCTGGATGGGAAAGCCATCGTCTATCCTCACCAAAAAACATCGACAATCCTGTCTGCAGCGCATTGGTCGGGAGCAGATGAACAATCTTATTTGTCAGGCAAATGAGAAAAATGGAGGCAGGATGACATGGAGAACCTACGTCGGTTTTGGATTGGGTGCTATACAATCAGGGCTTTTCCTTTACGAAGCCTTCCAATCAAAAGGCTATAATCGCCTGGTTATCGCCGAGGTAATGCCTGACATTGTCCGCAGTGTCCGAGAGAATGGCGGTTATATCACTGTCAATATTGCCTTATCCCATGCTATCCAATCGTCACGGATTGGACCGATTGAAATATTTAATCCTTTAGACGATTCAGATCGGCAAGAATTAATAAAAGCGATCTCAGATGCGCATGAGATCGGCACAGCCGTACCCGGAACACAATTTTACTGCTCTCCAGGCCCTGAAAGCCTATCCCGTATTCTGGCCGAAGGTCTCCAAGCAAAAAGCAGAAAACATGGGCCTGGAGTTATTATTTATACGGCCGAGAATAATAACCGAGCCGCCGAAATACTGGAAGAACTGGTACTTGGGGAAATCCCAAGTGCAGAGCAGCCATCGATCTGTAGTTTGGCGCGTTTCCTGAACACGGTTATCGGAAAAATGAGCGGCGTCATTCGTGACGCCGGCGATATTGAAGCTTTGAAACTTATCCCCATTACTCCAGATAGTGACCGGGCTTTTCTCGTCGAAGCATTCAACCATATCTTGATTTCCCAGATATCTCCTGGAGAAGAGTCTGAGGAATTCACTTTTTCCCGTGGAATGATGACCTTTATAGAAAAAAGCGATCTTCTGCCGTTTGAAGAAGCCAAGCTATTCGGCCACAATGCAACTCACGCCCTGGCGGCCTATCTTGGAGCGTTGTTTGGTATCCAGAGGATTGCCGATTTTCCTTCTTTACCTGGAGCGGACAAGTATCTGCGCCAGGCTTTCATCACTGAATCAGGAGCAGCATTGATCCATCGCTATAGCGGAATCGATCCCCTTTTTACTCTAGAAGGGTTTACAACTTATGCAGATGACTTATTGGCACGTATGTATAACCCCTGGTTAAATGATAAGATAGAGCGGGTAGCCCGAGATGTAGAGCGGAAGCTGGGTTGGGACGACCGTTTAGTTGGCACCTTAAGACTGGGAATTGCGGAAGGGATTGTGCCACGACGCTTCGCTTTGGGAACGGCTGCCGCATTAGCCTTCCTCGACCATTCGTATTTAATTAACAATGCTGATCCTGCAAATTGCTTATTTAGCATTTGGAAAGATAAACAGCGTGATTCTTCCGAGGAGGAAAATGTTCTGGCGCTCGTCCGCGATGGAATGGATGGTCTGCGTCAATGGTATTCCAGCCGACCCGGTTTATCCCAGGCATTGTTTGTATAATCCGATCCCCTTTTTTTAATTCTATGTTTTAAAACCACTCACTCTGCCAGAAGCAGGTAGGGTTCCTCGACCAGGCGCTTGATGTGCTGCAGGAAGCGCGCCGCCGGGGCGCCATCCACCAGGCGGTGGTCGAACACCAGCGAAAGGGTGAGCATCTTGCGCACCACTATCGTTCCATCTAATGCCGCTACCGGCTTGGGGGTAATGCGGCCCACGCCCAAAATGGCTGCCTCAGGCAGGTTGATCACCGGGGTGAAAGCGTCAATTTCGTACATGCCCAGGTTGGTGATGGTGAATGTGCCTCCCGAAAGGTCATCGGGCAGGGAACGCGCCTTGCGGGCACGCTCCACCAGCTCACGCAACTCCTGGCCAAACACACGCAGGCTCTTGCGATCAGCGTCATGCACTACCGGTACGAGCAGGCCGCGTTCGGTTTCTACCGCCAGGCCAATGTTCACGTGCGCCATCAGCTCGATGGCGTCGGGCGCCAGGCGGGCGTTCATGTAGGGAAACTTACGCAGCGCTGCCGCCGCCACTTTGGCCAGCAGGTCGTTATAGCCCGGCGCAAATCCCCACTCTTTCTCCACACGCGCTTTCAACCGCTCGCGCAGGGCCACAAATTCGGTGGCGTCCATCTCTGCCACCAG
>Ga0187886_1002151_pt1 | contig 16338 bp, 15 predicted proteins | sample June2016WEW_20_1_FD_133001 | JGI IMG/M metagenome (GOLD analysis project Ga0187886, IMG submission 133001) | Peatland microbial communities from SPRUCE experiment site at the Marcell Experimental Forest, Minnesota, USA - June2016WEW_20_150 | ecosystem: Environmental > Terrestrial > Soil >... | reverse complement strand
CGGCTCGGCACGCCATTTTCCCCCGCGAGCCGGTTGCAATCGGCCACAAATGCACTAGACTACGGCGCGATTTCATGGAACCCGTCGTCACCAACCGCGTGAAGCTCACCAACGAGGAGATCACACGCTACTCGCGGCACCTCATCCTGCCGGAAGTCGGCGTCGAAGGTCAGGAGCGGCTCAAAGCCGCGAAGGTCCTGCTGATCGGCGCGGGCGGATTGGGTTCTCCCCTCGCCCTCTACTTGAGCGCGGCAGGCGTCGGCACCATCGGCATGGTCGAGTTCGACACGGTGGACTTCAGCAATCTCCAGCGCCAGATCATTCATTTCACCAGCGACGTGGGCAAACACAAGCTCAAGAGCGCCGAGGAAAAACTCAAGGCGATCAATCCGAACCTGAATTTCATCCCCCACCCCGTAAAGCTCACCAGCGAGAACTCGCTCGACATCCTCAAGGACTACGACATCGTCATCGACGGCACGGACAATTTCCCGACGCGCTATCTCGTCAACGACGCGTGCGTCATGCTCAAGAAACCGAACGTGTACGGCTCGATTTTCCGCTGGGAAGGCATGGCCAGCGTGTTCGCACCGCATCTGGGCGGACCGTGCTACCGCTGCTGGTATCCGGAGCCGCCCCCGCCGGGTCTCGTTCCGAGCTGCGCTGAAGGCGGCGTGCTGGGCGTCATCTGCGGCATCATCGGCAACATCCAGGCCAACGAAGCCATCAAGCTGATCATCGGCAAAGGCATACCGCTCATGGGACGCTTGCTGCGGTTTGACGCGATGGACATGAGCTTCCGCGAGTATAAGATTCCGCGCGACCCGGACTGCCCCGTCTGCGGCAAGAACCCGACGATCACCAAGCTGATCGATTACAACCAGTTCTGCCCCGAAAGCTTTCGGGGCGGCGAGGAAGGCGGCACATCAGGAGATTCAACCGTGGGAAAAGAAGACGCCGGCCTCGGCCCCGACGACGTTTCGGTCGAACAAGTCAAAGCAATGCGCGACCGCATGGAAGATTTCGTCCTCGTGGACGTGCGCAATCCCGACGAATTCCAGATTTGCACGATTGACGGCTCGGTGAAACTGCCGTTGCCCGATCTGCCGCAACGGTATCAGGAACTGCCGAAGGACAAACTCATCGTCCTCCACTGCAAGTCCGGCGGCCGCAGCTCCCGCGCCCTCAAATTCCTCCGGAGCCAAGGTTACCCCAAGCTCAAGAACGTCGCCGGGGGAATCAATGCCTGGGCCGAACGCATCGATCCGAACGTCCCGCAGTATTAGTTCACTGTTCTCAGTTCGCAAGACAGCTTCCAAGCTGCGTTTTCCCCGTGCTTGCCGTCGGCTAGTCGCGTCGGCATACTGCTGGTTTGGGTGATGCGAGAGCGCGACATGACAACTGAACGCATGAAGAAGTACATGTGGGTTCTTAACCGCAAGCTCGGTGCAGCCTGTGTCACGAAACTGGCTTCCACGACTGGTGCTGATCGACGTGCCGTATTGCAGTGGGCTGAAGGCAGTGCGTTGCCGACACCACGCGAGCTTCGGAGAATTGACGAGTTTTACTACCGGCTTCTATACACCCAAGAAGGCAATAGCCCAGGATACTGGCGAGCGAAAGGTCGTGAACTTTTGAGGGCAAGCAGACTTCTAAAAGCGTCTGTGGATGATTACTGGAGAATTGTTGACGAGCGACAGGCGGGCAATGCGTCCCGGCCGCTGCCGCCCTTACCACCAGAAGGGCAAATGTTAATGCTTCGTAGTTTTGCAATCGAATGCTTTCTCAAAGCGGCCATCCTGAATAGTGGAGTCGATCTGTTTGTTGACGGCAAGCAAGTTCTCCACACACACCACAAGTTGACAGCGCTAGCAGGAGCAGTCGGACTTACATTAAGCAAGCCGGAGAATGAAATGCTTGAACGGCTGAACGCATACACTTGGCTGGGTCGTTTTCCAGTGCTGGACGATTGGAAGAAGAGTCCGTCCGACGAAAGCAGAAGCGATCGCGAGGGGAGATCTCACTGGCGGGAACCTGAGGATGAGAAACTTTTGGAGACAGTCCTCAAAAAGATCAACGAAAACTTTAAGAACAAGAAGAAAGGATGCTGAAGAATGAAAGCCAGCGTATTGGTCGTAGCTGGCTGGGGCATGGCTCGCCAGAGCGGAATATCAAGTGCGTGAGGGGAAGGAAGTCATGGATATTGCGTTCACCTGCCCGTGGTGCTCACAAAGCCTGCTGATTAGCAGCAAAGGCGCGGGTCTTCTTGTTGTCTGCCCGAACCCATCGTGCGGCCTGCAAGTTGAAGTGCCTACATCTAATCGCAGAATTCAAGACCCCGATCCACTTTCATTTGATCCAGTCGTGAGGATTCATCACACGAAACGTCCGCTAGCAATAGAATGGGCGCACCGCAATGGATTCATAATCCGCCCCGTTGAAAAAATCTACGATGGCGAAGGCAACTACTGGTGTCGTACCTATCAGCAACTAAGCGTCATTCTGGTTCAAAAGGGGTTAATTAGGCATACCGACGAGGGATGGTACATGGATCGGGGACACCCGCTATACGTTCCTCCCCTGACGCTCAAACAGGGGAGATGCAAGGATTGGCGAGATGCTCCGGTCGATCACCTCTGAGTGAAATCCGATTGCGTTGGTTCAGAGTAGTGAACTGGGAAACCTTCGCCGAACTTGGGGTGCCGGGCCGTTGCGGTAGAATCGCGGGCGTGTTCCTCGGGCATTTTGCGGTGGGGTTGGCGGCGAAAAACTGGTGTCTCCGCAATTTCCTCTCTCAGCACACGTCATCACCCTTGCGATTCTGCTCTGCTGTCGGGTAGTGTCTCCACCGCGAGAAGAATGAGCTCATCCTTCAAACAAGGAGTCCATCATGATTGACGAACCCATGACCCGTCGTGAAGCTTTGAAAGCCGCCGCCGCACTCGGCGTCACCGCCGCCCTGTCCCGCTTTCCAAAAGTTATCGCCGCCGAAACACCGGCACCGGCCGCGCGCAAGGCCGCAATGGTCGCCATCGCGACCAGTCCGGCTCCATTCGCCCGGCAGGACGTCGACAAGTTGCTGGATGATATGCAGCAACGGGCGGGCGTCAGTGCGATTTTCCCGTTCATGTACACCCACGGGACGGTCCGGGCGGGATTGCCCGCAGCCGGGTTCCGCGGCGGCAATTACGCGATCCCGCACATGGAATATTACAAGGACACGGGCCTGACTTACGAAGACATGCGCGGCACGGAGTTTGGCGACGTGGATGTGTTGGCGCGCATGATTCCCGCCGCCCACAAACACGGCATCAAGACGTTCGCGTGGATCATCGAAGACAACAAACGCCCGGCCATCCCGCATTGGGAACCGCTTTACGAGGTCGATTTCCACGGTCGCCGCTCCGAAGGCCATCCGGGCGGGCCGTGTTACAACAATCCCCAGTACCGCGCCTGGCTGCTCGGGCTTGTCGAAGACTACGCCCGCTCCTACGAGATCGACGGCATCATGTGGGGATCGGAACGACAGGGCGCGCTGTTCAACGCGCTCGGCGCTTATCACAACGGCGCAAAGTCCGACCCCGGACGGGTCACCTGTTTCTGCGAATTCTGCGTGAAAAAAGCCAAAGACATCGGGATCGACGCCGACCGGGCGCGTCGGGGTTTCGGCGAACTGGAAACCTTCGTCCGCAATGGCCGGGCTGGTAAACGTCCCCGCGACGGCTACTTCGTTTCCTTCTGGCGGCTCCTGCTACACTATCCCGAATTGCTCGCCTGGGACAACTTCTGGGTTACGAGCCGACACGAGTTCCAAGCCGACGTTTATCGCAAGGTCAAATCGATCAAGCCTTCCGTCGTCGTCGGCTGGCACACGTGGCACAATCTGTCGTTCAGTCCGTTCCACCGGGCCGAGGAAGATTTTGCAGAGATAACGGCCTACTCCGACTTCATCAGGCCGGTGCCCTACAGCAACGCCGCCGCCAACCGCATGAAGAGTTTCGTGGACAGCACTCACGCCAACGTCTTCGGTGACGTGCCGCCCGACCAGACACTCGAGTTCCTCTACCGGGTGCTCGATTACCAGGAAGCTCCGTACGACAAGCTGGCCTCGACGGGGTTCTCCGCCGATTATGTCCTGCGCGAAACGAAACGGGCGCTGGAAGGCGTGGCCGGTACGTCAACACAGGTCTGGCCGGGCGTCGATATCGACGTGCCCGTACCGGCTGGCGCGAGCCACTGCACGCCCGAGAGCGTCCGACAAGAAGTGCTGGCGGTTTTCAAGGCCGGCGCCCCGGGCGTGTTCCTCTCCCGCAATTACGTCGAGATGAAACCCGAAAACCTCGCCGGGGCCGGCGCGGCGTTGCGGGACTTGGGCCTGCACTGACCGCATCGCACGCATACCGTTCCAGTTGCGATTCCCATTCGCAGCTTGTTTCCGTGATGGAATTTCTGCTTTGGTTGTGGCACAAACACTCACGACTATATGGCCATTCATCCAACAGCGATTGTGAGTCCGAAGGCGGAACTCGACTCGACCGTCGATATCGGGCCGAATGCGATCATCGACGAGCACGTGAAGATTGGCGCGGGGACGCGAGTTTGGGCCAACGCGTACATCACGGGACACACCGAGATCGGGCGGGACAACCAAATCCACATGGGCGCGGTCATCGGGCACGAGCCGCAAGACCTGAAGTTCGACCGCAACTGCCGCAGCTACCTGCGGATCGGCGACCGCAACATCTTCCGCGAGTATTGCACGGTGCACCGGGGGACGGAGCCTGAGAGCGCCACGGTCATCGGCAACGATTGTTATCTCATGGGTGTGTCGCACGTCGGGCACAACTGCGTCGTTGGCAACAACGTCATCATCTGCAACTGCGCGCTGCTGGCGGGGCACGTGCATGTCGGCGACCAGGCGTTCATTTCGGGCGGCGTGGTGATTCACCAGTTCATGCATGTTGGCCGGCTGGCGATGATTTCGGGCAACGCCCGCGTGTCGATGGATGTGCCGCCATTCACATTGGCGGCGGAGCGCAACGAGGTGCACGGATTGAACGTGGTCGGCCTTCGCCGCGCGGAGATTTCCGCAGCAGCCATGGCGGAGTTGAAGAAGCTCTTCAAGATCTTCTACCTCTCTGGGATGAACTGTTCGGAGGCGCTGAAACAGGCGTCGCAGGACGGCGCGTTTGCGACGGACGAGGCCCGCGAGTTCATCGAGTTCGTGCGCAATTCTCCCAACGGCATCTGCCCGCCGCCGCGGCGGATGTGATTGTAGCCGCGAATCCTATTCGCGGCGGTCGATTTCGTTGGACCTGTGGGAGGGGCATTCCTGCCCCGATCCGCCTTCCCTAAGCCAGAACGATTCAAACGGAACGCCCCTCAACCTCACCTTCTCCCCGTCGTACGGGGAGAAGGGAAGCGTTTAAGAGACCGTGGGCGACTCACTGAATGATGAGGACCATTGGAGAAGCCGTTTCCTCGCCCCGCATCGCGGGGAGAGGATCAAGGTGAGGGGTCGCCCCGTATCAACTGAATCGTTCCGGCTAAGGCTTCGCGGACAAGCCGGTCGCGATCCACGCCAGGGCGGGATCGCTCCCACGTTTCTGCTATCGAGGCAGATTCTCGACCAGCAGCGTGCGGGACCGTGGCGTTCTGCCGAGTTGCGCGTCGAGGAACTGCCACAACAGCCTCCGCGCGTTGCGCACCTGTTCCTCGCTCAAGCGGACACGGCGCGCGCCTTCGATGCTCGTGGCTGCCAGTGAATCGAGAACTCTGGTAACGGCAGCGCGGGATTCCCATTTCGGCGCCCAGCCGACCGCGGCGAGCAATTGCAGTTCGAACCAGATGATCACCGCCGCCCTTCCCCGCTGGATTTCCAACGCGTCGAGCGTTGTGGTCAGGGCGTCGAACAGCTTGGTGTGAGGGTCTTCAGGCTCGGTGGCAAGATCCGCCAACTCGCTGACGTACGAAGCCGCCGCCAATGTTTCCACAGAATCGCGCAGCTTCTGGCGGGGATTTTCCAGGAAACAGTCATGCAGCAAGTGCAGGTCGCTACGTTTGCTGCGCAAAAACAGAATCTCGTCGTGATAGAAGAGATCGATCTTGCCGCGAAAGGGGCTTTTGGGGCGGCGCGCGCCTTTGGCCATCGTCTTGAGCTTGCCGAATTCGCGCGTGAACCACGTGACGATCAGGCTTGATTCGGTCACGGGATGAAGACGCAACACAATCGCTTCCGTGCGCTCGGTGTCCATGACGGCGTCACTTCACGACGGCATCGTTGGCTGCTGGGTCTTGGCCGTGTACGGCGGCACGACCGCGCCGCCCGAGATCACCATCTTCATTCCCTCGGCCACGGTCATGTCGAGATCGATGAGTTGCGGACGCGGCACGAGCACGAGAAAGCCGCTGGTCGGATTCGGCGTCGTCGGCACAAACACGTTGATGACGGTCTCCTTGGTCTTCGCCTGCGCTTCGCCTTCGGTTTCGCTGGTGACGAAACCGATCGAATAGATGCCGGGCCGGGGAAACTGCACCAGCACGACGCGCTGAAACATCGTCCGCTTACCGGCCAGCATCGTCTGGCTGATTTCCTTCATGAAGCCGTAGGTCTTGTTCAGCAGCGGCACGCGCCGAATCATGTCCTCCCCGAGAGCGACCATCCGTTTGCCCACCACCAGTCGCGTCACCCATCCCACCAACGTGGTGAGCACCACGAACACGATCAGAGCACCGATCCGATACAACGGCGTCAGGAACTGCGTCCGCAGGGACTCCGGCAGCATGAAATTGGTGATCCAGGTGAACAGACCGAGCACGATCAGCACCGAGGCTGCCGCCGGAACGACGACCACCAGCCCGGCGAAAAAGGAATTTCTAAAACTCTTCCAAAGCGTGCTCATTTGCGCGTCATCGTAGTCGTCGTCAGCAGAGGTGTCAACGCGTCCCGCCGAATGGTCGTGCCCCAATTGGAATCGAGAGAGTCAATGCTTCCGAGCGGATGGCGTTGGAGACTGCTCGTGTCCGTCGAACTGACGACTGAAGAGCTGACCCTGACTACCCTACTTAGCGTTGTCTGGCTTGCGCGAGTCAGGAGATGTGGTCGGGTTGGGAGGGCGCGACCGCCGGGCGCGCCGAGTCGTTGCATCGCGGGCAGCCCGGCGGTCTGCCCATACCAACGACCTGTCAAATGAACCGTGTCTTACCACTAGGACGCTACCCGCCAAATCTCTCAGGCCAGATCGAACAACAGAATCTCCGACTCGTCAGCCGCCTCGATCTCCAGCGATTGCCCCTCGCTGACCGCCGCGCCGTCGCCTGCGCTGAGCTTCTTGCCGTTGAGCGTCATCGCGCCACGCGCAACTTGCAGCCATGCGTGGCGATTCGGGTTCAATTGATGCACAACCTTCTCCTCTGGCGAGAGCAATGCTGCATATAACGCCACGTCTTGATGCACCGTCACCGCGCCGTCGCGGCCGTCGCGCGCTGCGATCAGCCGCAAGCGCCCACGCTTTTCATCGCCACGGAATAACTTCTGTTCGTAACCCGGCTTCAATCCCTTGCGCTCGGGCAGAATCCAGATTTGCAGAAGGTGCACAGGCTCGATTTTGGAGTGATTGAACTCGCTGTGGGTAATGCCCGTGCCGGCACTCATGCGCTGCACGCCGCCGGGCCGAATGACTGAACCGGTTCCCAGGCTGTCCTTGTGCTCCAGCGCCCCTTCCAAGACGTACGTGATGATTTCCATGTCGCGGTGAGGGTGCATCCCAAAGCCCTGACCGGGCGCGACACGGTCTTCGTTGATCACCCGCAGGCTGCGAAAACCCATGTGCTCAGGGTCGTAGTAATCCGCGAACGAAAAGGTGTGATACGTATCCAGCCAACCGTGGTTGGCGTAGCCGCGTTCAGAACTGCGTCGCAAGACAATCATGGAGAACTCCTACGACGTCGCCGCTGCCCGCGCAAGCAACCCCACTTGCTCTCTCCCGCGTCCGATGCTCAACGCCGCTTCCCGTCGCATCTCGAAACAAGGTGTTTACAATATCGAACATTCGGAAAAGACCGCGCAACTGAGTAAGAAGGGGCATGCGATCATGAGAATGTCAAAGTTCATTCGCGGAGTCAGCCCTTCGGACGATCGTCCGCCCAAAACACTCCCCGCGCCGCGTAAAGTCGGCCCGCGGCGCAAAGTGCGCGCGTTTCAAGCTAGCGGCAAATCGTTCGGCGCTTATATTCGCAGTTGCCGATTGCGCGAGGGTCGCAACGGCAAACGCGAGTGGTCACTTCGCTCTGTCGCGCGGCGGGCGGAGATCAACCCAGCGGTTCTGTCCCAAATCGAGACAGGCAAACGGCGCGCCGTAGCGGAGGACGTCTTGCGTCTGGCCGACGTGCTTGGCGAGGACCGGGAGGGATTGCTTGTGCGCGCTGGCTACTTGCCGGAATCGGCCCTGGCCAATCGCGGAGAATTCAACCTTACAGCCGCCGAACGCGAGATCATCAAGCATCTCAGAGCCAACCCACATCTCGTCGCCCCACTCCAAGCATTACTGGGCGCCATCGCCTGACCCTATCCCAACCCAATCCACACGCTTCGGATGATGGTGTTTACTTTATCAAACAGTAGTGTTTACAATATCAAACACCTTGGCGATGGACAGGTCGGAGGAGGGGGCGCAGATCGAAGCGGCTGCGGATTCGGGCGAGCAGACGGCGTTCGGCTCTGCGCATCCGCAGGCGTTGGCGCGGGGTGACATCGTTGTAGCCGTGGAGATGCAGGACGCCATGGATAACGTAGAGGGCGAGTTCCCGCGCGGGTGTCGAGCGGAAGCGCTTTGATTGGGATTGGGCGTGCTCTACGGAGATGATCAACTCACCCGTGGCGTCGCCGTAATCAAAGCTGAGGATGTCCGTCGGGCCGGCGACGTGGTGATATTTTTCATTCAATTCGGTGATCACCTTGTCGTCAACGAGAACAACGCTGAGAGAATCGTTCGTGGCATCCACCAAGGCGAGGACATGGCGCGTGATCTGTTTGAGCAGCGAAGTGTCAACCTTGAGCCCCGAAAGCTTTCGGGGTTGACGGTTGCGAACGGCGACGTTCATGCGGCGGATGGTCTGCCGTTGCTGTTGGCGGCTTCCTGGCGGCGGCGTTCGCGTTCTTCTTTGAACCGCGCGTAGGCGCCGATGATTTTCTGAACGAGTTCGTGCCGCACCACATCCCGTTCGTCCAGGTAAATGATCGCCAACCCCGGGATGTTGTTGATGATATCCTGCACTTCAATCAATCCTGAAGTCTTGTGGCCCGGCAAATCCACCTGGGTGATGTCGCCGGTGACCACGACCTTGGAGTCGAATCCCATACGCGTCAGAAACATCAGCATCTGCTCGCTGGTGGAGTTCTGCGCTTCGTCGAGAATGACGAACGCATTGTTCAGGGTGCGACCGCGCATGTAGGCCAGCGGCGCGATCTCGATGACGCCGCGTTCCATGTTGCGCTGGATTTCGTCAGGCTCCATCATATCGTAGAGCGCGTCGTAGAGCGGGCGCAGGTACGGCGCGACTTTCTCCTCCAGCGTGCCGGGCAGGAAACCGAGCGCCTCACCTGCTTCGACCGCGGGTCGGCACAGGATGATGCGGCCGACTTTGTCCTGCCGCAGCGCGTTGACGGCCATGGCCATGGCCAGATAGGTCTTGCCCGTCCCGGCGGGGCCGATGCCGATGACGATGTCGTGCTTGCGGATGGCCTCGATGTAACGTTTCTGTCCGAGGGTCTTGGGCACAACGGCGCGTTTGCGCGTGGAGACTTCGACGCGTTCCTCGTTCAGCTCCTGCAGATGAAGATGCTCCCCACGACTGATGGCGCTGACGGCCTGACTGAACTCCCGGCGATGAATGGAAGTACCCCGCGCAATCGCCTGCTGCAGTTCGGTGAACAGCATCTTGCCCTTTTCGACATTGGCCTCATCGCCTTCGAGGTTGATCCAGCTTTCGCGGGCACTGACCTTCAGCCCGAGCAGATCCTCGACCAAGCGAAGATTCTTGGGTTCGTTAATGAAAAGGGCTTGCGCCACGCGCGGATTGTCAAAATGCAGGGTCTCGCTAGCCATGACTTAAACGGAGCTATGCCTTCGCACCGCCAACAAGCATAGCTCATTTGCCCTGCGTTGACAACGCAAGCATTCGCTCCTACGCCGCGCGCTAATTCTGCGGAATCGTCAGAACCTGGTTCGGGTAGATCCGGTTCGGATTCTTGATCCTGTCCTTATTGGCGCGATAGATTCGTGGCCACTTCAGCGGATTGTGGTACACCTTGCCCGCAATCCTCCAGAGCGAATCCCCTTTTTTCACGATGTATTTCGTCGGCTTCTCGGCAACCTCAACCTTCGGCGGTTCGGTTTCGATGATCGCCGGCGGCGCGGGCGGCAACGGCGTTACCTGGGCCTCGACGACAGGCTCAGCCTCTGCGGGCGGCCTGCCGACGATGTAACCGCGGTTACCCCAGTTCCCACGGTCCACCCAGTAATGCTGCCGCCAGTTCGGGTACTTCTCTTTCACGAAATCGGCCCACTCGGGTTCGAGCGCTGGCTGCTCGACAACATCCATGCCCTTGAGGAACTCGCTCTTCTGCTGTTCGCTCACGGGCTGCATGTTCTTGCGGGCGGTCGCGCAACCGTTCAGCAGCGCGGCTGCGCAAAGCGCGCTGAGGCTGGATACAAGAAACCTGTTGGAATTGCTCATAAAATACTCACGTCCTCCTTGCATTGAACTGGTGCAACGTATAACACCATTCCTCCATGCCCGTCAACGCTTTTTAAGTCCTTGCTTCCGTTCGCCTCCCCGCGCCTCCTCGCCACTAGCACCCACCCAATTGCCGCACGCTGGAGCACTGGGAAGGAACTTTTTCGCGCGAGCGGTGTTTACTTCGTCGACAAACGCAACTTCCAACACGATGGAGGAACAAGATGGGCAAGTTTGGTTTCCGCACGATGATCGGAATTGGCATGGCCGCGCTGACGCTGTCCGCGACGCAGGTCGCACAGGCCGCCAAGAGCGGGCTCACCAGCCAGACATTCAAAGTCGATGACGGCAGCAAGGTCGTCACCCCCGACAAGAAGCAGGCCACGCTGGCCGACCTCAAAGTCGGCGACAAGGTCAACATCCGTTACCAGAGCCAGAACGGCGTGCTCGTCGCGGATCGGATTGTTGTCCCGCAGCCGCGTACCGCGAAACAGCCAAAGACCTCGTCTCCAAGCGGCCACCCGCAGAAGCCGCCCAAGCCGACCAATGAATTGCGTGCCCACGGCACAATCACGAGCATCAATCCACAAGCCAACACGGTGACGATCTTGGGGAAGGCCTCTCGCAAGAGCTAAAAACAGGCATCCACGACAGCCCCGATCAGACAGCGCAGCCAGTTGCGGCACGGGACTGTTCCTCCTCCCGCGCGCCGATGTTGCCGTGGGCGAGTCTCTGGTATAGTCTTTATCGTATGAAAGCCTCGATCGGGTTTTTGCTGGCGGTCAGCGGGTTTGCGGCAACAATCCTGGCGGCCGATCTCTCCCAATTCAAGACCGCTGATGAACTCTGGCGCCACGTCGAAAAAATGCAGCGGGAAGGGCCAAGCGAGCAGCCCAAGACGATGGAGGAACATCGCGTGATCGTTAAAACATTCCTCGGCGACATGGACGCGGCGCTGGCCGAGTTCTGCAAGCGATACCCGACTGACGCCCGATGCTGGGACGCCAAACTCACGCGAGTTCAGTACGCCAACCTGCTGGCCGACCTGCAAGGCCGGCCATACGATCAAGCCGCGGATGAGAAGACCCTGAAGGAAATCGCCGTTGCTGCGGATGCCTCGACGGAGACGAAGGCGCGAGCCAGCCTTTCCGTGATGCAGTTCCACGCCGACCCGCTACTGCAATCCACCAACGCCACCGCGGTTGCGGCGGTCGAAGCCGAGATCACCGCGTTTGAGAAACAATACCCGCAAGACCCGCGCAACGAACAGTTGCGGCTGCTCAAGGCGCGCTTGTTCCAGAAGGCCGATCCCGCCAAGGCCGAGTCTTTGATGAAGACGCTCGCCAAGAGCAGCGACCCTCAAGTCGCCGATGAAGCTCAAGGCTACCTGACCTCGCTGGAGATCAGCAGGAAACCAGTGCAACTAAGATTTACAGCGATGGATGGTTCAACCGTCGATCTGGAAAAACTGCGCGGCAAAGTGGTGCTGTTGGATTTCTGGGCGACGTGGTGCGGCCCGTGCGTGGTGTCCGTGCCCAAGGTCATCGCGACCTACAAGAAATTTCACGGCAAAGGCTTTGAGATCGTCGGCATCTCGCTGGATCGCGACAAGGACAGCCTAGTGACGTTCTCGAAGCAGCGTGGCATGACCTGGCCGCAATACTTCGACGGCAAAGTCTGGGAGAACGACATCAGCACTAGGTTCCATGTCAACGCCATCCCCGCGACGTGGCTGGTTGACAAGAACGGCTACGCCCGCCCGGTTGAGCACGACAGCCTTTCCGCCCAAGTCGAAAAACTGTTGGCTGAATAGTCTGACTCGCCCATCGGCGTCTTGACAGCACCCACCGAGGCCGTGGGAGGTTTCGGCTTGTGACCAGACGCCTAACCCGGATTAGTCACGATGCGCTTGAAAGCTCGACAGTCTGTCACAGCTCGAACCCTCACCCTGACCCTCTCCCTTGGAAAGGGAGAGGGAAAATCTCCTCGCCCCGCTTGCGGGGAGAGGATCAATCCCGCTCTGAGGGGGATCAAGGTGAGGGGCAGTTCGTTGCGCAAAACTTCATGAATAAGTCAGGCTAACCCGGTACGCTGTCAATGTGGATGACGACTCGTTCGGCGACAGTCTCCAGACCGCGCCGTGAATCGCCTTGTTATACACCGACAATTCCTGCAGATCGCCAAGGGTAATGCTCAAGGTCGTGGCGACCTAGGAGGGCCGCCCCTTGGAACTGGTCGTGCTAGGCGACGAAATCCGCGTCGCGAACTGGGATGAAGTCTTGTTTTAGCCATGACTATTGTCTTTCCAATGGGTTAACTGTTTGGTTTTGCCACGCCACAACCACGTCAAGAATAGTATTGCGCTCGTCCCCGGATTTCGTGGTGGGGCCGGGAAGCGCAGGCCGACCCCTCACCTTCATCTTCTCCCCGCAAGCGGGGCGAGGAGAGACAAGGTCACTCCACCCCGGCGTGTCACCTCTCCCTTGCCACGCAAGGGAGAGGGTCAGGGTGAGCGGGTCGGGCGCGCGGATTGAAGGGATCGGCGCGATTCCTTGTCTAACGCAGTGAATAGAACTGTCTGGTTTTTCGTTGAAAGGGCTGGAACGCGTTCCTATACTGACGAGACTGTTGCATGAAAAAGATCGTTGTCATCGCGGAGTTGTTGCTGGCCGTGGCGGTCTCTTCGTGGGCCAATGGCGGCGAGAACTTCCCCTTTCACGTCGGTGAGAAGTTGACCTACCAGATTTTTTGGGGGCCGTTTGTCGCCGGGCGAGCCTCGCTCGAGGTGCAAGGCATCGAACGGGTGGACGGGCACGACTGCTATCATCTCGTCGCGCAAGCCAGAACCAGCGGGCTGGCCGAATTGCTGTTTCATGTCGATAGCACCACGGAAAGCTGGCTGGATGTGAATCAGTTGTTCACGCGCCGCTACCGTGAAAACCGTGTGGAGGGGAAGAAGGCGAGAAACAACGAGACGGTGTACGATTACGATCACAAGCAGGCTGTCTCCACCAATCTGCTCAACGGCAAAACGAGCGCCATGCCGCTCGACCAACCCGTGCAGGACGTCGTCTCGGCGCTGTATTACGTGCGGGTCCAGCAGTTGAAGCCGTCGATCGAGAATAATTTCCTGATCAACGCAGGCAGCACGAACTACTCCGTGCACGTGCGCCCCGACCTCCGCAAAACACTCTGGATCCGTCCGCTGGGCGATGTTGCAGCCATGCGCATCGAGCCGAAACCCACGCTGAGCATTGTTGCAGCCAACAAAGGGCGCATGTGGTTCTGGGTCAGCGACGACAACCGCAAGCTGCCGTTGCTGGTCGCGTCCGACATGAAAATCGGCAGCGCCAAGCTGGTGCTGTTCAAGGTGGAGTCGGACACCCCTGAGACGAACACGAGGCCGTCGACGGCTGCGTCGAACTTTGGGACAGCGCACTCGGAACCCACAACGTCAAGCGCGGCCGGCCGCTAGCATGGATTTCCCACCTCTCGACTTCAGCCGCATCCGCACCTACCCGCTGCGCGAGCGCGACAACAAAGTCCATCTCGATCAACTCGCCCGCGTCTGGAAAACAGGCGGCAGCTTCGCGCAGTTCATCAATTCGCTGCCAAGAATTCTGATCGGAAACGATTTCCGTGCCGTCGTCAACGCCACCGTCTCGGCCATGCGCAACCGGCGGCCCGTCATCGTCATGATGGGCGCGCATCCGATCAAGTGCGGGATCAACCCGATCCTCGTCGATCTGATGCGGCGCGGCGTCATTTCCGCCGTTGCTTTCAACGGCGCCGCCGCGATCCACGATTTCGAACTCGCGCTGATCGGCGAGACCAGCGAAGACGTTCAACGCGGACTCGACGACGGCAGCTTCGGTATGATCGACGAAACGGGTCGGCTGATGAACCAGGCGATGGCCGACGGTGTGAAACAAGGCATCGGCGCGGGCCGCGCCCTTGGCGAGGCCATCGTCAAAGGACAGTTCGCCCTAAAGGAGTTGAGCATCCTGCATCAGGGCGTCGTCAGCAACGTTCCCATCACCGTCCACATCGCTATCGGCACGGACATCATTCACCAGCATCCGACCACTGACGGCGCAGTCTTGGGTGAAGCGACCTATCTTGATTTCCAGAAATTCGCCGCCGCCATCGCACACTTGGAAGGCGGCATCGTGCTCAACATCGGCTCGGCGGTGATCATGCCCGAAGTTTTTCTCAAGGCGCTCACCATCGCACGCAACCTCGGCAACAAAGTCGAGGGATTTACAGCGGCGACGTTTGACATGAACCGTCATTATCGCCCTACGGAAAACGTCGTCCGACGTCCGACCGCCAAAGGTGGACGCGGCTACTACATGGTCGGCCACCACGAACTGCTCGTCCCCTTGTGGGCGGCGGCTGTCCTGGAACAACTTCAATGACTCACGACCAGCTCAGAAAACTCCTGAACCGATTCCGCCAGCAAAACATCCTTGTCGTCGGCGACGTGATGCTCGACCGGTTTCTCTGGGGCAAAGTTTCCCGCATCTCGCCAGAAGCTCCGGTGCCCGTCGTCGAGGTCACACGCGAGTCGTCGTTCCCCGGCGGCGCGGCCAACGTCGCCCGCAACCTGCGCGCGCTTGGCGCTCCTGTGAAAATCATGGGTGTGCTGGGCGAAGACAGCGCGGGAGAAGAATTGCGTGAGTTGCTCGATGAGCAAGGAGTCGAGACCGGCGGTCTGGTTGTCGATCCGAATCGCCCGACGACATTGAAGACACGCATTGTGGCGTACCACCAGCAGGTCGTGCGGTTCGATCGAGAAAAAGCAGAGAAGATTTCGCCGTCGGTCGCAGACAAACTCACGGAGTACTTCCAGTCTCAAGTGAACCACGCGGCGGCGGTGATTTTCGAAGATTACGGCAAGGGCGTGCTCTCCCAGAAACTCCTCGATGACATGCAACGGCTGGCCCGCAAGCATCACAAGATCACCGCGGCCGATCCGAATGCGCGCAATCTGCTCCGTTACTCAGGCCTCACCGCGATCACCCCCAACCGTTCCGAGGCGTTCACAGCAGCGGGCGTGACCTATGCCGAGCCTGCCGACGAGGTGCTGCGAGACGAGCCGCTGATGCGCGTGGGCAGGATTCTGTTGCGCAAATGGAGAGCGCGCAACCTGCTCGTCACGCTGGGAGAACACGGCATGTGCCTGTTTCGCTCGGGCGAGCGGCCTCATCACACTCCGACGGTGGCACGCGAAGTGTACGACGTCTCAGGCGCGGGCGACACAGCCATCGCGTCGTTTGTGCTGGCGCTGACCGCGGGAGCGAGTCCGGTCGAGGCAGCAGAGATTTCCAACCATGCCGCCGGCGTTGTCGTCGGCAAGATTGGCACCGCCACCTGCTCCACCGAAGAACTGGTGGAAAGTTTCTCGCGCAACCAGCGCTAGCCACTCGAGGGAGCCGCCGTGCTGGCTGCGTTCCCAGGCTTTGGACGGTCCAGCACCTCGCGGACCTTGCGCGCGAGCACGTCACGAGTGTACGGCTTGTTTAAAAACGCAACGCCGTCGTCCAGCACGCCGTGGTGGACGATCGTGTTCACCGTGTAACCGGAACTGAAAAGCACCTT
>Ga0187886_1002149_pt1 | contig 16354 bp, 14 predicted proteins | sample June2016WEW_20_1_FD_133001 | JGI IMG/M metagenome (GOLD analysis project Ga0187886, IMG submission 133001) | Peatland microbial communities from SPRUCE experiment site at the Marcell Experimental Forest, Minnesota, USA - June2016WEW_20_150 | ecosystem: Environmental > Terrestrial > Soil >... | reverse complement strand
CATCTTCGCGATGCGGTCGCATTCGCCGTAGCTCAATCCCAGCACGCGGCCCACGTCGCGCACGACCATCTTGGCGCCGAGCGTGCCGAACGTGATGATCTGCGCCACGTGATCGTTGCCGTATTTGTGGCGGACGTAATCGATGACCTCGGGCCGCCGGTTGTAACAGAAATCCATGTCGATGTCGGGCGGCGACACGCGCTCGGGATTGAGGAACCGCTCGAATAGCAGGTTGTACCGCAACGGATCGATGTCGGTGATGCGCAACAGGTACGCCACGAGACTGCCTGCGGCGCTGCCGCGGCCCGGTCCGACCGGAATGGCTTTACTCTTGGCGAAATGTACGAAGTCCCAGACGATCAGGAAATAACTGGCGAACCCGGTCTTCTCGATCACCTTCAGTTCGTATTCCAACCGTTCGATGAGGGCCTTTTCCTGTTCGGACTTCGGTTTCTTCCATTCGATACCATAGCGTTCCCGCAATCCCTGTTCGCACAACTGCCGTAGGTATTGTTCGCGGCCCAACCCCTCGGGCGGCTGATAAACGGGAAACCGAAGTTTGCCGAACTCCAGAAGCACGTTGCATTTCTCGGAGACCGCCAGAGTGTTGCGGATCGCCTCCGGTGTCTCCTTGAACAATTCGTGCATCTCTTCCGGCGTGCGCAGATAAAACTGCTGGGCCGCGTACCGCATCCGCTTCTCGTCGGCCACCAGCGATTGCGTCTGTAAACAAATCAGGCAATCATGCGCCTCCCAATCCTTGCGCTCGATGTAATGCACGTCGTTGGTCGCCACAAGCGGCAGGTTGAATTCCTTGGCCCATTCGATGAGCACGCGATTGACCTTTCGTTGATCTTCAATCCCGTGATTGTGGAGTTCGACGTAATAATCGCCCGGCTCGAAAATGTGGCGGTACTCGTCCAGCGCGGCCTTCGCCTGTTCGATCTGCTCATCTTTGATCTTGTTCGGCACCTCGCCCTTGAGGCAGGACGTGAACCCGATCAGCCCTTTCGCGTGTTGCGCCAGAATTTCCTTGTCGATGCGCGGTTTGTAGTAAAACCCTTCGAGATGCGCCGCCGTGATGAGCTTGATCAAATTCTTGTAGCCGACCTCGTCCTTGGCCAGAAGCACCAGATGATACGCCGCGTCCCGCGCGTTGCTGGATTTCTTGTCGAGCCGGCTGCCCGGCGCGATGTACGCCTCGCAGCCGATGATCGGTTTGATGCCGCGTTCCGACGCCGCCTTGTAGAAATCGATCGCGCCGTACATGTTGCCGTGATCGGTGATCGCCACCGCCGGCATCTTTGCCGCGTGCGCCTTCTCCACCACGTCGTCAATGCGGCACGCCCCATCGAGCAGGCTGTACTCGGTGTGCAGGTGCAGATGGACGAAGTCAGAATGTTTCATCGCGCAAGTTTAACCACCGCGACTTTAGGAGTGAGCCAGTACACGCGCAAGCCTTTTGGCAAGGCGGTCAGAGCTTCTCCGTAAACCAATCCCTACTTAAGGTTGTCATTCTGATCCCGCCTTGGCGGGAGAAGAGTCTCTGGTTCTTTTGCGTGTTCCTAGCTGCCGTATTTGCGAGTTGGTTTCTCGCAAACGGCTGCCGCCGCCTGCCTCGTGCGGGGTTTTCCGCGAAGCCATTCAGAGGATTTGTTCAGCGCCAGATAATACCGCGCCACGCCCACTTTCCGTGCCTCCCCGGCCATGCGTTCCCGGATGCGGTGCAACTCTTTCAGTGCCCTGGGTTCGGTCGCGCGTTTCATAACGGCATCACCTCTTCGGGCGTGTGAATGCGGATCGGCGGCAACCCGTATTCCAAGTTGACACGATTCATGGCCGCGACTTTCCGCACATTGACCAGATGCTTCATGTTCCAGCTTACGACAACATCCATCTGCTGGCAAACAGCGATGGCGACCTGCAACGCATCGTTGAGAAATCGCCGGGGGATAATCCCGCGCTGCACGTACACTTCTCCCAATCCGACCGCTTCGGGAGTCAATTCCAAGGTTGTCACCGGCAAACGCGCCATTGCCTCCAGCAGACTGGCCCGCAGCGGCAGCGGCGCGCGCCTGATTATCCGCCTCCACGATGACCGACGTGAACAATTCATCGTCGCAATGCCGCAACCACTGAAAGAAACGTTTGGTGACATCCTGCTTTTCGGGCGCGTCATCGTGAAACAGGAAGTTCGGCACGGACGTTTCCAAGTACAGCTTCATGGAATCACAGCCTTGAGGCTACAATGTGGCTGCATCCCGCGCAAGCGTGATGATGCGCGGGTTGACTCGTCGGTCCATCTCGAAAGAGATATTCTGACGGTCGTCTTGCTGCAAGTACCGCTTAATGATACCGAGGCACACAAATTTGCCTCTGGGGAAATAGTGAACCGCAACGCGGTTCTACACGGGATAAACTCGAGTTATGCAAACAAACCGAATTCCTGCAGAGCCATATCATGGCTTCGGTATGTCGCGTATTTTGACGAAGCCAAAAAAGCGATGAGCCGGCGGAAAAAGCTCAGGAAAAACCTTAATGAAATAAGCCAATCGCCGTAGCTCAAGCAGAACGCTACACCTTCAGCACGATCTTCCCGAAATTCTTTCGGTCGAGCATGTACTGCTGGGCGGCGGTGGCTTCCTTCAACGGAAACATGCGATCCACGACGGGACGGAGTTTGCCCGCTTCGACGAGGCGCAATACCTCCAGCAATTCTTTGCGACCGCCCATGTAACAGCCCATGATCGTGTGCTGACGGACGTACAACCCGCGAATTTCCATTGTTGCCTGCGGGCCGCTCGTCGCGCCGCACGTGACCATCCGACCCAAGCGCGCTAGGCACGACAGGTTCTTCGGCCATGTTTCCGGGCCGATGTGCTCGAAGATCACGTTCACGCCGCGCTTGTTTGTCAGTTTCAGAACTTCCTCGGCAAAATCCTGTTTGCGGTAGTTGATCACCACATCCGCGCCCAGCGCCAGGGCTTTCGCCGCCTTTTCGTCCGAGCCGACCGTCGTGATGACTAATGAAGCGCCGCAGAGCTTCGCCACTTGAATCGCCATCGCACCGATCCCCGACCCCGCCGCATGCACCAGCACGGTTTCGCCGGCGCGCAATTGCGCCCGCGTCACCAACATGTGCCACGCGGTCAAAGTCACCAGCGGAATCGCCGCCCATTCCTCGAAACTCAGTTTGTCGCTGACGGGCAACACGTCGCTGTGATGCGCCTTCGCAAACTCCGCGTAACCGCCCTGCCGTCGCATTCCGACGATGTCGAAACTCGGACTCATCGAATCCCAACCACTCGTCGTCCACTCATCAATCGCGCCGTCGGTGACGCCGGGAGAAACGATCACACGCTGGCCCGGCTTCAGATTCTTCACGTTCGCTCCGACCGCCGCCACTTCGCCCGCAATGTCGCTGCCGCCGATGTGCGGCATGTCGATCGGAATCCCCAGTCCCTGCCGCACCCAGATGTCGAGGTGATTCAGCGCGCACCCGCGCACCCGCACTGACACTTCTTCGGCGGAAATTTTCGGTTCGGGCACGTCCGCGTATTCCAGCTTTTCGATTCCGCCATGATCTCGAAAGATCACTGCTTTCATCATCAACATCTCGGGTAGGGCGCGACCGCCGGGCGCGCCGTGTCCGATTGTCATCAAGTTGCGGGCGGCCCGGCGGTCCGCCCCTACCTAATCATCAACCACACAACCATCACCAACACCACCACTGCCACGAGCCACCAGAGCCAGCCCATACTGCTCTTGTGGGGTGCGCCGCCAGACTCGCGCCGCCTCCAATCTTCGTAGTTGAAATCGTCTTCGTCCGGGTCTTCGATGCCAGTCCCGTCGTAGATGGTTTTGTCGGACCAACCGGTCTTTTCATCCGATCCACACTCAGGACACGCCTTCGCTCCGGCCGGCACATCTGCACCGCAGTTCGGACAAATAAACGGATCGTCAGAGCGTTTGAGCGTCATGAGCGTGGAGCGTCCATTGAACCGTGAGAGCGTTGAGCGTGTGGAGCGTGGGAGCGTGCGGCGAAGTACTCCGCAAGCTCTTCCCGGACGCGTTCACCGAGCGTGCACCAAGCCGCAGCGTCATCCATCATGAGCGTCAACTGCCGGCAGATGTGATCGTACTTGTCTTTGAGCCGGGCGTGCACGTCGTTCTGCAGGTAACCGCAGCGCAGCGCGAACTCAAGGTGCACTTCGGTTTCCGTTGCCTCGCCATCGGCGTCGCTGAGTTTGCTTACAAACGCCGCCTCGTAACGGCGTTTTCGCCACGCTTCGGCAATGTCCGCGCAGACCGACCGTGACGACCGCCGCATCTGATCGGTGAGCGCGTAATTTCTCTTCCGTTGGGAACGCTCGACTCAACTCGAAAATCTCCATCGCCGATTCAAACGCCAGTTGATACACCCGCAAGTCTCTGTAATCCGCTACCTTCATGCGCTCCTCACGCTCTAACGCTGCCACGCTCTAACGCTGCCACGCTCCAACGCTCTCACGAGTTCTCCCACGCGTTTCTTCACCGCGTCATCCATCTTGATCGGGGGCGGCCAAAGACGCGTGTTGGCTTCGCTTGGTAGTTTATGCGTGGCGTCGATGCCGATTTTGCTCCCGCAGCCGAGCACGGGCGTCGCATGATCCAAAACGTCCGCAGGCCCCTTGGTGAAAATGATGTCGCGCTCGGGATCGATATTGGCGCAGAGGCGGAATAACATCTCGCTGGTGTCGTGCACGTTCACGTCGTGGTCGACCACCACGATGATTTTCGTGAACATCATCTGCCCCATGCCCCACAACCCGTGCATCACCTTCATCGCGTGATACGGGAACGCTTTCTTGATGGAGACAAAGACGAGATTGTGAAACACGCCCTCGGCCGGCAACGCCATGTCCACGATTTCGGGGAAATTCATCTTGAACACCGGCAGGAAGATCCGCACGCTGGCCGCGCCCATGTAAAAGTCTTCCATCGGCGGCACGCCGACGATCGTGCTCGGATAAATTGCATCGCGGCGGTGCATGATCCGCTCGACGTGGAATTTCGGATACGGCTCGGGCAGCGAATAGTAACCTGTGTGATCGCCGAACATGCCTTCCATCTCCAGCTTCTCGTCCGGCTCCACATAACCCTCCAGCACGAAATCGCAATCGGCGGGCACCTCTAAATCGTTCGTCTGGCACTTCACCATCTCCACGGATTTCTTCCGCAGGAAACCGGCGAACATGAATTCGTCGATGCCATCCGGCAACGGCGCGGCCGCCGCAAACGCATAAACCGGATCGCCGCCGAGCGCCACGGCCACGGTCATCCGCTGCCTCAACCCGACATGCCGCCGCCAATGACGCGCACCCGTTTTCTGCAGTTGCCAGTGCATGAAGGTGGTGCGCCCATCGATCACCTGCATCCGGTAGCAGCCGACATTGCGCGTGCCGGTATCGGGATCGCGGGTGATAACCAGCGGCAACGTGATGAACCGCCCCGCATCCTCCGGCCAGCATTTCTGTATCGGCAAAAGCTCCAGCCCCGTGGGAGCGGCATTCTTGCCGCGACCGGCCTGCCCGCTCAGATCATGCACCATCTCCTGACACGCTCCCCTGTCCGCCGAAGCCTTGGCGAAGGCGGAACGCTCCACGACCTTTGGTTTCGCATGCCGCAACTCCAGCGCCGTGCCGAGCAGCGCGATGGCTTCCTGGAAAGATGTCGGTGGCTTGGCTTTGAGCAAACTTTCCAACTCGCGTGCGACATCTTCGACATCGTTCACGCCGAGCGCCATCGCCATCCGTTTCCAAGACCCGTAAGCGTTGATGAGCAGCGGGAAACTTGACCCTTTGCACTTCTCGAACAGCAACGCCTTGCCGCCATGGGGCGACTTCATCTCGCGGTGGGCGAACTCGGTGATCTCCAGAACAGGATCGACCTCGACGGAGACGCGTTTCAGTTCACCAGCCGCGTCCAATCTCTGCACGAACTCCCGCAACGAATCGTAGGCCATGCGCGAGTCATAACACAAACCGCTCTGTTTGTCATTCTGAGCGAAGCGAAGAACCTCGGCCTTTCTCAGTCGCGCGTGAGCATTTCAGCAGAGGCCATTCTCCCGCGACTGCGGGATCAGGGTGACAAGCTGTTGGACGCGTATTGGGTTAGATCATGGATGCCCGCCTCCTGAAACGCGCGCTGTCGTTCGGCGCATTTGTTGCAGCGGCCGCAGTGCTGGTCGCGGCGCGGGGATATGCAAGAGAAGCTGAGGCGAAGCGGAAGATGTTTACCGCGCCGAATGACTTGCTCTTTCGTCAACGTGCGAAACGGTGCGATGACTTTCAGCCGACAGCTTAGCCCGGCACTGGCGGCAGCAGAGAAGTCGCGGAAGAATTTGGGCGTCGCGTCGGCGAACGGGTTGTGGCCGAGCGAGCCGACGGCGATGATGGGGATGCCGCGCTCGGCGCAGAAGACAGCCGCTTTGGAGAGCAGCAGCAGGTTTCGTCCGGGCAGATAGACTGCGTCGTCAGGAGTACTGGCATGCGGAACTTTGCGGCCAGTCGTGCTCCAGTGCGCGCCGTAAATGTCGCGCACGGGAAGAGAGAGGACGGTGAGTGAAGCCAAAGATGAAGGATGAGGGATGAAGGATGAAGAACGACGAAGAGCGCGAAGGAATTGCCGCAGTGCCCGAAGCTCCGCCTCCTCCCACACGAGGCCGTGGCGGATGAAGACAGGATAAACTTTCGCGTGACGCTTCGCCAGCATCGCCAGCATCACGCTACTGTCCAAGCCGCCGCTGACCAGAGCGCAGACAGACTGGCGTTGAGCGGCTTGCCCCGAAGGCTTTCGGGGTGAAAGCGTTGAGCGTTGAGCGTTCAGGCGTTCACTTGCCCCGCCGCACGGCTTCCTTCTCCGCTTCGAGTTTGCCACGGAGCTTTTGGACTTCGGCGTGCAGGGTTTCTTCCAGCTTCTCGGCGTCTTCAAACTTTCCCGCGGCGCGGGCTTCGGCAATCTTGGGTTTCAGCGCGAACTCCTGCTCGGCGATCTTCGCCGTGTAAACGCGGTCAAGCTCGGCCAACTTCGCCTTGCCTTCGGCGGTGAGCTTACGGGTGGGCTGTGGCGATTGTTTCGCCATCCGCTCCAGGGCGAGTTCGTATGCGGATTTAATTGCCATTCAATTTCACCTTCACATCGTTGCCTTCGACGACGCAGTCGAACTTCTCCACCTTCGCGGTCGGCACAACGGGCGACACGCCGGTCGTCACATCAAACCGCCAGCCGTGCCACGGGCAGGTGACGACGGTCCCGTCGAGCGTCCCCTCGCCCAACGGGCCGCCGCGGTGCGGGCAAACGTTGTCCAGACAGTAGAACTTTGCCCCGACGTTGAACAGAGCGAGTTCCCGCCCGTCCGCCATGACGGTCCTGCATTCGCCGGGTTTGAGGTCGGCCACCTTGGCCACGGGGACGAATTCGCTCATGGATGTCTGCTCGGTTTGCCCGGAATAGTAGCCGAATTGTCCGCGAGCGTCCACCGCAAGATGGATGCGGGTTGCCGCGGCGGGCAAGTTCCCGTATCTTGGCGCTGAGACGCATGCAGACCGTATGGATGGCACCGACAAGAAGCTGTTGAACCTCCTGCAAACCGAGGTACCGATCGCGCCCCGACCCTGGGGCGAGGTCGGCGAACGGCTCGGCGGTGTCGGCGAGGCGGAGGTGATGGAACGCGTGCGGGCGTTGAAGGCTGCCAAAATCATCCGCCAGATCAGCGCCATTTTCGACACGCGCTCGCTCGGTTACGAATCGTCGCTGGTGGCGGCGCAGTACGACTCCGCCCGCGTGGATCCCGCTCGGAGCGGGATGGACGCCGCCGCTGCGATCGTCAACGCGCACCCCGGCGTCTCGCACAACTACCAGCGCAACCACGCGTTCAACCTCTGGTACACCATCGCAGTCAGCCCCGACTCGCGGCTCGGTCTGGAGCGGACGGTGCAGGTTCTCCACGAGACCAGCGGCGCGATCACGACGCGGCTGCTGCCGACACTCCACCTGTTCAAGATCGGCGTCGAACTCGACGTCGAAGGCACAGCCAATCTGTGCGAGAAGAAGTCTGGTGGCTACACGCACAAAGACCGCAAGGCAGCCGACACGTCGCTGACGGATTTGGAGATTCGGTTCGTGCGCGAGATGCAGAAGGACTTGGCGATTGAACCCGAACCGTTCGTCGCCACCGCGTCGCGACTCGGCGTCAGCCTCGAAGAACTGCAGCGGACTGCTGCGGCCATGATCGAAAACGGCAGGATGCGCCGCTTCAGCGCCGTGCTGCGGCATCGCGAGGTCGGGTTCACCGCGAACGCCATGGGCGTCTGGGCCGTGGGCGGTACCGACGCCGAGATTCTGGCCGCGGGCGAGAAGATGGCCGGGTTTCGCGCGGTGACGCACTGCTATCGGCGCCCGACCTATCCCGACTGGCCGTACAACCTGTTCACGATGGTTCACGGCCGCACACCGGCAGAGTGCGAAACCGTGCTGGCGGAGATTTCCAGGGAAACCGGCATCACCGACTATGCCGCGCTCTACTCGACCAAGGAATGGAAGAAGGTGCGCGTCGAATACTTCACCGAAGCTGAACAACAATGGGAAGCGCGTCACGCATGAAGGGTCGCACCCTTTCGCCAAAACCGTGCTTGAGGAGTGCCCGCCACTTTGGTTTTGTCACCCTGAGTGTCGTGAGCCGAAGCCCTGAGTCCGCGAAGGGGAAGGGTCTCAGTCGTTCCGGAGACTGCGAGAAACAGCAGAGATTTGCCGTCGAACGACAGACGGCCAGCAGCGGTTTCGCTTCGCTCAGAATGACAAAGAGCGGTGAGATGCGAATCGTCTTCTTTGAACTTCACGACTGGGAAGAGCAATACCTGCGCGAGCACGTGGACGGCGCGCACGAGGTGGTGGCGATCCGCGAGGTGTTGGAGGGCGAAGAGGCTATCTACGAAGAGAGCGCATTGCTGGGCGACGCGGTGAACCCCGAGCGGTTACGGCAGGCGATTCAGAACCACGTCATTCTGAAGAAGTCCAACGTCGTCTTTACCCGGCACAATGCCTTCAACAGCCAGGAAGCGCTGGAGCGAATCCTCCAGACGACAGCGGACAACATCGTGGCATTCGCAGCGGGCACGCCGAAGAACGTCGTCAAGTAGCGCCGCGTTTCCAGATCGGGACTTTCTGTTTCAGTTCGTCAATGATGAACTGCGCCGCGGCGAACGCTTCGCCGCGGTGAGCGGCTTCGACGCGCACCAACAGCGACGGCTCGCCGACGGGGATGACGCCGAGACGATGAACGACGCGGATGCGTTTGAGCGGCCACTTCTTGCGCGTCTCGGCGAGCAAGTTGCGGAACTGGTGCTCGGCCATTTCGCGGTAGGCGGTGTAATCGAGCGCCGTGATTTGTTGACTCTCTTCGATGTCGCGCACGACCCCCCAGAACACGACAATACCGCCCACGTCGCCTACGGCCGGGCCGACGTGCGCTTCGACTGGATGGATCGGCTGGTCGGTGATGAGAAGTTCGTCGTCCGCACCGCCATGCAGCGGCGGCATTAACGCAAGCACGTCGCCGTCGCGCAGCCTGTCCTTGGGCTTCGCAAACTCGACGCCGACCGCGATCAGCGTGGTCTTCTCCGCTTCCTTCAGCTTGGGGAACCGGCGGTGTAACTCAGCCAGCGCATCGGCCACGGTCGATTCTGGCGCGACTTCAAGTTGTAGTTCATTCTGCCCAACAAGTGGGCGCAGAAAACTGAAGAATTGGACGGTGATGGTCATGGCATTTCTGTGGGAGCGGATTGCATTTGCGATTGATTGCGATGAGCAGTGGCAGGCAAAACCCTCACACGGACCCTCTCCCTTGCGAAAAGGGAGAGGGGAATTCCTCTCCCCGCTCGGGGGAGAGGATCAAGGTGAGGGGCCGACATCTTAGATCGCATCTCCATGACTGGTTACTTCGGGTCGGAGCGTCGCCACATACGGCAGGTTGCGGTACCGCTCCTGATAGTCCAGTCCGTAGCCGACGACGAACTTGTCCGGGATGCGGAAGGCGACAAAGTGGGCTTGAAACCCTTCATGGTGAGGGACGTCCTTCTCCAGAAAAACGCCGAACTTCAGGCTGCGCGGCTGCAGCTTGAGAATCATCTCGCGGATTTTCACCAACGTCAGTCCCGTGTCGAGAATATCGTCCACCACGAGCACGTCGTGTCCGCGGACGTCCAAGGTCAAGGCTTTGGTGACGATGAGATCGCCCGTCGAACGCGTCTCGCCTTGGTAACTGGAAACGCCGATGTAATCGAACCGGAGCTGCATCGGCAATCGTCTCAACAGGTCGGCGATGAACATCACGCTGCCTGTCAGCACTGCCACCAACGTCAAATCTTTCGCCGCATACTCGCACTGGATTTCCAACGCCAACGCATCCATTCGCTGCTGGATTTGCTGTTCGGTGATCAGGATTTCTTCGAGGTCGTCGCGCATCGGCTGCATGGCGGGAGAACCTTAGCCGACCGGTCGTAGCCTGAAAAGCAAAAGCCGGTACTCCGGCACAGTTGATTCGCTCGGCTGGTTGGAGGGACGCGCTCTCCGTCGCGTCCGTGATGTTCCGGCGGCCACGACGGAGCGTAGCCCTCCAAATGAAGCGTGTCGTGACGTTGTGCGCCGGTCTCCTGACCGCGCACCGTCTTCGACCGAAGGTCTCCCGTCCACTTTGGAAACCTCGCCGAACGCCAGTTTTCGCTCGACTCGAAACCAGTAAACTGCTAGCCCCTACCCCGCTCGTTAGGATTCGGCGTATCAGTCTTCGGTCGCGACGAGATTGGGTGAGAGAAATGAAGAAGCACCTTCAATGCTGGTCGGTATGCGGCCTGTTCCTCTGGCTCACCGCGTTTTATTCCTCTGCCCACGCCGCTCCGAAAGCGCCGACGAACCTGGCGGCCACTGCCGTCTCCACCAACCAGATCAACCTGTCTTGGACGGACAACTCCAACAACGAGACCGGCTTCAAGGTCGAACGGGCGTTGGATAACGGCGGCATTCCCGGACCTTGGACGCAGATCGCTACCGTGGGCGCGAATATCACGAGCTACAGCGACACGGGAGTGTCAGCGGACACGAGATACTGGTACCGTGTGCGCGCGTACAAGAACGGCGGTGATTCCGCCTACAGCAACCAGGCCAGTGCGACCACTCCGCCACCGCCTCCATCGAGTCTCACGGCGACAGCCATCTCCACCAACCAGATCAACCTGTCTTGGACGGACAACTCGAACACTGAGAGCAGTTTCAAAATCGAACGCGCTCCAGACAGCAGTGGTGCTCCGGGCGTGTGGACGCAGATCGCAACCGTGTCGAGCAACGTTACGGCTTACAGCGACACCCCGTTATCACCAAACACGAAGTATTGGTACCGTGTTCGCGCATCCAGCGGGAGCGGTGATTCAGCCTACAGCAGCCAGACCAGCGCCACTACCTTGCCGCTGCCGCCAGCCGCACCGTCGAGCCTCACTGCGAGCACTGTCTCGTCGAACCAAATCAGCTTGTCGTGGACGGATAACTCCGGCAACGAGGACGGTTTCAAGATCGAGCGGGCGCCCGACATCGGCGGCGTTCCAGGCGCGTGGACGCAGATTGCGACCGTCGGTTCGAACGTTACCGCCTACAGTGATCTGACAGCATCGGCGGACACGAAGTATTGGTACCGGGTGCGGGCGTACAACACGGGCGGTGATTCTACCTACAGCAACCAAGCAAACGCTACGACACCGCCTCTTGCTCCCTCAGCTCTGACGGCGACAGCCGTGTCCACCAATCAGATCAATCTGTCATGGGCCGACAACTCCAACAACGAGGATGGCTTCAAGATCGAGCGGGCGCCGGACAATGGTGGTGTTCCGGGCGCTTGGGCGGAAATTACGACTGTGGGCGCGAATGTCACCAACCACAGCGACACGGAGCTATTGCCGAACACGACCTATTGGTATCGGGTGCGGGCCTACAATGGGGGCGGGAATTCAGACTGCAGCAACGAAGTGAGTGCCACCACGCCGCTTGCGCCTCCATCGGGTCTGACGGCAACAACAGTTTCCAGTAGCCAGATCAACTTGTCGTGGGCCGATAACTCCGGCGACGAGGACGGGTTCAAGATCGAGCGTTCCACCGACGGGACGAACTTCACGCAGATCGCGCAGGTATTAGCTAATACGACAAGTTATCGCAATACCGGGCTGTTCCCCGACACCACTCATTATTACCGCGTGCAGGCGTATAATTCTGTAACTAGCTCGGACTATTCCGGCGTCACGGTCACCAACACCTCGGCCTTGTGCCCGCCGGCCATTGTTGTTTGGGAAGGTTACGCGACACCTCCGATCGGTCTAACAGGAGTGGTGGCTGTCTCCGGTGGCGGTTACCATAGTTTGGCCTTGTCAAGCAGCGGCAATGTCGCCGGGTGGGGAGCGAATGACTACGGACAAGCGACGCCTCCGCCCGGGCTGACGAATGTGGTTGCTATTGCCGCCGGTGGCCTCTACAGCCTTGCTCTCAAAAGCGATGGCAGCGTTGTCGGTTGGGGCTGGAATTACTACGGGCAAGCGACGCCTCCCGCAGGACTGACGAACGCGGTCGCCATAGCCGCCGGTTTCTGGGACAGCTTGGCGCTTCGGAGCGATGGCACCGTCGTCGGTTGGGGAGCTTACGGTGACGTGACGCCTCCAGGATTGAGCGGCATTGTCGCCATCGCCAAAGGCTACGACATCCACGGGCTCGGGCTCAGGAGCGATGGCACCGTTGTTGGCTGGGGGAACAATTACTATGGCCAAGCTACGCCGCCGGCCGGACTGACGGGAGTTGTCGCCGTTGCCGCAGGCGATGAATATAGCCTCGCGCTCAAGGGCGATGGCACCGTCGTCGGTTGGGGTCGCAACGATCAGGGCCAGGCAACGCCGCCCAACGGTTTGACCAACGTTGTCGCCATCAGCACCAGCGGTTCTTACAATTTGGCGTTGACAGGTGAAGGCACGGTCGTTAGCTGGGGCACTTCGATAACGCCGCCGGATGGATTGATGGGCGTGGTGAGCATCGCCGCGGGTGAGTACCATGGTCTCGCGATGACGTGCAGTCCCGCCGCCCCGACCGCCCTCACAGCGATCGCCGTCTCTACGAACCAGATCAACTTGTCATGGACTGATAACTCCAGCGACGAGACCGGTTTTTTGACCGAGCGGGCACCAGACAATGGCGGAGTTCCGGGTACTTGGACGCAGATCGCAACTGTAGGCGCGGATGTCACGACCTACAGCGACACGAATGTGTCGGCGGACACGAAGTACTGGTATCGCGTCCGAGCCTACAACACCGGCGGCAATTCGCCGTATGGCAACCAAGCGAGCGCGACGACTCTGCCACTTCCGCCCGCGCCGCCGTCGAGTCTGACAGCAACGGCGGTATCCATCAATCAGATCAACCTAGGGTGGACGGATAACGCGGCCAACGAGGACGGCTTCAAGATCGAGCGCGCCCCCGACAACAGCGGCACGCCCGGGACGTGGACGCAGATCGCAACCGTGTCGAGCAACGTTACGATCTACAGCGACACAGGATTGTCGGCGACCACGACCTACTGGTACCGCGTCCGAGCGTATAACTCGGGAGGGAATTCCGACTACAGCAACCAAGCCAGTGCCACCACCCTCGACATCAACGGCGATGCGGATGGCGACGGTCTGCCGAATGGTTGGGAAACCGCGTACGGATTGAACCCGCTTTCCGCTGCGGGCAACGACGGAGCCAGTGGCGATCCGGATGGGGACGGGTTCAGCAATTTCGAAGAATACCAAGCGGGCACGCAGCCGAACAACGCGGCGTCTCATCCGCCTGACCAAAGTCGCTGGACCAATACAGGCAGCGACAAATGGGAAGGCAGCGACAACTGGGCGTTCGGGAGGGTTCCTTCCACCAGTCGCTCGGCGGTGTTGATCACCAACGCCACCACCAAGACTGTCACGATTGATGCGAGTACATCAGGAAGTTTTCCCAGCACGATGACGATCAGTAACCTGGCGCTTTCCTCGCCGACCGGCTCGACGAATACATTGCTGCTGTCCAATGCGGGCACGAACACGCCACTGACTATTATCAATCAGTGCACGATCAGCACGAATGGCTTGTTGATTATCACGAACTCGACTGTGCAGGTCAATGGCGGCACCTACACCAGCAACCTCACCGTTGCCAACGGAGCCGTGAGAATTGACGGCGGGGTGCTGGCCATCGCCAACGCGCAAATGCTTGTCGGGACTTTGGCCGATCCGCGTGGAAAGATCACGGTAAACGGCGGCGAGTTGCGTTGTAACGGGGCGAGCGTCCGCGGCAGCCTCGACGTGATGACCGGAGGGACTCTGATCTCGCCTGCGTTTCGCTATTTAAACATCGGAAACACCAACCCATCGGCCCCCGCCATCGTCACTGTCAATGGTGGAAACTTCGACGCGCCTGTGTTCTTCGGCAACTACAACACCTTCGGCCAGATCGTCGTATCCAACGGCATTGTCACGACCGACTTCGGTTACTACGGCGTTGGCTATCTTGGCGGGAAGGGAACGCTGACCGTTGCAGGCGGCACCATGACCCTTGGCTCCGAACTGCGGATTGCGCGCGAGAGTGCAACAGGCACGGTGTGGGTGACCGGCGGACAGCTCACCGTGACAAACGGAGACGTGATCATCGGCCAGAGCCGTGGCACGTTGGTAGTCTCTAACGGCAATATGCTGGCGCGCGGTGTCGCGCTCCAAGCATCGTATCAATCTTCCCCCACGCTTCTTGTCGCAGGCGGTAAGCTTACCGTTCAAAACGATCTAGCCATGGGGCAATTCAACTCGGGCAGCACCTCGACAGTCTGGATCACGGGCGGTCAGTTACTTGTCACCAATGGAACGATCACGGTTGGTCTGCCCGAGACGGGGTTCTTAACACAATCCAACGGCACCGTCCTCGCTCGCAGTTTGCATGTGAGTGACATCACTGCCTCGGCGGGTGGCAGATTCACACAGGTCGGTGGCACCAACACAGTGTCGTCCGATTTCGTCATCGGGAACTGCAGCGGCGGCGGAGCGGGCGTGGTAACGCTCGCCGGCGGGAAACTGTACGTTACTAACGCGGCGCACACCGCAACGCTGGACGTTCGCGGCGGCACGTTCACAGTCAGCGGCGGCGCGCTCGTGGTGGACCGACTGGTCGTGACCAATGCCTGCTCCCGGTTCATACATACCGGCGGAACAGTCTTCTTCCTCAGCGTCAATTATGTTTCGTCCTTCGATGCGGACGCCGATGGATTGCCAAACGGTTGGGAGTTGGCAAACGGACTTGACATGTTCGACCCCACGGGGGCCAATGGTTCCAACGGCGACCCCGACGGTGATGGCCTCCCGAACGTTTGGGAGATGAATTACGGTCTCAATCCGAAGTCTTCGAGCGGCAACGATGGCGCGAGTGGCGACCCCGACGGCGACGGACTCACCAACCTACAGGAGTTTCAGGCCGGCACCGATCCGACCAACAGCGCGTCAGGGCTGCGCATTACCGGCATCGTGCAGGAAGGCGACGATGTGGAGATCACTTGGATGACGGCGGGCGGGCGGACCAATGCGGTGCAGGCGGCCGGCTCCGACGCCGACGGCAGTTTCACGACCAACTTCAGTGACATCAGCGGACTGATTATCATTCCCGACAGTGGCGACGCGACCACCAACTATCTTGACATAGGTGCCGCGACCACCGCGCCTTCGCGCTTCTACCGCATCCGATTGGTTCCGTAGCCGCAGGCTTCAGCCTGCGCGGGTTCAGATGCCGACGAGCGCACCCTGAAGGGTGCGGCTACATTTCGATCCTCTCCAGAACCTTCGTCGTGCCGATGTAGCGGCGCTTCCCTGCCCCGAAGGCTTTCGGGGTGAATGAAGCCGCCGAATCTCTTCGGCAAGCCGACGCCCCGCGCTTCGTAGAAGCGCGGCTACAACGACCGAAGACGTTTGGGCAACCGGCCTTGAGAAGCTGCGGAGCGCGCTTCGGCGCGCGATTGCTGCGAGGAGTCGCGGCCTGACCACCTGCGCGCCATAGCTTCCGGCCGTCGCAGCCAATGCTGCTTCCGCCTTCGAGTGAGTGCCGTAGCTCCCGCCTGCGCGAAGCCCGCTTCGGCGGGCGAAGGCAGGTCGGCGGAGGCACTTGGCGGAGGAGGCTCGGCGGCGCGGCCTGTTCGCGTCCGCTGCCGCACCGTGCTGGGTGGTTCGATCTCGATCCGATGGCTGAACTCTATTCGTGAAAGTACTCGCGGACCTTT
>Ga0187886_1002148_pt1 | contig 16358 bp, 14 predicted proteins | sample June2016WEW_20_1_FD_133001 | JGI IMG/M metagenome (GOLD analysis project Ga0187886, IMG submission 133001) | Peatland microbial communities from SPRUCE experiment site at the Marcell Experimental Forest, Minnesota, USA - June2016WEW_20_150 | ecosystem: Environmental > Terrestrial > Soil >... | reverse complement strand
AGAAAGTAAAGGAGAGAGGGGAGCTTAGGCTCCCCTCTTAAGTCTGATCGAGGAGGTTTCAATGGATGCAAAAGTCTTTCGAGCAGAAGAAGTGAATTGGATTGAAGCGCCTGGCCATTTTAGTGCTTTTTCAAAATTCCTGATCAATGAGTCCCATGGTTCCAAATACTTCGATTTTCGGGTATCCAGCTACCAACCAAAAGGGTACTGTGAAGCTCATACCCATGAGGTTGCCGAAAATATATACTATATCCTTAAGGGGAATGGGATTGTTGAACTTGACGGAAAAAGGCATTTGGTAGGTCCGGGAACGGTGATCTTCATTCCTCCTAAGGTTAAGCATGCCATTATCAATACCGGCTTTGAAGACCTGATCTTCATCGTTGCTGCTTCTCCCCCTCAGGATATGCCCAAATAGGAAAAAGAGTGTCGATGAAGAGTCATGTTTGAAGGGGAGAATGATAAACCGATTTCAAGATCTCATTTCAACGATTCGACGATGACAGACTGGAGATCTCATCTATTCAAGAAAAGAAGGAAAGAGCGATGGAGAATCGAGAGAAACTGCTTAAGGAAATTTTTGAATTGGCCCTCGAAAACGACATGAGCTATTTTGGATGAACGCAAGCTGTTCTTGCAGCTCTGCAGGAAAAGATGAATGTTGGTACTAAAGAGGTTTTTAAAGCTGGGAGTGCTTTGGCCGGAGGGGTAGCGATGCAGGGGGAAACATGTGGAGCCCTCACCGGTGCTATCATGGCCGTGGGATCCATAATCGGGAGAGAGAGGCTTGAAGATTTAGAACAATATCAGAAGGCGATGGGACCAGCTCATCAAATTTACGACCTTTTTAAAGAGAAGGTCGGCCATACCCTCTGCTGGGAGATTCACAAAATCCGATATGGCAGAGTCTATCGACTTTTTGTTCCCGAAGAAAGGCAAGCTTTTCATGATATGGGAGGTCACGGCAGGAAAGGGTGTCCTGAAGTTTGCGGAATTGCTGCAAGAATCGCAGCCGAAGTCATCCTTGACATCAAAAGGGGTTCATAATGAAATTCTGAAAATGAATGATGAAGCCACCAGAAGCTTTCGTGCTTCTTTGAGGGGTCAGTAAAAAGTGATTGAGGGCAAGGGCAGTATAGACTAAAATAGGTAGTAGGCGCTGTAAACGGGATGAGGGAATGATGGCCAATTTAAATATTGATCTTCCCTATGGTTCTGGATATCAGTCGATCACTATCCCAAAAGAGCAATTGGTAGGCGTGATCAAACCCCAGCCGGTCGAAGCCTTAGTCGATTTACGTGGTGCCGTCAAAAATGCAATCGAGAGCTCTTTCGGGAGGAATCTCTTTCAATCTCTCTCTCCATCTGACACCGTCGCAATTGTAATCGATGATAAAACAAGACCTGTCCCTAATAGGGAAATCTTAGAAGTTTTAATAGAAGAGTTATTGGTCTCGAAGGTCATGCCGAAAAACATTAAGATTGTAGTTGCAACCGGCGTACATCCGCCTTGTACCAGAGAAGACATAGATCGAATGTTAGGGCTAGGGATTGCCAATCGTTTTTCTATAATGAATCATTCCGCTTGGGATGAAAAAAATCTAATTGAGCTAGGCCCAATAGGTGGAAAGAAGACGTTTCAGCTTCAAATTAATAAGCACGTTGCAGAGGCGAACATTAAGATTTTAATTGGCATGATCGGTCCACATCATGCGGCTGGATATTCAGGAGGTAGAAAAAGCATACTTCCGGGAGTGGCATCGTTTGAGAATATAAGAAACCAACATAACATCCATCCAGATAGAATTATGTTAGGCAAGTTGAATGACAACCCTTTCCATTCGCTTGCAATGGAAGCCGCTGAGAAGGTTGGTGTAAATTTTATTTTAAATGTTGTTTTGAATAGTAAAGGGGAGGTCGCGAAGGTAGTAGCAGGTGATCTTGTTGATGCCTGGAGTGAAGGAGTAGCATTTTGTAATAAGATTTCGAAGGCTATCTTACCGGATTACTCGGATATCGTGATTACCAGTCCTGGTGGGTATCCAAGGGATATTAACCTTTGGCAATCCCAAAAGGCAATATCAACTGCAGAGCTCGTCGTGCGACCAGGTGGGATCATTATTTTAGTTGCCGAATGCAGAGAAGGAATAGGCAGTGAAGATTTACATCAATGGTTGAAAACGGCCTCCCGTCCACAAGATATCATCGAAAGATTTAATCAGATTGGCTTCACTGGAGGTTCGAGAAAAGCATATTATTTTGCGCGAGCTCTACAAAAGGCAGATATTATTCTTGTCTCTGACAAGCTCTCGAAGCAAGATTTAAAAGGAATGCTTCTGTTAGGTGCAAATTCTATCAAGGAGGCACTGAAGATTGCCAAAGACAGGATAGGTGGATCTTTCTCCATTTCAATTTTACCATACGCTCCTGGTCTTATTTTGGAAATAAAAAATACCCACACCGTATCAAAGCGGGAGAGTCATTCTCAAGGGCATAGGGATTGAGGAGGAATTTTTTGAAATATCAAAAAGAGGGGGAAGGCAAAGGTATATATAATGCAACTTGATTAAACATAGGGGCAGGGCTTAGGCTTTGAAGCATTTCTGATAGGACTTTCTTTTAAAACCATTAAATATTTTAGGGTGGATTATGAACCGTTTGAAAATGTTGACCTTTCTTTGCCCAACGAAGATCTATCTGGGCATTCATTCGCATGAAAAATTAAAAGAGATTATCGCCGAACAGAACATCAAACGCCTTCTTTTTTTATCTGATCCTGGTGTTGGCTCTGCCGAAATTTATAAACGTGTAGAGGGCATCCTCAAAGCGAGTCACGTTACCTTTGAGGCGTTCACTGATATCGAGCCCGAACCCAGTGCCACAACAGTAGAAAAGGCTTATGAGATATGTCGGTCGAGCCAACCTTCCGCTTTGTTGGCTCTCGGGGGTGGGAGCACCATGGATACTGGAAAAGCTGTGGGAATTCTTGCCACCAACGGCGGGCGGATTCACGATTACGAGGGAATCGACAAGTTTTCAAAGCCGCCTCTTCCGCTTATTGCCATTCCTACCACGGCAGGTACGGGTTCCGAGGTTTCCTATTCTTGTGTCATTACCGATACGGATCGAGATAACAAAATGTCTATAAGAAGTGCGACCTTGAATCGGGCGAAGATCGCCATTTTGGACCCGATTGCTCTCAGGTCGTTACCCTATAAAGTTGCCGCTCATGCGGCCATGGATGCTTTTGTCCACGCCCTGGAGTCGTATGTTTCCTTAAATGCCAATCCGATAACCGATGCCATGAACTTGCATGCCATTGAACTCATTTCTCGAAACGTTAGGCCCTTCGTGTCGAATAGGAATAATCTTGAAGCAGGACTCAAGATGCTTTGTGCTGCAAGCCTTGCTGCTATGGGTTTCAGTGAGACGGGTCTCGGGAATATTCACTGTATGGCAAGGCTTGTTGGCGCCTTTTTTCATATCCCTCATGGCCTCTCGAATGCGGTCTGCCTTCCCTATGGCGCTGAGTTCAACCTCATAGCGAATCCGGAAAAATTCGCGCGAGTTGCCTTGGCCATGGGGGAAATGATTCAGGGACTGGCGGCATTAGAGGCTGGGAGAAAGGCCATTGAAGCGATCCAGCAGTTGAACAGGGATCTCGGTATACCGGGGAAATTGAGAGAGTTAGGGGTGACAAAAGACAAGTTACCAGAGATGGCGCGCCTTGCGTTTGGGTCAAATTATAATCGGTGGAATCCTCGGTATACGACTGTTGAGGATTTTCAGTTACTTTTTGAGAGGGCTTTTTAGAAAATTATTCAAGCATTGAGCCAGGCAGATAGGATTTCAAAACTGAATGGCCTGGTAGGAGGAATATGCGATGAGTGGTTATCCGAAGGGTGGTTATATGCAGAAGATATTGAGAGTCGATCTGTCTGAGCGAGAAATTTCTGAAGAATTGCTTGGATCAGACCTTCTTTCCCAGTACATCGGGGGAACCGGTTTGGGGGTCCGCCTTTTATACGATGAGTTAAAACCTGGTATCGACCCTTTTTCATCGGAAAACCGTTTGATCTTTATGACAGGTCCGTTGAACGGAACATTGGTGCCAGGGTCGGGGACCTATGCAGTTATCTCGAGAAATACATTGACAGGGTTGGCTACTGCAGCTCAAGCCAATGGTTTTTTTGGAGCTCGTCTCAAGTATGCTGGATATGATGCCATCATCGTTCAGGGATGTTCGGAGGGCCCCGTCTATCTGCATATCGAAGATGGAAAAGCGGAGATTGTGGATGCTTCTGGTCTGGTAGGGAAAGATAGCTTTGAGACGGATATGCTGCTTCGTAAAAAATATGGAGAAGATGGCATTGAGGACAGGATAAGTGTGGCAGCCATAGGTCCAGCTGGGGAAAAACGGGTTCGTTTTGCTTGTATTGTGAGTGATCGTGGGCATATCGCAGCGTCAGGTGGGGTTGGGGCCATCATGGGATCGAAGAACTTGAAGGCGATTGTTGTCCATGGAGATCGAGGAGTTCCGATAGATCCATTGGAGAAAGAAGCATTTCTTCAGTGCGTGAAACAATGGAGAGAAGAAGCGCAGAATACAGCGATGGGCAAGACAGTCGACAAATACGGGTCAATAGGATTTTTTATCCCTTATCATTCAAGAAGGTGGGTGCCGGTCAAGAATTTAACGACCAATGTGTTTCCTGGGGAGGAATGCTTTGAGGGGGAGTATATCAGGGGAAAATTACACCGGATGCAACCACGGTCATGCCATGGGTGTACCTTTCACCATTGTCATACCGTTGAAGTGAGGAAGGGGCCTTACAAGGGTACCGTTGGAGAAGAACCTGAGTATGAAATTCTTGCGGGTTTTGGCCCCAATTGGGGGATTTATGATCCTGGTGCAGTGACGATGCTCAACAGTTTAAATGATCAGCTGGGGATGGACGCAAAAGAAGCCAGTTTTATGATCAGTATGATCATGGAGGGATACGAGAAAGGGATCATTCGAAAGCAAGAGATCGATGGGATAGACCTGAAGTGGGGTAATGTGGAAGCTGCCGCAGAGTTATTAAAAAGGATCAGTCGAAGAGAAGGAATCGGAGATCTTTTAGCAGAAGGAGTGATGAGAGCGGCCCATCAGTTGGGTGGAGAGTTTTTGGATATGGCTGTATTTGTGAAAAGGGGGAATGCTCCACATATTCATGATCCCCGTGTAAGATGGGGGACCCTTTTTACTCAAGCGATATCGAATACAGGGAGCCAGGAAGGGGTGGATATGACTTCAAGGGGTTCCCCGGAACTTGGAATTGAAAAGCCTACCTCAGAACCGGATGAATATTTAGGGGAGGTTCAGGCGAAGACAGGTCCGGCAAGGCAATTTGCAGAATGTCTTATTTTTTGCTACTACCAGAGCTGTTCCTTGAAGACGATGGCCCAGACGCTGAATTGTCTTACAGGAGCTGATTATGATGTGGAAGACTGTCTCAAGGTGGGTAGACGGGTCATCAACTTATTGCGCATGTTTAATAAGCGCGAGGGGATGACGAAGGAGGATGATTGTTTTTCTTCCCGCCTGGGTCAGCCTCCTATGGATGGTCCTGGAAAGGGGAAAAGTTGGGTTCCAACCTTTGAAAAGGCACGGAATGCCTACTACAGGGCGATGGGTTGGGGTGAGGATGGGATGCCCACCCGAGAAACCTTGGAAAAATTGGATTTGGGATTTACGATCCCTATGCTTCCGAAGTAGGGAGGGAGAGGATGCCAAAACAATTGAAGATCTTTTTTGAAAAATGTATTGGTTGCAAAAGCTGCGAGTTGGCGTGTTCCATGACAAATGAGAAGGAGATGAATGCAAATAAATCTCGGATCACAGTCATCAGTTTCATCGAGGGGAAGTATCCCTTGCCCTCTAATATTCCATTCACTTGTAAGCAGTGTGCAGATGCTCCCTGTTTGTCTTCGTGTCCTGTGGATGCCATTTCACGGGCAAAAGATAAGATGAAGACCGTAGTGATCAATTGGGAGCGGTGCATTGGATGCGGGAAGTGTGTTGGGGCCTGTCCTTTTGGGGCAATGCTCTTTGACAAACAGAAGAAAAAGGCTTTTAAATGTGAGCTCTGCGAGGGAGAGCCGGCCTGTGCTTCGATCTGTCCTACGGGAGCAATACTCTTTGGACAACAGAAACTCTTTTATTCAAAGGCACCGGCATTGCAGATAGAGGGTTTTTCTATTTTATCTCAAAGAAACAGGGAAAACCTGCGGCAGACAAAATCAGAAAAATGATTATTAAAGTGCGATTATTTGGGTATCTGGCAAAGCATTGTAGTAAGGACTCTTTGAAGGAGTTTGAATTCAGCTTGCCAGAAAATTCAAAACCGGAAGATCTTTTGGAACTCCTTGGTATCCCGGGAAAAGAAATCATGCTTGTGATCAATCCAGGAGGAGAGGAAAAAGTCTTGACTATCAATGATGCACATGATAAACAGACAAAAAATCAATTAAAAACAAACGACACAATCTGGATTTATCCCTTTCTTGACGGGGGGTGATTTTTATATTTATAGGGAAAGGTAAGAGGGATAAGAAAAATATAGCTTTTTGCCAATCGATTCATCAGAGGACTGTGTCAATACGACTTTGCATATAAATTTTTCAGGAGAGGGGGTGAGGTTCAGAGGATGGTGGGAAATAAGGGAGGCTTAGTCTTTAAAGATCGCTCTTTAGGCACTTTAAAGAGAAAAGCCTCACATCCGGTTTCGTGAGGAGTATCGAGTCACTCAAGGAGAAAGGAGGATGGAGATGTTTACTAGACAATTCAATCAATTAAATTCAGCACAAAAATTTGCCTTATTTTTCATTGGCTTGCTCTTTGTTATCGGGATAACCACAGGAAATGCAAGCTCAAAGGAAGTCCTGAAAATTGGTGCGATTGGGTCCTTATCGGGCAGTGGCGCTGCGTGGGGAATTGCTACCAAGAATGGAGTTCAATTGGCCATCGATGAAGTCAATGACCGAGGTGGACTAAAAGTAGGTGGGAAGATATATGAGTTAAAACAAACTATTTACGACGATACCTATACCGGCCAAGGGGGAACCACTGCTGCCAATAGGCTGATTTTCGAGGACAAAGTAAATTTCATTATAGGCCCCATTGGGTCGCCCGCTGCCCTGGCTGCTGGCCTCGTTGCCAATCGAGAAAAGGTCATTGTTCTCTGCAACGGGTTTTCGCCAAGGATTATCGGAAAAGATAAACCCTATACATTCCGGATTACACTTTCAACCAATGAATTTGCACCGGCTATTGTAAAGTGGATGGCTGAGAAGTTTCCCACCATGAGGAAGGTTGCTGTGATCTGCACAACGGATGAAGTAGGGCAGGCCGTTGCCCCGTTGAACATCAAGTATTATAAGGAAGGAGGATTTGAGCTTGTTGCTGATGAACGGTACGAGAGGGGCACGAAAGACATGATTCCCATCATCAATCGGATGCTGATCAAAAACCCCGATATCATCGAGCTCGATGGCCATGCCCCCGGGGATGTAGCACTGATCGTTAAGCAAACAAGGCAACTTGGGTATAAGAAGGTCATGATCCAGACAGGGGGTCCTGGCCTCGAGCAGGTCTTGGAGGTGGCGAGAGAGCTGGCTGAAGATTTTCTTTCCTACAATATCTTTGATCCCCAGGATCCGAATGTCCAGCATTTTGTTAAAGCCTACGACAAGAAATTTGGTGGCTTCATCAACCCATACTGCCCACTCATGTACAATGGGACCAAATTGCTGTTTCATACGATAGAGAAAGAAAACACTCTGGATACCGATAAGATCAAGGCTGCCTTCGAAAAGAGCGATGGATATATGACCATGATGGGTCCAATCAAGTGGACTGGCGAAGAGCTCTATGGGATCAGGCACCAGATTCTCACCCCGTTCTATATCAGCCAGATCAAGAATGGAAAAATTGTAACCTATACCAAGATCGTTCCCTGACGGGAAGATCTTTTGGAGGGTGGAGGGGAATCCCCCCTCCACCTAATCGATTTTAGAAATTGAGAGATCCATGACTTTATTTTTTGTCCAGTCCTTGCTTAATGGATTCACCATAGGGGCTTTGTACGTGATGATGGCCCTTGGTTTCACCTTGATTTTTGGAATCCTCCGGATCGTAAATTTCGCTCACGGCGAATTCTATATGCTCGGTGCCTTTTTTGTCTATATGCTGTTTGGAATATGGAAGGTCGTCGGTTATCTTCCGGCCGTCGTGATTAGCGCAATCAGTATTGGGCTGCTCGGGATGTTCTTTGAGAGAATCGTCTTCAGACCCGTACGGGCGAACGAACTCCAGGTCCTCATCACATCCTTCGCCTTATCCATAGGCATCCAACAGGTTAGCGTTCTTTTCTGGGGGGCTGAAGACCTTTCCATCCCACCGCCTTATACTGGAACATTACAATGGAAACAATTCGTTTTTCCCTATGATCGGGTCATTGTTGTCGGTTACACGCTTTTGATCCTGATCGCCTTCTATTATCTGCTTAAACGGACAAAGGTCGGCTTAGCCATGGAAGCGGTGGTACAGGATAAAGAGGCAGCCCAGATCCAGGGGATCAAGGTGAATCATATCTATCTGACCTCTTTCGGCATCGCTACACTATTGGCAGGTGCTGCAGGAGGCCTTGTTGGACCCATCTTTGCCCTCACCCCCTATATTGGAGCGATGCCACTGATGAGAGCCTTTATGGCAGTCATTCTAGGTGGAATGGGGAATATCACCGGAGCCGTGGTGGGTGGGCTCGTCATTGGTGTCTCTGAGAGCTTTTTGACGACCTATTTTGGAGGTGCTTTCGCTGCCATCCTGACCTTTATTGTCATCATGATCATTTTGGTGATTAAGCCCTCGGGCCTTTTTGGTGAAGTGGGCTCATGAAGTTGAGAAACGCCGGGAAGATTTCATGGGGTATCTGAGAAGTTGGAAGGGGATCCTATTGGGCGGTCTTGCTGTCTTTGTCGTTTTATGGCCGCTCTTGTATCCAGAAAAATTCTATCTTCATGTAGGGATTCTCCTTTTGATACATGTCATTGGGGCGATCAGCCTTAATCTTATCATGCGGACAGGACTTCTCTCCTTCATCCATCCTGCGTTCATGGGGATTGGGGCTTATACGTCGGCACTGTTGGTGATGCGAGCTGGCTTACCCTTTGCCATTGCCTTTCCCCTTGCTGGTATTGTTCCCGGCATTGTCTCTTCGATCGTTGGCCCAATCTTATTAAGGCTCAAAGGCGTCTACTTCGTACTCATTACTTTTGTCTCCGGTGAAGTGATCAGACTCGTTTTTGTCAATAACCAAAGTCTGTTTGGCGGCTCTAATGGAATTTATGATATTCCCTCTGCCCGACTCGGTTTCTTTGAACTTTCTACCAAGATTTCCGTCTACTATTTCACTTTAACCGTGACTCTTATCATCTGTGCTGCCTGTATTAGTCTCATTAAATCTGAGTTCGGAAGGGCCCTCAATACCATCAATGAAAATGATATCTTGGCCGAATGCACGGGAGTGAATACCCTGAAGTATAAGACATTCGCTTTCATCCTTGGGGCCATCATGGTGGGGCTTGCCGGGAGCATCTATGCCCATTACACAAGGTACATCGCCCCTATTGATTTTACATGGAGGCTGGGGCTCGACTTCATCGCTTATAATGTCCTCGGAGGCATCTTTGCTGCCTGGGGGCCGATCATCGGCACGGTCATTTTAGTCCCTCTTCCTGAATTTTTAAGAGGTGCGGTTCAATACCAGTGGATTCTCTACAGTATCATTATCATCCTGGTGATTCGCTTTATGCCAGAAGGACTCGCAAGTGTTCATTATACGATTGCTAGAATAAAACGGTTGGGCAAAGTAGGGACAGCGCAGGGTTTATGAATAAGTTACTCGAGGTTTCAGACATTTCTAAACGTTTTGGTGGAGTCACTGCTATTCGCAATCTTACCTTCTCGCTGGAGAAGGGTGAGATCCTGGGTATCATCGGTCCCAATGGATCGGGCAAAACGACCCTGATCAATCTCATCAGCGGCATCTACGAACCGAATCAAGGCCGAGTTTTCTATAAAGGGCAAAATATCACGGGATTAAAGCCAAATCGCCTCGTGAGGTTGGGACTGGCGAGGACCTTTCAGGCAACGGTTCTTTACTCCGAGGCGACCGTTTTGGAAAATGCCCTGAGGGGAACGCATCTCATTATGGAATCCGGGCTTTTTAATTTCCTTTTCCATACCAAGAATGCTCGACAGGGGGAAAAGCAGGCCATAGAAAAGGCCATGGAGTACCTGACGTTTGTGGGTCTCGATAAGGTTTTGGATCAACAGGTCAAGAACCTTCCTTATGGCTATCAAAAATTTTTGGGGGTTGTCGTTGCTTTAGCTACCGGACCAGACCTCTTGATGCTTGATGAACCTGCTGCAGGGCTCAATATGGAAGAGGCACTGGAAATCAAGAAGGCGATCGAAAAGATCAATGACAGAGGAATCACATTGATCTTAGTGGATCATAACATGAGATTTATGATGTCCCTATGCCATAGGATGGTTGTCTTAAATTATGGCGAAAAGATTGCAGAAGGAGACCCCCAAACGATCAAGAAGGATGAAAGGGTGATCAAGGCATACTTAGGCGGTGGACATAATGGCCCCCATCATTGAGCTACGAGACATTTATGTAAACTACGGAAAAATACAGGCCGTGAGAGGTGTTAGCTTCGAGTTAGACGACGGGAGTATTGTTGCCTTAATGGGATCCAATGGTGCTGGTAAGAGCACGATTCTGAAGGCGATCATTGGTTTGAAAGAGCTGTCCAAAGGAGAAATCCTATTCGCAGGTAATAAAGTCAGTGGAAAGTCCACTCCAGAGATGGTTCGCATGGGGGTGGCTCTGTGTCCTGAGGGCAGAAGGATATTTCCCGAGATGACCGTGATGAAGAATTTAATTGTGGGCGCTTACCTGAGAAAAGACGAAGCAGAGATAAAACGCCAGTTAGAAGAGATATACGAACATTTTCCTATTTTAGGTGAGAGGCGCTATCAGAGGGGAGGAAGTCTGAGTGGCGGTGAACAGCAGATGCTGGCGATTGGGAGGGCTCTCATGGCGGGACCCAAGCTTTTACTGCTGGACGAACCTTCCCTTGGCCTGGCTCCCCTGATGGTTCAAGAGGTAGACACCATTATTAAGAATATATTGGAAAGAGGAATGTCTATTATTCTGGCAGAGCAAAACGCTTTATGGTCTTTAGAATTGTCGCAATATGGATTTATTATGGAAACCGGTAAGATCGTCATGCAGGGAAGCTACGAGGAACTTGTAAAGAACAATTATATTATGGAAGCCTATTTGGGTGGCTGAAGTGGATTTCGTCCCCATTTGATTCTACTCTTTTTAGGGTATTTTCCCCACCGATAGCATCAAAAGAAAGATAGCCGAAGGAAAAGAGCAGGACAACCAGGCAACCATTTGAAGGGGAGGTCTAATACAGGAGATGTTGAAAATCGGAGCGGATATAGGGGGAACTTTTACTGATGTTGTGATGGCTGATGAAGAGACGGGTGAGTTATGTGTCAGCAAGTATCCGACAACGACCGAAGACCCCTCTATTGGATTTACCCAAGCGATGGATCTACTCTTCGACGAAAAAAAGATCGACTTTAGAAATATTTCCCAGATTGTGCATGCCTCCACCCTGGCTACGAACACCCTTTTGCAGAGAAAGAAAGAGGGTGATACAGCACTAATCACTACGAAGGGATTCAGGGATGTGCTGGAGATTCAACGGCAGAAACGTTACGATCTGTACGATATTTTTATTGAAAAACCAAAGCCGGTCATCCCTCGCCATTATATCTGGGAGATCGACGAGCGAATCTCCTTTGATGGACACATCGTTAAGGAGATGGATGAAGAAGCGGCAAGATCCATCGTCACCGAATTGATTCAAAGGGGCATTCGAAGTGTAGCCATCTGTCTGCTTCACTCCTACTCCAATCCATCTCATGAAAAGAGAATCGGAGAAATCATCAGAGAAATGTCACCGGATATGATGCTTTCTTTATCCCATGAGGTTGTCCCCCATATCGGTGAATACGAGAGAACCAACACCGCAGCCATCAACGCCTATGTGATGCCTGAGACGAGGAGATATCTGGAAAAGCTCGTGAAGGGCTTGAGCAAGATGGGGTTTTCCGAGGATGTCTATATCATGAAGTCAAATGGGGGAATCACCACGGTTGACGACATGATTCACTTTCCTGTTCACATGATTGAAGCTGGACCTGCTGCGGGTGCCCTGATGGCAGCTTTTTATGCGAACAATATAATCCATTGTCAAAATTTGGTTTCATTTGACATGGGTGGCACAACGGCTAAACTGGCTTTAATTGAAGAGGGCCGGCCGAGAATAACAAATTTGTTTGAAGCAGATAAGATGAAGATGAAAGAGGGTAGTGGTCTCCCCATTATTGTTCCGGCCATAGACTTGATTGAAATCGGAGCCGGAGGCGGCAGTATCGCCTCAGTCAAAATGGGCGTCATTAAAGTAGGACCAGAGAGTGCGGGTGCCGAGCCAGGTCCAGTAAGTTATGGTTCGGGAGGGCAGGAACCCACAGTCACCGATGCGAACTTAGTCCTCGGATACCTCGACCCGCACTATTTCTTAGGAGGAAGGAAGACGTTGGACAAAGAGGCTGCTTATCGGTCTATCGAAGAAAGGGTAGCAAAGCCTCTGGGGTTGAATGTGACTCAGGCGGCATGGGGAATCCATGATATGGTGAATAGAAATATGGCAGGAGCCACACGGATTGTATCGATTGAACGAGGGAAGGACCCCAGGAGGCTGCCATTGGTCGTTTTTGGCGGGGCAGGGCCAGCCCACGGCCCGCGGATCGCTCGGGAACTGGGCATATCAAAGGTATTTCTCCCGATTGGGGCAGGGGTGATGTCAGCCTTGGGCTTGTTGGTAGCTGGTCTTTCTTTCAATTTTAATACTCCCTCTATAAGCCTATTGCGAAAAGAGGTTTTAGATTCTGCAAATCACCTGTTTGCAGGGATGCAGAGAGAAGGCGAAACGATGCTCGAAAAGGCCAAGGCGAAAGGAGAATATACCTTTTTCAAGACGGCTGACATGCGCTATTTGGGACAGGGAGAGCACTTCAACGTGTCAATTCCAGGCGGAACACTTAAGGAAGATGATTTGGAGGAAATAAAAAAACGCTTTAACGCCCTTTATTATGATATGTTTGGATACAAGGGTGAGAACCAGTCGATTGAGGTCGTGAACTGGAGACTGACGGCTTACTGTCCACCGCCTCCGATAAACCTGAAAAAATACAGTCTTGAAGATGGCGATCTTAAAGAGGCGATCAAGGGAAAAAGAAAGGTCTATTTTCCCGAAACCAAGGGCTTCATCGATTGTATCGTTTACGATCGGTATAAACTGTTCCAAGGGACGGTTATCGAAGGACCCGCTATTGTTGAGGAGCGAGAATCAACCACTGTGATTTTGCCGGGAGATCACGCTCATGTGGATGAGTATTGCAATTTGATGATAGAGATTCGAGGATAATAGGAAAGACGATGTCAAAGATAGATTCGATTACCTTAGGGGTCATTTGGGGAGCCTTAAGATCGATTACACAGGAGATGGGTGCGGCTCTGAAGAAGACGGCACACTCTCTGGCAGTGCGTGAGGCCTTTGATTTTTCAGTGGGGCTTTTTGATGGCAAAGGTCTCCTTGTGGCACAAGGTGATTTCAGCCCTGGCCACCTTGGCGCCATGCCTTTTGCGGTAAAGCATGTGCTTTCTGAATATGCTGCTGAAGAGATGAAACCCGGGGATATTGTATTCGTGAATGACGCCTATGTGGGTTCGGGCCACTTGCCGGATTTTTTTTGCGTGGCCCCTATTTTTCATAAGAATGAGTTGATTGCCTTCGGTGTCAATTTTGCGCACCAGGTGGATGTGGGTGGCACTGTTCCCGGATCTCAGGCCATTGAGAATGTCTACGATCATTTCGCAGAGGGGATCAGGATACCCCCAATCAAACTGTTTAAGGGTGGAAAGCTCGATAAAGACGTCCTTAAATTGATACTTGCCAATGTCAGACTTCCTGAGACGGTGGAAGCGGATTTAATGGCCCAGGTCAACGCCAATCGAGTGGGCGAAAAACGAGTTTCCGCACTTGTGGGGACGTACGGGGTACCTGTAGTTCAGCAATGTATGGCTGAGATCATTGAGCGTTCCGAGAAGGCGACTCGTGAAGAGATCAAAAAAATACCAGATGGTCACTATTCATTTACCGACTATTTTGACGATTACGGCCGGGACACGGAGCCCATCAAGGTCCATGTCGAGATCACGGTAGATGCAAGTGATATCACTTTTGACTTTACAGGGAGCAGTCCCCAAGTATCAGGGGCATTGAATAGTGTCCTGAATTACACCTATGCCTATGCTTTTTTTGCGGTTAAATGTTTAACAGATCCTACCATTCCTCAGAATGAAGGAACGATCAGACCGGTCAAAGTGGTGGCACCCGAAGGTTCTTTCTTTAATCCCAAGTTTCCAGCTCCAGTGGGAGGACGAGCCATTGTGAACCAGCGAATCTATGAAGCGGTGATGGGCGCCCTTAGCCAGGCAGTCCCAGACAGAGTTTTAACCGCGGCGTCAAGCTGGGCGAACCCGAATTTCGGAGGGTTCAATCCGAGAACTGGCAAGAACTTTGTGAGCTACGAGATCGCAGTGGGGGGCTTTGGAGCCCGAAGCAACAAGGACGGGTGTGAGGCCTTGGCGTCCGCTTTTAATATTAGCAATGTTCCTGTAGAGATTTTTGAGGCGAAAGTTCCGCTGTTTATAGAACGATTCGAGATTGTTAAAGACTCTTCTGGAGCAGGTCGTTATAGGGGGGGGAGCGGCATACGGCGGGATATTCGAATCTTAGAGGACAATATACATTTTTCAAATTTGACAGACAGACATCATTTCCCGGCTTTTGGCCTATTTGGAGGAAAACCCGGTGCGAAAGGGATGACCCTTTTGAATCCAGGACCCGATCAGAAGGTGTTACACTCAAAGGGGTCTTATCTCCTGAAATCTGAAGACGTGATTTGCGAAATTCTCAACGGAGCGGGAGGCTATGGTGATCCTCTCGAAAGGGATATCGCTGCTGTATGGAAAGATGTAATCGGCGAATATGTTTCGATTGAAAAGGCCCGTGAAGAGTACGGTGTCGTCATTGATCCAGAAACGGAAGAGGTAAATGAAGAGGAAACCGCCAAATTGAGGGCACAGTTAAGGAAAGAAAGGGTTGATGTGCCTTCAGAAAAAGAATAATGGAGGATCAGAAACCATGAGTTCATCCAAGAATCTATTTAGCCCAATCCATATGGGTGCGATGAAACTAAAGAATCGAATCGTTCTCGCGCCTATGGCGACTCATTATGGAACCGAAAAAGGAAGAATGACTGAACGGCAGATCCAGTACTATCTCGAACGAGCAAAAGGAGGCGTTGGGCTTATTGTGACTGAATCCAACTATGTTTCATTAGAGGGCCGGGGAGGCATCAATCGCCTGGGTTTATATGACGACCACCAAATTCAAGAACATAAACAGTTGACAGGGGCTTTACATAAGGTCGGGACGCCGGTGTGCGCCCAGTTACACCATGGGGGGGTTACGGTTTCAATGAAGGCAGTAGGCCAATATCCGGTGTCTTGTTCTGCTGTCCCCAATTTAACCCGTGGAGAACTTTTTGTGGGAAACATACCTCGTCAACTATCAGAATCAGAGATTGAAGGTTTGGTCCAGAGTTTTTCAAAAGCAGCGTGGAGGGCTAAAGAATCTGGATTTGATGCAGTCATGGTTCATGGTGCGCATGGGTACCTGATTAACGAGTTTCTCTCACCTCATACAAACAAACGAGAGGACCGATATGGAGGAAGCGAGGAAAACAGGGCACGATTTCTGATGGAAATTGTGGAATCTATACGGAAAAAGTTGGGCCCCAATTTCCCTGTTATGGTCCGTCTCACAGGAGAGGAATTGTTTGATGGTGGGTATCGAATCGATTTTATTAAAAAGGTGGCGAAGTGGCTGGAAGATGCGGGTGCCAATGAGATAAACATTTCAGCCGGCAATTACGAAGAGATAGAGAGGATGGTCGCACCCCCGGTCTTTCCAGAAGGTTTCCTTTCCAAAAACTCTGCTGCAATAAAAGAGGTCGTTAGAATACCTGTTGGAGTCGTCGGTCGGATCATGAGTCCAAGTACGGCGGAAAGGATCATTGCAGGAGGTGAGGCCGACTT